>Ga0193721_1000090_pt1 | contig 27925 bp, 25 predicted proteins | sample U2s2metaG_FD_145078 | JGI IMG/M metagenome (GOLD analysis project Ga0193721, IMG submission 145078) | Soil microbial communities from a riparian zone of the East river system, Colorado, United States - U2s2 | ecosystem: Environmental > Terrestrial > Soil > Riparian zone | place: USA: East River...
AGAAAATGCAGATGGCAAGCCTAGACCATGCGGGCAACACAGGCGAGTATGTGGCGATGATTTGGCCGCCTACGAATTCTAAAGATATAGTCATTAGCGAGGTTACCGATGACCTAGAAGATGGAGCAAGCGGAATGGGCGCCTGGGCTACCGTTGGCCAGAAGGAACTATTTAGAATATCTTTGTAGTGAATTGGAGGTTGCCTAGACTACTACGTAGCCTGTGATTGATTATTGTGGATGAATAATTGAGGATTTAGTCTTGTCTCGTGTCTTCAAGGTTATAACCAAAATCAACATTAAAAATTAGAAGCAGATTGATTTCGTTCACTCGACAAAGAACAAAATGATCAGCTCAGGATTACTGGCTAATTATAGGACAGATTCTGACGCAGTAGAAGTTATGCCTTGCCTTACCGTTGGATCTTTAGAGTCATAAATGCAGACAATGCGTTCAATGTGAATTTCAATCTTTACACTTTATTTTGATACCATGGAGGAAGCATAAGAAGTTACTTTCAATCCAGTTAAATGCCCTAAGCCTGCTTTAGTCAGATGTGTTTTTGGCGGGGTGTCGTGTCGATTCTGTTTTGCTGCTTGTCTGTATCCGTGTGTAAATCCAGGATCGTAGACTCTAGAAAATTCATATTTTTTTGGAGCGATTGCATCGCCCACAATTACTAACGCTGTTTTAATTATTTTATATTCTTTAGTTTTTCTTGCAATATTACCTAGCGTTCCGTTGATTATCCTTTGGTCTTCCCAAGTTGCTCTATAAACTGTTGCTGCAGGCGTATCTAGGGTATAAACTCCGCCCTTCAAGAGCTCATCCACGATGTTTTCTATTAAATGAACGCTAAGATAGAATGCCATTGTAACGCCATGTTTTGCTAGCTCAGATACCTTTTCTCTCTCTGGTACCGGCGTTCTAAATTCTGCGCGTGTTATTATTAAAGTTTGAGTAGTACCGGGTATTGTTAATTCCAGATTCATCTCAGCAGCTGCACCCAAAACCGCGGTAACTCCAGGAACGACTTTGCATAAAAGCCCGTCTTTTTGTAACATGTCGATTTGTTCCCTAATGGTGCTAAAAAGTCCCGGATCGCCATCATGCAACCTAATAGCAAGTTTTCCCATCGTTGTGGTATCTCTTAATAGCTCATGGATTTGTTCCCTTTCTAGCAGAGCAGCATCATAAAACTGAGAAGTTTTCTTTGCATATTCCAATATCTTTGGATTCAAGAGTGAACCAGAGTATACTATGACATCTGCTGATTCTATCAATTTTTTGGCCTTCAGCGTAATAAGATCAGGGTCACCAGGGCCAGAGCCAACAAAGTATACTGTATTATCTTGTAGCACTTTTCTTCCTTGCTACCATAATGGAAAAATATTTACTGGTTGGTCCTTTACTTCCTTGCAAAGCTCTAAGTTTGCTTATTTTCATTATTTCTCCATTTGAAGATACGTCCTGTGCAATTGCAATCATTGAATCATCTTCAAATCCTGCTTCACCTAGCATATCAATTACATTGTCAAAATATCTCCCGTCCTTGAGAAAGATAGCTGTATCGCACGATTTTGCAGTCTGTTTGACTTTCTCTAAATCATAGCATGCCGGAACAATCGCTACACTTTCGTCGCCTTCAGCAAGGCTCATCTTGGCTTGTGCTGCAAATGCAAATATTGATACGATGCCCGGCACAATTTCCACGTCAATATCTCTGTAATTCTTATCCAACTCCCTATGGACATATATCCATGTGCTGTATAATGACGGGTCACCTACTGTTAAATACAGTACTCTCTTTCCTGACCTGACTGCGATAGCAATTTCATCAGTATTTCTCTTCCAATAATCCATTAGCAATTCTCTATCCTTTATCATTGGAAATACTAAACTGACTGTCCTAGTTGAGCTGCTTAGATATTTTTCCACAACGGAAAGGGCTATGCTTGGTCTACCCTCCCTTGCAGTAGGCGCAAAAATTATCTCTGCATTCCTGATTAGGTTTATAGCCTTAATGGTTAGCAGTTCAGGGTCTCCAGGTCCACAGCCAACACAGAAAAGTTTCATATTGGTGCTTTCCCTTAAAGACTCTTTAGATAAAAATGTAGCCAATTTTTATTTTCATTGTCTAAGACTAAATATGGTTTAACCTTAATTCTCTATAGCTACACTGCTACGTGGGTTCAAAAAACTTTGAAGATACTAGCAGCCTATTCTTATTTACATTGATGACCCAATTCAATTAGTCAGCTAGGTTTAGTGGCTGATATCATGATGATAGGATTTCTCGCTGTCATCATTGTACCCGTCGTGACTTTTCTGCCCTTTGCGATAGTCACTTGTGTGATGTCTACGTCGATCAGATTTGATTCGTTGATTGTAGTTATGGCAGCAAATATCGTCTCGATGAGAATGGTATCTATTAGTATTCTGCCTCCTCCTTTTAAGCGTGCTATACTGGCCTCGATAACACCCTTGGTGTCGCCCCATGTACCTCCAACTATTACAGCATCGACCTTAGGAAGAGAAGGTAAAATATCCTGCGCTTTAGCCAAGATTATTTCGGCCTCTACACCAAACTTTTTAAGATTCTGCCTCGTTAATTCCGTCGCCTTTTCATCAATGTCAATCGCATAAACTTTGCCACTTGGCATTTGCAAGCAGAGCTCCACAGTGATACTTCCGCTTCCACAACCAACGTCTATGGCCGAAAAATCCTCTTTTAATCGTAATTTACTCATGACGAGAGCTCTCACTTCTTCTTTTGTGATGGGAATGTCTTGTGCTCTTTCAAATAATTCATCCGGAATTCCAGGCGTTCGATAATTCCAAGGCAATGTATTAAATCTTGTATCGAAAATCCGCTATTTTAACGTGCTATATTTTCATGTAGCCCTGTATATACTATAATCATAAACATTAGTAAAAGAAAGATAAATGGAAAAATCCCATTTGTGACAAGCTTACGTCTTTGAACGTTGGGGATGTTCTTTGCAAGCCTCTTTGCAACTTCATAGGAAATGACATAAAATATTATTCCAATCAAAAGCGCGGTTGCTGCAGCGTTGCCCTGGCTAGTGCCTGGAGCAATTACGAACCCTGTTATTACCCCCGCGATTAATCCTAAAATCGCTCTAATATAAAAAACTCTATCCAGGTACTCCAATTAATTACTTTTGTCATTATAGTACCTGGTTTAATTTCTTACGGTCAAGAATTGACTCGGACTACGTTTTGATTAATATTTGTGTAAGCCGACGACTTGCTATGGAATTATCTGGAATCGAACTGCGTTACCTTGTAAACGAGATTAAATCTAAAATTAATCCTGCCTATTATGTAAGTAGTATTAATGCTGTTACAAAGCCGTCTTTTCTTTTTAAAATGCATCATCCCAAAGACCCAGATATTATGCTAATGGTTTCAACCAAAGGCATTTGGATTACTAGACTAAAATTTGAATCATTTGAAGAAAACAAGATGATCAATATTCTTAAAGCTGAACTCGAAAGGGCAAAGATAGAATCAATAGAACAGCTTGGAAGTGAACGAATTATCACCGTTAAGTTTAGGCACTTAGACGAGAAGGTAAGGTACATGGTTGTTGAGTTTTTTGGAGATGGTAATATCGTATTGTGTGATGGCAATATGCAAATCATGGGTATTCTAAAGCCAATTGAAGTAAGACATAGAATGTTAAAAATTGGGTTTAGATATGCTCCGCCACCTCCTCGAGGAATTGACGTATATGATATTACCCTCGAACAACTTCGAGCCATGAGAGAAGATAAGCAGTCAGATAGCCTTGATGTAGTCAAGTGGATAGGACGAAAAATTTCAATCCCAAAAAAATATGTGGAAGAAATAGCAATAAGGGCTGGAATATCTTCGCTGACAGTTGGACAATTATCCGAAGAAGATATGGAGAGGCTATATGTGATTATAAAGGAAATAATTTCAGATATTGTCAGTGAAAAAAACCATCAGCCATATGTGATTTTGGGCCAGAATGAAAAGGCCATTGATGCAATACCTATCAAAACTGCACATCTTTCTAAATTAAACGTAAAAAAAACTCCTTCATATATGGATGCAGTAGATGAAGTTTTAAGCAATGATCTGATGGATTTAGGGCGCAACATTAGAACTATAGAAATTGATGAACGCATTACAGCATTACAACATGATATCGCAGAGCAGATTAAGGCAAAGGAGTTAGTTCTTTCAAAGGCTAACCTCATTAGAAATGTTGCCCATAAGTTAATGCAACTCTCATACCAGGGTGTTCAGTCTATTACTGAATCCTCTGTGAATAAATTGCTTGCTGAAAACTCTGCAAATATCATCTTAGAAAAAGGACTAAAATATTTAGAAATACTAGAAGAACTTATTCTTATAGAGTCCAATCTGCCTAAATTATCCTCAGCTCTATTTACCAGAGCAAAGGAAATGGAGCGAGGAAATATTGCAATCGAACAGTCCAAAGCAAGATTGGAAGCGCAAATTCAAGAATTACAAAATCAAACGATATCGGTCCGGAAAAAGATTATTATCAAACAACAGACCTCCAAAGAATGGTACGAACGTTATCGTTGGTTCATAACTACAGACGGTTTGTTAGCTATAGGCGGCAGAGATGCCTCCTCTAACTCTGCAATCATTCGCAAACATTTAACAGAAAATGACATAGTATTTCATGCGGAGGTACATGGTTCGCCATTCTTTATAATTAAAAATACTGGTAACCTAGAAGAGACAGGACTTAGTCTGCAGCAAGTGGCTGTAGCGACAGTTTCATTCAGTAGGGCATGGATAGGGCATGGAAGGATGGCATCTCGAGTGCTGATGCGTACTGGGTGACGCCAGATCAAATAAAAAAAGGTGCACCTCCTGGGCAATACGTTCCCAAAGGTTCATTCGTCATTGAAGGCAAGCGAAATTACATGAAAGGGCTGGAATTAAGAATGGCGATAGGAGTTGCTCGATTAGAGAATCGATACACCGTGGTTTGCGGACCTGCTGATGCTGTAAAGAAGAGCGCAATAATTTATGCAATTTTATTACCAGGAGGATTGCAGCCATTGAACGTGGCAAAGAAAATTAAGAGCGAATTTGTGAGAATATTGGGAACTAGTTCGAATAATGAAGATCTAGTAGATTTTGTTAAGACAATAATGCTTGAGGATTTCCTTCGTCTAATGCCTTCAGGCCAATCAAAGATTTCCTTAATAGCAAACGGTGAAAATAAAGTATCAAGTCAAAATAACTCGACTTCGGACATGCAAATAGGACCTAGTGTGGCTGCTTTACATGATTAGCAAAGTAATAAAAGCCAGGATTTTGATTCAATAATGTGGTAAAAAAACCGGTTCGGGAACACAGCGACGCTAATATGACCACAAGGGTACTAGTGAGCGATATTATGAATAGTCCTGTTGTTTCTGCTTCTCCTCACGCTAGCATTAAAATGAAACAAGAACAGGTGGGCAGTATCATAATAATGGAAAATGAAAACCCATTAGGGATTGTTACTGATTGGGATATCGTTTCAAACGCTGTAGTTAATGATGTTAAACCAAGCATGCTTAAAGCTTCTGATATCATGCAGACCTTGTTTACCATCGAAGGAGGAGAAGGTATAACAGAGGCTGCTCGTATGTTACGGAGACATAAAATTAAGCGGCTAGGTGTAACTAACAAGAACAAAGTGGTTGGGATTATATCCGCTTCTGACGTTATTTCAGTTACTCCAGATTTAGTCGATGTCATTTCAGAAAAAGCAGCTATTGTTCGAGGGGAGATAGGACGCTCTGCTGGAAACATTTCTGGATACTGCGACGATTGTGGGGAATGGTCTGATCTCTTACAATACAATGAGGGCACCTTTTCATGCGAGGAGTGCAGGGGGGAGACAATTCACTAATTACACACCTACTTTTCTTGCTGATGCAATGCTTGGGAGCCTTGCACGCAAACTACGTGTTTTTGGCTATGATACCATATACCTATCTGATGTAAAAGATGAAGTTGTGTTAAGAGTTGGAATAACCCAGAACAGAGTTATACTGACCTGTGATAAGGAGCTATTCAGAAGGATTGTAAAAGTAGGTGCGAGCGGCGTTTTACTAGAATGTTCCAACGACTTAGATAGCATTGTCAAAATTTTATGTAAATATAGTATTAAATATATTGACTGTGAAAGTATGAACTCAAGATGTTCAGCTTGTAACGGATTGCTGGTTGAGAAAGCGTCTTCAGACATCGCAACGCAGGTACCCCCTCGTATTCTAAAAATGCATAAATACTTTCTCAACTGTTCAGATTGTAATAAAATTTATTGGCAGGGCAAACAGTTTATGCAAATAAAGGCCCTGATAAAGGATATAAACTATAAGATAAAAAAAGAAGACAGGGAAAATAACTCAAAAGATTTGGTCGAGAAAATTAATATGCAAACTAAAAGGCTGAGCTTTTAATTTATATTATATTATAATAGCTCCAAGTCTGAGTGATTTTGATCTAAAGTAGCAAAAGATTAAAATCTCGTCTCTCAAGAACATTCTATATGAGCTCAATTTCACCACTAGAACAAACTGTAAGTAAAGTCTTAATACAAAAAGAAGCTGAATTAATTGCTCAAATTGAATCTGCATATCACGAGTCATTGGCCAATCTTGAATCGTCAAGAACAACGTTACATGCAGAATATAATCAAATTTTGGACGCTGCAAAAAAACAAGCAGAAAACCTCAAAAGACAAATCATTGGTTCTAGCAGGCTATCTACAAGAAATAAGCAACTTCTATTGCTTGAGACTGCAGTGAACGATGCTTTTGAAAAGGCCATGTCAAGGCTATTAACTTTAAAACAAGATGAAAAGTACCGGAATCTCATTTATAAAATGCTAGAAGATAGCATATCAGCAATTAATTCTGATGAGATTATAGTAGAATGCAATAAAACCGATTACAAGCTAGTAAAAAAGGCAATAGAAGAGCTCAAAGCGAAAGGTGCCAGAGTTAAAATAACGCTATCAGAAAATCCAATTGAAGCTCTTGGCGGAATAAGGGCAAGTTCGAAGGATCGATCAATGACATACGATAATACTTTGGATTCACGTATTGAAAGGCTCAAACCTTTAATAAGGAAGAATATTGTCCAAATTCTAAGAGGCGAAAAATAGGACAATGGTTGATAAAGGAAAGATTGTTTGGGTCAGCGGCCCTGCAGTAAAAGCTGATGGAATGTCTTCTACAAAAATGTACGAAACCGTTGAGGTCGGAGAATCAAAATTGATTGGTGAAGTCATTAGATTAACAGGAGACGTTGCATTTGTCCAAGTTTATGAGTCTACTTCTGGCTTAAGGCCAGGTGAACCAGTAGTTGGTACGGGTAGACCACTTTCTGTTTTGATGGGTCCAGGAATTATTGGCAAGATTTACGATGGAATCCAAAGACCACTTGCAGAGATTGCGCAGAAATCAGGAGATTTCATTGGCAGAGGAATTGCAACAACCGCAGTGGACATGAATAAGAAATACAAGTTTATCACACAAGTGAAGAAGGGGAATGATATTGTCGCAGGATCGATTCTAGGTACAGTAGAGGAAACTCCTTTGCTTACACACAGTATTATGGTTCCACCAGATCATCATGGTGGCAAGATTACAGATATCGTAGGAGAAGGGGAATATGACTATGACTTAGAGCAAGTAATAGCAACTGTAGAAAAAGACGGAAAAAGGACTGAGCTAAAAATGTATCACAGATGGCCTGTTAGAAGGCCACGTCCATACACTGAAAGATATGACCCCTCGGTTCCTCTGATCACAGGTCAGCGTATAATTGATACCTATTTTCCGATTGCAAAAGGAGGAACTGGTGCTATTCCCGGAGGATTCGGAACAGGTAAGACAGTTACATTACATCAGATTGCAAAATGGGCTGACTCTAAGGTAGTCGTATACATCGGATGTGGCGAACGTGGTAATGAAATGACTGAGGTCTTGGTAGAGTTTCCACACCTGATTGACCCTAGATCTGGACGGCCACTTATGGAAAGGACTGTGCTAGTAGCAAACACCAGCAACATGCCAGTAGCTGCTAGAGAAGCTTCCATCTATACAGGGGTTACAATTGCGGAATATTACAGGGATATGGGATTTGATGTAGTTCTTGTGGCAGATTCGACCAGTAGATGGGCAGAGGCATTGAGAGAGATGTCTGGGCGCCTTGAAGAAATGCCTGCGGAAGAAGGATATCCCTCCTACCTGGCATCAAGATTGGCCGAATTTTACGAAAGGGCTGGACGCGTCAGGGCATTGGGTTCGCCGGAGAGGGCTGGTTCAGTCACACTAGTCGGTGCCGTATCTCCGTCTGGAGCCGACTTTACAGAGCCTGTAACAACACATACAATCCGATTTATCAAGACTTTCTGGGCCTTAGATACAAGACTAGCCTATTCTAGGCATTATCCTTCAATTAACTGGATGCAATCATATTCAGGATATCTTGAAGACGTTGCAAAATGGTGGAAGCAAAATATTAGTGAGGAATGGTACGATTTGAGAGCTCAATCTTACCACATTCTTCAAAGGGAAGATACGTTAAAAGAAATAGTGCGACTATTGGGTCCTGAAGCCTTGCCTGACGAGGAGAAGTTAATTTTAGAAGTGGCAAGAATGATCAAAATCGGAATACTGCAACAAAACTCATTTGACAAGGTAGATACGTACTGTAGTCCGGAAAAACAGTTGAAATTAGTCAGGCTAATGGTGAAATTCCATAAGGAGGCACAAAGGGCGCTTAAAGAAGGTGCACAGCTTGCAGATATAAGAGCTATGCCAATCATCACATCACTGCTTAAAGCAAAGTTTGAAATTTCTGACGAACAAGTGGGAAGGCTGGACAATTTAGAGCAGACGATGACAGAACAATTTCGCCAGGTGACTGCACGTGAGGAGGTAAAAGTAGTTGTCTGAGTCGGTTGGTTTAGAATATACAAGAGTAGCCGAGATTAAAGGTCCCCTGATGATCATTGATGGAATCACAAGAGCATCTTTTGATGAACTTGTTGAAATCGAAACAGCCGAGGGAGAAAGAAGGCTTGGCAAAGTATTAGAAGTAGGCAATGGGAAGGCGGTAGTTCAGATATTTGAGGGTACCACGGGCCTTGCAATTACTGGAACCAAGGCAAAGTTCCTTGGTAAGACGATGGCTATGCCAGTTTCACAAGAACTGCTTGGTAGGGTATTCGATGGACTTGGCCGACCTAATGATGGATTACCCGATCCAATCGCTGATAGATTTATTGACGTTAATGGGGAACCTATGAACCCAGAAAGAAGAGAATACCCAACCTCATTTATTCAAACAGGCGTTTCTGTTATTGATGGAATGTTAACCTTGGTAAGGGGTCAAAAGCTACCTATATTTTCCGGCTCTGGCATGCCACATAACATTCTGGCAGCCCAGATCGCACGGCAAGCAGCGGTAGTAGGAACCAAGGAGGATTTTGCCGTGGTCTTTGCAGCTATTGGAGTACAGTATTCAGAAGCGCAGTATTTTAAACGAAGTTTAGAGGAATCTGGCGCGCTTCGACGAAGCGTTTTGTTCCTCAATCTTGCAGATGACCCGGCGATAGAGAGAATTATTACACCGAGGGTAACATTAACAGTAGCAGAATACTTGGCATTTGATTTGGGTATGCATGTATTGGCTATTTTGACTGATATGACAAATTACGCAGAAGCTCTGAGGGAGATTAGTGCAGCCAGAGAAGAAGTTCCAGGTAGAAAAGGTTATCCTGGTTATCTTTATACAGATCTTGCAAACAACTATGAACGGGCAGGGAGAATTAAAGGTAAAAGTGGAAGTGTGACGCAGGTACCGATTTTGTCAATGCCAGCTGACGATATTACTCATCCCATTCCAGATCTTACAGGATATATTACTGAAGGACAAATAGTACTTGGTCGAGATCTTTTCCGAAAGGGCGTTTATCCGCCAGTTAACGTACTTATGTCTCTATCTAGACTGATGAAAGACGGCGTAGGTGAAGGCAAGACAAGAGCAGATCATATGGAGGTTGGAAACCAGTTGTACGATGCTTATTCTAGAGCTCAGGAAGTAAGAGCGCTTGCTGAGATAGTTGGAAGAGCTGGCCTGACAGGGGTAGATTTAAAGTACCTGGATGCAGGCGATTTCTTCGAAAGCCATTACTTAAAACAAAGTCACGATGAAAATAGAAGCTTAGAAGAAACATTAGGCAGAGCGTGGGACATACTGTCTACTCTTCCTGAAGGCGAACTAACAAAGATCAAAGAAAAGAACGTAAGACAATATTATAAGGGAAATAGATAGCGAACATGTCATTTGGCGGTCGGGTAACTGCAACAAAAATTGAGCTTATCAAGATTCGACACTCAATGCAAGTAGGGAAGATGGTCCACAAAATTCTTGATGACAAGCGTGAGGTATTATTAAAGAAAATCGATGAGATGATCGAAGAAGCTAACAAAGCCAGAGGTGATATCTGGTCTCCACTTGGAGAAATTTATACTGCTGTTTATGATTCTTATATGTCGCTTGGTACTACGCTTTTAGAATCAGTTTCTGACTCTACCCCAAGTGTCATGGAAGTAGATGTAAATGTTAGGAGGATTGTCGATGTAAAGATTCCAACGCTTCAGGTAAGAACAACAGTAGGTGGGCAAGGTCTTTCTTATGGTTTTACAGAAACAAATGCGTCCGTGGACAAGGCAGCTAAATTAATCAAGAATATCCTTCCCAAAGTCTGCAAAGCTGCAGAGTACGAAAACGCTATATTCAGCTTGGCAAAGGAGCTTGAACGCACCCAGAAACTCATAAATGCACTAGAATTTGTTATTATTCCTCAATATGAGAGTGCTATATACTTTATCCGAGCAACACTCGAGGAACGAGAACGTGAGGAATTCGTCCGTTTGAAAAAGGTTAAAGGCTTATTAGATAAGAAAAAGATAATAGAGGAAGAACATCAAAGAGCACTTAACAAATGACTCAAAATATTATTTCAGCTCATTTTGAGAAGTCACGCGCAGCATTGAAAGCCGAGTATGAGTCTATGATTCAGAAGATTAAGGCATCTCTTGAGCAGAGCAAGCGAGACGCCTTATCTAAGATTTGAACTTTTCACTGATGCTTTTTAAGATAAAATTGACATCAGTATTCAGTTATAATTAAATATGGCCTTTAATCTCGAACATGTATGAAGATAAATATAAAGCACGATCTTCTTCCAGTTATCTTCTTCCAGTTACCTGTCTTATCCTCGTATTCGCTTTTGTGGCTTTTTTATTCGCACCTAATCCTTCAGTCTATGCACAGGGTCAATCAAAATCAGCTTCCGACGGCGGCTCCGCTAAACTCATAGGCGCGGGTTTAGCTTTTGGTCTGGCAGGAGCCGGTGCAGGTATAGGACTTGGATTTGTTGGGGCTGCAGGTTTAGCTGCAATTAGTGACAACCCAAAGATGCAATCTAGAGTTTTCATCTTTGTTGGCATGGTAGAGTCAATAGCAATATATGGTATAGTTATGATGTTTATTATTTTAGGCCAATAATCCACAACAAGAAATCCTGTACTTTTAACTTTCCCACTCTCGTACCTATTGAGTCTAAACAGGACATAAGGTAAACATATGGAAAGAACGAAGGGAGAAAGAATTTTAAAGAGATCATAATTACAACCTACGCAATACTATGGGACTAGCGAAGCTGATGAAAGCAACGGTTATCTTGCCTCGCACTGATACCCAAGAAGCCGTAAGTAAGCTAGCAGAATTGGAATGGTTCCATGCTCTCCCGAGCAATTCTGAACATAGTAATCCAAATCTTGACGATCTTGTATTGAAGGCTCAAAAATCATTTCAAGATATTGAGGAGGTCATGAGAGCGTTGGGTGTCCAATCAGAGACAGGCATAATTACGACAATGTTTAAAGGCGCCCCCAAGGGGACAACAGATTACGTTATAGAAGATATTCGTCATTTCATTGAAGACCTCGAGAACAAAAATAAAGAAATACTAAATGAGCCAAAAAATGTATTGATTGAACGAAACAGGATTACAAAAGAACTCGAAGAATATAACAATATTGTAGTGGCACTTAAGATGGCGGCTAGCTTGAATCTGGACTTGGCTGCATTTAGAAAGTTGAAGAGATTTTATGCTGAAATTTTTGTTATTGATTCAAGAGATATAGAGGAGGTCACGAAAAGCCTTAATGAGCTTTTAGTTTACTCTAATAAGCTCAATGATGAGAAGTCCGTCGTTATTGTATTTGGCTCAAATGAGGATTCAGAACGGGTTACGAAGGTACTTCGAGGTTTTGGTTATCACCCACTTCAAATTCCAGCTCATATGCCTCAAAATCCATCAATTGCTTACGCTCAGTCTGAAGTGAAGGTAAAAGATCTTGAAGCAAATTTGTCCAAGGTGTCTAAGGCAATTGAAAAGATAAGAGCGTCATTATTAAGTAAGATCCTTTCGCTTCACGAAGCCGCAAAGGTTGCGAAAGATATTTTGGAAATAACAAGAAAACCTGCTGGTACAAAGAACTTTGCTATGATTCAAGGCTATATACCTACACCAATGAAGAAAACATTCAATAATCTACCAAACTATGACGAAACAGATCCAACTCCGATTATAGCTTTTGTATGGCCTTTGTTCTATGGCCTAATGTTCGCAGATTTAGGCCATGGATTGCTTCTGTTTGGCCTTGGCATGCTTCTCAGGCAGAGAGGAAATGGATCGATAAGGACGTGGGGGACTCTTCTAGCAGCAAGTGGTGCTGCTGCTAGCTTGGGAGGTTTGTTAACAGGCGAGTTATTTGGATTCCACTTATTTGGTTTCGATATTCTGGCTCCCTTCCTTAAGTATTTACCCTTCGTAGGTATCTTGAGTGTATCCGAACTTTCGTTTGACCAGGTAATTAATATACTCAAAGTATCTGTAGCAATAGGCATTGTTCATTTATTGTTGGCCTTCTTCCTAAGACTTCGCAAAAATGTCAGGGACAGAAACACATTTTTTGTCTTAACACATGATATTCCAATAATAGTACAATTCCTTGCTGTGGTTGCCCTAATACTTGCAGCTATAGGGTCGGGATATGATATTATCGGGATGTTTGGTGTAAACGGTAAAATTCATACCGAGCCGGTGCCGTGGCTCACTTTCATGTTTGGTGAATGGGTTACCGTAGATCTGGTGGCCAAGGCAGCTCCTCCAATAATCTTCGCTACTGTTGGGATTATGATATACGGTGCAAAGAAAGAGCAGGAAATAGCAGCAAAACATGGTCACGAAGAAGGAGGAGGCTTCATTGGGATTGTCATAGAAGTTATACTAGTTAGAATCATAGAGATGCTCTCTAACGTAATTAGCTATACGAGGATTGGAATTATGTTACTAGTGCATGCTGCATTACTTGTAACAGTAAATGATGCATTCGCACAGTCAGGAAGCTACGCCATTCTAATAGGAGGCAATATTGGAATAATGATGATTGAAGGATTAATAGTCTATATTCAAACTATCAGGTTACATCTTTATGAATGGTTTCCCAAATGGTATGTAGGAGAAGGCGTTGAATTCAAAAAACTGGTACCCAAAATGCTCTATTCCAATCTGATATGGAGAGATAATGTTATCACTCAAAAGCAAAGGCGTAAGAAGAGTCAATAATAACTTTCTATCGCTTCGGTTTTATACAGACGACGTAGAATGTATTCACTGCAAACCTAATCCGTAATAAGACATAATCGTTTTATCATTCGACTCTAATTAGCCTCGAAACTATCGTTTCTGGTGGTACCTTTTGTTCTATCCCTGATGCTATTGCAGATAGATTTCTAACTTCCAGCATTACTAACTTTAATGCGGCGAGCATGACGAGCATGATTCCTACGCTGAACATGGATCTAAATGAGCTGACTACCCTTTTCAGACTTAGCGACTCAAAGCCAGCTTCTAATTGCATTATCAGATCTATATCATTAGCTCCTGCCTGTGGAATAATGTCTTTGTAAACAGTATTAGCAAGCTCACCTACTGCTTCGGAGATCTTTTCTATATTAATCATTTTTTGAAGTGTATCTCTCGGAACCTTTGAAGTGGTACTTATTATTAGTTCGTTAATTGCTACGGGGCTAAGGCCCCAGAACTTGCCTCTAAGTATAGAAAGGATGTTGTACGAATCTACATCTGTTGACGCAATTTTTTTTGCATCTGGGGACTGAGATTCGGATGTTATTGCCCTGCCTAGGTCATGATAGAAAACATGGTCAAGATAGGTATCAAATATTCTCATGTCACCTTTGTCCTTATAGACTGTTGCAGCTTTAGCAGCGTCCTCTCCGAATTCAGTGCCTGCTGTAGCTGCTACTGCCTCTTCCAAATTCTTCGCCACAAGAGCCTTTATAACTATATCTCTCCTACCAACAAGCTCTTCTGCTCTAAGGTTTATCTTGGGAAGCAATTCTACAAGCTCTTCTGCTCTAAGGTTTATCTTGGGAAGCAATTCTTCATAAGACTTTCCTAACGCCTTACCCTTTAGCACTATTTTCAAATTCCAGGTGATATACTTCACAAAGTACGCATTCAATATTCCAGCTCCTCCTGTAACATTCACCATCTTAGCATGAGTATTTACAAGATACTCTCTAAGCGCTCCTTCGATTTTTTCAGCATTGTAAGGACGAGAGAGTTTTGCAAAGGCATCTAGGTAAACAGTGTTCTTAATTCTGGTAACTAGTTCCTCCATATCACGAGATTCAGCAAGTGTCTGTAGCTCACCTTTCGTCAGCATCCTGCCTCTTAGGCCGTGTGATAGAACTGTACCAAAGATCTTACTTGGCATACTTATCTTGCTCATATGTAGTCAATTACACGCATCCTAGTCGTTTATCGATACTAGTATATGCTATTTTAATATTAAGTATTTAAACTGGTTCAAGCGCAGAATCAGAGGCTGAAGCTAAAATACAATTATCGGAAAACCATCAGTACTTAATAATCTAACAAAGAGCTAAGTGCATTAGAGATCTTTCCAGAAAATGCGAAGAGAATGAAATGTAGTCCGAACCCGAGAATGGAGCCCATTAGTATGTTATCATTCCCATGAACTAGTGACAAAAAAACTGCGAGTGGAGGCAATGTGAGGATTAATGCAAGGCAAGTACTAACCCAAAACGATTTTACTAAAATATCAGGAGTAATATTCTGAGATCTCTGATGCGCAAAAATTAGTTTCGAGCCGTTTTGGGTTGAATTCATTTTCTTATAGTACAAGCTTATGAATAGAATATTAATATTGACATAAAAATTCTCCTTTTTTCAATTATCATAAATAGAAATAATTACATCATATAGGAATTAGATCTGATCATTTTAGGTTTTATCGTTTTATACTTAGAATCTATCATAGTTTATACTATAGTTTGCCTTAAACTTGAATATTTATAGTATAGGCGGTCTCAATATATTTTACATTTACTAGCTTCTTTATGAAATAGTTATGAAAATAAAAGTTTCACTCAATAGATAATCTTAATTAGATCTTTATTTGTCTAATAAATATGGACACGTTTCAGGATTTAGTTAGGCTGCCTGAAAATCTTGAAAGACTATTGGACCAGTTTGAACTAGAGGTCAAACCTTATGATAAATGGTCAGAGATTGCTATGGTCGTTACACCTGTGGGCGTTCTGATGTCTATTTTTCTACCGCTTGTTTTATTGCAATCTGTTGGTCACATCAACCCGTACCTAGCCATTTCTACAGGTATATCTCTATACTGGATGATTAGTGGGATCTGTGCCACGCTGGTATTGTCCAGACTTGTAATTATATATCTTGATTACAAGAAGCACGAAATTTCTAAGGTAAAATATAAACCTGATGCTGGAGTATGCATGTGTGATCTGAGTATGTTTAGATCACAAATCCACAAGATGGAGAAGGCCAGAACCGTAGGAGATCGCCTGAGACATGCGAAGTTGGCATGTTTTTACAAACAACAAATGGGATGGCAGTAAGGTTATAATAAAATGTTAGTTACTTCACTATAATTAATTATAAGGATGCTTACATTGGTATACAGTATTGACGCCAGATGTGAATGATAAGAGTGATGAAGCATCTTCCCGCAAATCGAAAGAACAGATAACACTAGGCAGTATATTTGTCAGAAGCACATTACTAGCAATTATCATTTCGGGTCCTGCAATGTTGGTAACGATAATAGTATATTATGTTCTGAGAATGGATTGGATCCCTTCACTGATGTCGGGCTTCGTTACTCTCGTCGTAGCTATGGGCTTTGGTTACAAGTTTTCAAATAGGATTGCGAATTCAGGACACAAAGACCGAGATATATGACTGAATATCTAGATCACTAGGCTGCTATGTTTTAAGACCGATGTACGAATTAGACAATACTTGTTCCATGGCTCTACTTATACAGACTCACTAATATCTTAGCCAAAAACCTTTAAAACCTTAACTGTCTATACTGTTGTCAATGACATTACCTAAAGGATTTGGTTCACAACCTAAAAATAATGGTAAACGAAGCTTTGACGATTGGTGGAAAACTGTCCCAGAAGATCTACAGAAGAAGACCCGTAAGGGCGATGAACAGAACAAGCCGTTACTGAATCAAGTTAACTATGTTCTTTTGCATCTACATTTAGCTGGAAAACATGATGCAAAGCCAAGTCATGCTGAGCTGAAGGATTGGCTACATAGTGGTCAAGTAGATGTACTTAGAATGACCAAACTTAGAATGACCAAAAAGTAAAAACCACAAGAAAGCCTTTTCCTTCCCGAACTTTTTTATTTGATCCAAAGCAAACGGAATCAGAAAGTAATGCATACTAGGTAAATAGGTGGAGTATGAACTGGACGATGGCGAATTTACAGTGACAGCATTCCTGCTCGAATTTATCTCCTGATGAAATCGAGAAAGTTTATCTCGTTCAATATTGGATTACATTTGAGCTATAAAATATAAGAAATCAAAAAAGTTGTTTTTTTGTGTCTCACATTTGGGATTCGGTATATATTCAATATTATATGGCTTTGACGTAAACCATGTACCAGTTCTACTAGAGAGCGATTAAGATTGATGAATCAAAAGATGCTCCGAAGCTTACAATAGGATTAAATGCTCTTTAATTTAAATTCATGATGAGACAATTTCATGATTAATATATTCAGGCGTTGGAAACCAAAGGGAAAGATGTATAGCCTTAGGTGCTCCCAATGCGGATCTGGTTTTCTTTCGAGTTATGATCTTGAGGCACCTATTTGTGGTAGATGTCTTCAAAAAGCTAAGTCATTAGATTCGACCATAGATAATGATAAGATTTGCGCAAAATGTGGGAGAAGTGGCGTCATTTACGGCAAAGATCAATGCCATTCGTGTTATTTTGGATTTGAAAAAAAAGAATCCCTCTAAGATCCGATGCCCATAGATGCGATATACTGACTTAATACTAGTAGAGTCCGACCCCAGACCAATGGAGTGGCACAAATATTGCAGTAGGTAGACGTCAAAATTCTTCCACAAACGGAATACAGCCATGCTGCACAGATAAGAGCTAGAGAGCATTCTAAGACGGCGCGTCTAAAGAACATCTACTACATTGACAAGTTCCGGGAGAGAGAATGTTAGGAGGATAAGTTTGAATAAGCATCAAAGCAACATGATATAACTACAAACGTTAGACAAAAATGCCAATCATATTTCTTACTGCAGGGTTTACTAAGAATAAGAAGTTAAAATAATTAAGTCTTATTGTAACGGATTTTTTAATAAGATGAGATACAACATATCCATCATCCCTAGTAGTAGAGGATAGAAGTACGTGATAAGTCAAAAGACAAAAGCGTACCGGGGTTAATTGTAATTGGTTACCTTGACCTCTGTTGCGACTCCCTGTTTTGATTCCTCTACTACATTTAATATAGTTTTCACTCTATATCGATATATCAAAAAGTACACGAAAACAGAAAAATGAACGTCAGAAGATATCTTTATTTTTTAGCTACGGTGTCTGGTGATAATTGCAGCGCCTAAGCTCACATTAGTTACGGCTTGTAAGACATGCTTTTACGATCTACTTGTTCTGATACACGAGTTTGAATAATCAGAAACCTGGTAAGGAATCTCCCAGTCCAGGCCTTTGTTTTTCTAGTCTAGCAATATTTCTTGACATATATTCCAGTGTGCCGGGAATATGACATTTACATATACATTCATTACAATCAAGGTGACTTCCGACTTTACAATTTTTTGAGAATTCATTCATTATTAAATTATAGTAGTTACTGTTATAGAGTAATTTTAGTCTTACTATATAAGGTATTTACGTTAATAGGCTACATTCGTTCCTATAAAGGCGTCCTTTTACGCATCATGTTTCTAATAAACAGCGAGCCAAAATACGCTACTATCTATTTATTTATAGGGCCTACAACTTAATACGCCACAAAATTACTATTGATTTTGGTAGACAGCTGTTCTCAAGCCTAAGATGATTGGATACATTTTTAAACTCTTTTGAAAGAATAAGATATGAGGTTTTCAATTTAGGTAAAAGAAAAGTATTGAGTGAATCTCACCTAAAGGAATTGGTGATACCACAGAAGGGCGAACTTCTTGGTCGGGTTATCAAACTAGTGGGAGGGGATAATATTATCGTAAAGTGTAATGACGGCAAGGTAAGGACATGTCGTATTCGTGGAAAGATAAAACGAAGAATGTGGATTCGAGATAATGATTTGGTGCTAATCGCTCCTTGGGATTTTCAGTCTGACAAGGCTGACATTGTATGGAGATATATTGCTGCCCACGCTGATAAGCTAGACCAGGATGGATATCTTAATGGCCTTAAATGACATATTCTGAAAGAAATTATCTTGTCTCCTTATCCATCTGAAGTAATGATTAACCCTCTTTATTTAACAAAACAATTCCTCGTTCAAAGGGATAAGTTGTCTTGTATTATAGCTAAACCGTAGATTCTAGCAGAAAACGTTTCGCATTTTTACGAACCAAAGGGATTATTTTTTTCATTATAATCTGATGAAAGTTATCTGTTTCAACATCCATAGTAATTATGATGATGTTTACCAAACGATTATTTTTATCGGTAATAGGAAAGGTAGCTCTAAGTAATTTATCGTAATGAGAACAAGTATAGTCAATTTTACCGAGGATCGTTTGCCATCTAATTCTAGTATACTGACGTGTAGCTGCCGTAATTGCGTACTGCCTTGTTTCTTCATTGTTTAACAGCGGCCTCAAGTTTTTGCGTTCAGATGTAGCCAATATTAGCCCATGCTGATCTGCAATTCCTATGAATCGAATAGATGGGTGTAATGAAATTACCTTATCGCAAAATTCTCTGAAAAATTTTTTCATTGTCGCAAACATGTTTATGCTTACTTTTATACTTTTGACAAAAAACAGAGGAGCCACAAAATTAGAGACAGTAATGCGATCTAACAATCTCCCCTTTTTAGTTAATATTTATTATCACAAATGTGTTGTTCAGGCGATGCCTGCAATTATGTATCAGTTCTCTCCTCAAATCTTAGCTTTATCAGGTTTTGGCCAGCTGTCTTTCTGACTTCAACTAAGTCTTCCCTTTCAAGGCGCTTAACTAGTCGCCATATTGTCGTTTTGGGTAGCTGAAATTTATTTCTGATTTCGCTTTCAAATGCTGCGCCTTCTTTTCCTTCTTTTTCCTCGAGGTATTTCAGAACTTGTTGATCTTCAAGCCTTAAATATGGTCTTTGCATCAGGAGTTTTGCTATGAAGTCAGAAAGAATTTTTTGATCTATGTAAGCTGGCGAAGAAGGAAGGGAATTTTTTGATAATGAGGATGCTGAATAAGAACCTAAGGGCGATTGAGTCGGCGAGTCTGATGTAGATCCTTGGTATTCGGATTTGAAATTCTGCCCTTTAATCTCAGTATCTGACCCACGAAGTTGACTGTTATCAATCAAGCTGGGGTCAGATTTAGCCTTTAATTTTGGCCATTTTCGTCGGAGTGATAATATTAAGATATTCTTCCTCTTCTTTACAAAAAAAACATACCATATGGCAACTGCTAAAACGGTAACTACAATTATGATGATTATGATGGGCATGAATCCTGTAAGCTCCATCTTTTTTCCAATATTTACAACTGCATTATCTGCAGATCGTTTAGCCTCGATATATTGGCCCCTTGAGAACTCAGAGTTAGACTGTGAAAGAAGAATTTTAGAAAGTGTTATATCTTCACCCGAAGCGGCGGCTTTCTTTATTTGGTTATTCGTATTCATAATTGTTGTGCGTACATTAGAATAATCTCTGGCGATACGAAGTGCAAGGTCATTTGCATCTGTTGCATATCTTTCGGCCTCTAGGTACATTTCCGAATTTTTCGATATTATTGCTTGTCTAAGTTGTTTTTCTGCCGCGTCTAATATGATTCCCGGGTACCTATTTTTAGCATCTTTAATAGCAAGCCCTGCTGATTCAATCGACGCATTTGATTGGTCTTTTGTTCCCAGAAATCCAATAACATATTTAATTTCAATGTTTCCTGGTTGAAAGCTTAATAACTCTTGGTCTCCCATTCTTCTCACAGATTCTGGAAATTCCTTGCCTAGATCGGTAATTGTTGAATTTGCCGGTAACTTTAGCGAAAACTTGTCAGCGGAATTAATAGAAAACGTCCACACTCTGCCGTCCTTGCTAACAAGATCAGGAGTTACATAAGTTAATCTGATCTTTGAAACACCTGAAGATGTTAGAGTAATTTTGCCGGGTACACCACTCGAATTATAATGGATCAGATTATTATTATAATCTGCTACGTTCAGATCCTCAATGGTCCTTCCAAATAATGTGATATTTGTTTTAGATACTTTGGGATCGGCAACGATATCTTGTTCTATCAATGTGTCGCCATTAGAGAATATGGCAACAAATAACGAACTTGTAGAATATTCTTTCTTCTTTGTTTGTGCCTCTGAGTTAATAGCTGGCTGAAGTATCGTGAGAGTGATCACGACGATTAAAGCAACTATCAAAACTGTTGGCAAATGCAATTGTTGCTGCTAGTATACCTGATAAAATTATTTAGGCTTTCTAATGAGATAATGTAAGAAAGTAGAATAACTTCAGCTTTCTTCTTGTACTACCGATACCGCCGGCTCTGCAATTTTGTCTTGTTTGGGATAAAATGTCTTGATATTGGCTGGAGTATAATCTTCGACCCACTTGAACTTGCGCTGAAGAGTGGCTGTATATATTTTCTTCCAGTCAAGGTCTACGTAAGTTAACCATGCTTTCATTACACGTGGATCTATGTAATTTCTCAAGGATGTCCCCAGATTGTAGTCACGCGTATTGTTCTGTAATTTCAGCTGCATGTTGATTCTTTCTAACTTTTGTTCCAGCTTTCTCTTCTGAGTCTCAGTCTTCCATTTCATTGCTTTAATTTCAGCCTTTACGTTTTCGATAGCCTCTTGTTTCTTCTGTATAGAATGATTAAAGTTGTCCAGCGCTCTTTTGCTTGCAGGATTTTTAGGATCGATTCCTTTTTTGTGATTACATGTAATGGCAGCCTTCAAATTTGCCATTTTTGCAACATATATTTTTTCTGGCTCTGATGAATTCCTGTCTACCTTTATCGCTGGATTTGCAAGAGCTTCTTTTACCGCTCTTGTAGTAATAAACGTCCTAAAGACTTTGGCTGTTAGACCCGGTACATTATTAGGGTCCAGGCCCCTTAGGAACGCGTTCACCTTGTTGGATGTTATTCCATCAAAAATCTGAGAGCGATCGTCCTTGCCGTTCATCAACAACTTGAGAATATTATAAAGTCCTCTAGTATCTTCAGAATTTACTTCAAGGGTCTTCTGCCATGGTACGCTATCCTTTCCAAGGAAATTAAACTCAATGAACTTTATTTCTTTATTAACAGGGAACTTGATATGCTCTACTCGCAATGTTGAAGCACCTACAGTATCAGCTTCCTCAGGATCTTTTTCATCTCCTACTCTCATTGCAAGTTTGAATATTAGGTAAGATACGGTTGCCAACTTTTTATGTTGGAGATCTCGAGAGTTGAGCATCCTCTTGATAATTTCTCTTTGAATTTTAGTAATATGTTTTTCAAGTTTATTCGCCTTGTCATATTTTTCTTTGTCATTATTCTGACGAAGGATCGACGAATCATGAAGCCATACATATTTTCGCTTGCCGGTCAATTTCTCTATCCAAGTAGCAAGCCATGTAGAGGAGTGGTCATGAACAATATTCCGCCAAGCTCCTTCGGGAGCAGGCCCATTTTCTCCCATATTAAGGGTGACATCTTGGGGGTAGACTCGAAATTTCCATTTACCCCTTAGTGGATGAAGACCCCTCCCCATAAATAGCCCAGGGGGCTCTACCAACCAATTAGCTACGTCAACTTCGACCCCATCGAGGACGGCCTTACCATATACAGCCGTCAATCTTTGCCTTTCCAGCTTCTTCGCTAATGATAATTTCCTTCTTTCTTCTATTGGTAGATTTCTGATCCTTTCTTTCTCCGCTTCTTTCATTTTCTTTTCCTTTTCAACGTTTTCGAAGGCATCTGAGAAGTCAATCTCTTTTACGCTCTGTATGTTTTGGAACCTCTCTGGCAGCAGTTTTTTTAAATCGCTTAAGAAGTTAGATTGAAAAACTTCATCGTGAATATAATGAGTGTCCTTCTTTTTGGCCCATGCATAGATCCTTTCTTCCAGGTCAGGGGTGAGGGTTAACCTTTCACCGTTAACTCTAATACTTATTCCTCTTGGCTGGTAAACTGGAGGAAATGCCACCCCCTTATGTTCAAGGTTATTCCATTTCAAGCGAACCACTATTGCTGCGGATTCCATCTACTTTGTAAATCAGAAGACTTGTTTACTATTCTTAAACCTTACCCAGAACGTGGAAGAAAATCCTTTTAATAAGAATTATAGAGTTTTATTTCACTGAAGTTAAAGATTTCTGTCAGAATATTAAAATATTTTACCGACTGGTAGTAAAGCAGAGTAATATTTTCCACAAATCGTTCACTCCCTGCAGCTGATATCTTGGAAGCTCTCGTGGATAAATGCAATATCGAGACATTGTCATTTGTGGAATAATAGGAAATTGTCATATCAATATTATAGGGGATAAAGACTTGTACCAGCACACCTCGTTATGAACAATTGGCTGATTTTTCTTTTCTTCTATAACGGAATTCATCTAATTTAATTAGCTCGTGGAATGAACCGAATTGAGTGGGCTCTGCAATATCTAGAGCAGATTCAGAATCATCATGATCAGCATTAGGATACAATTTCAATATTTTGTATGTTGTGGACCTTTGAGCTGGGACCCTTCCAGAAGATCTGATCACGGATCGAATCTGTTTTGGCTTCATCAATTGTCCGTACTGGGCACCTGCTGCTGTTGAAATACTTTCATTGATGAGCGTCCCTCCAAAGTCATTGACTCCTGCTCCTAGGAGTACCTGTGACATTCTAGCACCTTCTTTGACCCATGAAACCTGGATGTTATCTTCTTTGACCCATGAAACCTGGATGTTATTGATGTAATGATGCAGCATAATTCGTGAAACTGCATGCATTTTTACTACCTCGTTTCCATCAGCTCCTTCGCGAACGTTACGAACAACGCCATGGTTAAACATGGGTGCCTCGGTATGTACAAAGCTAAGTGGTACAAACTCAGTAAATCCATGTGTTTCTGTTTGAATTTTTCTAAGCAATTCTAAATGTTTTGCCTTGTGTAATGATGATTCGATATGACCATACATAATTGTAGAAGTAGTAGGAATATTCATCGAGTGTGCAATCTTAATGACTCTGATCCAATCTGTTACTGTAATTCTACCAGGGGATATTATATCCCGCACCTCCTGGTCCAAGATCTCTGCTGCTGTTCCTGGCAAACTTCCCACTCCTGCTTCTTTCAGCATTTTTAAGTACTCTTCAACAGGTACTTGGTCCCGAACTGAACCGTACAGCACTTCTTCAGGGGAAAAGGCATGTATATGTATATCGGGCAGTTCTTTTTTGATTGCTTTACAAATATCAATATAGAGTTGGCCGTCAGCTTTGGGCGGGAGTCCTGCCTGGATGCAAATTTCTGTTGCACCTAAACTCCATGCTTCCTTTGCTCTTCTAACAATTTCATCGGTCGGAAGAAAGTAAGCTTCTTCCTCACGATAATCTCGGCTGAAAGCACAGAACCCGCATCTTTTAATACAGACGTTAGTGAAATTAACGTTCCTGTTTATTACATAGGTAACATTATCTCCTACAGTTCGTCTTCGTAACTCGTCGGCTACTAATACTGTCATATTCATCTCCAATCCTGTAGAATCCAATAGCTCTACCGCTTGTTCTAAAGAAATATCCCTGTCGCTTAGTGCGCGGTTTAATGCTGATGCAACAATTGGATCAGTAGATCTCAAAAGAGAATCGACGTTCAATTTAGATAATCCTCTCTAACCAGACCCGAATTGTCTGATAACATATCTATATAACTTCTAAGACTACCTGGTATAAATTCTTCATCACGACTATATAAAAACTCAGGGTATACAGGCAGGCGCGCCCTAAGGTTGTATCCTCTCGTAGTTGTAACAGTTTTGACATCATCTATAGTTGGCCAGGGAAATTCCGGATTCACGTGATCAATCGTTACAGGAGATATTCCGCCCCAGTCATTAATTCCTGCATCAAGAAATTTCCCAAAAATGCTTCGATTCAGATTAGGAGGAACTTGAATATTCATGTCGGCACCCAGTATGATCCTAGCCAATGCTATAACTTTTTGAAAATAACTAGGTAATGGGCCACAGCAATCTGACATCTTGGTTTCTGGTTTTGGCGAAAAATTCTGTATTATCACTTCCTGAATATGATTATACTTGCGATTAATTTCTTTAATGACAAAAAGCGAGTCGATCAACTCTTCTGGAGTCTCACCTATCCCAACAAGAATACCGGTTGTCGTGGGTATTTTTAGCTGGCCGGAGTTTTCGAGAGTTTTCACTCTTATCTTTGGATTTTTGCTTGGAGCCATTTCATGAGGCATTCCTGCCATCAATAATCTCTCGCTTGACGACTCAAGCATTAGTCCTATACTAACATTAGTATCTTTAAGCAGCACATTAGTATCTTTAAGCAGCAAAATTTCATTTTTTGTTAGGTTTCCTGCGTTTGTGTGTGGCAGCAACCCGGTCTTTCGAAGAATCGTTTCACTCATTTCGGCTATATATTCAATGGTTGACGAATATCCTAGAGATTTTAGCCATGTTCTTGCTTCTCCGTACTTCAACTCAGGCTTTTCTCCTGTGATGAACAACGCTTCAGTACATTTGAATTTTTTGCCAACTTCTGCAATTGCAAGGACCTGTGAAGGTGTCATCAGAGATGCTGCCTGTTCATTTGGCTCTTTTTTATAAGTGCAATAAGAACATGTATCACGACATAGATTTATAAGATTAATAAAGACTTTACGGGAATAAGTAATGCATCGCTGCTTTGATTGATCTCGAATCAACTTGGCAATATAAGCAATCATGTCAACTTCTGAAGAATTTATTAATTCACATGCAGTAGCTTTAGAGATAGTTTTGCCATCTAACATATCTGCTACAACTGCATTAAAACCTCCGTTAAGTGTGCTCATGAGCATATCTAAAATCCTTCTTCTGGTAGTTAAGCCCAGTCGTTGTTAATAAATACTTATGAAGTTAGAGTTTTCAACAGCGATCTAGGTTGACAAAGGTTCAGTTCGGATCCAAAATCCATATCATGTTTGATAGAAGAATTTTTAGTTTAGTATAATAAAAATCATTCTCAACTAGTTCAACGGATGCTGGGATTGATTTACAGTATAGTGTCTATCCCTCCAATTAACAGAGTCGATCTTGTTTGCATCGAGAATTGACGAGATGAAAGATAGTGAGATAATAGCACTGCCCAAGGGGCAAGCCAAAGCATAGATAGGATTTTGAGACAAACCAAACCTTAGTTGTATAGCAGTAGATAACAATATCACAGAAATTGTCATAACGTTACTATATACCAGTATCTGGTCTACTAAATAATGATCAGGTCCCCGGAACAATAACGATAACGAATATGGCAGCAACAAAAACGGCGAGAGTAAGAGAAAGAATACTGAAACGACCATCAAAGATGTCCAAAGATTATTCTGGTTATATAGAGGAATAATTAATCTGCGGAGACCATTCCATAGGCTCTTAAGATCCCTTGCCCAGACGGCAGTTACATAATGCTCGCCCCTGACCATTTTCATCTTGAATTTGGATTTTTTTACTTTGCCACCTAACGCACCATCTTCTATAAGCTCGCTCCTTACGTTCTTATGCGTTCCAATAGCTTCGTATGTACTTCGTGTAATCGCAAAAAAACTTCCAAAAAAATACCCAGTTTTCGTTTTGGGATTGTTCACTCGTAATGCTGAAAATCTGGTGTTCAAAAAAGTTGAGAGAATAGGTAACGTAATCCTTATCCAAATATCTTCACACAAAAGCTTTGGTATAGCAGTAATGGCATCTAGGTTTTGCTGTTGTAGATGTCCTATAGCGAGACTCATAGCAGAAGGGGAATGAACAGTGTCTGCGTCTGTAAAAAGAAGGATTTCTCCTGTTGCTTTCAGATAGCCTTGGTAACATGCCCAGTTCTTGCCAACCCAACCATCGGGTTTCATTTCAAGATCGATTCCTATAACCTTGGGAATCCTCATCGAATATGTTTGTATTATATTCCCTGTATTATCATTCGATGAATCGTTAACCGCGATTATTTCATAATTCGGATAGTCCTGAAGAAGAACGCTATCAAGGCATTTTGCTATATAATTCTCCTCGTTTCGTGCGGGAATAATGATACTGACCTTTGGCGGACTGTTGAACCAAGGAACAGCAATAGATTCTAACAATGGAGATCGTTTAAAAGATCTAACTATGTATAGACAGAAATAAATCCATGTAACCAAAATTCCGATCATTATCACCGATAACAGCGCATTTATGACCGCAAGAAACAGCTCCATGAGTAATCTTAGGGATTGTAGTTTTGATACACAAATATACATTACCCTAGTCCTCTCGATCCTTTATTCTCGTACTAGCAAGAGATGTTATACTTTTATCGTATATGTCTTTGTTCCCAAGGGGTTGACACGAGCTCTTAGCGCTACACTAATGATATATCTGTAATATATGAATTTCAATTTTTTTCCGTGGCCTACTAACTGGGATCTGAATCTACGTTAATAATAATAGATAACTGATTACCAATTGATCTCTATGGGTACTAATTCACTTTCAATAACTTATGCCATAAATTAAAGCTGTTAAGAAACACCTCATAACCTTGTTTCGTACCACATTAACAAGCCAAAGTATCTACTAGATAAATTGTTTTCAATTTGTTTGTTCTCCTCTTACCACAACATCATCAATTATGCAATTTACACAGCAATTTACACACAGAGTGTCTCATAGATTTGAATGATATCTGATAGAACTCCTAACTTGTCCAACCTTGTCACAGGATTTATCGTTAAGCAATTCTTGTTGCCTTGCAATTTATAATTTGAGTAACATTTAAGACATGCAGTTAATCTTTCTCTTAAATATGGCACGTATTCATGCTCATACTCGCGGTCAATCTCATTCTACTCGCCCCACATCAAAGAATGCACCTTCTTGGGAAACAGAAAGTCAAGCTCAATTGTCTGCAATAGTACTTCAATTATCAAAAGAAGGTTTAATGCCAAGTGAGATTGGTCTC
>Ga0193721_1000092_pt1 | contig 27670 bp, 33 predicted proteins | sample U2s2metaG_FD_145078 | JGI IMG/M metagenome (GOLD analysis project Ga0193721, IMG submission 145078) | Soil microbial communities from a riparian zone of the East river system, Colorado, United States - U2s2 | ecosystem: Environmental > Terrestrial > Soil > Riparian zone | place: USA: East River...
ATCCTAATCCACGCCAGGTCTCTGAAATAGGCTAGACATAAAAAACAGAAATCTTACTATGAACTTTGGCTTCTGTTAAAGTCACGTACCTAATTAAGGGTTTAGACGAACTCTAAACTCGTTACTATAATCGATATCATGTATAATCTAAATAGTTTTTTTAGATGCTTCTCTACTCAATAAAATATGAGAGATACTATAGGATACCCACTTTTCTAATGGGACCAAGCAGATATGATTCCTGATATTCAGACCAACTCAAATCAGCTATTATTAAGAGATACGATTACCTTATTATCATTACAGGGCATGATGAATGATGAACGACTTTGCTTGATACGCTACCTAGGACTAATTCTTTAAACTTTCCCATCCCTCGACTTCCCATGACTATGATATCATACTTCTCTTTTTCGCAAAAATCCAATATTGTTGAGCCCACATTTCCCTGAAGTAATTTCGTATTTATTGATAATCCCTTTCTTGTAGCTATTTCTGAACATTTTGATAGCATAAGTTGGCTTTCTTTTTTGTAGGCATCCAGTAGCTCTCTTAATAGTTTTTCTGATTGAATATGCAAAACTGGGATGACTTCGATAACATGTATTGCAGTAACCTTTGCACCTAATTTTTCTGAAAGTAATAGTGCCGCGTCTAATGCTCTATAGGAATTATCGGAACCATCAACAGGTACCAGTACTTTTGAGAACAATGAATGTCATTAATTTAGTAGTGTTTATTATATTCGTACGCTGGCACTCATTAAAACACTAAATCGATGTGGGCATATAGTAAATCGTTTTTCAGTTGCGTGGGGAATGAATTGACATATTTATCATTGTAGGAACTAGGAGTAGTCACAACCCTAAATTTGACTTGGTCTCAGTCTTATTTGTTGTTATGAAATATTCTTTGCCGCCTCTTCTTCAACGCTTGGTCCTAATATTTTTGGTCTTGCTGTGTTAGTTCCAATTTTTGTTAATTGCTTATAATGTTCAAATATAATCGACATAAGAATCGGATGGATAAGACAAGGAATATTGTTCAGATAATAAAAGATTTAGTAGATTATTAAAACACTGATGGGCCTAGTTGCATTAATAAATATGTCGTACAGACAATAAATAACAAGCGAAAAAGGTAAAAATTTCCACATTTATAATGTTATTTTGCTTTTTTTGCAAATTCGAATTTCACTTATGCACGCTCACTTTATTAATTCTATTTTCGCATTTACTATAGAATAGCGCTTTGTAATCTCTACACTGTTCGTGTGTGCTCTTGCCATTTTGCTTTCGTCAGAAAATACATTAAAAGAATTTTTTGATCAGTCAGACCCCTTTTTCTCCAAACTACTTTATAGACGATAAGTGATATCAGATACCATACTATAGAATTAACAAGTAGAGTAACAAGAAAACCTAAATAGTAACTCATAACTATCCCTGTTACAGTACCGCCTATTAGGAAGGGAATTTGGCGTTTAATAGCCGCCATTGTCATATGATTCATAATTTATGCTACAATACTATCATACACAACAAACCTTAATAAATACCAGTAAGATCCGTCAGCGCCCTTATTCTAATTGAACAATCACATTTAAAATTACTAAAAAAAAGTATCGATTACTAAAATAGTATATTCGGACAGTTATGACAAAATAGCACAATAACAGGAAATGAAAATATCACTTTTAAAGTATCAATATAGTATTAGTTAACTAGTTTACTGCCTATTACTGCCACCAAAACTTGCCGCTCGGCAGGATTAAATGGATTGTAAATCCTTAAAGTTGTCTGAGTCTTATCAAATTTTGTCAATAATCGAAAAAGGTACTGATATTTTTTCCCACAACGCTAACAATTTCACTCCAAACTAGGTCCTTTACTCCATCCATGCCCTTTATTTTTTCAAGGTCAGGCAACACAGAGTTGCCTTTAACAATTGTCTCTACTCTCAAATCGATCGTATGTTCTCCGATATTCTTACCGTCGTATGTTACTTCATCTGAATTTATCAGTTTATTAACAACAGCGTACCATTCCATTCCTTATTGAAATGAAAAATTCAACACGTCTCCATCCAAATTTTTTCTATGTCCAGTACATAATGGATTTTTAAAAAATCCCTTTCTAACCTATAATTATTGAATCAGTTTATAGATTAAGTATGAATTACTTCTATTGGGTAAATAAAAAAGGAAGATTAAACTGGGTCGCCCGAACTTCCCTGATTCTTATCTCTCTTTACCGCAGTTGGTTCGTGTTCTGATATATCTTTTGGATTCATTGACTCCTTTCCGCCTTTTTCATTCTCTCTACGTTCCTTTTCATCATCTGTACCTAGATATGTATCAGAATCTGTAATTTTATTTGCCGTTTTTTTGACTTCCTCTTTTACCTTTTCGTATGTGTCTCCCATGATAACTAATCTACAATATATTATTTAACACTTCATGGTAAGGGGAAGCCCGATGATCAATAAAAAATTCAATGAGTGCGTAAATTAATTTGAGTAGGTATCTCACCGTGATGCATATGTCATCACGTTACTTCTTGATGGTATCTAGAATCATGCATTATCCATTGCTCGATGAATTTGTTCACAGTAATTATATCATTATTAAGTCTTAATGTGTAGGTAGTATTAATATGGCAAATCGGGAAATGATACAAGAAAAAATTGGTGAAGCATTGGGATTAGAGAAAGCGGCTCAAAAAGCAGTAGAGCAACTATATTCACGCGGCCTCTTGAAACCAGAACACATGAAGAAACTATCGAAAATGAGAGCGGAGGCAGGGAAACAGGAACAGAAGATGGAAGAACTGGTTCGAGACTTAACTCATAGCGATGGATTAGATTCATCCACTATCGAAGAAAAAGCAATAGAAACAGCAGAGAAAGCGTCTAGAATAATGGAAACATATCTTGGGGGAGACCCGGATACACAAGAAGCTTTGGAGTTTCTATGTTTAGCAGAAGGGGCGAAGTAGCTCATTACGAGGTTCTTAACTCAATGGCAAAAGATGTAAAAAATAAGAAGTTCGGAACCAGAGTCAGATCCATTCTAAAGGAAGAAAAAGGACATTTGACTTTGTGTACTAAATTAGCAAAGACCAATGCCTCTTCCGAATAACATATCCCCGTTTTTATTTTTATGCTATACTCGAAAAACTTGAATGCCTGAATCCGATCCTTTGCAAATAGTTTGATGCGCGATACTCCTTATTATAACTTGCTAACCGTATTTGTTAAATTATTGCTGTTAATTTTTCAAGTTGGTTTATTCTAAATCTCGAATGTTTTTATATCGTTCTGAAGAATCAAATTCACAGTAACGATATGATACTGAATACAAGAAATCAATTTTAGTTACCATAGTTGAATTAAATGGTAAACGTTAATGCATACTGGATTGCCTTTAACATTAATCAAATGAGTATATTATTTATTACAGATTAAGCTGTTCCTCATTTAAGTTTAGAATTAGAATTGGGATAGCTGTATCACAAAAAGGAGAATTAGGATCAATTTATTATATTCTATAACACATTTTTCTTTGAGCCAAACACATGGATATGTCTTACAATGAAATTAATTGCTAAATAAGATAAAGCTGATGCTATGATAGAAGCTATTGTAGCCGCCTGTAATGGTTGATAATTAATTTTCAATAATTCAAGTAAAATGATGAACCTAGATACATTATTGATAATATCAAATATAGAATCAGCAAATACCATCTTGGTTACTACTTGTTTTAGGACTTGAATGTTCAATCTACCAGTAAATCTTTTTGTATATTTCTTCTTATTATCAAGATGAAAAAGAATAGCAAAAACTAATTTCGAGAAAATGAATGCTATTATTACAGTTAATGCTGAATTGAGAAAATAGTCGGTGGAATATCTAGTGGAGTAATATGCAACGATAAGGCTGACGATAAAACCAACTATCCCTGAAATTAGTAGATTTTTATTGAGAGATATGGTACTTTTATTTTTCTTATAAAATTTTGTGATGAAACTTGTTATAGTATCGGTTTTCCTTTTCATTCAAATGTAGTAGCACAAACAATGATTTATGAGTATTCAAGATTCGTCTGCTTTGTAAGAAAATTGATATTAATGTCCGTATCCCTAATTTGATGATTTGGATTAGATGAATTAAAACATCAGAACGATTCACTTTCGAATTTATTTTACTCCTTTACGTAAAAGTGATTTAATAAGTAACTTTCGGTTATTTTTATAGCCTCAGGTTGACTAAGATTCGCTCTAATTTTATGATCAAATGACGATTCAGTGGGTGTAAGAATTTAGTGACTAGACTTTATCCAAGAGCGATAAGAAAGTTGGATAGTTGAATTATGCGTTTCGTTGAATTTTAATATCTGCTTCAATTGCCTATCGCTATCTTCTCTGGAATTGTTGTAACCAAACTTAGATAATGTTTTAGTTATCTTTAGGTAACGCTTTGTTTCCTCTGAGAATAATCCATTTCTTTTTCTTGAAAAGATAAATCATAGCACTCATTATCACTGCCATTGATATTAGCACAGCAATAAAACCGGAAGGTATTTTTGCAAGGCTATTCAAATCTAGTCCATTCATACCGTATATACTTGCCACAAGTGTAAGTGGTAGCAAGACAGATGCAAATATTGTAAGGGTTCTCATTGTATCATTCATTTCCAAAGAGATGTTTGCGATGTAGAGATCTCTTACAGAATTAATAGTATCACGATAAGACTCGACGAGCTCCACAAGATGGGAGATGTTGTCATATGCTATCTGAATATATTTCACCTCATTTTGGTCTTTTTCCATATGGCTTAGAAAGTTAACCACATCTCTGACACGCCAGAAGTGTCTCCTGAACACAATAAGTTGCCTAGAAAGCGTTGAAAGATATTGAATAGTCTCTCTTGAAGGATCGCCTAGTGCTTTCTCTTCTAGATCGGTAATAGTTAATTCAACAGCCGTTAATACTTGTTCATATCTATCAATCAACTCCGAGAAGACACTATAGAATAAAGCTTCTATGGAATCCATCACTAGTTTTTTGTTTTTATGCTCTAGTAATTTGCGTATGCTTTTTGCAAGATCTACTTCGGACGGATGGATAGTAATTAGCCAGTTCTTACCACAAAATAAGTATACACCCTCAGTAACAACTGTCTGCGAATCCTTAAATTTAATATCTAACAAGATCGTAAATGTATAGTTGTCCAGCAGTCTAATCTAAGGTTTTTTAGACTTGCTGCGCAATAACTCAACTGCACTTTCATCAAGTCGAAAATAACTTGCGATACTCTTAATTATGTCATCGGTAGGATCTATCAGATCTATCCATGCTTTATCTTTGGGTTTTATATTCCGAAATTCCTTTTGTTCTTTAACTTCATTTTCATTATAGGTAATTATAGTTTGCAATTCTGAAAGTCTCCAACTAATAAAATGTTCTTCATCGTATTAACTATTGTTGCAAAAAATAGTATTCCCACCATGATGAAACCTATTCATGACTAGCCTCACTTTTGATAGTCAAGGCGTTGTGATAGAGTTTGAATACAGCAGGAAGTATTCCGACAGGTTCACCATCCAAAGATACAGTCATATTTCTATTCTTTGGTAGGAAGGTCACCTGCGATGCTTGATAATAAAGGATATCCTCTTGGTGAAGATATTCACTGTCACCTTTCATTTCTACAAGTTTTTGGAGCATTTTAAGCTTCCAGAACTCTTCATTATAACTACGTCGAGTTTCCCATCAGTGATTTTAGCTCTTGGTGCTGCGTTGAATCCGCCACCCAAAAACTTACCGTTTGCCACTACTGCCATTGTTATGTTACTAGTTATCTTCCTATGGTCTGTTGAACGATCACATTCAATAAATTTATTTGAACCTGGGAATTCAAAATATTATTCAAATATACTAAATACACTCTCTTAGTTTGTTCAGACTTGATAGACTGTTGGAATAGTTTCAATTTTGGTTCTAAATTTATTTTTTAGTCTGATTTTGTACTAATTTCTGCATAATTCTACGATATTTCTATGCAACCAGAAGTAATAAAGGTAGTATATGCCCCATAAATCGTCAATTTTATTGAGGATATAACCTATTGTGGAAACATGACCTATTTCCTGTATGGCATGCTGGATTTTTTGAATCTACCAGATAAATTACTGAATCATGATCACAATCAACTAGGATATCCTTCACTTCTTGGATATTTCCAGATTCTTCTCCTTTCATCCAGAGTTTTTTACGAGAAATGCTCCAAAACGAGGCATTTCCTGTCTTGACTGTATTTTCTATTGCAATTCTATTTGCATAGGCAAGCATCAAAATATCTTTAGTTTTAATATCTTGGACTACTACCGGAATAAGCCCATTTCTCTTCACAAAATCTAGTTTATCTATGAATTTGTCATGAATCTTCATAAGCATTCGTAATTAACCTACAAGATAAGTCCTTATGTATTGAATATAAGCCTAGCATCTTATAGGGTTCAGGTTGTTGTTTAGTATCAGGACGATAGCTGGAAGCTGATTTGATATCTTTCAGTTTTCTAGATGCCTAAAAATTGTTTCTCAATAATCATAAGGTCGAATTAAATGTCTTCAGTTTTTTTGTCATGGAACAAAACTTCAAATCAGCTTAGACTTAATAAATTCTGACTGTTGATTAACCAAATACGAAATTGGTAAAGATATATACACTGAATTATACTTGAATACTAGATTTTCAGAGTTAGACTATCTTGAGTTAATACTCGTGCGATCATTATGGGCTAATAATAAAGCCGTGAATATTCCACGTAATTAATTTTATCTTCTGAAATAATTAAATCCTTGTGACATTTATCGCACAGAAAGTATTCGTTACTTGCAGGTAATTCTTTTCCACATACACTACAAAACTTTTTCAATACTGTCACATCTGAAATACTAAACTATAAAGTTAACTCTGTTTATCAATATATATTAGGAGTATTAGTGTTTCTTTTCATATTTTAATTGAGATGTATGTTATTTAAGAATCTGAAATTACCGTCTTTTCAATTTTCATCTTTTAATTTATTGATTTTCATTTCTATAAGATCAAAACCTTGTTGCCAAAAAGAGGAATCAGTGATATTAAATCCAGAATCTCTAAGCAATGTTTCTGGTTTTTCCGATCCTCCTGCAGATAATATCTTGAGATATTTTGAAATAAAGGATTTTCCTTCTTCTAGATATTGTTGATAAAGTGATAGCACAAGTAAATTTCCAAAGGAATAAGCATAGCAGTAGAAAGGAGTATGGAAAAAATGTGGAATATATAGCCATTCCCATTTAAAATCCTCTGAAATACGTATTGAATCTCCAAACTGGGTTTTTAAATTATTCATATAAAATTCAGATATATTGTCTATAGTAACACTCCGTTCAACAATTTTCTTATGTGCTTCTATTTCAAAAATTGTAAAAAATGCCTGTCGCATAATAGTTGCATACATATCATCAATTTGTTCTGCCAAGAGAATCTTTTTCTTTTCTCTATTTAGTTTCTTGTATATTTCTTCATTGAGAAGCATCTCTCCAAAAACAGATGCAGTTTCAGCTAATGGGAGCGGGGCATGTGATACCAATATTGGTTTATTGGATGCGAACATGCTATGTATTGCATGCCCAAATTCATGAGCCATTGTAGAAACATCTCTCATCAATCCGTCAAAATTTAGTAGTACATAAGGAGTTCTTTGTGGAGAAACAGTATAACAAAATGCTCCCCCCGTTTTTCCATTCCTAATTTCAGAATCAATATGTTTTTCTTTGAATAAGCGCTCAGTGTAGATGCCAAATCTTGGATCAAATCTATGAAAAGTATCCAGAACTAATTTTGCAGCATTCTTAAAAGTAATTTTAGGAGCATTTTTACTTGAAATTGGTGCATAAAGATCATACCGTCTCAGTTTTTTGACACCAATCAATTTTGCTTTTTCCATAAAATAATCGTGAAACAAATGCGCATTTTCTTTACAAACTGATAACAGTGTCTCAACGGTAGTATCATCGATGTTATTATAAATATTCCTGACTGAAATCGGAGAATTGAACCCTCTAATAGAAATATTTTCATCTTTCCATTGAGTTACTAAATTTTGGTAAATATCTCCCAATACGCCACTATTTTTCTCATATGTCTTGAATAATGCCTTATAAGCACATTCCCTCTCTTTTGCTTTTGAGCTCCTTATTAACGAAAGAAGTTTTTCTTTATTTGTGAAAGTTTTAATTACCTTCTTATTTGCTCGTTTCTTAACTAGAGTAAATTCAAAATTATTAGTCATTCTATCATAAATTTTCACGAGAGCACTTGGGCCTGTTACCTCTAGGGTGTTAATAATTTTCTCTTCCGACTCATTCAGTGTATATTGTGCAACTAGTCTTTTATGTCTTAAATATTCCCTATAAACAGTGGAGATGCTGTCGATTAATCTTTGGGAGTTATTCTTGTCAAGCTCTTTCTTGAACCATAAATCAAAAAATAAAATCTGGTTACTAATTTGTGAACTTAATTTTTCCGTTTGAAGTACAAGTGCTGCAGCTTCGTTGGATGAAGTATCGGCGGCGTATTTAAGATGCGCAAAACTATTCACGGTACTCAGGTCTTCCAGAATATTCTCTGTCTTATGCACTAATCCTTCAAAAATCGAGATGTTCAAATCTGGTTTTAGGATTTGCCTATTGGGTTCAAATTTCTTAACATTTTTTTTAATACTAGCAACTAATTTTTCAAATTTCTTTGTTGAGCGGTCATCGACTAAATCAGTAAGATCCCATTTTCCTAATTTAACATTTGAGTAATTTAACATTACTACTTTTCATCTTTAAACGGTACTTAGTCTTTAATGTTTTTCTGATCGTTGAGGTGTGCCAAGTCATTAGATACAGATTGAAACAAGTATATAATCATAATATAGCCAATATAGTTAATTTTGAATATAGTTATATATCTTAAATATGATAGATAAACTACCATAATGGTTTTCAACATAGGCATAATGGTCAGGCTGACAATACTCAGTAATTGAGGTGTTATCTGAACACCTAAACTGATTAAAAATGCCATCCTTCTATGTTGAATGAATTTGGATTCTTTACAACTTAAAAATTATTTATTTTTCAAGTACTCGTTTTTCATTTGCTCTACCCATCCATTTTTCTTTGAATACAGCCTTTTTATGGGTCGTTTTTTGCATTCCGATAAGACATAAGAGGATATAATTGGAAAACAAATTGAAGAATCTCCATAAACTATTACATTGTTTCTATGCGAGGTCTTTATTTTGCCCCAGCTTTTTCCTTCTTGTATGGTCGCCCCCGATAAACCCCCTGTATCAGGTCGTGCGTCGGTTATTTGTATTACATAATCGTGCCCACCTTCTTTTAATTTTAATATTTGATATAATGCTGGCCCCGTTTGTTGGAAAAAATTTTTAGGAACTCCACCCCCTAATTCAATACCGCCGGATACTTTACTCTTCCAAAGTATCGCTGTTGATTCAGCTATATCCAACATTACGTTTGGAAATCTTGTGACATCTTCAAATATCAAGGGCAACATATTGAGTCCTATAGAAGAATCACTTATTGCAGGAATAAAGACTGGTACATCATTTTCGTATGCCGAAACAAGAAATGATTTTTCTGGATTTATTGAATTTTCATAAGCTGCTTTGCCAAGTTTATGAGACAGATCGGCCGTCGAGTAAGGTTCAGAATGGCTCTTTTCAATTTTTTTTATTTCTCTTTGAATAATAATGTCCTGGGCCTGTAATGTGCCTACTTCTTTTATATATACATCATAGATTCGTACTATCTGCTTAGAATATAGGACATCATCGTCAACCTGAAAATGACCTTGCCTTACGGGCAAGTCGTAGGCAAAGTGGAGATCATGGTAAACATTTGCCCCAGTTGTTACTATCCAATCTACAAAACCATTTTTGATAAGAGTCCTGATTGTGTTCCCCATTCCAATAGGTGTTAATGCCCCCGCCAGGGTCAAGCAGGTAGTGCATCCACTATCAATCATTTCTTTCATGATATTTGCAGCTTCAAAAAGTCGTCTTGCATTGTATCCTGTTGATCCGAAAAAATGAACCAATTGTGATATAGTCATATTTTTCGAAATAAGTGGAGGGTCAATTTTTTTGCCTGTAAAAGAATGTGCGCCGTTCACCTGTAATGATGTAGAAAGGGTATTAAAAATTTTATCTGAATTGATGTTTTTTATGTTATGAAATCTAATTGTCCATACAATTATCTTATGATAAACGTAAGGATTTTAGAGGACTGGTTCCATATTCATTTGCTACCCTCTTCTCTTCATACATACTGCACTCTATACATTTTACCCCATTGTTTATTTTAACCGTATCTCCGCCACAATTTAGACACAATGAATACAACAGACCAAAATTTGTTCCATCTACAGCCATATGAATCGAAGAATTCATTAAACTGGTAATTTGACCTCGGACAATGTCGCCAATTCGATAGATCGATTTTGCTTTCCTATTATATCGATCTCGATTCCATCCTTTACTATTTCCCATTCTCGCTGAAGCGATGGCAGATAGACCTGCAGTATACATTTTGTTATTAAGGGAAAATAGCTTGACTGATATCATTGATCCAAATAACATCTCCACAAAACCCATAACAACATCTCCAATTTTGGGGAATTCTTGCGAATTTATTGGATCAATTTTAATCGACCTTCTCTTAAAATCATATTCCTTTTTACCCAAAACACTTGATCTAATAGTTCCATCAAGGATGAAAGTATTATTCCCAGCTTGGAATTCTTCAATTTCTGCTATATATTCACCTGGAAAGACCATGCCAGATGTCTTTTTCTTCATATAAAAGTAGTTGACACCAGATGTAGTTATAATTGTTACAGCTCAACGAGGAGCCATATGAAGAATAACATTTGAACCTTAACTTCTAGCCTTTGCTAAGACCGAATGCAAATCCCGCTGCGAAACCTCCAGTTAGTGGAATACCAGAATTTGAGACAGCATTTAAAATTTGGTCGCTTATTCCAGGAAAGAATGGAGTATTCAAATTAAAACCATTAAAATTAGTCATTAAATTCCCTATAGTTTCTTCCACCTTCGCCCAATTTAATGCAATTAGTCCATTGTACTGCAAATAGTAAAACATACCAACTAATAATCCAGAACCTATGATTATTATTTTTAGTATTTTCTTCATAGCGTATCCCATCAAAAAACCCAAGAATCCTCCTATTCCTATAGAGGTCGCTAGCCCTCCTATTCCTATAGAGGTGGCTAGTGAGCTAAAATCAATAAACATCCTAATGAATTATCTCAGAACCATAAATATATGCAATATAGACATTTTTATTGAGATCTTTTAACAGCATAAAGTTATGGTTTTTTTTGAGCAAGCTTAATTGCAATGATATCTTAGATTACAATAAATTAGTAGTCAGTTATGAAAAAAATGTCCTGTACAATCGGTTTTCTAGAATCACTTATTTCCCCAAATCAAACAATCTATTAATAATCTGATTCATAATATCAGTTTATATACGCCGTGCTAGTTATGTAAAATGTTTGCAAAGAACCAAAGATACAGATAAAAATAGAGATAAAATAAGAGTTCAATGGGCGGCAAGGCATACTCAGCGAGTTATTATAGAAGGATTAGAACCGCAACTGTATAAACTGATAAAGTCGTCTGGAAATAATGCTCAAACAATTATCGATTACGTTAATTCTGTGAGAAATGAAATAAGTACGTCTCATAGTTACGAAAGAAATAACATTAAAGCATTGGTGTATCTATCAAAGTTTCACTCTAACAAGAAATTCAAAACAATCGATAAACATGATATCCTACTATTCTTAAATTCAAAAAGAAAAAGTGAGGAGGCAGACCCGTTACATAGTTGGATAGCAACATATAATCTGTATATAGTTTTACTCACTCGGTTTTTCAAATGGCTTTATCAACCGGATTTATCACCAAAGGAGAGATCCAAGCCTTCGTGTGTTGATATTGCAAGATTAAGAAGAAAAGAACAATCTGTTTACAAACCTACGGATATGTGGACCCAAGAGGATGACCTTTTATTTCTAAAATATTGTTCCTCTAAAAGGGATAAATGTTACCATGCTATATCAAGAGATAGTTCTTGCAGACCGCATGAACTATTGAAACTAAAAATAAAAGATGTTGTTTTCAAGGTAGCAGGAGATAGACAATACGCCGAAATTTTAGTCAATGGAAAGACCGGTCAGCGTCATATTCCATTAATTAACTCACTGCCTTATTTGAAAGATTGGCTAGATGACCATCCACAATCTAGCAATCCCACCGCAATTTTAGTTTGTGGATTTTCTAAATCATCAGGTAGACAACTTAGAATTGAATCAATAAATCATACTTATTCTAAGTATAAAAATAAAATATTTCCTAAACTATTGGACGATCCCAATATACCAAGTGATGATAAGGTGAAGCTTAAAGAGCTATTGAAGAAACCGTGGAATCCTTACGTTAGAAGACATTCAGCATTAACGGAAAAGTCAAAGATATTGAAGGAAAGCACATTACGACAACACGCAGGTTGGTCACCCAATTCAAAGATGGATCAAAAATATGTTCACTATTTCGGTAATGAATCAAGTGAATCTATATTAGAAGCATATGGATTAAAACCTAAATTAGAAGATATAAACAAACTAAAGCCTATTTCATGTCCTAATTGTAATGAATTAAATAAAATAGGTTCAAAATTCTGTGTTAAATGCAGGATGATTTTATCTTATGATGCATATACAGAAACGATACAGGATTCAGAGATACAAAAGTCAAGAATCGATAAGTTAACAGCCAAGTTCGAGGAATTAGAAACTGAGATTAAGAAAAGTAGCATTAAGAAGTAGATCATTGATCTGTTTATTTTCTTTAATTAGTCCTAGTTGCATTGCTGCCTTTTGTCCTTTGAGTACACTTATTAAGTCACGAAACAGTGGACTTTTAGGCGCCGTATAATTTTTTACTTGTTTTGCTGTTAACTCTCTTTTTACTGCAATTTTTAATACTGCCAATTTCGGTTTGGGCGGTTGTTTTGCTTGGTTGACTGCTTCGTCTATCTTATCTTGATTAAGTACCTTAAGCCTCATGATAGTTTTATTAGTTAGCGTAGGATTCAGGGCTGCGGAGGCATGAATACCTTGAGTATATCTATCCTCTGCGATATTTAGCCAATTAGTAAAGGTATTTGAATACCTTTCATCAGTAACATACTTAATCTGAGTTACAGCCGCTATTATTATATCTATAATTAATTCAAATTGATATTTTAAGTCTACGAGTTTTTCCGATATCTTGTACCTTTCACTGTTGAGATTATTTGGCTGCTTAGGAGATTTATCTGCACCCTTTGTCCTTAGGCCTAATTGTAGGCCTATTGCTTCCAATATCATATACATCGGTTTAATTCCCTTCTCGTACCAATTATTATAACTCTCATGCATCTTATCATCGATATCTGGTGTTGAGGGTCGAAAGTAGTACGCTAGTTTTGCCATTTTATTCATATGTTCTGATAACTTCTTAAATTGCTTTGACACCCTTATCTGACAATCTCGCACAACAGGATCTTGCCATGGAGGTTTGGATAAATATTTACTAACAATCTCAAGTTCTCTTGATACTTGCAGTAAGTAACTTCTAGTATTTGATTCTCCCCAGTACTCTTTTGGTGGCAATGTAGTTGATATTTTTTCTGACTGTTCTTTCGTTTTTATACCAGAGAACTTACGAAGTTTATCATTTTCTATCCGTTCATTTTTTCCCAAAATGTTTTTTTCTCTTCCGTCTAAATATTCTGCTTGTTCAGTAGGTGATAACTTCTTAAGTTGCTCGAATGTCAAATTATATTTTGTTAAAAAAGGAATAGTATCATTAGTAGAATTTCTAATTTGATTAAAATCTTCATCTGAAATTGAGATTTCTTTTAGAAATTCTTCGCCTTCTTGTTTTCTGAGGATATCTTCGATATAACAAGTAGTGCGTTTTCCGTTTTCATAATGTCTCACATATCGATATGCTTGCCTGGGTTTCTTGGCACTATCATAACTGGTTGGTTTTTGTTCGAAAGAACCAGTTTTACCGCACTTCGGACATATGTATTTGCTTCTTTTCCTACCCATCCTTAAGTTTATTCCCCTATATTCCCCTATAATCAAATTAGTTCTATAATATAAGATTAACTAAATATCAGTAAATTGAAATTACAAAAAAGAGACAAACAAATAGTACCGATATATCTCAGCAATGGGTTATCATCAACACTTGTAATCCCAATTCAACTGGCGAGAAAATATCAGATCGACAGACCTTCATACGTTACTGTTGAAGGAACGAAAGAAGGCATCCTAATCAAAAAGATGGTGACTACAGAATAATGGGTACACAAAAACTGGATAAAATAATCGAGAATACAGAATTGCTAATCAATAGTTTACTTAAACATATTCATAATTGTGACCATTCTTGTTGTGTTAAAGATCTTCTCGAGGAGATTTATGAAAAATGACATCGTTTAGAAAATCTTGTGTTTACTGTCAAACAGAAATAGAAATGTCTGATAAAAATGGAAAATGGCAAGCATTCGAAATAATGACTGGAGACTTCCACAGTTGCCTTAGTATTAAAAGGAGTCACATACATTGATAAAACCAGATATTGATGATCAAATAAACCAGAAGAAAGAAGAAGGCCTGAAGCGATTGAAAGAGTTAGGTGAAGATTCATCTGGAGTTAAGGCTTTTGATGAAAATCCTACAGAAGAGCAAGAACAATGGTTAAACAAAAAAATGCCAAATGATCCATTTTGTGATTTAGGGTTAGATAAACAATGGGACAAAAAATTCGGCCTTAACCCTAAAGAAAAAGAAAAATCAAATACAAAAAAAGTCATGCCAATATCCAAATATTCGTTTAATGGTAAAGGGGATTTACATGAAGCGGTGATAATGAGTGGCAAACCATTTTTCATTACATTTACAAATGGAAAAATTAAACTAGTGCCGCAGATAGAAGAAAATACAAGAATCTTAAGACCTCCTGAGATAGAAGAGTACCCATATAAGCCGTATGAATTTGACTCTATAGAAGAGTTCCAAGAAATCATCTCAAAGGCTCTAAAAATCAGTAAAGATGAATTATATACGAACTCAAAATCAATTTTTAGAAAGTACGTGGACCAGGACGAACATGTCATAAATTTATTAACTATGGATTCTGTATGGACATATTTTCAAGACCTATTTCCAGCAACCCACTATGTTGAGTGTATTGGAACAAACGATGTTGGAAAGAGCACGATTGGCTATACCTTTGAATATACTGGCTACAGAGTGATAAAAGCCACTTCCATCAGTGGGGCAAACTATTACCGTATGTTAGGTTCAATTGAACCCGGACAATGTGTCATAATAGAGGATGAAGGTGATAATATCAGTGAAGATCCTGACAAGATTAGAATTCTAAAAAATGGTTACGAATACACCGGTAAAGTTCCAAAGATAAATATGAATTCATATGACCAGAAACAAATCTGGTATAAACCATATTGCTATAAGATGATACTGGCTGAAAAATCGTTAAGCCAATGGAAGGCCAAAGGTCTAGTCGACAGGACTTTTACACTTCATTGTAGACCAGGGTCAGTAAAATATTCTATAAAGGAAGTCATAACTGAAAATATTAACAAAGATCCAATTCTACAGAAACTATATGATGAGTTGACGGACTTTAGAAAATTAATGCTGTGCTATAGACTGGTCAACTATAGAAATGCTCTACCAAATATTGAGACAGGATTGAAGAATAGATATAATGAATTATGTAAGCCATTATTACAGTTTTTCTGTGGGACAAACGCCATTAAGGAAATCATTAAAACACTTCAACTGTTTATCAATCAGAGAAAAGATAGGATAGAAAATTCCATTGAAGTAATTATTTATCCCATAATTGAAGACGCTGTTTCACAATTTGGAAACATAATAAGTGCGAGGACAATATGGGAATTAATAACAGATTCACTGCAGGGATATTTTGATACTGATAGAGACGGAAACAAAACTAAACCAACCTTGTTTCGTTCAGAAGATCATGGCGACCTATACATGAAAACTACGACTTCTATGATATGTGATAAATTTGGTGCCAAACTAAAACATGGAAATAAAGGAAACATGCTGGTTTTCGATGGGGATTATTTGGTTAAAATTGGTAAAGCATACGGTCGATCCGAAGGCATTCAAACCCGTTTACTAGATCTAGTGAAGTCTAAGAGGGAGCCGTACCAAGCTGCAGAAGAAAAATCCAATCTAAGTAAAAGTGATTCAGGTGACTCAAGTGATTCAACCTTGGGTATGCTTGACGCAAATGACCAAATAGATAATTACAATAATTATAAAAATAATCATTCTTATATAAAAAAATTAAATGATTTAACGCAAAAATTAGATACAAATAAGGAAAATAGTGACCCAATATACTTGCAGGCAGAATCACCTGAATCACTTGAATCACCTGTAACCAAACACCTGGAATTTCCCTTTGTTGTAACATCAACCGGGACCAAAATGTATAGATGTCCCTTTCATATTGAAGGTTGCAGAGTTCAAAATATTCATCCAGAAGAGATTGAACATCATATTAAGTATAAGCATCCACAAGATGAATCACAAGTGGAGAATTTTTTTCACATGCATACTACTATGTATATTCAAATTATTTTGCTTAATTCGGTAATTCCAAGGTCTAAGATTAAGATCGGTTCCTAAGGAAAGTGATGAAAATATGAAAATGAATAAGAATAAGAATATGAAAATGAGTAACGAAAATATTAAGGGTGACGCCATTGCAGACCTATCAGAAGGACGAGATGATTTACACAATCCCAGTCCGAATCCTACTCCTAATCGTAATTATGGTCCCTTTGATTTTGAGATCAATCAAGAGTTCATAGAGGAGAACAAAAAGATGAACCTTAACCTAGTCAGACATGGGCAGAATTGTAAACAGAAATTTGCTCCCTTCACAAAGTCCCAGAGAAGAAAGAGAAGAATGGAAGTTTACAAACTCCATTTCGAACATGGAGTACCCGCAACAAGAATATCCGAGCTGATGAAGGTAGATAGGAACACCATCAATAACGACCTGAAAATCCTATATCGTGAAGCTCTGAATGATTACAACCCAGATGATATGAGTCTTGATGACATTTTACAGAAACAACTATTGAGGCTTGAGACGCAGCGTGATAGACTGAGCCTATATCTTAGTGATTCAAAGGACGTTAACAGTAAAATAGCAATCGAACGCTTGATAGCAGATATTGACTTTAAACTCATTGGAGTGATCGAGAAAATCAACCACAACGAAAGTAGATTCTGGGACGAAATTCTTAAAAAGATCAATAAAGTAGCAGAGATTAAAAAACTGGATATGCGATACACAAGTCTCTTTGAGCTACACAAGATTTCCATAGTTTCAAGGAAAAGTCTCAACAAACTCATGGAAGATGCGTTGAAAGAGAAGAAAGGAGATACTTGATAGGGAACAAAAATGAAAATGGCAAACATCAGGTTCGATGATCCGGAAAATCTTGCAGACCCGAGCTGGATATTTCTATCGGTTATGAAAGATCTGGAACTACTCGATTATGCCAGAAGATATTTTGAAAGAAAAGGCGATAATTCATCTATTCGGAGGGCTCAAGAGATAAGAAAGTTCTACAAGCAAATAATACGAGATTATGTCTACATAGTTAGATCAATTATACCAGACCAGATCAAGGATGATCATTTTAAAGTATACTATGATAAATTTAAAGACGCATAAATACAATCATGAATATAATTTTGATCCAATAAAAACATGACAACAAGATTATACAAGTTCTAAACAGTAAGGGTAGGATTGTCGGCTTTGTCTTCTCGGAGAACTTTTAATATCATTAGTTTGCAGTAATCAAATAATACAAATGCCTAAAGTTAATACTGGCTTAAAAGAGAAAGATTTTCAAGATGGGAAGCTGGTAAAAACTGATATCGACGGCAAATCGTTTGCCAATTTATTTACAAGTGGCAAATTATACGCCATGGATTCTGTATGCTCGCATGAGGGAGGTCCTCTAGAGGAGGGATCTTTGGATGGTTATAATCTAACCTGTCCATGGCACCAAGGAATTTTTGATATACCGCAATGCTAAGGCATCGCCTGAAACAAGTTGGGTTACAGATCTAAAGTCATATGCAGTTGTGGTTGACGAAAAAGGTGGAGAAATAACAGTAGAAACAGATCCTACTGGTTATGGTAATCTTCAAAATGATAATAAATCTGTCCGCAGTCAGCAAACAACAGTCGATGAGGAAATCGTGCCAACAATACCACTAAAGTTAGAACTAAAATTGCTAGAGAAGATACCAAAAAACGGAACAGATGTCATGTCCTTCAAGTTTTCAAAAAGTGATGACCATAATCATCTAAAGTATCGGGCATCGGGCAGGACAGTTTGCAATAATAGACTTGGGAACAAAGGAAGATCCAAAAGGACCATTACGTTCGTTCACCATGGCTTCGTCGCCTACAGAAGATGTTATTCAAATTACTACAAGAATACGAGATACACCTTTCAAAAAGAAGCTAGCAACCTTAGAGATTGGATCCACAGCGAAGATCACCTCACCCTTGGGGAAATTTGTACTACCAGATGATGACTCAAAATCCGTAGTATTTCTTTCGGGTGGAATAGGAGTTACGCCATTTAGAAGTATGATAAGATATGCTACCGACAAACGTGTTCCCTCAAAGGTAACAATGTTTGATTCAAACAGGAATGTAGAGAATACCTTATTTAAAGAAGAATTTGACGACTGCTTGAAACGTAACAATAACCTAAAGATAGTTTATACCATTACGGAAGAAGAGCAATCCAAAAATGTGGAGGAATGGAAAGGTGAACGAGGATTCATAAACGAAGCAATGCTAACTAAATATCTAACAAGAAATGAACTTGATAATTCCATATTTTACATCTGTGGTCCACCTGCGATGTTAAAAGCTATGCAAAAATTGTTAGAGCTTGACTTAAATATTCCAAAACAGCGCATAAAAATCGAAGAGTTTACTGGGTACTAGCATAAATGTATATTTTCATTGGAAGCCGTAATTAATTTGTCATAGGTGTAAAAATAGTATTATATTGCTTGCCTGAATATATTTTGAGAATGATTGAACTATAATGAAAGCTGCGAGGATTATTAAACCAAAGGAATCTCTACAAGTACAAGATCTCGATATACCTAAGGCAACGGGGTCTCAAGTCGTTGTAAAGGTTCGCTCATCTGGAGTCTGTCATAGTGATATTCATCTGTGGGAAGGTGGTTATGAAGGAATTGAGGGACAATTTCTTAAGGCAACTGATAGAGGCGTAACTTACCCACTAACACCAGGGCATGAGATTGCAGGAATGATTGAAAGCTTGGGAGAAGAGGCAGCAAAGGAAGCGATTGATAAGAATGACAAAGTAATTGTCTACCCATGGATTGGAGAAGGTGTTTGTCCTGCGTGTAGAGTTGGAGAGGAAAATCTTTGCGACAAGCCAAGATCACTAGGGGTGTACACCGACGGTGGATATGCAGAATATGTATTGGTACCAAGCTATAAATATTTAGTCAAAATTGCAGATCTTGACACCGATGTTGCTGCCACCTTGTCATGTTCGGCACTTACGGCGTATGGAGCGGTAAAGAATGCTGATTTAAAGCCTAACGACAATGTTATCATTGTAGGAGCAGGAGGAGGCTTAGGCCTCATGGCAGTACAGCTAGCAAAAGCTGTTACTGGGGCTAGGATTATAGCATTGGATTTGGATCAAGAAAAACTAAAAATAGCAAAAGAAAATGGTGCAGATGAAATTGTCTCACCAAAAGACGGTGACCCTGCTAAGAGAGTCATGGAGATAACAGATAATCTGGGAGCAGACGCCATTATTGATTTTGTTAACGCGTCAAAGACTGTGGAAACTGATATGAAAATGCTTAGAAGAAGAGGCAGAGTAGTACTAGTTGGTCTGTTTGGTGGAGAACTGAAACTGAGCTTAGTGAGTATGCCAACTCGAGCTTACAGATTAATCGGATCGTATACCGGGAGTTTAAGTGACTTGATAGAGCTAGTTTCACTAGCAAAAAGAGGAGTAATAGAACCTGTCGTTTCACACCGGTTTAAACTAAGTCAAGCCACAGAAGCTCTACAAATGCTAAAGGATGGCAAGATACTTGGTAGGGGTGTGATAAATCCTTGAAACAGACTGAAACCAAATTAAGGACAGTAAATCCAGCTACAGAAGCAAGAGCTGTAGAATCTGGAATAGTGACTGTAAACAACGTAGTTACATCAGATCCCAGAGTTCCATTTGGAGGTATCAAAAATAGTGGATTTGGCAGAGTTACCGAAATATGGAATGTTAGAATTTGTCAACATAAAATCAGTCAGATTCTACGATCAATTAATTCACAATCATTATGTGGAATAATGCAGCATGACTATATGTGATAGATAAACTATGAACATAATGAAACATAGGACCCATCCTGTCAGAATCAACCAAGGCAATAACCATACTGATAAAGATACTTCCCAAATTAATGCCCCATCATCTTCAGATTATCATGAGGTAATAGAAAATGTCTTGATACTTCAAGGTGGGGGATCTTTGGGAGCATTTGGCTGTGGTGTATTCAAGGCCCTTTGCCAAAAAGGGATAAAGTTAGATATCGTTGCAGGAACATCAATTGGTGGTGTAAATGCTGCCCTCATAGCGGGCAGCAAAAACGTAAAACACCCAGAACAACTCTTGGAAGAATTCTGGCTAGAGCTTGCCGAAAACTTTGTAGATTTGGACAGTTTCACTCCTTTTTCCCCGTACCTGGAGCAGCTGGCTGCAAACTCGCGTTATTTTTCTTCCTCTATATTACAGCAAAGCAATAATGAATCAGAAAGAACGATAGAAGAATATAGAAACAAAGCAATAAAGTCGTTTTTTAGCTCGGCAATGTTTGGTAATGATAAAATGTTTAAGGCACGATGGAGACCAGAATACGCCTTTACAGATCCCGAATATTTTCAACCAGCAAAATGGACATATCTTTATGACCTCTCACCTTTAGCAAAAACTTTGGAAAGATATATTGATTATAATAAATTAAAACCGGACGGAAACCCAAACTCACGACTTATAATGACCGCAGTAAATGTGTTAACAGCAGAGCCCCTAACATTTGATAGTTCAAGGCAGCAGATAACTCCAAAGCACATACTTGCTACTTGCGGATATCCCGCATATAATTTCCCATGGGTAGAGGTGGAGAAGGGGATATATGCTTGGGATGGCGGTTTGCTTAGTAACACCCCTTTAAGAGAGGTGATCGATTCGTCTCCAGTTAATGACAAGAAAATATTTTTGGTAGAAAACTATCCAAAAAGGATTAATGCCTTACCGGGTAACCTGGCTGAAGTTTATCATAGAACAAGAGATATCATCTTTTGTGACAAAACCCTAAATACTGTTGCAATATCCAAAGTCATAACAAAATACCTTAGGTACATAAATGAACTATACCAGATGATTGAAGATTCTATCGACATGGCAAAAGTCGATAAAGGCGAACTTGAAAGAATTCGCAGAAAGTATAAGAAATACAAAAAAGACACTGGCGCTGAAATAAAAGGTGTCCATTATATCTCACGAGACGAACCTGTTCACTCCTTTTATGAAAATGCAGACTTTTCGCCAAAGACTATCAAAGATTCGATTAAACAGGGAGAGTTGAAGACAACTCAAATACTCGACGAGGTTGCTAAAACTAACTAACGAATGATTAGTATACACCTGTAGGAGATCAAACACATTTTATTTATCTATAATGATATTATGTTGGGGCTACATAACATAACACAATTTTTATCTTTGGCAATACCTTATGACTTATTTTTACCCTTTCGTTTTATCTTCATAGTGTTCGTACTACGTTGTTGATATCACACAACATCCACTCTCCGTTCATTTGTTATTTATTATCAATCTTGCTGCTTCAAAAATATTTATCCACATTTGCCATGTTAAAGTACCAGTATTAGTATTTCTTCTACTTGGATGATATGAAACTATCAAAGTTTTATCGTTGCATATAGGATAGACCTTGTTATGACCAAATTTTAGACCTTTTACATGAGACACATTGCAGTACGCGTCAAAAGCAATTCTTCCAAGAGTGATAATAACTTTGATTGTGTTGTCTAATATTTTGATTTCTGATTTTAGATACTGTGAACAGTTTAATATTTCAGATGTATTTGGTTTATTTTGTGGAGGTGCACATTTCGCTGCCGCAGTCAAATATGCGTCTTTTAAAATCAGTCCATCATCTTTAGATATGCTTGTAGGTTTATTTGCAAATCCCATTTCAAACAAAGCCCTTATAAGCCAGTCACCAGAGCTATCCCCTGTAAAAATTCTCCCTGTTCTATTTCCACCGTTTGCGGCAGGGGCCAAACCAATAACCAATAATTTAGCTTTAGGATCACCAAATGTTGGAACAGGCTTTGCCCAATAAGATTGATCCATATGTTTTTTTGTTTTAGTTTTTCCTACTTCTCGAATATATCCTGAAAGCCGTGGGCACAATTTACACTTTATAATTTTTTGATTTATTTTATGCAATGACAAATCCTGTTTCGCTAATACAATATTCGGCATTCCTTACTAGAACGTAACTATGAACTCTATTATTTAGGTAGTTATCAGATACCATTTAGTGTGGTAAAAAGGACACTCTACATACAAAAACACCTTTGATATTATTTTAATGGAGCAGTTACTTTTAGAGGGAATCGAATTTTCTATCGTTTGCTTTAATAAATGATACATATTTGTTTGACAAAATTTTTATGCAGAATGGATAAAGTATTCTTGGAGGTAGAGCTAGCAATTGGTGATAAAAGTTGAAAGAATATACAATAATCCTAGAGGAAACAGCACTTTTAGGATACTTGTAGATAGACTTTGGCCTCGTGGTTTAAGCAAAGAAAAAGTAAAGGTAGATTTGTGGCCGAAGGATATTGCGCCAAGCAATTCACTTAGGAGATGGTTTTCTCATGATGAAAGAAAATGGGATGAATTTAAAGATCGATATTTTAAAGAACTAGAAAAAAATGCTGAATTCGTTAGTACGATTATTGATAGAGCAAAGGAGGGCCCAATAACTTTGTTATATGGAGCTAAAGAGGAAAAATTTAACAATGCAATGGCGTTGAAGGAGTATCTTGAAGGGAAAATTAAATAGGATTTTTTATCACAAAAAATATTGGTTTATATTTTGTAATTATTCTTTCATCATACTCTCTTTGTGAATCCAATAATAAGACACTCTGTCAACACCAATGAAATATGTCTGAGAAGCAGCATCGACAACTACCTCTTTCGTGGCATCATCAAACTTAACATTGTGTATATGAAGTTCGATCTTCTCGCCAGTATCTAATCGAATCATAACTTCTCCATTTTGGGCTACGCTTGCCTTTAGCGCTTCATAATTTGCCATGAATAAATAAGTGGAAAGTACTTTTTAAAGTTAGTGAGAGAGTCCAAGTTCAAAGGTAGTTTAGTCTAACCTCGCAAAAAGCGTATAAACCAATTCTTGTGAAATTGAAATTGGAACTGAAACAAGAATAATATTTTTCTGATTATAAGAAATATAAAGTAGAAATTAAGATCAGTAACTCATTTATTCCCTACCTACTTCAATTTTCAGTTTATGCTGTGTGATTTGCTGTGTGATTTGAGCTGTCTAATTCAAAGTGCGTGTGGCGGAGGAGCACTACCTTTTGATAGTTCTTCATTAAATGTTCCAGCTGATTTTTCATGATATTCCAAATTAGATTGGTCTACCTTGATTGCTTGGGGAGGACAAACAGATACGCAAGCCATACACCAAATACAGTCGTGTTCTCTGATAGGATCTGATTTGTCAGTATAATCAACACGTCCTTCTCTTTCATGATCTTGTCCCGTGCCAGCACTCGTAGCATTAGCCATTTGTATAGCTGGAACATCTTGTTCTGTTCTATACCATTGGAAAACCTGTACAGGACAGGCTTCAATACATGCACCATCAGCGTAACAAGAATCCCAATCAACTGCAACCATTGTACCATGAACACCTAAAGGAACATATTCTTCTCCCCTCGATTTGTACGCTTCCTGGACTTCTGGCTTTGTTGAAGTCTCCGCATCTGATCTCCCCGGGCCCCATACAAAATGGTAGTGTTCACCATCAACATGGTTATGTTTTCCTATTACCTGGTGATTCTTTGGGAAGTCCTGATCGATTGGCATAACTATAATTCAGCTTTACATTATTTATGTATTGTATTATTTCTGATACGACTGTCTAAAATTGTTAGTTAAAGCGGTAACTATTCAGGCTAACCTGCAGATTGGGATCTCAATGTTAAAGGGAAAACAATCTGCTCTTCTTCTTTGAAATGTTTTCTAAGGTTGTCCACAAACTCATTCAAATCTCCTTTTGCTTTTTCTTTTTCAGCTGGATCCGATGATTTAGACGCATTTATAATCAACTTTACTCTATTGTTGAGAAACTTCATAATCCAGTTGTGTTCTTGCATGATGCTAATAGAATCGGATGATTCATCCTTCGCATTATTCATGATGACACGCATAAGCCTGGCTTCCTCTTCAACTGCGTGTTGAATGATCTTATTACCCATGTCCTCTATTCCTTGAGCCGCCAGTCTAATATCATTTCTTTTTATATTATTCTCAACCTGAACTAACTTAGATTCAAACATAATGTGTTCTGATTTTAATCGTTCTATCATCCGCGGAATTGGCTCATCGAAATTTATACGTCGACTTACGGTCATACAATATCTAATGTTTTACGGACAGTTAAAAATTATTCATACAAATCTATCGGATTTACGCCTCTACTAATAATTAAGATATTCTGTTTAATAACGCCAAATTGAAAATTAACAATGCCTGCGATTCCTTATTTGAAGCCAGTTAATGCTTTAACTATATCGGTCTTTGAAATAATTCCAATGGGTTGCTTTTTCATCTTTCCTTCTTCTTCCAATGACGATTCAATAACGGGAATACCGCTTATTCTTTGTGTCACCATTATCTTTGCCGCTTCTGCTAAATCGGTATCCTTATCAACCACAGTAGGTTTAGGTGTGAATATATCTCGAATTCGTATAAGAGTTGGTTCATGAAGTTTATATGTAATATTCCTTTTAGTTGAAGAGAACATCATTTGCATGTGTTCGTAAACCGACCTTAATGCCTTTGATTTTAGCCCTACTATTACCGTTGAGATGTCTGATTCTGATAGAATCCCCAATAATCTATCGCGATGTCTACTTGCTGGCGTAACTATAACCCGAGAAACATTTTTCTCTATCATAAGTTCGGCTGCCGTTGATACTTTCTCATTAACTGAAATTGAGAAGACTGGATGAGACATGTAATCTTTTACTGATGCTAAGCCAATACACCTCTCAGAAAAGAACCTAGTAAGATCCGTAGATGTTATGATCCCAGATAACACAGTTTTCCTATTCACCGATGATCCTAGTTGTTCGTGCTGCACTGGATCATCTTCAACTACTATCAGCGAGCTTATGGCATCCTTATCCAAGATTTTAGCGCAATCGACGGCACTTTTTATTTCACTTATTGTGATTAAGTTTTTAGTCATAGCTTCAACGATAGGTATTTCGTTAAGGTCTCTATCTATCCGGTCTAATGTTAGAAATTTAATAATATCTTTTATCGACAGTATACCGACCGGATGTCTTTTGTTCTTATCATCAACAACAACAATTTTCTTAATTCTATATCTCGACATTTTGTTCTGTGCATTTAGTAAATTGTCTCGTGGTAGTAATATTACAATATCTTTAGTCATTAAATCCTTGGCCTTGTAGTCTTTTATGTCATTTTTGGATATCTTATTGAGCATCGGATATAATGCCTTTACTAGTAATAGTTATGGAGTATATATGTTTGGGATACTTTCTTAATAATTTAGGTCTCAGAATGATTTCATTCAATCTACTGTCAAACATAAACAAAAATCGAAAACACAGATTAAACTAACTTAGTATCAAAGAAAAATAAAAAATATTTTCTATCGATCCATCACAGTGAATCCGCTTGTTTTCGTTGTGTTGATGCTATCTTGCTTGATAATCTCTTAAACTGTCTCTTGCTACATTTTCAAATGTCTTTGCAAAGTTTGCATTTAACCGTGAAAATTCTTTTGCATTGTCTCTTGTGTGTTGCATTGTTCTTTTCCAGCCTTCCAGGCCCGCAAACATGACGTTATTTGCTAATCTAGTTGCGGCTATTGTACTGTCGGTGATATTGCTAACTGCTCTTGCATAATTTTCTGTAGCCCTGTTTGGTGACGTCCAATATGACCAGTACGAATTTTGTACGTTTTCCATGTACGGTATCCATAACGATTGCATCGAATGAATAACCTCTTTTTGCGATTCCAGAAAATTATCTGCAATATCTTTTGTGGCTTGAATGCTCTCTTCTTGATATTCATTAAAGGCTTTTGTAAAGCGCGGAACTTCCTTTTTTGCTTCATCTGTTGTCTTGTTTACTGAAGATTTTGTTTCGTCTAGAGTGGTGTTGATGGTTTCTGTAATTTCTTTATCTTTTTCCTTTTTTGACGACATGTATATATTTCCTGGACAAAATATTATTTATAAGTTAAATATTAATCGGTATTACGAATCATAAAGATATGCTCCACGTAATCGGTGGAAGATCCTATTTTTCGTTAATGCAAACTTGATACAATATCCAATCTAGAATCTGAAGTTCACTATGCAATTTGTCGGCCTCGAATATAGAATAGGTCTTATTTATTGCAAGGATAATTTCATTCATTTTAGATTCAATAAGGGCACAAATATAGATATTAGGATTCTTAATGTTTTCTAAAGTCGAATTTAATAGTTCAATCCTTTTTTGAAGATCTCGTTTGTATGTGGTCTCCTCATTTTCTCGATCAAGCCATGTCCTGGATTCTCCAATTTCTTTTTGTAATATTTGTTCTACTGTCATAAATGGCACTGAGTTAATGTACTCCATTTCTTACATGTTGTTCAAAATTAAAAGACCTTCGTTGTACAATTTCTTTACAAAATATGCCTGCCAAGGATGGACCCGTTAACTTACGGATAGTTCAAGTTTGATCGTATACTTAAATACTAATTTCACAATTTGTATCTATGAGTCACGAGACTGAATTATCAAATACGATGTACGACATATTACATTCAATGGGAAAAGATGCTGGCTTCCTATACGATACTATAGATACATACATCAAAGATGCACAGAACGCAAACAACTCAAACTTGGTCGAGATCTGGCAAACTATCAAAAAGGACAGACTGAAACATTTGCATCTGTTAAAAGAAGCCTTAGAGAAGGAAATACACGGATAAA
>Ga0193721_1000093_pt1 | contig 27536 bp, 29 predicted proteins | sample U2s2metaG_FD_145078 | JGI IMG/M metagenome (GOLD analysis project Ga0193721, IMG submission 145078) | Soil microbial communities from a riparian zone of the East river system, Colorado, United States - U2s2 | ecosystem: Environmental > Terrestrial > Soil > Riparian zone | place: USA: East River...
AGAATATACTCAGGCGCGTGAGTGAAACCTCGTTAAGGAACTCGGCAATCTAGCCCCGTAACTTCGGAAGAAGGGGTGCCCCGCACCATTTTGGTGATTAAGCATGAGTTATATCTATATATTGCAAAGCCCGGACGGACCGGACATCTACATCGGCTTCAGTAATAATTTGAAGCGAAGGATGGCAGAGCATGAACGGAATGCGCATCCCGGTTGGACGCTCGTTTATTACGAAGCATATCGATCGGAGAGTGATGCGAGACGGCGAGAGCGTCGTCTGAAAAATCACGGAAATGCCATAAGACAACTCAAGCAGCGAATCAAAGATTCATGGGACGAATCTTAGTCGCTAAAATGGTGCGGGGTCGCAGTGAAATGGGTCAACCGACTGTTTACCAAAAACACAGCACTCTGCCAAGTCGTGAAGACGACGTATAGGGTGTGACACGTGACCAATGCGGAAAGATTATGGCAAGACGTTAGTCCCGCGCAAGCGGGACGAGGCGTTGAACCGAAGTCCCCGTGAATGTCGGCCGTAACTATAACGGTCCTAAGGTAGCGAAATTCCTTGTCGGGTAAGTTCCGACCTGCACGAATCGTGTAACGAGTTGACCGCTGTCTCAACGAGGAGCTCAGCGAAGTTGTAGTGGCGGTGAAGATGCCGCCTACCCGCAGTAGGACGGAAAGACCCTATGCACCTTTACTACACGCTGTTACTGTTGTTTCGGTTTCGATGCTTAGCGTAAGTGGAAGACTGTGAAGCGGCCCTTTTGGGGGTCGCAGAGTCGCCAATGAAACACCACCCTTCGGTACTGGAATAACTAACCTTTACCCGCATGACCGGGAAAGGGACACTGGCAGCCGGCTAGTTTTACTGGGGCGGTATCCTCCCAAAGAGTAACGGAGGAGTACGAAGGTTGGCTCAACCTGGTTGGCAATCAGGTGTCGAGTATATGGATATAAGCCAGCTTAACTGTGAGACACACACGTCGAGCAGATACGAAAGTAGGTCCAAGTGATCCGGTGGTTGAATGTGGAATTGCCATCGCTCAACGGACAAAAGGTACGCTAGGGATAACAGGCTGATCCTGCCCAAGAGCTCATATCGACGGCAGGGTTTGGCACCTCGATGTCGGCTCATCACATCCTGGGGCTGGAGAAGGTCCCAAGGGTCCGGCTGTTCGCCGGTTAAAGTGGTACGCGAGCTGGGTTCAGAACGTCGCGAGACAGTTCGGTCCTTATCCACTGTGGGCGCAGGAGAATTGAGGGGTTCAGACCTTAGTACGAGAGGACCGGGTCTGACGAACCGCTGGTGTTCCAGTTGTTCTGTCAAGAGCAGTGCTGGGTAGCTATGTTCGGCAAGGATAAGCGCTGAAAGCATCTAAGCGCCAAGCCTATCCCAAGATGAGTTCTCCCTGAAGGGTCGTGGTAGACCACCACGTTGATAGGCTCCGGGTGTAAGCATGGTAACATGTTCAGCTCAGGAGTACTAATAACCCGTCCGGCTTGATCTTTTACTTTTCCAATAAGCTGTCCCGAAAGGTTTCGGGGCAGTAATGGGAAATGAAAGATCTCAAAACAAAACGAAGCCTTAAGTTGCGTGAATCGTTGAAGCGTCAAATCGTGAATCGGAAAGCCGACGTAACGATGTAACCAATCTCGAATCACCTTCTTCTACCTGTATGTAGATGCCAGAGAACCAGAAGAGACTGCGGATTTTCGATTGCGGAATGCGGATTGAAAATCATGTTCTTTCGAAAATTAGGTAGGGCGATTGACCTCAATCGCCCGAAGTCTCCAGAGATTCGGCTTCGTGCTTGCGTCGCTGCGACAGCAGCGAAATGCCGGTGCGGTTCCGCACTCTGGTGACAATAACGCGGTGGCCCCACCCGTTCCCATTCCGAACACGGAAGTGAAACGCTGCAGCCCCGATGGTAGTACGGCGATAGGCCGTGCGAGAGTAGGACGTCGCCAGAACTAAAAACCTCACCGGTTTATTCCGGTGGGGTTTTTATTTTTGGTGGACACGTCCTGCCGGGCACGGCCGGAGGCCGAAGAGATCGAGCCGCTGGGAATCGTGCGAGATAGATGGTCAAGGTCGCCGCGGCGACTGAGCAAACGGGAGTTTGCGAATCAATAGGACGTCGCCAGAATTCTTGTACGCGCATATCTGCGGAGCGCACGCGCCGCGCGGTCGCGAACTTTGAAGTCTTGCATTTACACAGTAACACAGTCACTGTGTTCACATGACGAAAAACATCACTCTCTCTGTTGAGGACTCAGTTCTAAAGGAGGTTCGGCGAATTGCCGTGGAACAGGACACCACGGTAAACGGTTTGGTGCGGCGCTATTTGCACGAACTTGCCGGCGAAAAGAAAAAGAGAGCAAGAGCCCGCCGCAACCTCCTCAAGTTGCTCCCAAAAATGAGAGCCAGGGTCGGCCGCGGCGATTGGACTCGGGAGGAGCTCCATGCCCGTTGAGGCATTCATCGATACCAACATCTTTGTCTATTCGGTCTCGTCGCATCCGTCAGAGAAGGAAAAGCGCGACAAAGCGAGGGAGTTGTTAGGCGCGGTGGACTTTGGTACGTCGGCGCAAGTCCTCGGCGAATTCTACGTTACAGCCACACAAAAGATCGCTGAGCCGCTGTCCGACGCGCAAGCGTTGCATTTCATAGCGCGCTTAGCCCGTCTCCCCATCGTCGGAATCGATGCCGATCTTGTGCTCCAAGCGATAGCGCTGAAACAGGAGCATCGTGTTTCGTATTGGGACGGCGCCATCATCGCCGCTGCGCACAAGCTCGGTGCAGAAACCATTTACTCCGAAGATCTCGCCCACGAACATCAGTACGGCTCAACCCAAGTAATTAACCCATTCCGAGCACGGAAGTGATCTGTAGTGGCGGCTGCGTCAGCCGCAGGGTGCCGATGGGGAGCAGAGCAAACAAATATTTCATCGCAATCACCGATGGTCATCCCGCTTTGCAAGACCAATTAACCCGGAAATTTAATCTCCGCTCGGCGGGAAGCCGAGCAGCCCTTTCATGACCACCGAATGCCGTATGTTTTCAACGGTCCGCTGCAATTCCATGTTGGCGAGAATCGCTCGCGTGAGCAGAAAAGGCTGGGTTACCCAGCTGCTTCCAGCGAAGCGGCTGCCCTTCGGGTGCATTTTGCCGAGGAAGTGCAAATGCAGGTAAGCGGAGCGGAAAAGAATACCAACGTTGTTTTTCTTCATACTACGGTGGACGACGGCGATCATTTTCAACCCCGAAAGCTTTCGGGGCTACGCGAAATTACCGGAACTTTTTCGCAGCGAATCATCGAGTCATTAAGGGGTCGCCAGAACCAGCCTTTCCGAAGCAGGCGATTTGCTTCCAGTTGCTATGATTCGACCGGTAACGTTCGCGTCGCGACTCCGCGCATGAAGTCTTCGTAGGAAATTTCGCGCTCGCACTTGCAGCAGGTATAAAAGAAGACGTTGCGATCTTTCATTTCGATGAAGTTATCCTCTCCATCGACGACATCGATCGCGACGTCGAAGGCTTCGTAGAATCTTTCAGTATTCCCGCATCGGCATCGGTAAGCCATATTCAAATTCCAATTTCACGTCGCAGATCGCGGAGGCGCGTCTCGGCAGAATATAGGACACCGACGTGATCGGTCGCAACATTTTGCACGCGCGACTGCAACTCTGGCTGAGATTGCATGACCTGCTGAAATCTGTTGTGCTCGTTCGACACTACAAAGAGCCTCGCCGTGTACTCTCGAAGCGCGGCTAATCTGCCAACACCGGACCAAATTCCCGTGGAGAGTTCAACCTCAAATGCTGAGTGCGGATAGAATTGTTTTCCGGCCTCGCGAAACCAGATCACGTCAATGTTTCGAAGAGAATCATGGTTCGCGAATTGCAGATCGGGACATTTATCCAGCGCTGTGAGTTCGCCCAACGGCACGTTGTTAAATTTCTTTGCACGGTTTGGACTGTATGTCTGCAACCCGCGGTCGTTGCCAATCTCGATCAGTCGCCCTTGCAAAACCGTGTGAAAACTCTGTTCTGCCGAAGTGACTTCGCCCGGCGTTTTAGCAGGAAAAGTGATCAAATCCCAGTTGTTCAGAAACGCGTTGAGTGGCTCTCGGTTCCCCCGCCCTTTCAAAGCCAATTCAAAATCCTTTGTGATGTTAATTTTAAATTCGCCGTTTCGATCATGACTAATCTGCGGCAGGAGCTTCATCAGGTCCAACATCGGCATAATCACAGACGAGCTGACATCGCCACACACGAACGCCACAAATGCATTGTCGAGATTCGCAACCTCCTCCGCACTGATGTAGTTCAAGCCAAAGAAATATTTGCCCGTGTCAGCAGCGACGCGCGCAAGCACATGTGCATTGCCGACTTTGTATGTATTTGACCGGAGCACCTTCACCGGCTCCACGTCGCCTCCCAGGCTGCGCATGTGGCGCAGAAAGTCTCCAAGTAACCCTTCGGCAAACTTGCTGTGATTCATCATTCCACTAGGCCGATCGCGAGCATAGTAGGTCCAACGAGCGCAAGCCTCAACGCTGATTGTCGATCTTACGTTTGCATCCGCGTAATCCGCGGTAGGTTTGTTTATGCTTACCAGCCAAAAGGTGATCGACGCCATCAGGCCAGAGATCGGAGGACAGACGTCAGAGATCAGTCGAGGCCGAGTTGCTTGCGAATCGCTCGTGCGAGCGTGTTTTTGATTTCAGCGTGCCGCGGCACGGGCGCTACTCGGCCGTTCGCCGGATTGATATAAATATCGTGGTTCGCGCCGTGGCGTTTCAGGTAACAGCCCCGATCGATTAAACCTCGAACAAACTCTCGCCGCTTCACAGCGAGATTGACAATTCCTGTTTCTCCTCCGGCACGAATGTGCTCGCAGCCGCATCGTCGACCATCAAATGATAGGCGTCGCGGATCATGGATTGAAGTTCCTCAAGCGTCTCGCCCTGACTCATTACCGCCGGCATTTCTTTCAGCCTGCCGACGTACCAGCCATCATCCTTCCAATATTCGAGCGTGAACTGCTTCACGATGTCGATCCTAGCAGCGGAAGTTGGATCGGTAAAGAGGACCGCTCTCATCCGCTTGCATCCGCGCCTGCCGCGCCGTAGTCGCTGGACGAAGGCGGGTAATCCGCGGTAACATTGCCGTATGCTAACAAGCCAAAAGGTGATTGACGCGATTAATGAGCAAATCGGATACGAGTTCAGCGCGGAGCTGCAATATTACGCGATCGGGGCACACTTTGCGTCGGAAGCGTTGCCGCAGTTGTCGCAGCATTTTTTTCAGCAGGCCGAAGAAGAGAAAGGGCACGCGCTGCGCTTCATCAAGTACATTGTAGATGCCGGCGGGCGCGTGGTGATCCCCGCGATCGATGCGCCGAAATCGAAATTCAAGACCGCACGCGACGCGGTGAAACTGTCGCTCGACCAGGAAATTCATGTAACCCAGCAAATAAACGGGCTGGTGGCATTGGCGCGAAAGCAGAACGATTATATCACGATTAATTTTCTCCAATGGTTCCTGACCGAGCAGCTCGAGGAAGTTTCGTCGATGGATAATCTGCTGAAGATCATCGAGCGCGCTGGGAATGATCTATTGCAGGCTGACGAGTACCTCGCGCGTGTCGGCCTCAGGACCATGCCGGAACCTCCGAAAGAGTAATCTCCCCTCACCTCAGTCCTCTCCCTCGAGGAGAGGCGGAAAGCTAAAGATAATCGAGCGCGCGGGTAACGATCTATTGCAGGCTGACGAATATTTGGCTCGGGTGGGATTAAGGACAATGCCGGAGCCAGCGAAGGAATAGCAAGCAAACGCCGAACCCGCCTATGCCGAGGCTTCGGCGTGGCAGGCGCTCACTTGTCACGCCCGTAGTGAAACGAAGGCGGAACGTCCAACGCCCAACGTCGAAGGCAGACTCTGCCGCTGAGAGAGCGACAGCTAGAACAAGATCGGGGCCGTCGATTGATGCATCGTAACCGGCTTACGATCGAGCTGATCGTGCGCTAACATCGACAATTGGAGGGGCGACATCTACGTTTTGGGATGTTCGTGTGCTGTTGGACTTCAATCGTTCTGGCGTCGGTTTCGAGCGCGATTGCAGCCGGCGGCGATACCAAACCAAAACTTGCGCCGGAAATTTTCGCCCCAGGAATCATTTCGACCGATCTGGATGAGTCGTGCGGCTCGTTCAGTCCCGATGGGCAAACATTTTATTTTGTGCGGCGCGGCGCGTACACAACTTCGCCGCAGATTTCATTGATTTGTTTTTCCAAATTGCGCGATGGGACATGGGCGCATCCTGAAGTCGCCTCGTTCTCCGGAACTTATCTCGATGCGTCGCCCTACTTTTCAGCCGATGGCAAGCGGTTGTTCTTTTCTTCAAAACGTCCGACGAAATCGAATCCGAATGGCCGTGATTGGAACATTTGGTTCGTCGATAAGATCGATAATCATTGGAGTGAGCCGCAGGAAATCGGCGAACCGATTAACACGGCCAAGAACGACACTAACCCGGCGGTCGCAGCGGATGGAACAATCTATTTTGCGTCGGATCGCGACAGCGCTCCGGGTTATTTTCACATTTATCGCGCCCGCGTGACGAACGGGCGTTACGAGCAACCGCAGAAACTCGGGCCCGAGATCAACAGCGGCGATGCCGAAACCAATCCTTACATCAGTCCCGATCAAAAGATCCTGCTCTTCGCTTCTTATCGAAAAGACAATCTCTCCGGCGGCGGAAACCACTACGACCGCGCGGACCTTTACGGGAGCGTCAATCGTGATGGTCATTGGACGCAGGCTCGACACCTGGAACACGGGATTAACACGACCGCGAGCGAAGGGAACCCGACGGTGTCGCCGGATGGGAAGTGGCTTTATTTCACGAGCGAACGCAGCCCGTTTGAAGTTCCAATGAAAGAAAAGCTGACAACCGCTTCGTGGCAAGATCGACAACCTACAATCGAGAACGGCGTTGGAAACATCTATCGGATTCCTGCTGAGGCGTCGGAGCTAACCCGATGATTTCAGAAGAGTTCGACTCCTCACCTTCATCCTCTCCTCGTGCGGAGAAGAGAGGAGAAACTCCTGACGCGCTCCTCAGATCTGCGCTTGCCGCTCTCATATGGCTAAGTGCAATTATCCTTCCAATCAGATCGCCGGCGCAGAACGACCCGGCTGCGACTATTCGCCAGCAGTACGCTGATTGGTTGCGCGCTTACGAGCAAAAGGACCTCGCCGGAACGATGGTGATCTTTGCACCGGATGCCGTTTCGACTTTTGCCGGGGCGCGGGACAATGATTTCAACGCAATCCGGCAGTCGTACGCAAAGTCGCTCGCCGCGGCGGGACCGGCTCGCAAATGGAAGCCGGTCGATCTCGAAATCGGCGTGTCAGACGACCTCGCTTACACGCTGGCGGACTGGCAACTGTTCGAAGTCGGCGCGGATGGTGCGGCCGACGTTCGGCTGACAAATCGCAGCATCGATGTGCTGAAGCGAGACGGGACCAAGTGGAAGATCATTCGCTCGTTCACCATACCGAAAGACGGCCGCGAAGTGAAATCGTCGTGCGACATGACATTGCCAAAGGTCTCGCCAGACACGTTCACAAACGGCGCTCGCGAAGTTTGGGAAACGCTGATGCGCTGGAGAAATTCCTACAACGCGCGCGACCTGACAGGGACGCTCGCCCCGTACGAATCAGAGATCACCGGATTGTACGCCGGCAACGCGCCGGACAACTTCAACAGTCTGCGCGATTCATACACTCGCTCGTTCGCAGCGGTCGATCATCAACGCAGCATTGATTTCGAGCCGGAAGAGATTTTGGCGTCGGCCAATCTCGCATTCGTCCGTGATCATTGGACAAGCACGATGCGAACGCCAGTGGGCGAAAGTCGCAGACGTTCGCGTGGAATTGAGATTTGGCGCCGAAAGGACGCCGGAGAATGGAAGCTCGTTCATTATCTGAGCTATCTCGTCTGCAACGACACCGTTAACGAGCCGATCATTGTTGGCGACGGCATCATTTCAACACCGCAAGATGAGTTCGGCGGTTCGCTCTCGCCGGACGGCAAGACCATCTACTTCGATCGTTCGATCCCGCCGCATTATCTTTACACGATGTGGGAATCGCATCTTGTCGGTAGCCAATGGTCGTCGCCGCAAATTTTAACATTTTCCGGTGAGTACCGTGATTCCGATCCAGTTCTGTCACCAGACGGAAACAAATTGCTTTTCGTTTCAGATCGACCGGTCGATGGCCATGATCGACATCATTATGAGATCTGGATGTGCGAACGTGAAGGCGACAAATGGTCGGAGCCCAAGAATCTGGGGCCGGTCGTAAACACGCACAGCCAGTACTTCGCTTCGACGGCGAGCAACGGAAATCTCTATTTCACTGCGACAGTCGGGGCGGACGATTCTGAGATTGATGTTTTCGTTTCGAGATTCGTCGATGGAAAATACACGACGCCGGTAAATCTCGGTCCGCAGATCAACGGCAAAGGCATCGTTAATATTGAAGCGTTCATTTCACCGGACGAAAAATTTCTGCTGATTGGCGCGTTCAGCCGGCCCGATTCCGTCGGCAGCTCCGATATTTACGTCAGCTATAATCAAAACGGAAAATGGAGCGTGCCGTTACCCATCAGCGCGATCAACACACCGGCGCGCGAGTACAGTCCGCGCCTAACTCCTGATGGGAAGCGGCTCATCTTCACGAGCGAGCGCGGGATGGCCACAGAAAAGCGCGACAAGCCGTGGACGATGGCAGAGTTCGAACAAAAGTCGCGCTCGATCTGGAACGGCCTTGGAAATATTTATTCCGTGCCGATCGATGTGCTGCCGAAGCTGCCGGAGCAATGAAGAAACGGCGGTCCCAGACCGCCGCTGCAGTAATTGCGGAACGAAGATCGATATGTTCCAAGTCTTGCGTCACCGAATGTTCGGCCTTATCGCCAATCTATGAATCCGAAAATCATTTGTTTGCTGGCGGCGGTCAGCCTGGTGTTCAGCGGCATTGCATTTGCCGCCGGTGCCAAGACTTATCAAATCACGGGAACGGTGGTCGAAGCGACAGGTAGCAAAGTTACGGTGGAGAAAGGAACGGAACGGTTTGAGATCGATATCGATCCCGCGACGACGAAAGGTTCAGCCGAACTCAAAATCGGCTCGACCGTGACGGTGAGTTACGTGATGAGCGCCACGAAAATTGAAGCGAGCGCCGCAGCCGAGACAAAACCAGTTGGGCCCAGATCCGCTCCGACTCCGTGATAATTCGCGTCGGGGAATTTAACCGCAACGGGCGCCAAGCCGGACCGGCGTAGCCTCGAGGAATGACAAAGCAGCAACGAACACATCGCGCGAATTATTTAGAAATTGTGTTTAGTGCTTGCTGATGGCGTTCAAAGATCATTTTTCAAAGCAGGCAGCCGATTATGCGAAGTTCCGGCCGCGGTACCCGCGTGAGCTATTCGAGTACCTCGGCAACATTGCGCCGAGTCGTCAACTCTCCTGGGATTGCGGCACGGGAAACGGACAAGCAGCAATCGGATTGGCAACGGCGTTCGATTGGGTGATCGCGACTGATGCGAGCGAGAAGCAAATCGCGAATGCGCAGTCGCACGAGCGTGTCGAGTATCGCGTCACGCGAGCTGAGAAAAGCGACCTTGAATCAGCCAGCATCGATCTGATCATGGTCGCGCAGGCGCTGCACTGGTTGGATCTGGACCGCTTTTATGCGGAAGCGCGCCGTGTGTTAAAGAAAAACAGCGTCCTCGCTGCTTCGGCTTACAATTTGTTGCATATCGAGCCGGCGATCGATGAAGTCATACATCGATACTATTACGAGGTGGTCGGGACTTTCTGGCCACCCGAGCGCGTGCTCGTTGAAAAATTCGAAGAACTCCCATTCCCCTTTTCTGAAATTCAAGCGCCTTCATTCGAAATGGTCGCCCAATGGAAGCTGGAACATCTGGTGGGTTATCTGCGGTCGTGGTCCGCGACACAACGGTTCATGGCTGCTAAGGGAGCCGATCCGCTGGAACAGATAACTGATGAGCTTCGCGGTGCGTGGGGAAATCCTCAGCAAGCGCGAAGCGTTATCTGGCCGCTGACTTTGCGCGTTGGTGTAAAGGCGATGCGGAGGCGCCTAACGAGTAAGAAAACGCCGAACGTCCAACGCGCAATGCAAAAAAACAAGAGATGCCTCGACTTCGCTCGACATGACAAATAGCGGGGACGAATTGCCCGGAGTGATCGCACGGAGGCGTCTTTTCTAACCGGCGGACTAGAGACCGCCGCTCCTTGGAATCACCTCCCGCGCAAAAATCTTGAATAGAGCCAGCTCGAAGCAGTCTAATCGCACACATGAAAATAAAATTACCACTCAGTTTATTGGCCGCAGCGAGTCTCGCGCTCAGCAGCGCAGCTTTTGCCGCGGGTGCGAAAACCTACGAGGTGACGGGACCAGTGCTGGAAGTAAATGACTCGATGATTGCGGTCCAGAAAGGCAAAGACCGTTGGGAAATCAATCGTGATGCCAATACCAAGGTCACCGGTGACCTTAAGGTTGGCGAAAAAGCAAAGATCACTTACACGATGTCGGCTACAGAGGTGGAAGTGAAGGCAGGCAAGGGCGGGAAGAAAGAAGCAGCCGGTCCGGCGGCTTCGCCAAAGAAATAAACAAAGCACGACTCAAATCGCCGGATTGCGGGAAACGTATCCGGCGATTTTGTTGTAGCCACGTCGCTGTGCCACGTGCGGAGACGGCCCGCAGGGCCGTGGCTACAGCTATCTTCGGCTCCTGCTGCCACCGAGAATTCCTCCCAGTATTCCGCGAACGAGTTGCCGGCCAATTTGGCTGCTGGCAGCGCGCATCGCGCTCTTGGTCATCGAAGTCGCAAGCGAATCATGGATCGCGCCGCGCGGACCGATAGTTGGCTGGAAAGCTGCCGTGACAGTTCCCAAGGCTTCAGCCAATAACGAACCTTTATCTCCTTCGGGAGGTGGGGCGCTGGCAGCTACTGGTGGCGCGTCGGCAGTTTGCGCTTTCTCCCCTGCCCTGGCCTGCAATTTTTCGTAAGCTGATTCGCGGTCGACCGCGTTTTCATAATGACCGGCAAGGACGGAGGAGCTCATGATCTGTTTTCGTTGATCCGGGGTGATCGCGCCGACCTGACTGCGCGGCGGAACAATCTTCGCGCGCTCGACAATTTGCGGACTGCCGCTTTCATCGAGCATCGACACGAGCGCTTCGCCGACGGCAAGCTCAGTAAGCACTGTCTCAACTTTTAGTTTTGGATTTTGCCGAAAGGTTTCAGCGGCAGCTTTCACCGCTTTCTGATCGCGCGGGGTAAACGCACGCAAGGCGTGTTGCACACGGTTCCCAAGCTGACCCAGCACAACATCGGGAATATCGATCGGATTTTGGCTGACGAAATAAACGCCGACGCCCTTCGATCGAATTAGTCTTACCATCTGCTCGATTTTTTGTTCGACGGCTGGCGCGATGTCGGCGAAGAGCAAATGCGCTTCGTCGAAAAAGAAGACCAGCTTCGGTTTTTCCGGATCGCCAATTTCTGGAAGATTCTCGAACAATTCAGAAAGCATCCAAAGCAGGAATGTCGCGTAAACCTTCGGCGACTTTTGCATCAACTTGTCGGCAGCAAGGATGTTGATTACGCCTTTGCCGCTCTGCGTTTGGATCACGTCTTCGAGGTTGAGCGCGGGCTCGCCGAAAAACTTGTCAGCGCCCTGTGACTCGAGCGCGAGAAGACTGCGCTGGATGGCTCCGGCACTGGCCGCAGAAACATTCCCGTATTGCGTTTTGAATTGATCGGCGTTGTCCGCGACATGTTGCAACATCGAGCGCAAATCTTTAAGATCGAGAAGCAGCAATCCATTTTCGTCGGCGATTTTGAAAACCATATTGAGCACGCCTTCCTGCGTGTCGTTCAATTCGAGCAAACGCCCCAGCAGAAGCGGACCCATTTCGGACACGGTCGCGCGCACCGGGTGCCCCTGTTCGCCGAACACATCCCAAAACACGACCGGGCAGGCTTCCCCCTTGAAATCGTCGATCTTAAGCTCCCTCGCCCGTTCGACCACATTCGGATTGCTTCCGCCCGACTGACTCAGGCCCGCCAGGTCGCCTTTCACATCCGCCATGAACACCGGCACGCCTCGTGCGCTGAAATTCTCTGCGAGTGTTTGAAGCGTCACTGTCTTTCCAGTTCCCGTCGCGCCGGCAATAAGGCCGTGGCGATTGGCCATCTTGGGCAGGAGAAAGATTTGTTCGTTCGATTGCGCAATGAGGATGGGTTCAGCCATGGCTGCGAATTATGACTTTGCCAACCGTGCAGTGATTGTCCAGCACTCCCAGCGGTGAAAGGCGCGCACGGAGTGACGCGCCCTACCAACTAAAGGCGAATGCGGCCCGATTGGTAGGGCGGGCAATCCTCTGCCCGCCGTTTCATCTGCAATTCAGATGGCTCAGTAGAGATACGGTTTCGAGAGTGGGAACGCGTTTTTAATTAGCTCAACGCGCGGTTTGGCACCGTCTACAGCAATGATGACCTCCACGACATCGAATCGGAAAAAGATGTCGGGATTATCGAGCATTCGCAGCCAGGCTAGCGCGCCGCGCGAAATTCGCTTCTGTTTTTCCCGATCCACTGCCTCGAATGGACGGCCGAAATCTTCGCGTCCGCGTGTTTTTACTTCCACAAATACCAACGTGTCGTTGTCACGACAGACAATGTCGATTTCGCCACCGCTGCCGCCGCGAAAATTGCGCAATAGGATTTTGTAACCGCTATGCTTCAGGAATCGGCATGCTAACTTCTCGCCGCGCGCGCCGCGGCGAAGATGACCGGATTTGGACAAGCTCGTCCAACGCGAGAAGTGGTTGCGCCACCGGCTCGAAAGACCGGCGATGGATCGGGCAAGGACCGAATTCATGGAGCTTCAGCAGATGCAGTTCAGTTCCGTAGCCTTTGTGCTGGCCGAAGCAATACTGGGGGAATTGAGCGCAAAAGTCACGCATCAACCGGTCGCGCGTGACCTTGGCGATGACGCTGGCGGCAGCGATGCTCAAGCTGATGCAATCACCGTCGACGACAGCCGTCTGCGGAAGTGGAAAAGGTATCACAGGCAAACCGTCGATTAAGACGTGGTCGGGTCGTTCGATCAGCGCTTCGATCGCCAGGCGCATCGCACGGTGGCTCGCGCGCAAAATGTTGATCCGATCGATCTCGATGGAATCTACAATACCGATAGTCCATCTGACTTCGGGATTAGAGACCAGGTCGCAATAAATCCCTTCGCGCAATTCAGGCGCGAGCTGTTTGGAATCGTTCAGGCGCCGATGACGGAATTTTTCGGGGAGAACCACTGCGGCCGCGACGACTGGACCGGCCAACGCACCGCGGCCGGCTTCATCAATCCCCGCGATGCGCGCAACTCCGATGGCACGGAGTTTTTTCTCGTAACGAAATCCGCACTGCCGATACATCCGCACAAATCATTGGCAGATTTACGCAAAGTAACAAGTGACATGACGACCAGAACAGAAAGCCGGTAGGGCGCGTCACTCCGTGCGCGCCGGGTGAACGGCACAGGAGTGCCGTCCCTACCAAAACACTGATCACTCTCTTACCGCCGTTGCTTCCTTGCCTTTGCGAGTGCGGAGATAATTTAGTTTGGCGCGACGAGCGCGGCCTTGTTGCTCCACTTCTACTTTTGCGATCCGCGGCGAATGCAGCGGAAAGACTCTCTCGACGCCCTCTCCGTACGAAATGCGGCGCACAGTGAATGTTTGGTTGAGTCCGCGCCCTTTACGGCCGATCACCACGCCGGTAAATATCTGGATTCTCTCTTTGTCTCCTTCTACGACACGCGTGTGAACACGCACGCTGTCGCCGACAGAAAAGGGCGTCATATCACCTTTTTCCTGTTCTTTCTCGATGACGTCGATGATTCGATTCATAAGCTTGTGCAGGCCACGCGAATGCGGGCGCACACTCTCATTCGGAGGCGTCGATTTTGCAACTCGAATTCGTGCCTCTCAGGCTCGTCGAGAATTCCAAGCATTGTGAGCAGGAGCACGAGAACATGCAGAATTATCTATGAAAATCTGCGGAATCTGTGGCTAATTCCATCCTAATCGCGCCCGTAGCTCAACTGGATAGAGCGTTGGCCTCCGGAGCCAAAGGTTGTGGGTTCGACCCCCGCCGGGCGTAAGTTATTGTGCGATTCAACGAATCAATGATTTAGCGAATTTAAAATCGTTGATCGTTAAGTCGCTAAATTTCACTACGCCAGCGCTTCAATTCGGGTAAGCAAATCTTTTTTGCTCGTCACGCCGGTGACTTGGTCGCGCAGTTGGCCGTTCTTGAAAAAGAGCAGGGCTGGGATCGCCCGGATATTGTACTTGAAAGAAAGACTCTGATTTTCGTCCACATTAACTTTCGCTACTTTGACCGTTTCCAATTTTTCGCGAGCGATCTCATCCAGCAGTGGCGCGATCATTTTACAGGGGCCGCACCATTCGGCCCAAAAATCGACGATCACCGGCTTGTCGTGTTGCGTCACTTCGCGGTCAAAATTGGATTCGTCAAGAATGATAACAGAGGAATTTTCCATACTTAAGAAAGATAAGTCCAAATCTGAATAATCAAAATCAGGACCGAAACGCCGAGCAGTATCCAATACAACAGCAGTGAGCTTTTCTCTCGCGATGCGGCAGCGATTAAGGAACTCTGTGGAACAACGTGTGGCATGGGCATAAGCGGATTTTTCATCCGCTCCTGGGAAACAGGGGGCTCGGATACAAGCGGCACGCGTAATGTCTCCTTTTTCAGTCCAGAAGTCGGCGACTCTGGCGCAGGCATCACCGAGGCGGATAACGGCGCCGAAAATTGACTCGGGTGCAGATCCTGAGCGGCAGACCCTGCGGGAGGCGCGAGTTCCGTCGGATTGTGAAGCGGCAACTTGCTCATGGGCTCACGAACCGGCAACTGCATACGCACTGTTTCGCGCGATTTTATGGTTGGGTCTGGCGATTTTACCGGAGTCGGAAGCGGCACATCAACGCGAACCGTCTCGTTATTTGGTTCGTTTAGGCCGGCCATGGAGGGAAGCAAATCAATCGCGAAGTTAATTGATCAGAAATCGCTCACTTGTCACTAGCGAACTTGCCGTCGAAGCAGAATGCTATGCCAGCAAATCGTAACCGCGGCTGCCAGTGATCCTGCGCCAAATGAACTCGCCGACAGGCGCAGGTTTGGATAATACCACGCGCGCATCGACGTCTGGAGCATCGCCTTCGGTTCGGGCGATATGCGGCTGATCAACCAGTAATTTCAGCTCGCGTCCAACTTTTTCGCAGGCAACTTCATGAGCAATCTGTTGCTGAGCCAACATCGCGGCACGGTAACGTGCGTTCTTGATTTTTGCAGGAATCTGTCCTGGCATTTTCGCCGCGCGGGAGCCGCCTTCCTGCGAATATTTGAATATCCCCAGTCGTTCGAATCTCACGCAGCGAATGAAATCGAGAAGCCTCGCGAACTTCGCATCCGTTTCACCTGGAAATCCGACGATGAAAGTAGTCCGCAATGTGACGCCGGGAATTCCAGCTCGCAGTTTATCAATCAAATTTTCGATGTGAGCGCGCGATGTTTCGCGTCGCATCTTTTGCAGCACCGAATCGTCGATATGTTGCAAAGGAATATCAATGTAGCGCGCGACCTTGTCGCATTGCGCGATTGTTTCAATCAGTTCATCGCTCCAATGCGCCGGATGCGTGTAAAGCAGCCGCACCCAGAATTCGCCTTCGATTTCTTGAATTTCCCGAAGCAGCGCTGCGAGCGTCGGCCCACGAGCCGAATCAATTGGCTGGCGCGGCCCTGCCTTGCTCGGCCACAAATCCATCCCGTAATAGGTCGTGTCCTGGCTGATCAAGTTGATTTCGCGCACGCCTTCGCCGACCAACGCGCTAATCTCGGCAAGAACAGATTTCGGAAATCGGCTGCGATGTTTGCCGCGCATTTGCGGAATCACGCAAAAACTGCACGGGTGATTACAGCCTTCGGCAATTTTTACGTAAGCGAAATGCGACGGCGTAAGCCTGAAACGCGGCGTATCGTAATCGGGAATGTAGCGTGGACGAGGTGTGACGAGGTTGTAGCCGGCATCGGTGATGCCGGTTCCGCTTATGTCGGCTTCGCGGCGGCCGGAATCACCGATCCCGGCTACAACCCTCTGCACAATCGACCCAAGTTCGCTCACTTGATCGAGCCCAATAAACGCATCCACCTCCGGCATTTCCTGCCGCAGTTCTTTCGCGAATCGCTGCGACATGCAGCCGCTGACGATCAGTTTTTGATGCGGTCTTCTGCTTAAGCCGCGTTGCTGATGCGCTTCCAGAATCGCTCCGATTGATTCTTCCTTGGCTGAATCAATGAACGCGCACGTGTTAACCACAAGCACATCAGCGTCCTCGGGGCACGATGTAACTTCCATCCCGCGTTGTAAAACGCTTCCCAGCATGATCTCTGCGTCGACAAGATTTTTGACGCAGCCGAGGCTGATCATGCCGACCTTCGTGCGCTGCGCTGACGTGCGCATCGCGTGCTGCCCGGCTTCAGTTTTACAAGTCGCAGCCGGCACGGCTGCCACTGCAGGTGGCGAATTCATGACCGGCTTCAGTTAACCGTTACATCTTCATCGTTATCTTCGAGCGCCTTGCCGTTTTTCGTGATCTTGACGGCCTCAGGATCGAGCACTCGAATCGAGATGTGCTTGCCGCGAAATTCAACCGGGGGGTCCGTGGGTGAAACCCAGCGCTCAAACGCGGGATTGCCGTTCTGATCGCCGACAGTCACCCGGACGTAAGTTCGCTTCAGTGGGCGAATAGCGACCCGATTCTGTTCGCCTGATTCGGTCGAAGGAGAATTCACTGGCTGCTGTTCTTTCGCCAACTCTTCCCGAGTCACGGGCTTGGCGCGGCGCACCTCCGGTTGGCCTGACGCTGGCGCTGCGGAAAGCGCTCCAACTGCTGTTGGCGCAGTCGGCGCCACGGTTGACGCAGGCGATGGAGCGGCTGCAACGGCAGTTTGAGGAGCTGCGGTCGAAGCGGCTTTAGGAGCTGAAGCAGCCGATGCGCTCGGCGATACTTGAGCCGTAGGTTCCCCTCGCGCGGGCGCGAGCCGCTGCACGCTCAGGAGTAGTTTCATTACCAAAAAACCGATCACCAACACGCCAACGCCGAAAATCAGCGGCATTGGCGAAACCCGCTCGCCGCGACCAGCCTTAACCGGCCTAACCGGCCGGCGTGGAACAACTGGCGCGCTGACCGGCCTCTCAGGCCGATTTTCTTGAAGATATGAATACCCATCGACCGTCACGCGCTCCGAATCTTCGAACGCGTCAAGATATGGCGTGACATCGACGTCCAAAAATTTTCCATAGATGAGGAGGAACCCTTTTGCGTACGCAAGGCTCGGAAACTGCGAAAAATCATCTGCCTCAATTTCCGCCAGCCGGGTAGGACGAATTTTTGTCATCCGCGCTGCTTCATCGAGCGTAAGATTTCTCGCCTGCCTCGCTTCCTGAAATTTTTTACCGAGCCCTTCTATCGTCATGACGCGAAATGCCGGCTAAACGGCAGCATCGAGATCGACCAGAATCTCGCGTGGTTTGGCGCCTTCGCCGGGACCTAAAATACCGCGCTGCTCCAGAATATCAACGATGCGCGCAGCGCGCGTATAGCCAAGTCGCAAGCGGCGCTGCAGCAACGAAGTGGAGGCGCGTTTTTCCTGCCGAATGATCTCAAGGCACTTCTCGACAAGCTCTTCATCTTCGCTTGTGACGTCTTCTTCCGGTGCGGCTGTGGATTGAAGTTTCTCATGCATTTCTGTGTCAAAAGCGGGCGGGCTCTGTGCCGAAACGAATTCCACCAAGCGATGAATTTCATCGTCCGTTACGAGCACGCCTTGCGCGCGAATAAGACGCGAAGCGCTCGGCGGCAGATACAGCATGTCGCCCTGTCCGAGCAAACGATCCGCTCCGTTCTCATCGAGGATAACGCGGCTGTCGATCTTCGAGGCGACCTGGAATGCGATTCGGGAAGGAATGTTCGCCTTGATTACCCCGGTGATCACGTCCGCGCGCGGCGTTTGCGTTGCGACGATGACATGAATACCTGCCGCACGGGCCATCTGCGTGATGCGCGCGATCGCCGTCTCGACGTCCGCCGGCGCGGTTTGCATCAGATCAGCCAGCTCGTCGATGATGACCACCACGTAAGGAAGTTTATCCGGAATGATCAACTCATCGTCCCGCGGTACTTTTATTGGGCTGTCTGCCGCCTCAACAGGCTCTACGGCCTCCATCTCTTTCTTTTTCACCGGACGCGCATTGAAGCCGACGATGTTTCGCACGCCTACACGGGCAAAGATTTTGTAGCGGCGCTCCATTTCGTCGATCAACCACCGCAAGGCAAGCAGCACTTTTTTCGGGTCGGTCACAATCGGAAACGTGAGATGCGGCAGAGAACTGTAGGCCTGCAACTCGACAATCTTTGGATCAATGATCACAAAACGCAGTTCCTCCGGAGTGAAGCGAAAGAGCATGCTGGCAATCAGCGCATTGATACAAACGCTTTTCCCGCTGCCAGTGGTGCCGGCCACCAGTAGATGCGGCATTTGCGCCAAATCAGTGATGATCGCCTTACCGTAAACATCTTTGCCGAGCGCGAGTGGAATTTTCGCGCGCTCTTTGGCCTCCTCCCAATCGGGTGATTGCAAAAGCTCGCGCAGTGTCACTGTTACCTTGCGAGTGTTCGCCAGTTCGATGCCGACAGTGTCTTTTCCGGGAATCGGCGCAAGGATATTGATTCGCTCGGCTCGCGTGGCGCGCGCGAGGTCCCGTTCCAAGCTTACGATTTTGTCCACACGCACGCCTTTGGCGGGGTACACTTCGTAGCGTGTGATGGTGGGACCTTTCGTAATGTCACCTGGCGCCACTGCAATGCCGAATTGCGCCAGCGTATCAATCAGGATTTGCCGGACCTCTTCTAATTCGGCCGGATCGGTGGCCGCGCGTGTTTCGAGATTGCGTTCGTCCAGCAGATCGAACGCTGGCAATACATAATCTTCCCAGCTCGAAGTAGTGCTTTCTACGCTGGAATCCAGCTTTGGTTTTTCAGCGCGCGCGCGCACTTCTGCAAGAGACGGTTTTCTGCCAATGGGTGTCACCTGCTCATCCGAGAAGGCAGTTGTATCGACAACTTTCGGGGTGGGTCGATTTGCTAGTTCTTCCGCCGAGATTGTCGCGCCTACCGGCTCAGGCACGGGCATGCCCTTTTTCTTGAGCTGCTTTTCGAGCGATCGCCTTTGTTTGGCGAGCTGCCTCTCGCTGATTTCCAGTTTTTCCTTGAGATTCAACTTGCCAAGCTTTCGCTGCAATTGCCATTCGTGCAGTCTGGTTCCGACGCGCCGCGTCGCGCCGACTGTCTCACGAACAAGATGAATCGGGCGCAGCCCGGTAACCAAAATCAGCGTGGTCGCATAAATTCCCAGCACGAGAAGCAGCGAACCGACAGGCCCGAGGGCGGCGCGGAGCAGGCCGCGATGTTCATCAGCCAAGCGATAGCCGATCAGGCCGCCGGATCCCTGAATGTCTACCGGCACCTTCAACCCAATGAGGTGGCTGATGTCCCATAACTGGTCAAGGCATGCGCCAGATAAAATGAACAAAACGATCCATGGGATTCGGGGCGTTACACGCAATCGAGGATGAAACAATTTCGCCGCACCGAATCCGAGTAGAACTGCTGCCAGCAACAGCGAAGCGAAAACTCCAATGCATTGATAACAAATTCCCGCCACAATCGCGCCAACCGGCCCAATGAAATTTTGCGCAGGATGATTCGACGGCGAGATATGGCTAAACCAAACCCAGGAGGGTACGTCTTTTGGCGTGTATGAAATCAGCGCAAAAAACAACAGCGTGCCGACAAAAAGCAGAATGAGAGCGAAGACTTCGCTCCAAGCGCTCTGTTTGTCTGTGCGGGCCACCGCGTCTGACAGTAACTCCATGCTCGCGTCTTTCAATCTCGTTGTAGCGGCGCTTGTGCGACAAGAACGGATGGCGTTTTACACAAACGCCCTGCAACTCGGGCGCTTTCATTCTTGCACCCAGCACCAGAGACTGATAACTGTGCCAGCGCAGTATGGGTTTTTTCTTCCGCCAAGGCGTCATTGCTGTTTTGCTCGGCATGCTCCTGCTTTGCGTATCCTGCGAAAAGCATCCGATTGGTCAGATGCCGGAAGTCCAGCGCGAACAGCCCGATCCAGCAAAGGTCTGGTCGGACGCAAAGAAACGTTCTGACGAATCTTCGACTTCTCCGGCACCGGCCGAAGTCCCGCACGAAGCTCGTTAGGCAAAGGAGATCACATGGCTAATCACAAATACCTAACTTCGCCACCCAACCTCACCGGTATGCCGCCGGGCGTGCCGTACATCATCGGCAACGAAGCCGCCGAGCGCTTCTCTTATTACGGCATGAAGTCGGTCCTGACCGTCTTCATGGCGCATTACATCTTGAATCAGTCGGGTGTGCTGGCGCCGATGAGTCCGAACGAGGCGTACATGTACACGCATTATTTTGTTTTCGGCGTGTATTTCCTTCCGATTCTCGGCGCGATCATCGCAGACGGCTGGCTCGGCAAGTACCGGACTATTCTATCGCTGTCGATCGTTTACTGCCTGGGCAATCTCACACTCGCGTGCATGAAAACTTCCTGGGGACTTGCAATAGGGCAGCGAACGATGCTCGCAATCGGTTTGACGCTGATTTGCCTGGGCGCAGGTGGCATTAAACCATGCGTGTCGGCCAATGTTGGCGATCAGTTTGGCGAATCGAACAAGCATCTGCTCTCAAAGATGTTTGGATGGTTCTATTTCTCGATTAACGCTGGCTCGTTTATCTCCTCGATCCTTTGTCCATGGCTCCTTGCGAATCCCAAGTACGGGGCAGCATGGGCATTTGGAATTCCCGGCATAGCGATGGTTATCGCGACTTTGTTCTTCTGGGGCGGTCGCAAGAAAATGGTGCACGTGCCGCCGGCGGGCCTCGGTTATTTGCGAGCAACGTTCAGCCGCGAGGGTCTTCTCACGCTCGCCAGGATCGCCATGGTTTACGTGTTTATCCTAGTCTTCTGGGCACTCTGGGGAATGAGCAACGGCGTGGAGTGGACGTTGCAGGCGGAGAAAATGAACCTGCACTGGCTCGGCATGAATTTGATCGCCGCGCAGGTGCAAACAGCAAACCCGATCTTGATCCTGCTTTTCATTCCGTTGGTGAATTACGTGATTTATCCGGCGATCGATAAGATTTTCCCACTTACTCCACTTCGCAAAATCGGCATCGGCCTTTTTCTCACCGGTTTGTCTTTCGTCGTGATCGTTTGGATCCAGAGTCAAATCGATTCGGGGTTAAGGCCGAGCATCAATTGGCAGTTGCTCGGCTACGTCATTCTCACGCTTGGTGAAGCGATGGTTTCGATCACCGGGCTGGAGTTTTCATATACCCAGGCGCCCAACACGATGAAGAGCTCGGTGATGGCGTTGTGGCTTCTCACAGTAGCCAGCGGTGAGCTCCTCGTGGGACTATTCAATAAATGGGTCTTGAACCCCGACGGCACACGCAAGCTAACTGACTATCAATACTTCATGTTCTTCACGGTTTTGATGTTCGCGACTGCTGTCGTTTTCGTCATTGTGTCATGTTTCTATAAGGGTCGCACTTACCTGCAAACGCAGCTTACCCCGGACGAAATCGCCACAGAGCCGATTCTTCACGGTGGCACGCCTAGCTGAGGTCGGATGAAAGTCCTCATCACAGCCGGCGTCGCATTGTCGTTGTCGATGTTGAACGCAGCGGTCACTACGCAGGACGACGCATTTCAAAAAATTGCCCACGATTACATCGAGCAATATTTGCAGGCCAATCCTGAGGATGCGACCGAGCTCGGTGACCATCGATTTGACGGCCAGCTGACCGATTACTCGTCTGATGCGCAGGCGAAGGACCTCGCAACGCAAAAAGAATTTCGCGACAAGCTCAATGCCATCGACGGATCGCAGCTCACCGCTGCGAACAATGTCGATTTTCGCATCCTGAAGGAGAACATCGATTACAAAATCTTCCAAGATGAAGAACTGAAAGAAACCGAATGGAACCCGCTGGTTTACATGCAGAGCCTGGCCAACAGTCTTTATCTGTTGGTCGCTCGCGATTTCGCATCGGCCGACAAACGGATTCCAAACTTGCGGCAGCGCATGGAGAAAATTCCGGGGGTGATCGCCCAGGCAAAAGCCAATCTGCAGCACCCGCCGCGCGTTCACACCGAAACAGCGATCGAGCAAACGCAGGGCGCAATCAGTCTGGTGCGTGAAGGACTTGCGCCCCTGCTCGATCAGGCGCCGGCAGTGAAGACGGAGCTTGCACCGTTGCAGGAAAAAACTGCGGCTGCACTCGCGGATTACAAGAAATGGCTCCAGAACGATTTGCTGCCACGCTCCGACGGCGATTTTCGCCTCGGCGCGGAGAAGTTTCGGAAGAAGCTGCGGTTCGCGCTCGCGTCGGACTTGTCGATGGAAGAGATCATGAAGCGAGCTCGGAGCGATTTGCAACAAACGCAAGCCGCCATCTACGAAACCGCGTTGCCGCTTTACAAAAAATATTTCCCCAACGCAGACGCGGCAACGATCGCGGATAAACATAAGGTCACAGCTGCAGTTCTCGACAAGCTTGCGGAGCAACATCCCGATGACGCCACCGTTGTCGGTTATGCTCAAAAAGTTCTCACGGAAGCCACTGGTTTCGTAAAACAGCACAATTTGGTCGCTGTCCCGACTGTTCCGCTCGACGTGATTGCCATGCCCGAATTCAAGCGCGGCGTCGCCATCGCGTATTGCGATTCGCCGGGCCCACTCGATAAAAACGGCAAAACATTTTTCGCCGTCGCGCCTACGCCGAAGGATTGGTCAAAGGAACGAAAGGAATCGTTCTTTCGCGAATACAACAATTACATGATTCGCGATTTGACTGTGCATGAAGCGATGCCGGGCCATTACCTGCAGCTCGCGCACGCTAACGAATTCCACGCGCCGACGTTGGTCCGCGCGATCTTTCGAAGCGGCACATTCATCGAGGGCTGGGCCGTTTACTGCGAGCAAATGATGGCGGAGCATGGTTACGGCGGCCCCGAGGTCAAGATGCAGCAATTGAAGATGCGGTTGCGCGCAATCGCCAACGCCATTCTCGATCAAAGCATTCACGCCGGGAACATGAGCGAGCAGCAAGCAATGGATTTGATGACGAAAGAAGCTTTTCAACAAGAAGGCGAAGCGGTGGCGAAATGGAAACGCGCTCGGCTCACTTCCGCGCAGCTCTCCACCTATTTCGTCGGTGCAACTGAACATCTCGATCTACGCGCTGCCGAGCAGAAGAAGCTTGGCAACGATTTTAACCTCAAGAAATACAACGACCAGGTGATTTCCTACGGGAGCCCACCTGTGAAATACGTGCGCGAGCTGATGGGATTCTAGGTGGAACGCAGGACGTTTTCCCAGCCGTCGAGTTAATGCTGATCGGAGCACAGGCATCTTGCCTGTGGGGCAACCGGTGTCTCGCCTGGTTGATACGTTCCCCCCGGCAGGCAAGATGCCTATCGGCCACACGGCCAAGATGTCTGTGCTCCTTTAATCAGCCGCGACGCTTTTTGGCTGGCGTGCGTTTGCGCGATCCGGCGGAAGCTGGCTTTTTCGCAGCCGACATCTTCACGAGTTCATCGAGATTAAATGTCCGGCGCCGTCTGGTTCCCACCTCTCGAAACTCGACTTGATACCAGCCGTTCACCCGGTCCACTCGATACCGTTTTTGTCCAATGCGCATCGGTTCGCGTGCGATCACCCTATGGATGATTTTTTCGTACCTGGAGCGTGACCAACGTCGCATCCGGCGTCGGCCCCAATCGATTACACGCCCCACATCATCGTACGCTTGAGGGCGCTCCGCGAAATCTAAAAGCGAGCGCGCATTTCCATCGAAAACCGCGGCGATGTGCTCCAGCGTGCCGGAATCGCTGATCCGCCGAATTCGTCGGCGGAATGGCGTCAAAATTTCTGCCGCGATTGCACGCAAGCTAAGTATTCGACCGTCGCGCAATTTCCAAAGCGGCGCATTGATATCCGACGTGAAGGGATTTTGGCCTAACGAATCGGCTGTGACCCGCCACCCGCGACGCGAAGAATGTTTTCGCAGGCGAAACGGCGTGATGCGAGGAATTCCGTGTCGGTTCAATTGCCTCAGGCCAAAATCTTCCCAGCGAAGGACCGTTTCTATGGCGCCCGCCACGAAAGCGCACGTCGCCAGCATCAAGGCAGGATCCGGAGTAAAATCAGCTGTCACCTCAATTCGAATCCTGCGGGGCCGAACGCCGACCGCGCTGCTCTGCCGGTTAGTTGCCAACAAAAACACGGGTGCGGGCAAAATGTGCGCGAGCAAATACGCAAGCTTGGTCGCGTTGCGAAATTTTGATTTTCGCGCATTGGGAAATGAAAAATTGTAATGCGTGCTAAAACCCTGCAGGCGGCACTGGCAGCGGTTTCGCCTGGCCCAGTGATCCAGCTCGGCTCGTAAAAACCGGATTTGCTCCCACAATGAGCGAGTAGCGCGATAACAACAGCCGGGCTCGAGTTCAACAATTGGTGTCGCAACCTCAATTACCCCCGTGTCGAAATAAATCGCGCCGCCAGCTGGAGATTGAAACGATTTGCCCGTGCGCCGAATCATCCGTCGTCGCACAAGGCGGCTCGGATCGCCAAACACCTTCTCCGGGCGCCGTCGGCGTCCATTGACGAAAAGATTAAACTCCGCTTCCAGGCCGATCACCGCACGCGGCGGTATCGCGACTAGCGTGCGTTCGCGAGAAAAGCGGGTGCCCCGTTCTGTTCCGAAATTCTTCATGTCCTTAACAAGAGCTCAACTCGCGTCGCTGCATTCGCGCGGAGTAAAGCTCGCAAACCCTAAATCGATATGGAGATGGTCGTCGGTTTGCCCTCGTTCCGATCCGAACGGCCGAACAAACACAGCCGGACTGAGCGACGCCGCTATTGCCCCGTATTTCCCAATTGACTTCACATCATTCAGAAAGGTGTCTCCAACGCGGTAAATATTCGCAGCCGTGCCCCACGCGTGAATGCTTTTCGCGCCGCCGATCTGATGCGCCGGCGACCGGTATCCGCCGTTAGCGCTGATAAACACCGGCGCATTAACCTCACGGCGAAAATCTTCCAACAATCTCGCGAGCAGAACGATTGCGCACGGCACATAATGGGGAAACTGACTCAGGAGCAATCTCGCTTCGCGGCAATCAACCAGCATCAATTCCGCGAGCGTAAAGTGCGGCGCCAGGCGAATTTCATGCGCTTTCTCCCAGCTGCCAATTTCATAGAAGAAACGCGGCAGACAATGAACGGTGCCGTTATTACCAGCTTCGCTCTCGCCCGGTCGCAGTAACGCGCGGTACTCTTCAACCAGACGCAAACCGTCAATCGGCCGCAGAAACTCAGTCCTCATTTGATTTCGGCTCTGTTCGCAATAGCGATCGATAAATGGCTTCGGAAATAGCTGCGACTGTTTCGCGCCGCCCCTCCCTCTCCGAATCGAATTCAGTTAAAATGGCGGCGATGTATGGCTCGCGTTCGGGCAAATAGACGATTCCAATGTCATGGCAGGCAGTCGAAATTTCACCGGTCTTGTGCGCGACTGTGGCGTGCGGCGGGAGCCCGGCGGGAATCATCGAATTGAATCGTTGCTCCAGCAGAATGCGGATCACCTCTCGTTTGCTTTCAGGGGTAAGAAAATCACCGCGGATCGCTGACAACAAACTCAACAACCCATCGGCAGTCGCTTCATTGTTTATCGCGCGCTCGTGCGCGCCGTGGTCTTCCACGCCTCGCCGCAGCTCAACCCCGTCAACTTGCGCTTCTCGCAGAACCGTCCGCGCATACTCCACTCCCACAAAATCGAGCAGCAAATTAGCGGCGAGATTGCTGCTCCCACAGATCATTGCGTGCGCAAGCGCGGATATCTTCGTGGTCCGTCCAATAGCCGCATACAGCTCCGGCGTCGCGTCGCGATCTTGGCTGACGCGAAAAAGCGATCCGTCTGCTGCGCTGAAAAAACGGTTTCGCACGTGTAACGAGTCATCAAGCCGAAGGCGGCCTTCGTCTGCTGCTCGAAATACTGCAAGGAGCACTGCCACTTTGATCGTGCTTGCAGCATGAAACCATCGGTCGCCGCGCAACGAAAACCGGAATCCGGTCTCGAGATCGTGGAGTGCTACTCCGATGGCTCGAGCTTTGTTTTTGAGCGCCAGGGCTTCTAGTTCCTCATGTAATCCGTTAGATACATCCACGCCAAACATCGAAGTGCTCTTTACATGGCCATTGGCAAGTCGCAAATTCGCCCAATGCCAAATCTGGCTACCTGGATCCGACAAAAAGACGCCAAGTCCTTTCGCACAATTTTTGCGAAACACCCAGAGATCAAAGTTTGGAACGCGCGTACTCGAAATGTTCCGCTCGATGATATGGACGGCCTCTTACTCTCAGGCGGCTCCGATATTTCCCCGGAATTCCTGCGGCAGGACGTTCCCGATCCTTCTGTGTTGGATAAACAGATCGACCCAGAGCGTGACCGCTGGGAGTTTCAGGCTGTCCAGAACGCGCTCTCGCGCGGGTTGCCGATTCTGGCAATTTGCAAAGGCCTTCAGGTCTTCAACGTCGCACTCGGCGGCACGCTCAAGCTCGACATCACAGGACACAATCTGCCGGAGCAAAAGCAACGGGATGTTCAGCCGTTGCGCAGTGCGCATGGGGCATCTCATCGTTTTCCCAAAGTGAACAGCGCGCATCACCAGGCGATCGATCAATTAGGCGACGATTTGGAAGTGGAGGCGTGGGCTGCGCATGATGGCATCATCGAGCAGGTGCGGCTGCGGAAGTACCCGTTCGCACTCGCTGTCCAATATCACCCTGAGCGCAGCCGATTTTACGATTCGCTGTTTGACGATTTCTTCGCGCGATTGAAATCGTCCAAGTGTTAACTCAGAATTGTCATTCTGATCCCGCCGTCGCGGGAGAAGAATCTCTGATTAGCGATCAGGCCGTAGCCTTCGGCAAAGGCGGCTCATTTCCTACGATCACTTCCATCTTAATTTCCTGGAATGCGAGCTGATCATGGATGAGAGCGAGCAATTCGAGCGCGCGAGCGTCGGGCATGTGGACGCAGCGCACTTCAATCCGCGCCGGTTTGCGGGCCAGTTCTGGGTGCGACTCTGCCATTTCGCCGTCGAGCAAAAATGAAACGTAAGCGTTGAACCGCTCCTGTAACGCGAGCAATTGTTCATCAGAGCCGTTCCATTC
>Ga0193721_1000094_pt1 | contig 27419 bp, 28 predicted proteins | sample U2s2metaG_FD_145078 | JGI IMG/M metagenome (GOLD analysis project Ga0193721, IMG submission 145078) | Soil microbial communities from a riparian zone of the East river system, Colorado, United States - U2s2 | ecosystem: Environmental > Terrestrial > Soil > Riparian zone | place: USA: East River...
GGAGGCCTCTTTCATGCTTAGGCAGCAGTAGTAATCCCGCAAACGTGCCGTAACCGTGAAATACGACTGGAAATTATCGTGATAGTTAAGTAACTATGAAAAGTCTATTTATTGTATCAATTGCAGCAATTGCCTTGACTCACGCAGCTCACGCCGGGAATTGGATGTGGTTTCACGGAGATATAGGGCTTAGCTCGCCTTTCGTGTCGAGCCCATCGACAACCAAAGGCACAACAAAATCCGTACCTAAAGTTGCGGCAAAACGCACGGCAGCTTCCAATCGACCTGTCGTCAAAGCGAAATTGAAGTCACCCGACCATCGCGTTAGCGCGCGCTGATCATGTCGCTACAGTTGATTGTGAAAAGAGGCAACATGCCAACTTCTTCTTCCCTTGTCATACCCGATTCCTTGCTTGCGAAAGAAGCCACAGACATCTTGCGTGAATGTTCCACCGAGGTGCTTATTAATCACTCCATGCGGGTCTACCTATTTGCGGCTGAACAGGGCCGTCAACAAAAGCTTCCCTTCGACCCGGAACTTCTCTACGTCGCCGCCGCGTTTCACGATCTCGGTCTCCTCAAGAAGTTCTCGAGCTTAAACGAACGCTTCGAGGTCGATGGCGCAAACGCCGTCCTTCAGTTCCTCACCGCACATAACGTCCCTGAAGAGCAGATACAAACTGCCTGGCAAGCTATTGCTCTGCACACTACCCCCGGCGTCACTCACTACATGCGCCCTGAAGTAGCTCTGCTCTATTCGGGTGTTGGTCTCGATGTCCTCGGAAAAGGGTTTGATCAATTTCCTTCGGAGTTGCGCGACGAAATCGTGGCCAGGTACCCTCGAAAACGCTTCAAGGAACGATTCCTCCAGGAATACTTCGCGGGCTTCGCGCACAAGCCAGGCACCACTTACGGCACCGTGAACCAATCTATCTGTGAACGATTTATCCCCGATTTCAAGAGCCCCAACACCGTCGATTTAATGGCTGGATCTCCCTTCCCGGATTCCGCATAGCAAAGCTGAACGCAAGGTAGCGAATTAAAAGAAGCCTCTTGATGCAAGGAACTATCGCAACGCAAATTGTTTCGGTGGCGCTCGCATCATCATTTCAATAGTCTTTGCTTAAAGCTGTGGTTGATGTCGATCGTTTTTGAATGGCATTAACCGCCCAGGTAGGCTCAGATATTACGATGACACATCGAAGATTGTCGATAACCGTTCTCGGTAGCGGCGGCCCAATTGCCGATCCGCATCGTGTTTCAGCTGGATACATCCTCTCCATCGACGGAAAGCCGCGGATTCTGTTAGACGCAGGCGGTGGAATCTTCGAGCGCATCGGTCGAAGTGGCCTGGATGTTTCTTCACTCGAGCAAATTCTTCTTACACACATGCATATTGACCACACCAGCGACCTGCCGGCAATCATCATGCACTTATATATGCGTGACCGTAAGGAACCCATCGCGGTAACTGGTCCAACCGGACGTCCCAGAAACGACGCTGTAGCTCAAAATGCTTCGCCGCAGCCCGGGGCGATTGAATTCGTTCGATTGCTCTTCGGACGCGATGGTGCCTGGCGCTACATGAATACCTTTGAAGGTTTCGGCATTAATGTGGGCGAGATCTCGAGCACTCCATCAGATCCAACGGTTCATTCCGTTCCAGTCGATCGGATCCTCGCAGATCTTGGCGTATCCATCCATGCAGTTGGTGTTCCGCACGGAATGATGCCTGCGGTAGCATTTCGCATAGAATGCGGCGAGGCGTCAGTCGTGTTTTCGGGTGACATCTCTGGATCGACTGAGGCGCTTATCGAACTCGCTAAGAATTGTTCCATGCTCATTCACGATTGTGCCCTGCCAGAACGGGACGTGCCGCATGGAAAGTTGCACGCAAAGCCTTCCGCGATCGGCCAAACCGCGGAACAAAGTGGTGCTAAAATACTTCTCCTGTCCCACTTCATGCCGGCGATCGCGGATGAGATTGGAGAAGCTGTCGAGATCATACGACGCGAGTACAGCGGTAGAATTGAAGTCGCGAGTGATCTTAAGACCTACGAATTGATCTGACTATTCCCGGCGCCAGAGGCGCGCCCGGTTTTGAGACGCTGGAAACGAAATTCGCGGGAATAAATACAGGTTTTGGAAGCGATTGGAATGCGAGACCTTCCCCTCCGACGGCGCTGAACTTATTCCCGCGAATGCCGAAGTCCTCACGCCGCGGGTTCCTCACATGAAGTCCGAAGGACGATGACCGACCCGTTGCGAACAATTGCTATTGTCTCTCTGTTCATCGGCGCTGCGTCGGCATTGATTATCGCAGTTGATCTCGTCGCAGGCACAAACAGCGCATGTGGATCATGAATTGGGTATGGCCGATCACGGCGCCCTACGCCGGGCCGCTCGGGCTTTGGGGCTACTTTACCACCGGCCGGCTCTCGACTTATCGCGTGGTGCAGGAAGCGAAGGCGCGCGGCGAAGAACCGCCAGGGAGAAAGAAACCGTTCTGGCAAATGGTCGCGTTAGGTACCACACACTGCGGCGCCGGTTGCGCCCTTGGTGACATTCTGGCGGAATGCGGATTGGCCGTCTTTCCGCTAACGCTTTTCGGTCAGAAGGTTTTCGCCGCCTGGGCAGTCGATTATGTCCTCGCGCTCGGGTTCGGAATCTTCTTTCAATATTTCACCATCGCGCCGATGCGTGGTCTGGGATTCCGCGATGGAATCAAAGCCGCATTCAAAGCTGACACTCTGTCGCTCACTGCTTGGCAGGTTGGAATGTACGGCTGGATGGCCATCGCCGTTTTCGTGATCTTTCGGCATGAACTTTCAAAAACAGATCCGATTTTCTGGTTCATGATGCAGATCGCGATGCTGGCTGGATTTCTCATCAGTTATCCGGTGAATTGGTGGCTGCTGCGCGCAGGAATCAAAGAGAAAATGTGATGATCCAAAAAACGCGAAAGAAACGGAGGCATCGTCGCGCTCACGGCCGCCCCGCGGTCAGGAGGATAAAAACGATCATTGCTCCAGAAAGTAGTGTCACCATGGCCGTGACCAAAACCACAAGTCCGCGATCGGCGCTCACTTTGCCGCGCTCGATATCACGATTTACAACGTGATAGCGCCAGGCCGCCAGCAGCGGCAGCAGCCCGCCAAGTATCATCATCGCCACGCCTACTGGCAGTGAAATTCCCACGCGGTGTCCCTCCATCCGTCGACTCAGGTCCCCCGACAACTCCTGCAACCAGACACTGAACCTCGCGACGACAAAGCCGAGGCTGACGACTGCCACGCTTGTCCTAATCCACGCCAGAAACGTCCGCTCATTAGCGAGATATTCAGTAGCCCGCTTTGCTTCATCTATCGTCGCGTGATGTCGTTCCTTTTGCATTGCATCGCAATTCAGGCACACGCTGCTCAGTTAAGGCGCAGGCCGTTAATGCTCTCCTATTTTCTCTATTCTGCCGCTGCTGCCACAAGATTCGCCAGCACACCGAAAGGGCACGTATCCAGCCCATGTCGCTCTTGCAGGAACTCGGGCTGTTATAGCTAAGCCAAACTGCGCCATCCTCTGATTCCCACACCAAAACCTTTAGTGGCAAATCCAACGCGAGGGAACGCCTCCGCCCTCCTTTGTTTTCTAGGCTGCCTGCTGCAGGCCACGATGAAGCGTACGCCGGAGCGCTGTCCGAGGCTGCGATGGCATTTCATGGCATGCGGGAGCTACTCGCCAGCCTTGGCCGCCAATGTCCCCACGACGGCGATGTTTGGCAGAAGATCCTGCGACAATCCGTGACGGTCCTTTAAATATTCGGGGCTGTTATACGAAAGCCAAACCTTTCCCTGGCCGTCTTCCCAAACTATGATCTTAAGAGGGAGGTCGATGGCAATACTAGGAGCGGCCAGCATTAGAGGGGTGCCTGCTTTGGGACTGCCGAAGATTAGCAGCTTGGTAGGGCGCATCTTCATTCCCACCTTTTCCGCTTCCCCGCTGTGGTCGATCAGGGCAAACAGGGTGACTTCCTTGGATTGCAGAATACTCTTGAGCCTTTCCACGGTTTGGTCGACCGAGTGATTGCTCGGAATGTCGATAATTCCATTCTCTTTCATGACCGCATTATCTGCTGCTGCAGCCTGCAGAGCAATAGTTATAAGTAGAACAGTAACGTGCGATATTTTCATGGTAGAATTCAGGTTCGTCATACGACATCCAAGTCTTACCCGCTGAATGATCGATCCACCCAAATACCGTCATGCCCTTCGCGCGGATCTCGGCTTCTAACCAATCCATCGTCTCCTTTGGACCGAAGCTGCTCGGGGTGGTTGTTAGTCCTTCAAAATGGCTTTCATTCATTGTGCTAAACTGCTGGGTGTCGTGCCGCTACTTCGTCCATTTTCTTTGCAAGCTCCTGAGGAGTAAGGTGATGTTTCCTATCTGGAAGCGCCAGTTGAAGCAACGATCCGCTGTTCGACAACTGGCGCGATTATTCATAAGCCGGCGTAAACGAGCCTCGTAAAGTGAGCAGGGTCGATCACAAAGCGTCCCCATTTCTCATCGAAAGCGGCTGTAGGTTTCGCGGCAATAACTTCGTCCAGCGACTTGCCCTGTCGCTTCAGTGCAGCCACGTTGTCTCGCACCGTTACCAGCATTTCGCGAAACTCAATCAGCTGTGCACGCGTTCCCACGGGACCATGGCCGGGAATCACAATGGTTTTGTCAGTGGTGCGTTCGATTGCCTTATCGGCCCATTTGATGGCGCCATCGATGTTGCCACCATCTTGATTGTCAATAAATGGGTAGTTGCCATTCCAGAATGTATCACCGAGAGCCAACACGTCAGTTTTTTCAAAATAGACCCAGACGTCTCCATCTGTATGACCAAGACCATTGTGCTCTACGTCGATAGTATCCCCCGCAAAGATGAATGTTGTACTGTCATCTACGAGTATTGTGGGGCGCGCACCAGCCGGTACGGGGGGCATGGTCCAGTTCCAATCGTCGACATGAGTTGCCTGGGACAAGTGCTTCAGTGTGTTTCGGTGCGCAATGATCGTTGCGCCAGATTGGTGCATCCATCCATTACCGTCAGTGTGGTCCCAATGCCAATGAGTATTGACCACATATACGACCGGAGTGGGGTTGATCGCGTTGAGTGCGGACTTCACTTTAGCTTCCGATACGCTGATTCCAGCATCAACCAGAAATTTCCCGCGGTCACCCGACAAAACGATGATGTTGGCGCCGGATCCCATTAAGACGCTGACATTTCCACGCAACGGTTGCGTAACGATGGGTCCTTCTGCTCCGCGTAAATAGCGAGCTCCAGCGCCGGTGTGGAAATAATCGTTTGGCACGACTCCCGACGATTGCTCAACTGAAGTCGCTGGCACTTGCGAAATTGCAGGCGAATGCTTTGGTATGGGATTCATCTCAGTCCTCTTTCTAAGCTCTGCTTACTGTGTTAGGGATAGTATTGTTACGAATATATCGAGACTATCGGCCTGACCATTATCAGCTCTCAATGCATGTTCGGCCACGACTCGACTGCGGTGAATGTAGTCAGCTTCGCCAACGAGCTGCGCCATTGCCGAAATTAAAGTCTCTGGAATGAGCTGTGCTTCATTCATCGATTTGTTTCAGGGCCTGCGGTAATCATCAGTCTTGACACCCGGTCCTCTCAGGATTCCGAGATTTTTACGAAACCCTCCTGAACAAGTTGTGTTGTGCGCGCCATGGCATCGGTGTTGATTTTAATTCCGGGACTGAGGTCGGCGTTCCCCCAGTGATGAACCTTCGCCGTTGCTCCACACAGCTCGACGTGAACGCCGCGTTTCATCAGATCAGCGACGAGGTCCTTGTAAGGATTCCCGGTCGCAATATTTCGGTCCTTGTTGTAAGCAGCATCATGCAGCGTGACGTGCCCCGCATTTGTGTGAAACACCGCGACGACCTGAGACTTGGCGTTCCAGTCGGCGATGTCATTCACGATGAGCTGGAGATGGAAGATGGACGCTGGCAAATCTCCTTCGAACGACAGCGAGGCGATGCTGAACACAACCTTCACGTCGGAAAGTTTTACCGGGATATCAATGTGCAATTCTTTTTCAGTTGTAGACATACCTTTATCTCCCGAGTTTTGATCCCGACATTTCACACAAAATCATGTTCGACGTGTTACGGCTTAGGATCCACCGCTGTCCTGGAGATTGCGTTCAATAGGTCGGCCATTTTTGACACGGTGTCCTCGGCGTTAGCTACACCATGTCGCTGCGCGATCCATTCAGGTTGGTTATATGAAATCCATGTTTTGATGGAGGCGTCGTGGCAAACAAGAGCTTTCAATGGCAGATCGATTCCGACCGTCTGAGCTGACTGCATCAGTGGCGTACCGCCGCGCGCATTACCGAAAATAATCAGTTCAGTTGGTCGCAGCGTCAGTCCCACTGCCACTGCCCCCGCGGCATGATCGATTCGGGCGAAAACCTTCATCCCCTTGTTGCGAATCTCCGCTTCTAATCGATCTATCGTTTCCTTTGGACCGAAATGGCGCGGGATATCGGTCAAACCTTCAGGTCTGACTGACGGATCAGAGTCCGGCATAAACCAACTTGGTAAAGAGATCCCCCTTGATGACGAAGCCGCCCCATTTGCTGTCGTAATCTGCGGTTGGCTTGGCGGCGACCGCCTCGTCCCGCGATCTGCCCTGTTGTTTCAACGCTGCAACTTTGTCACGGATGGTGGCAAGCATGTCGCGGAACTCGGTTAGTTGCGATTTGTTGCCAATCGGACCATGCCCGGGAATTACAATCGTCTTATCATTAACTCTTGCTACATTGGCCTCAGCCGCGCGGATCATTCCATCGATGCTGCCGCCGGTCGAGTAATCAATGAACGGGTAGTGGCCGTTCCAAAAGGTATCCGCGCAATGAAGGATGTCGGCGCCGGTGAAGTCGACTGAGATATCGGAGTCAGTGTGAGCCGGTTCATAATGTTTCAACGCCAGCGTTGCTCCGTTAAGGTGGAGCGTTTCGTCCTGCGTTAACACTTTTGTTGGCAAAGCGCCGGCCGGTGCTGGTGGAAATGTGAAGTCCCAGTCTTCAACGCGCGTCGTTTCAGCGAGATGTTTCAGCGTGTTCTCGTGTGCGGTTATTTCCGCGCCGATCGAATGAAGCCATTCGTTACCGTCGGTATGATCGAAGTGCCAATGCGTGTTGATCAAATGTCTCACCGGATCGCCGCTAAGACTATCTAGCGCTTCCATGATGTGAGGGCGTGATGCGGTGATACCGGCATCGACGAGAAGTTTTCCATCGCGGCCGGTGAGCACGGCAATATTTCCACCCGAACCTTCAAGAACGCTGACGTTGCCGCGCAGCTTCGTAACAGTAATCTTCGCGCTGGCAGCAGCGTTTCGAATGGTAACGACCGGACTTTCGGCGGCGGCGAACAACCGGCGAGGCATTAACCAAACGCCGGTTGCGGCAACAACACTCAATCTCATGAAATGCCGCCGCGAAACCTCGGGACTTGGATTTGTTTTCGTGGTCATAGTCGTTTTCTAATCAACTGTTGATGAATGCCAGCAGGTCTTTGTTGATGATTTCGGCGTGCGTCGTAATCATGCCGTGCGGGTAGTCCTTGTATGTTTTTAGTGTGCTGTTCTTAAGCAGCTTCGCTGACAGCGGACCGGCGGCCTGATAGGGCACGATCTGGTCGTCCTCGCTATGCATGACCAGAACTGGCACAGAGATCTTCTTCAGATCTTCTGTGAAGTCGGTCTGTGAAAACGCCACGATTCCGTCATAATGCGCATTGGCACCGCCCATCATGCCCTGACGCCACCAGTTCCAAACGTTAGGCTCGATCGTTTTCACCCCGTGGCGGTTGAACCCATAGAACGGGCCGGACGCGACATCGTAATAGAATTTGGACCGATTGGCAGCGAGCTGCGCCTGAAAATCGTCAAAAACCTCCTTGGGTAGGCCACCCGGGTTCCTCTCCGTCTTCACCATCAGCGGCGGCACGGCGCTTATGATCGCCGCCTTTGCCACCTTCTTATCACCATGACGGGTGAGATAACGCACCACCTCGCCGCCGCCGGTCGAATGGCCGACGTGAATTGCATCCCTCAGGTTGAGATGGTCGGTGACGGCCTTCAGATCGTCGGCGTAGTGGTCGAGATCGTGGCCATCGGCGACTTGCGTCGAACGGCCATGGCCGCGTCGATCATGGGCGATCACTCGACAACCTTTGGAGAGGAAGAACAGCATTTGCGGGTCCCAATCGTCCGCGCTTAACGGCCAGCCATGGCTGAATACGATGGGCTGCCCGCTACCCCAGTCTTTATAGTAGATTTGTATTCCGTCTTTGGTTGTGATGTAGCTCATATTTTCTCTTTCTGGTTAGCTATTCATTTGTGTTTGCCGCGCTTTAATTCCGGTGCGCGAACTTTTTGAATCGCGCTTTGTCGGTTAAACGCGGGAAGCGGCGGACGGGCAGGCGTTGCAGTCAGCATAGGGGTTCACGTAACTGTGTGGGATACCAGCTATGCGCATTCAGCGTCCAAACTCCCTTGCTTGCGTTCAGGGACAGGCAGCGCTTTGCCGTTATCGCGTTTATTGAAACCGGATCTGATTTACCTGGTCGCGCAGCTTCAATACTGTGCAGTTCACGTGCTGAACGTTTCATGGCATGTTGCTCGTCACCCCAGCCAAACGCGCAGACGCGAAAGAGAAACGCCAGGTGCCTTGTCCAGCTGTGACCACGGGTCTTCGGGAGTTTTTCTAAAACGGCAGGATCTTCAGAGACTTCCGCATTTGCCCAAATTTTCAATCGTGCCTGCAAAGTATGGTCAAACAGGAAGAGGAGGGCGTCGCCAGGCGATATATACCGTCGGTTAGTAGCAATGCCGGCAAAACCAAGGGTTGTGGCATCAATCACGCGAAGGAACCCTTTTGGCCCGCGATGCCGCTGGGTGTATGGCCAGCGGTCTTCGCCAAGGGCCGCGACGTAAAGCCAATCTCGGCCGGTAATGAATGCAGTCTCCGCGGGACCGAGTTGCGTTCTTATTGAGCCGCCTTGCATCCGACTACAGTCCTTCGAAGAAGCGAGGCGGTGCAACATCGGTTTCACCGCTGGAGTAAAAAAAGCAAGGTCAGCATCGTTTGCTTCAGTGATCATGTCGAAGTCCTGAAGTTTTGTGTGGCTCATTGGCCGAAATTTGTTGTTAACGCTGTTTCCCGAGTTCCAAGCCCGACATTTCAGGAAAAATTTACCAGGTGGAAAATTGGGGCTGGGAACGCCTGTTCTTGTCGAGCTGTTCGCCGGGAAATACGAGCAAGAGAGGCGGGCGAAAGTTAAATTCGGTCAGGTTGTTGACGAGCAATGGATCATGCTTGTGGGCAGAGTGCCCACCAACCGGTCGAAGTATTCTACGCAGTTTGTGACCGAAAACGCGCTTTTTCATATTAATGCAATGCAGGGCGTAAGGTGGTCGGCTCAGCAGTGTTCACTCTTTGTGGAGTTCGCGAAACGCTCGCTAAGAAGTTTCGAAGCCGCTGGACGGATCGAGCCCAACGCTGGGCCCATCGACTGAATGTGCCTAACGACAGTTGGCCTATCATATCCCGGCGAACATCTTCCGGGGCAAGATTCAGCGATTGACACACGTTAAGAAACGAAAATGGCCAATCAGAATCGTCCGACATTACCCACCTGTAAGCGTCCAGGTAGAGTTCCCGTTCGATTGCGCTGGGTGCGTCATAAAAGCGTCGCAAATCCTGCTCCGCCTGTTTAAGCACACCCGCGGACAACTCACGTTGACTTTCCTTATAGTTGTTATTTTGGGTAGCTTTCATTGTTGGTTAGCAGCTATATCTCCCGACTTAGAGCCATAACATTTCAGAACAATCGAGATTTCTTCGAAAAAAATTGCCACTAACAGCCTGCCCACCCGCAGATGCGGCGAAGCGCGCCGCCAATTAGTGTTTAGAAGTGGACGGAGCAAGTCGCTGAACGAGCGCTTGAAAACGTGGATCGCTTCTCAAGGGGTCCCATACAGGATTTAGTTGAAAATCTCCGTAAGTGGGCTGATTCGGCTGGTTCGCTCCGGCCGGACGGGTTATCCATTCCTCGAGAACAGCAAGGGCAAGGTCGGATTGGCCTGTCCAGGCGTAAACAATCGCCAAGTTGCAGGCTGCAACGGGCGCATCAATTGCGACATTAGAGGCCAGATCGTAGGCACGCCGCGCCTCCTCAACGGCTTCTTCGCGGCGGCCGAGACCAGCGTCGATCATCGCCAACAGACTGAGCTTGCGGTTACTGGTCGAATCAGCGAGGACAGCGCTCGCCGCTTGAACCCGGGCAGCGGCGAAGGCGCTCTCAGCTTTCGAAGCGTCTCTGAGCATACGTGCTGCCAACGCCTCGAACCAACTCCTTGGATAGCGGATGCCGGCGATTGTGACTCCGTCCGCATGCATTGCGCCAAGGTTACTCAACAGGGCGTTGAGATCTCGCTCCCACAACGGCAAAAGAACGGCGTATAAGTCTAGATCTTCTTCGTCCAAATTGTTCGCGACAGATGCCGCGGCCACGGCGGTGCGGACCGATCCGATGTCGCCTCGGCCCTCGAAGTCTCCTACTGCACGCTCCACGGTTAACGTACCCGGTTTCACGCTAGTGGGCATAGCTAGCACCCGGTCCATGGTCCGATCGAAATCCTCGTAGCGTCGCAAAAGGCGATAAGTCTCAGCCAGCGTGTACGGATAGCGCTTGGCACGCGGATCCAAGGTCACTGCCCGTTCCAGGCAGCGAATTGCTTCGTCCCAGCGTCCTTGACGACGCGCTACTAGGCCGGCGATAAATTCGAGTTCGGCATTGTTCGGAAGGGTCCGGCGCGCAAGCTCTGTTTCGAGGCGTGCCTGGTCCAGGTCCTTCGTGACGTATAGGAAATGGAAGGCTTGCGCCAGGTGCAACTCTCCTAAATCTGGTTGCAACCGGCGCGCTTTCTGCAACGCAACTTCTGCCATGCTCCTATGGTCGACCGATAGTTCCTCAGCAGTCGCGCCAGCTTTATAGAAGGAAATTCTTCCGTGTTCCTTAGCGAGCTCACAATATGCAAGTGCAAAGGATGGATCGCGTGTAACTGCTTCGTTCAGTAGGGCGATCTTGCGTTCTGAATCCCGGCGCACATCAGCTTCATTCTCCCATAGTGTGCGACCTTCTCGCGCGCGAAGATAGAGATCGTAGGCAGCAAGATCTCTAGTCGGCGACTGATCGACCTCGGTTTTTTCTGGGTCCGACAATTTTGCATGTAGCCGGGCGGCAATAGCGCGAGTGATTTCGCTCTGCATCGCAAACACATCGCTGACGGAACGCTCGTACGTCTCAAACCATGGATGATCGAGGTCACGAATATTAACCAGCCGCAACGACAGACGCACCCGTCCATTGGCTCGCCAGACCGAGCCTTCCAGCAAATGCCTCACACCAAGTTCGTCTGCGATCGCCGGAAGGTTACGACTTTTATCGGGCAAATAGGAATGAGTACTCTGCGCCCCGATAACTTTCATATCAGCAAGTCGCGCGAGGTTAGCAGTGATCTCTTCCTGCATGCCCACTGTGAAAAATGTCGCTTCATTTCCCGGAGGCAGATTTTCGAAGGGGAGCACTGCAATCGAGCGCTCCGCCTGAGAAACAGAGCTCGCACGCTGGTTCAAGAACATCAGAAAAGCAATGGCCAAGATGACGAGGATTGATGCCGCACTTGCAAGGACCAGACGCCTTCGCCGCATGCGCGCCCGTGGTTCGAAACGCAGGTAGCAGCGATGTACCGCTGTGAGCAGTTCGCGCGCAGATTGAGGTCGTTTTTCAGCATCGACCGCCAACATTGATTTCAAGAGTGAAATGACCGGCATCGGTACGTGCGCACTCTTCAATTGTTGAAGCGGAAGATATTGGGTCTGCCTCGCCCGTATTTCCTCGATTGTACGTTCCACAAACGGCGTGCGGCCCGTGAGGAGATACCAAGAGGTGACTCCAAGTGCGTAAATGTCGGAGCGGGCATCGATTTGCCGCTGACCAACTTCATCAAACTGTTCGGGGCTCGCGAACGCCGGTGTGCCGATGAATCCAGCTTGCGTTTGAACAGTCGCATCGGAGGCCATTACCTTGGCGACGCCGTAGTCGATTATTTTGACCAACACTTCGCCGCTCGCGGCCGGCTCAATCATCAAATTGGAGGGCTTGATGTCACGATGCACCACGCCGCAAGCTTCCGCTGCGGCCAATCCACGCGCTGTTTGTTGAATGACTTCAAGTGCGAGCGGCAGGGGCAATCGTCCATCACGCTGCACACGCGTTTCGACCGTTTCGCCTTCGACAAGTTCCATTGCGTAAAAGCATTCGCCGTCTTGCTCACCATAATGCGACACGCGTGCAACGTTCGGATGATGAATTTTTGCGGCTGCGCGCGCTTCGCGCAGAAAACGCGCCCGCGCGGTTGGATTTTCTGCTAGCTTCCGGCCGATCACCTTGAGCGCGACAGTTGAATTAAGAATTGTGTCTCGAGCACGGTAAGTTACCGCCATTGCTCCGGCGCCAAGTATTACTGGAAAACCATTGTCGTCTATTTCGACTTCAAAATGAGCGTAACGCAATGGACCGGGGACTACTCGGTCGCCAGCAGCTTTGCGCGCTTCTTGATCTTCCGCCAGAAAGCCAAAGCTAACGAGGCAACGCATACATTCGCCGTCTGGACCGGGATGCGTGATCGACGATCCGCACGTCGCGCAAACTCCAACTTTTTGCTCATGAGGTTTAACGATGTTCACGACGTCAAAATTTGGTAAACGTGGTGCAGCTCGGTATCGATTTCGGCAGGGTTGGAGACTGTGCTCGCCACCTCGGCGCGCAACGCATTGCGATATCGCTGCCGAAGGCGTGTAACCCACACGCGCAAAGTTTCCACCGATGTGCCTAGTTGCTTTGCAACCTCTTCCTGGTTCGGCGGAAGCACCGTGCCCCCCGCGACGAATGGCCTCAGCTGATCGACCCATTCACGTTTTCCTTCCGTGGCACACCTTTCCCACACGTTCTTCCACGCTCGAGTCACAATAGCGGACGCCCAGGCAACATCGTATGCGTTTACGTCACTCAAATGAGCGGTGGCGTACATCGACGCTTCGGCTTGTGGCAAGTGCAGGTCAAACGACACAAACTGGTAATTCCCGCCGCGTTTGATCGCGCGCATGCGTTCCCGTTCCTTCAGCAAAAAATTTTGCAATGAGCCCAGCAAGAACGTGCGCAGTCGGCCCTTCTCCTGATCGGCCCGGCTCAACGTGTTCTGTTGAAATAGATGAACAAAAAATCCCTGGATGAGATCCTGCGCATCAGCCGGCGAGTAGCCACGACGTCGAACGAAAGTGTAAAGCGGTGGCCAGTACGCTTCGCTAAAGCTGGCGAGGGCTTTCCGCGCTGCTTCATCAGAATCGGACTTGCTGGCCTGCAACACAACTGTCCAGTGCGTCGTTTCGAACGGCGCACCCCCTTCTTGCAGCGTGCCTGGAACCGGTTTCGTAACCGAGCATGTTCGCTGAGACCTCTCGCCTTTACCATTAAAATCAGAGTCGGAGACCTAGAATTCTGACTCCAAACGACAGCGGGCGGCGATAGCGAGGACATTGGCCCACGATATCTAGCTTGGCCTTCTCCTGGTGGATCTGGGCGAAGAGCCAATCAAGATTGAGAAGATTTGACACCTCCTCCTTGTACGGTGGTCACAATTCTTCGTTAGGTGCCCGGCGAGGTTTGATTAAGCTTTTCGTAATCTGCAGTAGTGTCGATGTCGATTGCGGCGGCGGGGAAATTGAAGGGGGCAACACCGTGTCGCCGAGCAAGAATGATTCCTTTTGCTCCGCTATCGCCTCGCAGTTGCAGCAGGTCGCCGAAGCATGATCGGTCAAACAGAGCCGGAATTCCAAGGGTCTCCGCGTAAGCCGAGGCGACGATTGCCTTTCCCTTTTCCAGATGCAGCTGAATGAGCTCCCTGAGCGTGGCCGCGTTCACGAATGGCTGATCACAAGAGAGCAAAATCATCGCGTCGAGATCAGGGGTAATCCTGGTCGCATGCATTACACCGACCGCGATGGACGAGCCCAACCCCTTCGACCAGTTTGGGTGCTCGATAATCGAAACTGGAAGCCCAGCCAGCGTCGGCGTGATTTGTGCCGCGCTTGCCCCAACGACGACCACCACCGGAACGCATCCAGCATCTTTTGCGGCCGAAACAATATGCCTAACGAGTGGTTCGCCTTGAAAAATCGCGAGCTGCTTTGGCTTTCCGAAGCGGATCGAACCACCGGCGGCGAGAACAACCGCGGCCACACTCATCGGACTATTATGCGGCCTCTCCGCCGGCGCTGGTTGCCGTGGTACGAATACTAACGCCACATTCTCGCAGAAAACCGCCGACACGACCGGACAATACCGCCTCAACTTCGGCTACAATCGAGAGCGCTATTTCCTCGGGCGCCTCACTACCAATGTCCAGGCCGGCCGGCGCGAACAAATTGTCGAGACCACCATTGAAATCGAAGGACACGTGTTCGCTTAGCTGTGCCAAAATTTCGCCATGACGTTTTTTCGGTCCGAGTAATCCAACGTATCGGAGTTGTAGCGGCAGGAGCCGATGGAGCGAAAGAAGATCGCGACCGAAATTGTGATTCATTACTACGGCGGCGGTTTGGGTATCGCTCCGGAAATCTTGCGCGAGTTCAGACGGGTGGTCGAACCGCTCGACGGTCCAGCCAAGAGCTTTCGCGAGTTGGCCAATCGGCTCAATCTCAGGTCCGGTTCCAAAAAGTAACAAGCGGATGGGAAGCTGCAGTGTGTCGATGAAAACGCCCCGCCGTTCCGCGAGAAAAATATCGGCGGGCAATAAGTCGGAGCCGAGTGTTTCGCCTTCAAAGCACGTGCGGACACGGCAAGGCTCGCGGTTTCCAAGGAATCGACCAATACTAGTAATTAGGTTGCCGTTTTCTCCGGCTGGAGGAAGCGCCTCAATCAGAATCTTTAGCCGGCCATCGCATCCATATAATCGTCTGGTGTCGAACGAAAGCAGCAGCGGCGAACCATCGCGAATGACGTCGCGCCCCTGGCCGCCAATCTCTTCCTCCAAACAACCGCCACTCAGAACACCAAGCGTGCCGCCGTCGGGGTCGACTAACAGCCGGGCGCCGGCTTTTCTGTAAGTCGAACCTTGCGTTTGAACTAATGTCGCCAGGGCCCATGACTGCGCAGGATTTTCTGCGACGCGTTGGATGATTTGTTGCAATGCCTTCATTCGTTAGGCCAAGACTGACGATTTCAGCAAGTCCTCGATCTTGATCGGCAGTTCGCGTACACGAACGCCGGTGGCGTGATGGGTCGCCGCCGTGATCGCCGCAGCGAAACCGGCCAAACCGATTTCACCGATTCCGCGTGCGCCAAGTTGGTTGATTTCCTTGTCAGGGTAATCAAGAAAATGAACCTCTAACTTGGGCGCATCGGCATTCACGGCCACGATGTAGTCGGCCAGATTGCTGTTGATCGGCGCGCCATTTTGCGGGTCGTAAGTGGTATGTTCCAAAAGCGCCATGCCGATGCCCATCACAATCGAGCCTTCGATCTGGTTGCGTCCCGCGAGTGGATTGATAATTCGCCCCGCATCTATGACCGTGACCACTCGGTTGACGCGCAACCGGGCAATCTCCGGTTGCCACGTGACTTCGACGAAGTGACATCCGAAAGAGTGCGTGGAGAACTTCGGTTTTTTCTCACCGAACGTCGCTTCGGATTTGCCACTACCTGTCACGAGGCGAAGGTTGGCGCGGCGCAGCACGTCTGCGAATGGCACGCCACCGCGAGGACCATCCGCTTTCACAAAGACCCGGCCGTTTTCGAAGGCAAGTTCTTCGGCCTTTCGCTTTTCGAAGGCCGATCCTGGGGTGGTCGTTGCCACGGTCAGCAGCGCTTCGATTGCCTTGTCAGCGGCAGCAAAGACTGCTGGGATTACCGATCCTGTGGCCATCGAACCGCCCGAAGTCGGGCCCTCCGGAAGCGTCGTATCGCCAAGCGCCACTTCGACTTTGTCGAGCGGGACGCCCGCCTTATCTGCACCAAGCTGCGCCAGGATCGTGTAAGTGCCAGTGCCGATGTCCTGGGTGCCGCAAGCGACGCGCGTAGTGCCATCATCCCGCAGCTGTACATTTGCCTCGGCTGGAAATCGCGCTGCGACCCACGCAGCCCCGGCCATTCCCCACCCGAGGATCAATCCGTCGCGTTTCATGGAGCCGATCTCGGAGTTCCGCTTTGACCAGCCGAAGTTTTCTGCTCCAACCTTGAGGCATTCGAGGTAATGGCGCGAGGAAAACGGAATGCCTAACGATTCATCGATCTTTGGTTCATTGAGCACGCGAAGTTGCACAGGATCGATCTTGAGCTGATCGGCCAATTCATTCATCGCTGACTCTGTCGCGTAAAGTCCAGGCACGGCGCCGGGACCGCGCATGTCGGACGGTGAGCCGATATTGCGCTTCGCGCGTCCGAATTGTACTCGCAAGTTGGGTACACTGTATTGGAACGCTGTCGCTTCACCGCAATTCTCGTGGTAGCCGTCGAGTATCGATCTCTCGTAAACATAATCGTGCTGAAGCGAGACGAGTTTGCCTTCGGGCGTCGCGCCGAGCCGTACGCGCTGCTGCGTTCGTGCGCGATGGCCTGCCGACTGGAAAGTCATCCTGCGACTGAGCACAAGCTTGACTGGTTTGCCAAGCTGCCGCGCCGCGGCGGCGGCGAGCGGGCAATGTGTCCATGGCCATAACTTGCTGCCGAAACCGGAGCCAACGAACTTGGTGATCACCCGGACGTTCTCTTTCGGCAAACCGAACATTTGCGCGAGTACGTCACGCATGTTGAAGATTGATTGTGACTCCTCGTAGAGTGTCAGGTTTGGGCCATCCCAAATTGCGGTGGCGGCCTGCAACTCGATCGGGTTATGCGTTTCCGACGGCGTGACAAAGGTTTGGTCGAGCTTGATCGCCGCACTGGCAAAGGCGCCATCGGGATCGCCGCGCTCGCTTTGCAGACGATTCTCCGGGCCGTACGAGGTTTCAACGACTTCGGGATCATTGTCGGCTTTGAGATCGGTCTGGACGTTTGGCTTCTGCTTGTCATAGGTGACGAGGACCGCGTCGGCAGCGGCTTTGGCGGCCTCAAAAGTGTCGGCCACGGCGAGCGCTACGTATTGGCCATAATAACTAACGACATCGTCTTCGAACGGCGGGCGTCGCTCTATACATATGTTTTCAAAGCCTTTGCCTTTAACCGAACGAAAGATCTTTCCGATGTTTCCGCGATGAAAAATCGCTCGGACACCCGGCATTTTCTCGGCCGCAGCCGTGTCGAGCTTTTGGATTTTGCCGTTCGCGATTGTCGCCTCGACCGGAACGGCGTAGAGCAGCCCGGGGAAATGAAAATCCGACGCATACATGGCAGCGCCACTCACCTTGAAAGGACCATCAATGCGCGGCTGAGTTTTACCAATCACGGACATCTGTGTGCTCTCAGGCATAAATGCCGATGTTTCCTTAAGCGGGTTGCGTCACGAGTTTCAGTGCATGCACGAGGCAACGTTTGGCTAACTCTACCTTGAATCCATTTTGACTTTGCAGCTTTGCATCGCGCAGCGCAGCATTCGCCGCCTTTTGAAAGATGGCTTCCGTTGCTGCCTGGTTGGTTAATTCTGCCTCGGCCTCAGTCGATCGCCATGGCTTTGTGCCGACACCGCCAAGGGCGACGCGAGCGCGCGTGATCTTCCCGCCCGCAGCCGTGACAACAACCGCGGCAGACGCGAGCGCAAATTCGTAGGAAGCGCGGTCGCGTAATTTCAAGTACAGCGACCGATTTCCTGGCGCAGGTGGGGGAAGGGTGACGTGCGTAATCAGATCGCCGGGTTCCAAAACCGTTTCACGTTGCGGCGTGTTTCCGGGAAGCAGATGGAAATCCGCGATCGGAATACTGCGCTCGCCCCTTGTACCACGCACGTGAATCGTCGCTTCGAGCGCAGCCAAGGCAATATTCATGTCGGACGGATTCGTGGCAATGCAATGTTCGCTCGTACCTAGAATCGCCAAAGTGCGGTTAACACCGGTGATCGCGGCGCAACCGCTGCCCGGCTCTCGTTTGTTGCACGGCGTCGCGGTGTCGCGGAAATACATGCAGCGTGTGCGCTGCAAAAGATTACCGGCTGTGGTCGCCATGTTGCGAAGCTGGGCCGAGGCGCCACTCAACAGCGCTTCGGAAAGAACGGCGTAATTTTTGCGAACGACCGGGTGATACGCGAGGTCCGAATTGCGGACCATCGCGCCAATCGTTAGGCCGCCGTCCGGCAGATTGTCGATCTTGTTGAGCGGCAGATGATTTACGTCGATGAGTTTTTGCGGCGTCTCGACATTGAGCTTCATCAAATCAATTAATGTCGTACCCCCGGCGATGAAGCGAATTTCTGCTCCCTGTTGCGCTGTTGTCGCCTTCGCTGCCGCAGAAACGGCTTGAGTGTTGTCGTGGGCGCGCGTGAGCTCGAAAGTTTTCATGCCGGTTTCTGGGTTTTGGCGTTTTGCCGCACACTCTGAATCGCGCTCACAATGTTTTGATAGGCGCCACAGCGACAGATATTGCCGCTCATGAATTCTTTCACCTCGGCGTCATCCGGTCCGCATGGTTCCTTTAGCAACGCCACTGCCGACATGATTTGGCCCGATGTGCAATAACCACATTGATAGGCGTCATGCGCAACGAAGGCAGCCTGCATTGCATGCAAGTTTTCCGGTTGTCCAAGCCCCTCGATCGTGGTGATGTCGTCATCCTGATACATCGCGGCAAAGCAAAGACATGAATTCACGCGCCGACCGTTGATCTGCACGGTGCATGCCCCGCATTGACCGTGATCGCATCCCTTCTTTGATCCAGTCAGATGCAAATGTTCGCGGACGCAATCCAGAAGCGTCGTGCGCGGATCGATTCGCAAATCATATTTCTTTCCGTTCACACGCAAGGTAACGGGAATTGCGTCCTTCGATTCCGATAAGAGTGATTGTTCTTTCCCCGAGCGTTCTCCGAGCGCAGGAGAGATCGAGCCCGCTGAAGCCATCAAGCCGGCCATGCCCAAGCGCGAGAGGAAAGTACGGCGCGTAGATTCTCCCAGTCCACCGTGACTCTTTATTTCGGGCTTCTCGTCACTCTCATTTGGAGGGGACATTCAATCCTCCTTGCGTCTAAAAGATTAGCATCTTTGCGTCTGTCACAGCAAGCTCGTTTTCAAAACTGGTTAGGTTGTAGTCAGCTCGCTGTGTCGACGCGCGCCGGCGGTGTTGCCCATACAGCACCGCGACACCCGCCCCGGCGGGGCAGGCTCTGCCTTGGCTTAAAGCACGTGTATTTATGGGATGAATTCGAAGGTCAATTCACTCGTCGCGTTGCTTCGAACAGGAACCACGCGCGGCGCTCGGTTTCGTCGATCCACACCTCGATCAGGCTTGCAGTAGCAACGTCGCGATGCTCGTCGCACACGTTGTGTGCCTCGCGCAGTCGTGCGGCCAGCGTCCGGTTGTCGTCTGCCAACTCAGCCAGCATGTCCAATGGCTCGACATACTCTGCATCATTATCGAGCACGCGCTGAGTGCGAGAAATTTGCCCGATCGACCTCAGCGTAAGTCCTCCAATTTTCCGAACTCGTTCCGCGATCGGATCAGTCATTGCGAAAAGTTGGTCGGCATGTTCGTCCAGTAACAAATGGTAGTCACGAAAATGCGGACCGCTCATGTGCCAGTGGAAATTTTTCGTTTTCATATAGAGCGCGAACACGTCCGCCAGGATGCCGTTCATCGCCGCAGCGATGTCCTTCGTCGCCGAAGGTGCAAGGTCAGTTCGTGTCTCCAGTGGGGCGTCACGCCTGTGAAGAAGTTCTATGGTCTTTCTCGAATTAGATTTTTTCATGGTTTCATTTGTACTAGTTGATGTTCTGTTGGCGCGATCAAATACAGTTTTTCTGTTGCGATTTACAGGTGAATCAGGCCACGCCGGGTCGCGCTTGCCAGGGCTTCGGTGCGGCTGATGACATTCATCTTGGCGAAGATCGCTTTGACGTGCGATTTTACCGTGCCTTCGCTGATGAATAGCGCCGCGCCAATTTCTTTGTTGCTTTTCCCCTGGGCAATCAGCTTAAGCACGTCCACCTCGCGCGAGCTCAATGTTTCGCCACTAACGCGTTCCGCCAGCTTGGCCGCGAGATGGACCGGGACGCAAGTTTCACCGGCGTTGACTCGACGAATACTGTCCATCAACGCTTCCCGTGGTACGTCCTTAAGCAAATAACCTTTCGCGCCGGCTTGAATTGCGCGAAAGATATCTTCGTCGCCGTCAAAGGTTGTAAGAACAAGAATGCGCGCGTGCTCGTCTTGATCGCGGATTTCTTTGATTGCGCTGACGCCATCCAGTTCGGGCATCCGCAAATCGAGCAGGGTCACATCCGGGCGATGCTGCTTCCAAAGATCGACTGCTTCACGACCATTTTTAGCTTCGCCTAGCACGGTCATATCCGGTTTGCGTTGAATCAACGAAACCAAACCTTCGCGCACCACGGTGTGGTCATCGGCTATGAGAACCCTAATGCGTGGTTTCTTGCCTGAAGGTTTTGGAGGCGACGCAGCTTCCTTGCCAGGCGCGCCGGTTGTGGTCTTGCGTGCAGGTTTCCTTTTGGGTCTCACGGTCTCGATTCGCCGTTGTAGGGAAGGGTAACGACGAGTTTTGTGCCTTTGCCGCGCGCGCTGGTGATCTTTAGGCTCCCGCCCATTTGCTCGACGCGCTCGCGCATGCCAGCCAGGCCGAAGCCGTCGTGTCGGGCGTTGACTTCGAATCCATCGCCGTCGTCACGAAGCTCCAGGCGAAGTTCTTTTGCATGGGACGTCAATCGCGTTTCAAAATTGCGCGCGTGCGCGTACTTGAGTGCATTGGTCAAACCTTCCTGCCCGATGTGGAGCAAGTTTTCCTGCCAAACTGGTGGAATATCCCGAAGCTGGCCGCGCAGTTCGAACTTCGTGTGAAGCGCGGTCCCGGCGGTTGTATTTTTGATGATTCCCTGTAGCGCGTCCCAAACGTTTCCCGCTTGCAAAGCTTCGGGGCGGAGCGCGCGGACCGACCGGCGCGCTTCGGACAAGCTGCGTCGTGCCAATTCAGCGGCGCGTTGCAAGTGCTCGTTCGCTTCTTTGCGTCGCGAACAGCCAATAGCGTCTTCAGCCGCCTCCAATTGCACAATTACCCCGGTGAACCCTTGCGCGAGTGTGTCGTGGATATCGCGCGCCATTCTGTTTCGTTCTTCCAGGATCGCTGCCTGACGGCTTTGCTCGGCAAATTCATTTAGTTGAATCGCCAGCATGGCCTGATGTGCGAGCGCCTGTGCCAATTCGATCTCTTCCGGCCGATAGCTTGGCCGCTCACCATGGCGGATTCCGATAAACCCCCTGACCCGACCGCCCACCAGCGTCGGAATCCTGAGAAATTTCTTCGTTCCTCCGGAATTCAAGTAGTTGCGAAGCTCCGGTGCGATATCAGGATCCTGTTCCACGTCCTCACAGACCACCGGCACCCCAGAAAAAAACAGCTCACGAAGTCCGCGGTCCTGTTTCCAAGACAAAGGATTTTTGACGAACGGATGCTCCGGATCGGCCTTCGCAAAGTTTGTGCCTTCGGCCCAAGCCCGCAAAATGAGTGAATCATCGGACTCATCCAGCAACCAGAGGATCACACTTTGCGCGGTGAGGAGCCGACCCATTGTGCTAAGCATTTGACCTAAAAACTTATCCGGCGCCGGCGCAGTCGCGAGGACGTCCAAACTGTAGGTGAGTGCTTCCACTTGTCCGCGGGCGAGTTGCTCCGAAGCGCGCAACGCTTCTTCGGCTCGCTTGCGCTGAATGGCGATGCTGGCCAAATGAGTAATCTGTTCGATGACGTCCTGATGCCGCGGAGCAGGGGACCTCGGCTGGCGATAGTACATGGCAAAGGTCCCCAGGACCTTGTTTTCAAAGGAGAGTATCGGCGTAGACCAACAGGCCCTGAGGCCATTCGTCACGGCCTCGTCACGAAAACGTGTCCAGCGGGGATCCGTGGCGATGTCTGAAACGATCACTTGCTCTGCACAATATGCGGCCGATCCGCACGAACCCACGTTTGGTCCGATAACGAAGCCGTCGATTGCTTGAGCGTATGGTTTTGGAATGCTCGGTCCTGCACCGTGCCAGAGCCGTTTGCCACTCGAATCCAGTAAAAGGATCGAACACAAGCACCCGCTGCACAATTCTTCGACCAGACGGCATATGGAATCGAGAATAGAGGGGAGTGAATCTCCCTTTGCCACCATCTCGAGGAGCCGTTTCTCCCCGGCAAGCAAAGCTTCGCCTTGCTTGCGTTTGCTGATGTCTCGCAGGATTGCCTGGAAATATCCACCGCGTATCGCGGTAACAGACACTTCCACAGGGACCATCTCACCGTTCTTGCGCACGAACGTTCTCTCGTAGCGCAGGGTACCGCCGGTTTTCAGTTGCTCGAGCCGCTCTCGGAACAATTGGCGTTCTTCAGGCAGATAGGTGTTGGTGACGGGCGTGCCAACCAGCTCGTCCTCGGGAATTCCGGCCAACTCAGAGCTCGCGCGGTTTCCCAAAACACATACGCCGTTGGCGTCGACGACATAGATCGCGTCGGGCGAAATTTCGATCAGGTCCCGATATTTCTCTTCGCTCTTGCGCAGTTTTTCTTCGGCGCATTTGCGCTCGGTCACGTCCCGCAGGGTGCAAAGCGTGGATAAAAATTCGCCATTTTCTGACAGGCGCGGAACCGAGACGCCATCAAAGTGAATAATCTCGCCGTTTTTGGTTTTCCAGCGGATCTCGTATTCACGCGCATTCCCATGTGCGAGGTCATCCAGAATTTGGTTGATCGCTTTGCGATCCTCAGGAAGGAGGAGGCGTTCCGCAATATTTGCTCCGCGGAGTTCCGTTTCTAAATAGCCGCTCAGCTGGATTCCGCGCCGGTTGATGCAGAGAATGTTTCCGGATCGATCCAGGGAAAGGATCACGTCGCGGGATAACTTAAAGAGATATTTTGCCGCGCTTTCGTCGTCATCGGCCCCCGGACAATGTCCGGCAGGCGAAGCAAGTTCAACACGCGGCGAAAGGACGCTGGTGCTGTGCACGGACTCGGCAGCCAGGGCTTCTGATTTCATAACGAGTTAGTTCGGCGTCAGTGCAAGATCCATACCTCAGGCGAGGGTACGCCCGCGTGTAGACGCCATAAGTCTAACAAATCAGCGCTGTCACGCCACTTTTGTTTCCTCCCTCGAAAGAGGTGTTATGCGGTCTCCCCTGCGAAGCACCGAAAAATCCTCCCACCGCCTTGTGGTAGCACGACGCGAGGTTGCCTAGCGTGTGGAACAAATTTTAACAGAGATGAAACGCAAACAACCACAAACCAATTCACGGACCAAACCGCCGAAGATTCCTCGGCGCTTCCGACGACGTCATGATCCGATGCTCGTTCTGAACATGGCCCTTTTTAACTTTACCGACGGATGGAACCGCGCGTTTTCGAGGGAGCAGTACGCGCGCTTCAGCGTCTAAACGCCCTGATCTACGTATGGAAACAGCTTCAGCGGCAATGAATGCCGCGCAACATTTTATCGTGGTGAAGGCGCCCGTTGATCGTGTCTACGAGCGCTGGTCGCATCTCGAGGACCTTCCCAAGTTCGTTACGCTGCTGCGGGATGTGCGCAGAATTGATGACACACACTTTTCCTACAGTTGGCATCCGAACAGCGCCGACCAAAAAGGGGTGTTCCATATCGTACTTCAAATTCCCGGCCGCCGAATTGCATGGCGCACGATGTCGAATGGTTTCATGTCAGGCGTGGTCTCTTTCGAGCCACGTTCTCAAGACGAAACTGAAGTGACCCTGAAGATCCGTTCGATTTTCAAACCCCCAAGCCTCTCGCACAGAGTGGAGGAATATTTGGGTAATTTCAAAAAGCTGGTTGAAAACGGGAAGGACAGAGCATGAAGAGGTTTCCGGATCGAGAAGAGCTAGTTGCCGCTTATTGGCAAAAACTAACGAGGTCCATCAAACGCGGCGGAGCGCCGCAGCGCTATAAAACGCAAGCGATGAATAGGCGTTTGCGATCACGGCCACGCCGCGACGGCGGTAGAGCGCGGCAGCGCTCTGCTGGGTTGCGTGCGGGGAGACATCTGCCTGGAGTACGTGTTCCGGTCGGGCACCACGCACAGCTTCATTCGCATCCCTGACATAGTATGTGGATTGTTCGCTTAGCTCTGAGGCGGCCGTACAGCTTTACGGTCATGGCCATTCTGGTCGTGCTGGTCGGAGTGGTGACCATCACGCGAATGTCCACAGACATCTTTCCAAATATCAACATCCCGGTAGTGAGCGTGATCTGGAGTTATGCAGGCGTCGCGCCCGAGGAAATGGAAAAGCGCTTTGTCACAGTTAGCGAGCGCGCGATGACGACTACGGTCAACGATATCGAGCATATCGAATCGCAGTCTTACAACGGTGTGTCGGTTATTAAAGTTTACTTTCACGAAGGCGCCAAGGTTGAGGCCGGCGTGGCGCAAATCACCTCCATCATGCAAACGCTCTTGCGCATCACGCCGCCGCTGATCATTCAATACAGCGCATCGAACGTTCCAATCTTGCAACTTGGCTTGACCGGCAAGGGACTCTCGGAGCAACAACTTTACGATCTTGGCCTGAATTTCATTCGCACGCAGTTGGCTACCATTCAGGGGTCATCGATGGCCTGCAGGAAAATTCAAAGGTTGTGATGAATCCAACCGACGATTTGCGCGAAGGAATTCAGGGCAAGGATGTAAAAAACGCCGAACGGTTGACGACGAGAAAGGAAAATTCTATGGATAAGAACTTCGAAAAAGTGAAATTGCTGGCGCGCGATTTGCGCGATGGGAAGGAATTTCCCCGGAGCCCGCGAGAAACGCTCGCTGGCTACGTATTGGCGGCGCGCGCCGTGGATAAATGCCGAGCAGTGCTCGCAGGCTGGGAAGGGGAGTACCATTCCAACTGTCCGCTCGATCAACGCTGGATGAAATTTGCCGAAATTGATTATGATGACTTTCGGTCGTTCGTTGCCGCCGGCGCCACCGACGATGAGATTGTCGAGTGGATCGGAGATCACGCCAAGAAGCGTCTACGTGCCGAAATCATTGCGTGGAATAACAAAGAACGTGACCTCCATCTGAGCGATCTTCCTTTGGAGCTCCAGGAGTATATGGAAGATTATATTCAGCAGTTTATTCCGCGTAACAGAGTGGTGCATCACTGGTTCGACGTGTACGACTTGGAAGAAGAACGGATCTGAGCGAGTGACGCAGACAATTCTGTCTGCGAATATTGAGGCGCGGATAATTCATGCGGGCAAGATTACCTGCGCGGGGGACCTGCCTTTGAAAAACTCTGGTCAAGCATCACCTGAAGTATCCGGCATAGTGGAACATCTTTTTCGTCACGAGGGGGCGAAAATGGTTGCCATTCTCACCAGAATCTTCGGCATCGAACATCTCAATCTCGCGGAAGACGTCGTTCAGGAAGCGCTCGTGCGGGCGTTACAAACCTGGCCGTTCTACGGAGTCCCGAAAAATCCCTCGGCCTGGATCATGCGCGCGTCGCGTAATCTTGCGTTGGACGTGGTTCGCCGACGAAAGGTATTTCAAAACAAACAGGCAGAAATCACTCGACTGATGGATCGCGACGGCGCTGCGTCCGGCGAAGCGATTTTCTCGGAAGACGAGATTAGCGACGATCGTTTGCGATTGATGTTCGTTTGTTGTCACCCGGCCATTCCAGCGGAAGCGCAAGTCGCACTCGCGTTAAAGACGCTGTGCGGCTTCAGTGTCGAGGAGATAGGTCATGCATTTCTAACCACGGACGCCGCAATCGCCAAACGATTGACCCGGGCAAAACAAAAAATTCATCAGGCGCGGATCCCGTTTGAAATTCCCGCAGGCGGAGAATTGGAGCAGCGATTGGATAACGTTTTGCAATCGCTTTACCTGTTATTCAACGAGGGCTACAAAGCCTCGAGCGGCGAAAACCTTGTTCGCGAGGAGCTGTGTGAAGAAGCAATTCGCCTCGCGGAGCTATTGGTCGCACAACCGGCCGGCAACCAGCCGAAGACACATGCTCTTTTGGCCTTGATGCTATTGAATGCCGCTCGCAATCCGACGCGTCTGGATGGCGCGGGCAATTTGCTCCGCCTGCAAGAGCAGGATCGGACACGTTGGAACAAATCAATGATCGCGCGCGGCATGTTTCACTTCGCGCGGTCGGCAGCGGGTGACGAGCTCAGCGAATACCATCTTCAGGCAGGGATCGCCGCCTGTCATTGTGCAGCGAAGGATTACAAATCTACCGACTGGCAGAAAATCCTTTTGCTTTACGACCGGTTGGCTGAATTCGATCAGTCGCCGGTTGTGGGTCTCAATCGTGCGGTGGCCATCGCCAACATCCGCGGAGCAAAAGCCGGACTTCAGGCTGTACGACGAATTCGAAATCTCAACAAACTGAGTTCGTATTACCTGCTTTATGCAGTGCTAGGTGAATTCGAAATGGAGTCGGGAAATTTGCAAACCGCTGCCGAACAATTCCGCAAGTCGTTTGAACTAGCAGAAACCAAATCGGAGCGAGCGTTTCTTTTAAAAAGACTACAGCGCTGCGTTGACGGAGAGACGACCTAGTCAGAAAAGTTTGTCCCGAGTCGCCTTGGTCATTCGTGGTATCCCAAAAATCACATAAACAGAAAGGAAAAACATGAGCAAGTCAGAGAAGAAACAAGCAGCAATCGTCGCGCACGAGTACGGTGGCCCTGAGGTATTGAAGTACGAAGAGATTCAACGGCCCGAGCCAAAGGATGATGAGATTCTCATTCGGGTGATCGCGGCCGGGGTGAACGCCGTCGATGCGTCCATTCGCGCGGGTAAATTTGCGAAGGTTTTCGGGACAAGGCTACCTCTCATTCCGGGGTCCGATATCGCTGGGGTGGTGGAGAAGGCGGGCTCGAAGGTCACGAAGTTCAAGAACGGTGATTCAGTATTTGCATACACCGATCTGAAAGATGGTGGCGGCTACGCTGAATACATGGTCGCAACCGAACGGGAAGCGTCACCCAAGCCCCAGTCGCTCACTCACCTCGAGGCCGCCGCAGTGCCGATCGTCGCATTAGCCGCATGGCAGGCGTTAATCGACACCGCGAAACTTAGCACGGGTCAGACCGTGCTCATTCACGGCGGATCGGGTGGCGTCGG
>Ga0193721_1000096_pt1 | contig 26819 bp, 22 predicted proteins | sample U2s2metaG_FD_145078 | JGI IMG/M metagenome (GOLD analysis project Ga0193721, IMG submission 145078) | Soil microbial communities from a riparian zone of the East river system, Colorado, United States - U2s2 | ecosystem: Environmental > Terrestrial > Soil > Riparian zone | place: USA: East River...
GCCTTTACGCCAGGCTTTGTACATCCGGCTGAATTCTTTTTCAGCATTCCCGGGCTGGTCGAGTGTGTCGCGCAGAATGAACTCGCTATCGCGATCGGACAACCCACCCATCACTGCCACGTGCTCCTCCACCGATTCCAGACCGGCGATTTCTTTTTTCTCTTTTGTCGCGCGATCCACAAAGTAATTGTCCAGACCATGTGAAAGCGAACTTTTGGTGTAGGTCGCAGGTCCCACCAGATGTTGTGCAATCCACCAGGGCTTATAGGCGAACTCGCTCTCGAAATTGCCGCCACGCTCCCGTCTTCCCCGGCGGTTGTCCGGCTTGACAGGCGTAACATTCTGGCGAAGCCAGCCCAGAAGCCCCGGATCAATTTTCGAACGGATATCCTGTCCGGGAGGATATTTGCCGGCCGCCTCAAATTTCTTTTCGAATTCCACATGCCGGTTCGGATCGAACTCGAAGAGGAAACGCCTGCTGTCTCTTAGCGCGATTTCGTACGGAGCAGGGAGCGGATAGTCTTTTTTGCTGAGCGCATGGATCGAGCCCACAAGGTAAAAGGGCGCCTCCGCATTGGTCACACGCCAGACACAACATTTGGGAAACCTTTGAGCGGCGCGAGCGGAGACTGCAAACAGCAGCGTTAAACCCAGCAGCAGCGAGATGGTCCAGGAGGGGATACGTCGGGGAGAGAAAAACATTTCCCGGTCTTTAACGAAAAAAAACAGCAAGTCAATCGTCAGTTTGAATGAATTTTTGGCAGCTGGGACTGGGTCGCGCGTTGGATCGCTTCTCCCCTTGAAAGGGGCAGGAGAAAGTGAGGGTTTGCCCGGGTATCTTGCACGTCGGCGTTGAACTCTTCACCTTGGTTCTACCCGCTTCGGGAAGGTGAAAGCGAAAACCGCTGACCCAGCCGATTTGAGATTGGATAAGTTTCCGATACAATTGCGCAGCCCATGGTCCTCCCAGTGAAAGGTTGGTTCGCGGTCGCGTTCCTGGCCAGTGCCATCGCGATATCACAGGAAGCAGCATCTGCCGCGGATGCCTGGAAGATTATCAAGGTACGTGGCAGCGACTACCTAAGCGTCGAAAACGTCTCGCAGTTTTACGGACTGCCGGCAGGCATAGCGGCTTCCGCCGAGAAAGTGGAATTCGATTCGGCGAAGAATCCGCTGGAATTTGTCAGTGGCAGCCGGGAAGTGATGATCAACGGCGCACGCAGCTGGTTGTGCTTTCCCATAATAGAACAGGATGGAAAGTATCTGGTTTCCCGCACGGACGTAGCCAAGACCATTGAACCACTGGTGCGACCCCATCGTGTTCAGAGTGTTGGCAAGGTTCAGACTGTCGTTCTCGATCCGGGACATGGCGGTTACGATAGGGGGCAGGTGAGCCGTTACGGTTACGAGAAAGATTTTGCGCTGGATGTGGCGCGAAAGCTGCGCCCGTTATTACAGGCAAAAGGATTGCGCGTGATCATGACGCGCGAGGGCGATTACTTTGTGCCGCTTGAAGTTCGCGCACAGATCGCCAACGCCGCGCGCGATTCGATTTTCGTCAGCATCCATTTCAATGCGACGAACGATAATCCCAACGCGACAGGATTTGAAATCTTTTCGTTTACTCCGCGCGGCGCGCCGTCCACATCCGACAGCGCTGTAGCTCCGAGTGCGCTCAGCACGCAACCCGGCAGCACCGTTGATGCGCAAAGCATGGCGCTCTCGGCGTGCATCTATCATTCCCTGCTCGGTCACCTGCCGGAGTACGACCGGGGCATCAAGCGCGCGCGGTTTGCTGTCCTTCGTCTTACAAAAGTTCCGGCTGTGCTGATCGAAGGCGGTTTTCTGACAGAAAAAGGCGAGTGCAAGTTGATTGCGCAAAAAGTCTGGCGCGCACGACTCGCACACGCCATCGGCGTTGGAATCGAAAGTTATCGGGCCCTGGGAATCAAGAAGCAGCCGCCATTGCTGGTGGCGGATTATCGCAAACAGATCAAGTCATCGCCGGCTGATTTCGTTGTTCCGGATGCGGAATTGAAGGAAGCAGACACAAGTCTGATGGAGCTCGTCGGCAAGTCGAAGTTTCTTCCATCGCCGCAGACGTCAACTCCGAGAGCGTCCCTCGAGTCTGCTCCCATTGTTCCCTGAGGTTTCTGTAGTGGCAGGCGTGTCGCCTGCAACGTCTAGTACCATAGCCGACACCGGCATCAGGCGGACCTCTACAGTTGATTGACCTTGACTCTACTTGACCGCAGCAGGCTAATCTTAGCATTCAACCTCAACGAAAGGACGAACCTTATGAAGAAACTAATTACCTATACCGTGACGGCGCTCTTCGCGACGATTGCGTTGTCGATGGCCGGATCGGACAAGGACGCAATCGAAGCCAAAGAAAAAGCGGCCTGGCAATCGTTCAAAGACAAGAAGGCCGACGAGTTCAAGAGTGTCGTAGATAAGGACATCCGCTGCGTCTACGCGGACGGTGTCTCAAACCTAGGAAAAGAATTAGCCGACATGAAGAAGTGGGACATGAAATCGTTCACCATCAGCAACTATGACGCCTTCTCCGATGAAAAAGATGTCATCGTGACCACTTACACAGTGAAAGTTGAAGGCACCGTTGATGGCAAGGATGCTTCCGGCACATACAACTCCGGATCGGTCTGGAAAAAAGAGGGCAACGATTGGCTGGCGATTTTCCACACCAACATAAAACAGGAGACAGCAGCGAAGTAGCAACGTGACGTTGCATCCGGTCTACCAATAGCTCTTCTCCAACAAATCCCCGCGCGCAGCAGTTGTTGACTTGCTGCACGTCGGTCTTATTCTCGCTACATACTAGAGTGCGGGGGAGCCGCAATGGCTGAGAGTCCGGTGTGAAGCTGGAGACCCCTTGAACCTGATGCGGGTAATGCCGCCGAAGGGAGCGAGGGTCCGATGCTGGACTAGCGATATCAGCCATGCGCGCGACCGCGCATGGCTTTTTTGTTTAACCACATGGACACGAATCGACACGAAACTGTAGCCGGAGATGCCAATGCGCCTCGCACCGGCGACCCCGGCCTAAATGGATCCACGGAAACCGCAGCCAGCGGCGGCTACAATTTTCCGAACAGCAAAAGGATTTACATCGACGCCGAACTGCATCGGGATGTTCGCGTGCCGTTCCGGGAAATCTCGCTCGCGCCGACGAAGTCGATGAACGGCGAAACCGAAGCAAATGAGCCAGTACGCGTTTACGACACGAGCGGCCCTTGGGGGGATCCAAGCGTGACGCTTGACCCAGTAAAAGGCCTTCCGCCCTTGCGCCGCGATTGGATCCTGAGGCGCGAAGATGTGGCTGAAATCGAGGGGCGAGTCGTTAGGCCGCAGGACGACGGATATCTTTCGGAAAAGCATCGGGCTGTAGCCGCAACTGGCAGTGCGCCTGGCACCGCCGACGGTGGAACTGACAAGAACTCAGATCGCGCCGCAGCCAGCGTCAGCGGCTACAACGGAAGCGCGCCGCAATCGGCAATGCGGAAACCGTTGCGCGCATCCGCCGGTCATCCCGTGACGCAGCTTTGGTATGCGCGCCAGGGAATCGTCACGCCCGAGATGGAGTTCATCGCGATTCGGGAGAATGGCCGAGAAATCGAGAATCGAGAATCGAGAATCGGACAAAACGATTCAGGGTTCACGAACCACGAATCACGTAATGCACTTGCGTTCCAACATCCCGGCGAGTCATTCGGAGCAAACATCCCAAAAGAAATAACACCTGAATTCGTGCGTGACGAAGTCGCTCGCGGTCGCGCGATCATTCCGGCGAACATCAATCACCCGGAGTCCGAACCGATGATCATCGGTCGTAATTTTCTGGTGAAAATCAACGCCAACATCGGCAACAGCGCCGTGGCGTCGTCGATCGAGGAAGAAGTCGAGAAAATGCGTTGGGCAACGAAATGGGGCGCCGACACGGTGATGGACCTCAGTACCGGCAAAAACATTCACGCCACCCGTGAATGGATCATTCGCAACTCGCCGGTGCCGATCGGCACCGTGCCGATCTATCAGGCGCTCGAAAAAGTCGGCGGCCGCGCCGAGGAACTGACCTGGGAAATCTATCGCGACACGCTCATCGAGCAGGCGGAGCAGGGGGTCGATTACTTCACTGTCCATGCGGGAGTACTTTTACGCTTCATCCCTTTAACGGCTAAACGAGCAACGGGGATCGTGTCTCGCGGCGGATCGATAATGGCCAAATGGTGTCTCGCGCATCATCAGGAAAGTTTTCTCTACACTCGTTGGGACGAAATCTGCGAGATCATGGCTGCGTACGACGTCAGCTTTTCCATCGGCGACGGCCTGAGGCCGGGCAGTATTGCTGATGCAAACGATGAGGCGCAGTTCGCCGAGCTTTACACACAAGGCGAGCTCACCCAGCGCGCCTGGAAACAACACGTGCAAGTGATGAACGAAGGCCCGGGCCACATCCCCATGCACATGATCAAGGAGAACATGGAGAAACAACTGGAGTGGTGCGACGAAGCTCCGTTTTACACACTCGGCCCGTTAACGACCGATATCGCACCCGGCTACGACCACATCACCAGCGCGATCGGCGCTGCAATGATTGGCTGGTACGGCTGCGCCATGCTTTGCTACGTCACACCAAAAGAACATCTCGGCTTGCCTAACAAGAAAGACGTCAAAGACGGTGTGATTGCCTACAAAATCGCCGCGCACGCCGCCGATCTGGCCAAAGGTCATCCCGGAGCGCAATACCGCGACAACGCAATCAGCAAAGCGCGCTTCGAATTTCGTTGGGAAGATCAATTTAATCTCTCGCTCGATCCCGAGACCGCGCGTTCCTTTCACGATGAGACCCTCCCGATGGAAGGGGCGAAATCAGCTCATTTCTGCTCGATGTGTGGACCTCATTTCTGCAGCATGAAAATAACCGAAGACGTTAGGAAATATGCTGCGCAAAAAGGAATCGATGAGGCCAACGCAATCGCAGCGGGTTTGCGTGAAAAGGCCGAAGAATTTCAAGACGCCGGAGCGGAAATTTACTCCAAAACGTAATGCATCTCGCTTGGCGCATTTTGTAGATTAGGGAGATTTTGTGACGGGTTCTACGGTCAATTGCTGGAAGCGCTGGTCGTTCCGGAGCGGATCGAACATCGGATCGAGCCGAAGCAGCGCAGGAGTGAGCGGCACGCGTGAAGCCAGTGCGCCCTCGGACGGTATCGATAACAGTTTCTCCAACGCGGCGATGGCGCGGTCTCGCTCTCCCATTTGTGCTGCCACCCTGGCGAGAATCTCGATCGGCGCGGGACCATCCACTACATCTTTCTCGAGCGGGAGCACGGTCATCGCCTGCTGCGCGAGTGCTAACGCCGCCGCTTTGTCACCAAGGCCCATATTGACCAGCGCGAGATCTCCAAGGAGTAGATAGTTATCCGGCTGTTCTTTGAGGAACGATTCCAGTTCGCTGCGCGCCTGTCGCCAACTTTCCTGGGCAGCGACATGATCCCCTCCGACGTCTTGCGCCCAGCCCAACCAAAAGCGCAGTTCGCCATTGTTATAACCCAACGCCGGGTCAGGCGTGGCGAGTATTTCCTTTAGTCGAGAGATCATTTCTGCAGGGCGACGTTCCAGGATCGACTGGTAAACCTGTATTTCTAAGGCACCGGTGTCGTCGGCGGGCGGATGCAGCGGAGCGAGTAGCGCGGCAGCCCGCGGAAGGTCTCCCTGCGCTTGTGCGATGCCCGCCTTCTGCGCAAGGGTATCCAGATCGTCCGGTATAATATCGAGCACCTGATCAAACTTTCGCAGCGCCTCGGAAAAACGCCGGACTATCATGTAGGACTGGGCATGTTGGGTGAGCAGGGAAACGTTGCGCGGGTCGAGCCGCTCAGCTTCGTTGAAGTAGGATTCGCTCCGGTCCCACTGACCTCGCCGGCGCGCGACGTAGGCCAGCGATTCAGGAATCTGGCTGCTATTCGGGAGAAACTGACGTGCTTGCTCAAAGTAACGCACCGCGGCGTCGTAATCTTTCAAGCAGGCGTAGTAATAATATCCCCTGGCCATTATGGTCTCGCCGAGATTGGGCTGAAGAGTGAGCGCCGTTTCGGCTGCCTGCCCCGTTTCTTCGCGGAGAGCGACCGTTGGTTGAAGACTGAGTGTGAGATAGCCGAGAGCATCGACGTATGACAGCAGCGCCCACGCGAGCGCGAACTTCGGGTCCAATCGCACCGCTTCTCGAAGATGTTTCTGTGCCGCAAGCGTGTTGGCCGGTGAGTTTCCCGTTTTCAGCGTGTAAGCCAGACCGCGCAGGTAGGCATCGTAAGCTTTAGGATTGTCTGTCGGTCTGGCCGCAATGACTTGTTCTTCCTGACCAGTAAGTTTCGCCCGCAACTGATCGGCAATGGCTTTGGCCACCTCACTCTCGACGGAAAAGATGTCAGTCACTCTGCGATCAAAGGTCTCTGCCCAGAGATGTGAATCATTCGCGGCTCGAATCAATTGCACATTCACGCGCACCTGATCATTGGTTTTCTGAACACTACCTTTCAGGAGATTGGCGACACCGAGTTGCTTCGCAATCTCAGAAAGCTTTTGGGATTTCTTCTTATAACGCTGCGTGGACGTGCGCGAGATCACTTTGAGATCGGCGATCTTTGAGAGCCGGGTCAGAATTTCGTCCTGGATCCCATCGGCGAAGTAGGCGTTGGATTTTTCTTCACTCAGGTTTTCAAATGGCAGAACGGCGATGGATTTTTCGTTTGGTAATGGCGCAGGGGCGACAAAGAAAAAAGAGCGGCCAACTGCGGCGGCTGCCAGGAGCGCTGCCGCCAGAGTGAGTAACACGCCCCGCTTATGACGTTTGATTGTGCTAACGATAGAGTCGGCAGGCGCTTTAGTCCGCGGCAAGGAGCTATCCGTTTCCAGTTCGCCCTTGAGAACGCGGAGATCGGCGAGCATCTCGTTGATCGTCTGGTAACGTTCATCACTGTTTTTGCGCAAAGCCTGTTGCAGAATGGATTCGAGTTTGAGCGGAACATCCGGCAACACGCTCGATAAAGGTGGCGGCTCCGTTGTCAGGATGGAGGCAATACAATCGCTCGGTGTCTCGCCGCGGAACGGCGGGTTCCCTCCCACCATTTCGTAGAGCACTACGCCCAGGCTCCAAATATCCGAGCGCGCGTCCACCTTCTGACCGCGCGCCTGTTCCGGAGACATGTAACGTGCCGTGCCTAACACCAATCCTTGTCGTGTTTGCACTGCCGCCGTTGTTTCGCCTGTATGATCGTCCAACTCCAGCCTTTGCTGGGTCAGTTTTGCAATCCCGAAATCGAGCACCTTCACGTATCCGTCCGGTCGCAGCATGATGTTCTCCGGTTTGATGTCGCGGTGCACGACGCCTGCTTCGTGCGCGGCAGCCAGCGCCGAGGCCACTTGCACGGCAATTTCCAGCGCAGCATGCGGTTTTATCCTCCCGGGCGCGACCGATGCGCGCAGCGTGACGCCTTCGATGAACTCTGTCGCGATGAATAGCCGGTTTCCCTCCGCGCCGATCTCGTAAACCGTTAGAATGTTCGGATGATTTAGGGCCGAGGCACTCCGCGCCTCATTTTTGAAGCGGCTCAACTGCGTCTCGTCCGTCGTCAGGCTATCCGGGAGAAGCTTGAGCGCGGCTTTGCGCCCGAGTCGCTCGTCGCGTCCGAGATAAACCTCGCCCATTCCGCCGACGCCGATGAGTGACTCGATCCGATAATGACCAATCACTTTTCCGATCAATGCGCCGGCTTTGTCGTTAGTCACCAGCTCGGGAGCGACTTCGAACGCTGGTAATTCAATAAAATTCGCCGACCTCTCGTACGAGGTAAGCAAAGTCTGCACCTCTCGCCGCAAGCCTTCGTCATCGCGGCAAGCCTCATTAAGAAATGCGGCCCGCTCACCGGACGCACGTTCGACGGCTGACTGGAAAAGATCGTTGACCTGTTTCCAGCGCTCAGCCTTCATCAGGTCTCTTCCTCGCTCAGTGCCCGGTAAAGCCAGGCCTTGGCCATGGTCCACTCTCGCTCCACTGTCCGGTGAGAGAGTTTCAAGAATTCAGCCGTCTCTTCGACCGTCAAACCGCCGAAGTAGCGAAGTTCAACAATCTGACTTTTACGCGCATCCTGCGCGGCCAACCTGTCCAATGCTTCATCGAGAGCGAGTAGTTCCTCCGATCGCGTTTCTGTTACTAACGCAGCTTCATCCAAGGTCACTTTGAGCGCACCGCCGCCACGCTTGAGTGAGCGGCGTTCACGAGCATGGTCAACCATGATGCGCCGCATCAGCTGCGCGGTCGCCGCGATAAAATGGCTGCGGCCTTGCCAAACCGGCTTCGTATTATCGACCAGCCGCAGATAGGCTTCGTTGAGAATGGCAGTGGTTTGCAGGGTATGGCCGGCGCGCTCCCGACTCATGTAATGGTGAGCGAGCCGGTGCAATTCGGGTTGCACCAGCGGGAACAACTTCTCTAACGCTCCGTCGTCTCCACCGCTCCAGTCGCCAAGCAGTTGAGTGACCGCTTGTCGCGTGGATGGGGGCGTCGTCATACAGGCTGCTCGACGCCGCAAATTCTACCACGATCGAGGGGTTTTAACAGCTCACCCGGGATGCGATCAAAAAAACCGCGCAGTCGTGGCGGGTTTAAGGCTGCCTTTCCGCTTTACCACATGAACCGGCATAAACACAGACGCCGGAAAAACCAAAACAGAAAGCAAAAAAACTATGCACACTAAACAATCAGTAACCAATTCCGTCATAGCCGCCTTTGGCTTGCTACTGACGCTATTGGCAGTTAGCCAGGCTGCACAGGCACAGGACATCCAGTCCAGGCAGTTTGTTGCACCAGCTGTCTTCCAGGCGGCCGGCACAAACGTTGCCTCCATTCAGAGTACGGTCGATGCGTTCCGCGCTCGTCTTGGGGATCCCAACAACCTCAATAACCCAGGGCCGCTCAAAAACGGTCGCCGCGAGATCAATTGGGACGGCGGCAACCCTGACGTTCTGGATACCACGGCGCCAGTAACGCCGTTTAACGTGTTCTTGAACACACGCGGCAGTCAGTTCACCACACCAGGCTTGGGCCTTTCGCAAGGTCCTCCGGCAGGCGGACCCCAGGGCGGACTGGCCGTGCTTTTTGGTAATCCTACCTACGGCAAAATCTTCACGACCTTCAGCCCGTCCCGGCTATTCACACCGGTAGGCAGCAACATCACCGAAGCTGTGTTCTTTATACCGGGTACGAATGGTATCGTTTCGGCAAAAGTCAGAGGCTTTGGCGCGGTATTCACAGATGTTGATCAGCCAAATGGCGACGGTCCTGCCGGAAGGCGCGGAAATCGCGGAGCCAGCACGCTGATCGAGTACTTCGACCAGAACGGCAGGCTTTTATTCAGCAGTTTCGTCCCGGCCTCCCCTGGCGACGGAAGCTTATCTTTCTTCGGCATCGTGTTTGATGACGCCCGCATCGCTTCAGTCCGGATCAAGGCCGGTGACGTTGCCCCGGGTCCAAACGACGATGAACGCCATGACGTCGTCGTGATGGATGACTTCATCTACGGCGAACCACAGCTGCTTCACTAAGAAACGATGAATTCTACGCTGGGTACTATTGGAAGCGCCGCTCAACCTGAACACAACGGCCCCAATCCATAGAACCTAACGAGAACAAAATGAGCTGCCGGGCGACACGCTAGTCTCCGGCAGCTCATTCGCCGTTCTGCCGCTCCTCGGAGCGGCAGAACTTTTGTCTTCAAGTCCAGAATCGCGACGATGGTTGCGCTTTCGATGACGATGTCGCAGGCTTCAAGAGCAACATGAACATCGAAACACTCCATATCGGAATGAAGGTGCGCCATCCGCAATACGGCGTTGGCGTCGTGAGATCGCTGACCGAGCAGACAGCCGAGATCGTGTTTGAGGACGAGGCGCGAACGGTCGCGCCGGCTTCCAGCGATCTCCAGCCCGCGGAGGCGACCGCTAGTTTGAGCGAGCTAGAGATGCCGCTCACGAACCTGATCCGCGATACTGCTCACGCAGTAGTCGAGGCGCTCGGACTGGAACAAAAGGATGTGGTCGTAGAAGGTTTGGCCACACGATGGCAGCGCGGAACTCTGGTCATGCAATCGGCCGACAGTTCGCTTCAGCCGAAGGAAATCCCGCTCGAGACATTCTTCCACAAAATCGTCATGATCCGGAACAACCTGCGAGTTCTCGAGCAGAAGGTGAACGCGAGCGACAAACTAAGCGACGCCGACAAGTTCGACCTGCAACAATATATCACTCGCTGTTACGGTTCGCTCACGACGTTCAATATACTGTTCAAAAACAAGGACGATCAGTTCCGTACCGGTCGCTAAGAATAACGATTTTTCTGTAGTGGCAGCCGTGTCGGCTGCAAAACAATGGATTCGCAGGCGGCACGCCTGCCACCACAGTTGCGTCGCAGGAAGCGTGGTCAATGTTGGACAAGATGAGCTCTTACATACTGGAGCCGGTTGGCTTCATTCGCTCGACGCTGAAGCGGTGGGAAGAGGCGCCCCGGCAGGGAGCGGAAGGTGCGCCGGACGCGTGGCTCGAGATCGAACCGCAATTTGCCGAAGCCTTGTTGGGCATCGAGATCGGTCACGAACTGATCGTCATCACGTGGTTGCATCAGGCGAAGCGTGACGTGCTGAAGAATCATCCGCGCAGTGATGAGAGCCGTCCGCTCACCGGTGTCTTTTACACGCGCTCACCGGCGCGACCGAATCCGCTCGGGCTGCATCCGGTGACCGTGCGTGAGATTGACGGCACACGCGTGAAGATCGGGCCGATCGAGGTATTCGACGGCACGCCGGTGGTCGACATCAAGTCAGCCTCAACGCGTGCCGACGGATGATCGGCACCGAGAGCCGGTGTTAGCACCGGCGTTGAACGCCTCTTTTCACGAACGCCTTTGAATCGGACGCTCCAACTTAATATCTGTAGTGTGCTGAGCCAAAAACTGTGCCCAGCGAAACCGAATCGCGGGTGTCCTCTCGAAATGAAATTGATTGCTAGCGATAGGAACAGGATTGGCTTAATAACACGCCATGGGCACGCCTGACCTTATCGACAACGACGTCGATGAGCCGTTCAACGGCGCGGAGCTAAGCGAATCTGTTCTCGGACGGGATTGGAGCTCGTCAGAAGAGGAGGCCGCATGGTCAAACCTGTAGCCGGCGAAATCGTTGTCGTTCCATTTCCGCGAACCGATAGCGGAAAGCGCCGACCCGCTTTCGTGATTGCCGATCTACCTGGCGCGGATTTGATTCTCTGCCAGATCACCAGCCGCGCGCACTTCGATGGTTTCGCGGTCACGCTGGATAGTAGCGATTGTGAGCGCGGCCAAATCGATCAGCCCTGCTACATTCGCCCTCAACGGCTTTTCACACTCGAACATCACCTCATTCTTCATTCACTTGCAAAGGTCACTGAAGCGAAACTCGAAGAGGTATTGAAGAGAGCGCGCGAGTTCTTCATAGATTGAAAAGGTGGAACGCGTTATCCCTAACGCGTTGGCAAAATATGTAGGTCTGCTGCCGATGATTGGCGCCTTCGGCGATTGTTTAACCCATCGGTCCGAGCCGGACTGGCACTTTCAGGAGAAGCCGATCCACCTTGTCACTGGAACAGCGTCTTTGGTTCAGGTGACGCCAGGATTTTTTGGAAACGCGGATCGTTCCGCAACGGGTCCCACTCCCAGCGTTGTCGCAGGTCACTTACCGTGATGCTGTCGTCGCAGTAATTGACCGCGAACGGCGTAGTGAGAAGACGCTCGAGCAGTTGGATCGCGTGATCGGCATCGCCGTTGCGCGCATAAATCAACGCGAGAAACCCTTGGACTGTGCCTGCATTGATTATGTCTTTGGAAACAGACGTCAATTCAGCTCCACGCTGGCCTTCGCGCAAGGCGTCGTCCTTGCGTCCCATCAACGCGTAAAGAAAACCGAGCTGCGCATGGCGAATGCCGTCTTGGGAACTCTTCATCACAACTTGTTCCAACATCGGCAGTGCTGTTTCGAATTCCTGCTGGGCCCGCGCCGCATCGTTACTTATCAATGCCACGCAGCCCGCGAGATAGCTTTTTGGCAATGGCACGCCGGTCGGCGCAACAAAGTTCTCCAGCCGGGCCGATGTCAGAGCGCGTTGGGCCGCATCCGGATCACGATCCATGAGAGCCACATCCCAGCGAGTGAAGGTGACGATCCCGTCGGGATCGAGATTTGGCGCGAAGCTTTCCAGAACTGCTCTAATTGGCGCCGTGCTGCCTTTCCAGAAGAACTCCATGTAGGCGCGTTGTATCTTGACGTTGAGCGAATCGGGCGCGAGCGCGAGGACGCGATCCATTCCTTTCACGGCATTTGGCCAGTCGCGTATAGCGAAGTAGGTCTGTGCGGCGTCGTAGAGCGTTACGGAATTGCGTGGATCGATTGCTTCAGCTTTTTGGTACGCGGCGATGGCATCGGCGAAGTGTCCCTGCCGTCGTTGCACCGCAGCAATGTAAAGACCGACGTCGCCATCATTCGGAAGAGCCTTGGCTGCCAGATTTAATTCGCGCAGAGCTTCCTCATAGTTGTTCTCCTCGTAATAGAAATAGAGGCCGAGCGCGAGATGCCCTTCGCCGAGATCAGGTTGGAGTCGAAGCGATTCGTCCGCTTCACGACGTGCGGTCTCTTTGACCTCTTGTGTCGGTTCGAACCAATGATAGATCATGCTCATGACGGCCGATAGCCGCGCATGAGCTAGCGCGAAGTTCGGGTCGAGTTTGATCGCTTGAGCATAAAGATTTCTCGCTGACCGAAAATCCTGCAGCAGGTTGTCGGGACGCGTCTGATAATCGCGAGCCCGCAAATAGAGCACGTAAGCGTCGGGGTTCGTTGTGGGTTTAGCTTCGAGGCGCGCTTTCTCCTGCGGCGAAAGCGTGGCCTGCAACGAGTCGGCAATGCTTTTCGCGACCTCGGCTTCTACTCCAAAGATATCGGTCAATTCCCGATCGTAACTTTGCGCCCAAAGATGCGCGTCCGTGTCGGCCTGGATCAGTTGCACGTTGATGTGCACGCGATCGCCGGCCTTTTGGACACTGCCTTCAAGTACATTGCTCACACGGAGCTGGCGCGCGATCTCAGACAGATTTTCAGGTGCGCTGTTATAGTGAACGGTCGAAGTGCGTGAGATAACGCGAAGCCCGCTGATCTTCGATAGCGTGGTGATAATTTCATCCTGAATCCCCTGTGCGAAAAACGCGTTCTCCTTGTCTGAGCTAAGGTTCTCGAAGGGCAGCACGGCAACTGATTTGTCCATGCCTGCCGCCGGCGCGATTTGTTTTGGCAGCTCTGAAGGCGGCGATGATCGTGTTCGCGCAAATTGAAATGCGAGCAATGCAGCCGCGAGCACAGCGGCAGCGGCAACTATCGCGGTCCATTTGCCTCCGGCTTTCGGCGTCTTCGATTCGCTCGGCGCAACTTCTTCCGCGCGCCTGATTCCTTCCGGGGTCAGCTCGAACGCCCACGCCAGGATCAACGCGACTGGAAAACCGAGAATGACCGCGGTGACAAACACCTTCATCACCCAAAGAGGCGCTTCGAAGGTTGGGAACAAAATCGAAGCAGCCTGAATCAGCAGCCACGCCACGATCGCGTAGGCAACGGCGACCCGGTAAACCTTGCGCCGCTTCAGCTCGGTCAAAAACGTAGCCGGGTCCATGACAATGGCGGCAAGGTTACAGAACCCCGTTCTTATGCACAAACAGGAATACGCATCGCGACGAGGCGCGTTTTGTAACCGATGAGTGCGCGATCCATTCTTAACAACGCTTAAGGTGGAACGCGTTGTCCTCAACGCGTTGGCAACGACATATGCGGCTCTGCCGCCGAGAATCTGCCGACGGTGATCTATTTAGCATCGTGTCGTCGCGGCGACACGATCCACCTTTGCGCGTTACGTTACTCCTTCAAGATCCGAGTGATCTCCGTTTGGATTGGCTGTCCCGTGACTTCGATGTCTTTATCTGAAACGTAAACGTTAATTTCCGATCGAACGCCAAACTTACCTTCGAGATAGATTCCGGGCTCGATTGAAAAACAAACTCCTGGAATGATGCGCCGCGAATCGCGCGTTTCGAAATCGTCGATGTTCACACCGTTGCCATGGGTTTCTTCGCCGATCGAATGCCCGGTCCGATGTGTGAATTGTTCGCCAAACCCTGCGCGGGTAATTACGCCGCGCGAGACATCGTCCACTTCGGCGCCGCGGATCGGTTTGCCAGCCCGAACGTTCTTGCGAATGAAATCGACCGCTGAATCGCGGGCTTCCCGCACAATGTTGAAAATGTGTGTGTACTCTTCCGGAACAGTTTCGCCCACGTAACCGGTCCAGGTTTGATCGGTCGCGACTGCATCAGGCTTGTTCAGTTTCGTGGCCGCATCGATCAGCACAAAATCGCCCCGCTTGATCGGTGAGTTCTTGTCCTTTGTCGGCATGTAATGCGGGTTGGCAGTATTCGCGTTCACCGCAACGATCATTGGCTCCTGCTGCATCCCTTCCTCGCTGTATCGACGCTGCATGAACTGCGCGATGTCCCATTCAGTTGTTGGTTCGTGGGCACGAATCCGGCGCGCAATCTCTGCAAACGCATCCTGAATGATGCGATGCATTTTGTCGGATGCTTCGACATGCATCTGGTACTGAGCCGGGGAAAACACTGCTTCGAATTTTTGTACCAGTTCCGCGCTCGAAACTGGTTCGACTCCAAACGAACGTACCAGCTCGATCGTCCCGGCATCCACGCGTGAGATGTAGGGAATGTCGTTCATGGGCGAATACTGCATCGCGATGCGTTTCTTCGATCCCTTCGCTGACGCGCCGAGCGCTTCCTGCAGCCGCGTTTGCAATTCCTGCCAGCCGCGGAACACAAGTTTTTTGCCGGGAAGCGAGTCGAGTTTGAACTGCTCGATCGATTGCACAATTTTCACCGGCTCGCCCGAGGCCGGGACGTAATAGAACCAGCGACGGGAGGCCAACATATTTTCGTCCAGCTTCAAGATTCGATAAGCGAGCGGATCGCTGTGCCGGAAATCATAAAAGAGCCAGCCATCCAGTTTGGCGTCGCGCAAAGCAGCCTGAATTTCAGCCACCCGTTCTGCTGGAGATTGTTGTGCACGCATTGGTCCGACAAAAGTTAAACCAAGAACGAATACTGCGAATACAGAAGCGCGTTGCGATTTCACCTGGTATTGAAATATCAGCCACTTGTCCAAGGACGAAGCACTTTTGTCGAATGTACGCGAGCCTTCCCTGAGCGAGTCGAACCGGGCTGTGCCGCCGGAATCAATGAAGGCGCGTCGAGGCGTCGGTACCTTGTAGCCGCCTCGCTACTTCGAGGCGTTCTTTGTAGCTGCGGTCTATGACCGTCGAAAGTGATTTAGGAATGCCGTGCGTCGGGCTCCTCCTGCAGCGGCGGTAACAGCCGCATATTCTTTCCAGTGAACAACGGTTGATGCTACAAAACCGCTATCGAAATATCAGCTCAAGATGTTTCCGCAGTTAGCTCATTTCACTGATGTCGTGCTTTTTCTTTTGCGCGTGACGGTTGCGAGATCATGTGATTTCCATCGTGAGATGTTCGGGTGCGAGCGCCTCCAGAAAATCCCGCGCGTCGAAGATCTCCGCCGGCGCGCCGATTCCCTTTCTCTTGAAGTTACCGTCAAGGATGTGCGCGGCAGCTTCGACAACGATCGGCGCCGTGATCGCGTAAATGTCGCGCCCTCGCGCGATGGCGCTGCGCTTTTGGTCGTCGCGCCGCGCGACGACTTCCACCAGAAAAATCTGCGCCGAACGACCGCTCTCATCCGCCGGCTCCGGCCCGGGTGTGTTGGGATCGCGCAGGTCGCGGATGGGCGCGACGTTAAGATAAGCGCTGATCTTCGCTGCGCGCAGGTGGCGCGACATCGTGACGAGGTCGACGGTGGGAAATTCGCCTATGACTTCCTGGCTGCCAAATGGTGAAGGAAATTCCCACCTCGCAGTCGGTATCTGGTTACTCGGAGGAAGCACTTTGACTCGGCCATTCTCGAAGACAACGCGCCGTCCGGCTCGGCGTTCGCCAGCCAGTCGTGTTCCGCGTGTTGGTTTCCAGCTGTCGAGCGCGACAGCGATGGAAATGTCATCCGCTTCTGCCCAATTGCCGAGCGCCACGGTGGCGAGGAAGTCGCCCAGAGCGCCGTAGAATGCCATCGACGGCACTAGAACAATGTCCGCATCCTGCACGCGTTTGACACTAAGTTCGCTTTCAGCATAACGAGCAAATGTTTCGATCGTGACGAGCGACTCACCGGTCACATCCAGGTAATGACAGCGCGCACGCAACGCCGCTTCGATTAAGGCCGGCGCAGTTTCACCGAAAGGTCCGGCGCAATTGATTACAATGTCCGCGTCCTCCAAGGCGCGGTCGAGCGAGGCCGGGTCTTCGATGGAAGCGACACGCAAGTCCGAATCCGGATGAACTGGCCCTAACGAGTCGAGTTTCACTCGATCGCGTCCGGAAAGAATCGCGGTTATCCCGCGCCGGTGAAGCTCGGCAGCAACGAAGCGCCCGGTGTGACCGTATGCTCCGAAAACCGCCACCGTTCTGCTTTCGGGCTTGCTCATGATGGCGCCGCCGCTTTCTCCTGCCACAAACGCTGTGCCTCCTCTGCAATCAACTCAGGCATTTCCTCCGGGAAAAATAAGTTAGCGCCTTCGATTCGCCGGATTCCGAGCGAGCCAGGCAGAGTGCGGTCGAGCCACTCGGCCCATTGCACACCGAAAAGCGGATCTTTCGTGCCCCAGACCATGCGGGCCGGACCTTTCCATTGCTTTAAATCGTCGCGGATCGCGACCAGGGGATTGGTGGCCATGGCGACGGAGAATTTATTGAGTTGCATCCGCTTGAGCTTCGAATCTGCAAAGGGACGAAAATAGATCTCGATTGTCTCGTCGGCGAGACGTTCTGGATGGGTGTAGAAAGCGCCCACGCCTTTTGCGGAGCGTGCGCGCGCCTTGTCATCCGCCTGTGGGACGACGAACTCATCAACCAGGGTTCCCTGCCTCGCTTTCTCGATGAATGGCAGGAATTGCGGCGGCGGACTGTTTTCGTCTACATCACAGTTGGTGAGGAGCAGGCTGCGAACGCGCGCCGGATATTTAGCCAGGAAGAGCTGTGCCGTCAGGCCGCCACTATCGTTCCCGACCAGGTCGACGGTGTCGATCCGCAATTTCTCGAGCAGTTGTCCCAACATCGCCGCCTGGGTCGCCGGTGAAATTTCTTGTGCGTCCGGCGTCTCTGTCCAGCCCATGCTCATCATATCGGGCGCGATGCACCGGCGTTGGGTGTGGAGCCGGTCGAACGCACCGCGCCATTGATAGCCGTTGAGCGACCAACCGTGGATGAAGAGCGCGGCCGGACCTTCGCCTTTTTCCACATACGCCACCCGACCGAAAGGCAAGTCTACAAACTTGCGCGCCTTGTGCCACGAAGCTGCCTCGCTGGCCGGTGAAGCGGACGAGAGTCGTGGTTTCACCGCCAGCGCCAACATAGTTCCCGACGTAATCGTTAAAAAATCTCTGCGTTTCATGAACACAACATCCTCCCGCTGCGAAAAAATTGCGCGCCTGTTCCGACGCGTTTGAGCACAAACGGCGGATGAAATTCACCGCTCTGCGGAGGCGTCCCCGAGAAGACGCTTCAGTGCCCGCGGCGGCAGGCCAAGCATGCGCCGCATATGGCGCGCGAGATGGCTTTGGTGCGCGAAGCCGGCTTCAAGCGCAATCTCGGTAATTGACTTCTCCTTCTGCAGGAGCAGCGTTTTCGCCAACTCCACCCGTCGCTGAATGACGTATTGATGCACAGCCACACCCATCGAATGACGAAAAAGCGTGTTCAGATGTGAGCTGCTCACGCCGGCGACGGCGGCGATTCGCTCCAGCGATAAATCCTCGGTCAGTTGTTCCTCGATAAAGGCCAGGACCTGCTTCAAGCGATAACCGGTCAGCCCGCCGTTGCCGTTCGGCGAAAATTTTCGCGCCAGAGAACTGTGCCGAGCGACCAGCCGCGACGCCATTGCCGCCGTCAATCCATCCAGATAGACGCGACCGGAGGGATAACCCGACTCCGCCTCACGTTGGAGCGCCCAGCCAAGAAGTTCCAGTTCGCGATCGCGAATTTGAAATCGATTAAGGACTTCCATGCGCTTCGGATCCAGTTCCGACTCCTGCGCGACCTTGTGCAGGAGCCGCTGCGGAAGTGTCACGATAAGGGATCGGTCATTCTGATCGTGGGCTTCCCACCGCATCGAAGTGCGGGCTGGGACAACATCGATGTCTCCATGCACAGCCGTGCCGCTGTAATATCGGCCACCGCGTCGGCAAGTGAGCTTTGCCGCCGGACCGATATGGATGGCGAGCAACACTTCCTCGAAGCCCGGCAGATCGAGCGGACCTTTCGGATCCCATCGCAGCTGGAGGGAAATTCCCTCCGTTGTCTTGTCTTGCCGAAAGATTGTTGGCAATACCCCACGCGACATCGATCTCTCCATCCTTGGTTCCAAGAAAAGGTAACGTCAACTGACGCGCGGCGCGAATGAGAGTGCGTCGCGAATGACGGCTAGGACTCGGGTTCAAGGCCGGGCGCGGAGTTGATGCTATACGTGATTCACGTATAGCATCTTAACATGGCTTTCGGTACACTTCCTGAGCAAATGCGGCATCAAAGATTCGCAGCGGGTGCGTTTCCACGAAGACTGCGAGCCTGGCGCGAGCGGAATAATCTCTCGCAAAGCGAGGCGGCGTTGAAATTACAGATCTCGAAACGAACATTGCAAGAGTGGGAGCAAGGTCGAGCTGCGCCCCGCGGTTTTGCGCGAACCGCAATCGCAAAAGCCATTCGTGCCTAGCGCGTCCACAGAGGGGTTTGTTGGTGAAACTTTTTTTTTGGCGGAAGTCGTTGCTATACGTGAATCACGTATAGCAACACGATGGCACGAGGAGTTGATCCCAGTCTTGTAGCCGGCAATGAGCCTGCCGTGCTTGCCACGCCGAAGGTCGTGCGAAGGCGTTCGGACGGTGTGATTTCATCTGCTATTCAGATATCAACTGCTGTCCCAGCGCGAAGCACTTTTCCGGCGATTCCGTTGATTCGACGGAAACAACAGCGTCCGAATAGCAATTGGCGAGCGATGCTATTAAGGGAGGACTGAAATCATGGCAATACTGAAAAAGAAAACACGCAAGGCAATCCGGAAGAGTTTCAAGAAAGTCGTGAACAAGCATGCATCGACTGTAGCGGAACATTTGGCGACTGCTTTGGTGGCTGGTCTAGCCACGTACGTCGGAGCGGAAGGCAAAAGCGGAGGTAAGCAGATCAAAAAAGCCGTGAAACACTTGCCCGGTGGTAAACATCTCGCCAGAGCAGTGGCGGGGTTTGCGCCGGCGGTGAAAGACGCGGCGCACAAGCTACCGGGTTTGAATAACGGCGGCGGCGACCGTAAGAAACGCGCTCATTCAAAAAAGTCCGCCAGCGCGAGCTGACACCCGCTGCCGCTCACAGTGAAGTGCGCACATTTCTCCGCCGCTCGAAGGATGCGACGCTGGCGTTTACTGCGCGGCTTGCCAGTAACAGTTGGCTGAAAGGAATTGGCGAAATGACGGAGTTATCGATCGACACAAAAAAGCGTCGGGTTCGCGTCCGCCTCGAATTACTAGGCGAGGCCGAGCCAATTGAAGTGGAGATCACGAAATACAATCTCAAGAACAAAGACTCGGGCGCGCGGTTGACTATCGAGGAAGCGACGGCGTCGCGCGAATGGTTGGCTGTGGCATTGCGCGAATTTGTTGTTGGCCGAACGATAGATATTCCGGCAAAAGCAGGAGCGCTCCTGAAATTGCTGACATGAATGGGTAAGGGAGACACAACCCAATTTCATTCGCAGAGCCGTGAATGTCATAGTTCCAACGAATCGGATTTGAGATCTAGCGCCGACGCATCCTCCCATTCCGGCTAGCTCAACCCCCAAACCGGTTGTCCAAAGGACTATGATGCGAAAGCGAATCGCTCTAAGCGAAAGCAAATATGTCAGGCGCAAAGCGCCGTCTAGTGCCTAATCCTTCCTAGGGCTATTTCCTCTTCGGGCATCCGATTTTATAGGGTTGCTCGCCAGTGGGCAAATCTTCAAAACCAAGGCTGCACCTACGTGCGAAGCCATTTAGACGCGCTGCTACTAAAGGCAGCCTCGAAAGAAACAAGAACAGCCAGATGAGATGCTAAATCGATTAGGCGAAAGTGGCGTCAATAGTACGACGGGAACGAACTAACACAGTTTGTTGTAGTAAAAATGCCTAAAGAGAACACAGCGAATCGGGTAGTGGAAAGGCCAGATCAGAATCTGCCAACCCTATTTAGCCGTTTGACGGACAATTTTACTGAGCTCCTTGACGCTAAACTGCAGCTCTTAAAAACGGAGCTGAAGGAGGAGGCGATCTCCTATGCGGGTTGGGCTTCGCTGATTCTGGGCGGGGGGGTTATAGGAGTAGTTGGCTTTGCCCTTCTCAATGCAGGGATCGCATTCTTGGTCTCTATGCTATTCGATAGCACAAATTTAAGCCCGGCCGTTCGCTATGGACTTGGCTTTATCATCACAGCGTTACTGTATCTGGTTATTGGGACCCTCATTATTCTGGTGGGAAAAAGCCGCCTCGCGAAGCAGAGGATGATTCCGAAGACTGCGCTTGAACTCAAGCGCGATAAGCAGTGGCTCAAAGAAGAATTTTAGGTGGTTATTGGGAATTAACAAAAAAGGAGACAAAAATATTATGATAGAAACAACATCACAGGACGCACATAAGAAGGGACTTCAACGCCAAATTAGACGGACGACTGACTCGCTGAGAGATACCGTTGACCAGATACAAGACACAGCAGAACAAAAGTTTCAGGCAGTTAAAAAAACAGTTTCGAACGTACTCGATTATCGGGAAGAATTCCAAAAAGAGCCCGTTGTCTGGACCGTTGGTGCACTCTCCGCAGGATTTGCCGCCGGCTATACTCTCGGTTACTCCCACAAGCTCGCCAAGAACACGAAAGGCTCACAGTTTGCTAATTTCGCTGACACCGTGGTAGATGACCTGTCTCGTCTAGGGCAACGCTTTGTTTTGCCTGAACTCAATACAAAGATAACGGAACTTTTTGGATTTAATTTTGGCGGCTTCCTGCAGCAAATTGGTGGAACCGAAAAGCAGACCAGAAAACGTTTGCAGGGGCGGCGGAGACAAAGGCAACCAAGCCGACGACGAAGGAAGAAATCGTCGTAGCCGATTGACGGCGCGCTCCGGCGGCGAATGGCAAAAGATTAGGCTCGCGAGAGCGATCTCGTCGGTCGTTTCCTTTTTCCCAGGCGAAACTCACGATTCGCGACTGCGGACGGCCATCGAAAGGGAAGGCTGCATAACCGTCCAAGGTATGCGACAGCCTAGGCAAATACATTGAACAACGCGGCAATGAGAGGCTCACGCGAGAGATTTTGGAGAAACGTCGGAACCGCCTGGAGAATGAATTCGCCAATCTCGCCGATGCGGTTCCGTTGTCATCGATCTTGTTCGACTCACGGTTAGATCTGTTCTACAAAAACACGATGATTGTGCCCAAATGAAGGGCCGGAGCTGACGTCGTTCCCGGCTTCATCGTGCATAAGACGAAACTTTGGCGATAAATGCGCTCCATTTTGGACCAAGATGACCGGCATCGAGAAGGATTCTCGGGCATTTTTTGTACCTCAAATCGCGGCCGTCTTTGTAACGGATCATGTGCCAGTGCATATGCGGGACAACATGATCGAGAGGGATATCATATTGACGCATCAGTCTGGCTGTGAGTTGTGCGGTGTGGTCGACGGTGCTGCCAATATCGTTGCCCCGGTTTACACACATTTCGATACCGATGGACGACCTGTTTCCCTGGCCTTCGTAATCAGCATGCTCTCCGGTTTCGTTAGTGGGGAGGGTTTGGTAAATGGAATGATCGTCCACAGTGAAATGCCAGGTGAGAAATCGAGTGCGATTGTGACGGCCTCGGAGCCCTTTGTTCATGGCGAGCGCGTGATTCAATGCGTTGGCGCTACGAGACCTATTGTCGGTCGAATGAATAGTGATAAATGTCGGACGCATCGGCCGATGCAAGGGGCGTCCGCAGTTCCCTGGAGGAATGATGTCCTGCGTGATTTTCAATTCGCCTGCAGCCGGACCGACGCGTCGGGGAGCCACCGCACAGGAAGAAAAGAGAAGCCCCGCCAGGACAACGGCAACAAACCCGAGTGTGTGAAGTTTTAGCATTCCTGGCGTTGCTGGAGGAAAGCGATTAAAGGCTGCACGGCGAGAACTGTGCCGAATCATTCGGCATTTAGAAAGCGCAATGCAAACGCGAATCGGCATTGCGATGCAGTCGGCGAGGAGAGTAGTCGCCACGACTACCTCGTCCCAGTCTGACCCGGGTTTTTCGACGTCTCGTCGAAACGAACTTTACCTGTGCTTCAGCAATCGATAGGAATCCTTTATGCGACCAGTTCCCCTCACATCGTCGATCTTGGTCTGTGCGATCACAACGAGTTGGCTCGCGCCTATCAGTGGGTGTGAGGAATGAAGTCTGCGCGATGATTCCGAGCGCGAAGGAAGTCGAACACGCACGCGAATTGTTGTCGCGATATTTTCGACCCACGCGCCTCGCGTCGGCGGAATCACTCGCGCAACGTTCAGGCGCACGCGTCTATCTAAAAATTGAAAGCGATCTACCGACCGGCTCCTTCAAGCCACGCGGAGCGTTGAACGCTTTGCTTACAACTGCGGCACAGCGCCCGGTGCCAGGAGTTGTTGCCGCGAGCACCGGTAATCACGGGGCCGCTGTTGCTTACGCTGCGCGCATCGCAAAAGTTGGCGTCACGATTTTTCTTCCGGAAAATCCGAACCCGGTGAAACGCGCGCGCATTGTCGCGCTTGGTGCAAAAGTAATCGAGCGAGGCACCATGGGTGGATCGGCAGCGAGCGAAGGCGCCGCAGAGTTTGCGCGCGAGCACGGCCACTATTTTCTCGACGATGCGAGCGATCCGCTCGTTCCGGCGGGTACCGCCACGATCGCCAGTGAAATCCTGGACGAGATGCCAGCGCCTGACGTCATTTTTGTCCCGATGGGTGATACCGCGCTGATCCGCGGTGTGGCCGCTGAAGCGAAGCGTCGCTTCCCGGGGGTTCGCATCATCGGTGTTCAGGCGGAACAGGCGCCCGCCTACGTGCGATCATGGCAGCAAGGGCGAGTCGTCGTCACCAATGAATGCAACACGATTGCTGACGGGTTAGCATCGCTCCATCCTCTCGAAGCAAATGTGACCGCTATCCGCGAATTGGTGGATGAAGTGCGTTTGGTTTCGGAGCAGGAACTACTCGACGCGATCCGCATTCTTATGCTCGACGAGCATGTAGTTGCCGAAGCCTCCGGTGCAGCGGCGACGGCGGCGTTCCTTCAGGACCCATCCGATTACGCCGATGCCGAGATTGTGCTTTTGGTCACGGGTGCGAATGTGTCCCCGGAAGTTCTTCGTCGCGCAGTCACCTAGCATTTCGATGCGCACGATGAAAACGACGTCGGAAAATGCGTCTGCACTTTTAGACAGATGAATAATCCGATCTACCTCCTGACGTTTGTCGCAGCACTCGGCTCGGGTCTTGTGGCTGGAATCTTTTTCGCTTTTTCGAATTTCGTTATGAAGGCTTTGGCGCGCGTTCCTCCGGTGCAGGGGATAGCGGCCATGCAATCGATTAACGTCGTCGTGCTCAACAGATGGTTTTTCGCCGTATTTTTTGGCACCGCGGTGTGTTGTTTGGCGCTTACCATTAGCTCATTCGTTCGCTGGCAAAAACCGGGCGCTGGTTCTCTGCTCGTCGGCAGCCTGCTTTATCTCATCGGCACGATTTTAGTGACAATTGCATGCAATGTGCCCTTGAACGATGCGCTTGCCGCGGTAGATCCCTCAAGTGCGGATGCTGGTCGTGTTTGGACGAATTATCTGAAGAATTGGACCATGTGGAACCATGTGCGAACCATCGCGGCGCTTGCCGCAGCAGCTTCGTTTACCGTTGCAATTTGTCGCGCCAGTTCATCGGTTGGTCTTGCAGGATCCGGAACCTCGTCACCAACGATGTCCGCAACATTGCCGGATAAGCCCGAGGATTGGCCGCGCCAGTTCGAACAGCGTCTCAACGCCGGTGATCTCGATGCGGTGATTACGCTGTACGAACCGGAGGCTCATTTCGTAAACAAGTCTGGCGAAACGCTGGGTGGCCGTGATGCGATTCGAAAGGTACTGCGCGGCTTGATCGAAGCCAGAACGCATTTTCAAAGCCGCGTCGTTCGAGCGGTGACCGTTGGCGATATTGCACAGTTATATACCGACTTTGAAGGCACAAGAGTAGATGAATCCGGAAAGACCGTTCCGGTTCACAACAACGCAATCGAAATTCTACGCCGCCAATCCGACGGGAGCTGGAAGCTAATCATGGGCGATCCAAATGGGCGCAAGTAAAAGCAAGTGCCGATTGATTGGAAAGCTAGGCAGCCGTGATTTCAGCCACCCGTTCTGCCGGAGTTTGTTGTGCGTGCATTGATCCTATAAAGATGAAGCAAAGAATTACGAGCGCGAATGTGTTAGTGCGAGTCATGACGACGAAGGCAACGTTAGCGCAACGCGCTTCTTATACACAAATAGAATACGCATTACGATGCTTTCCTTGTTCCGCCGAATAAGACCGATTGGGAAGCGAACAACTCCTTCGGTAGGGCTATTCGTCCGGAGCGGCTTTTCGCCGTTCAGCATCAGATCATTCTTCACTCAATTAGAAAGGTAAATGAATCGAAGCTTACTGTGGTATCGATGAGACTGCGGAAGCTTTCATCGAATAGAATATGAACCTTGAGCCCCGCTGCGAAATTATCCGATCACAGAGAAGCTTACGCGTTGCGACCGGTTTTCCGAATGCACCGATCGGATGAACGATATCACCGGGCACAGGCTACGGATAACGGATGAGCGCAGAGCACGGGAAGCCCAGTTTTACGCAAAGGCGTTGCGCTGCTTCGGTGGGTAGCGTTGCCCTTTACGCTCACCTCCAACCGACCTGCGCTATCACGTCAGTGCGGTTTCGTCTTTACCCGGACGACGTTGGAATTGGGACTGGTGCCACTTCCGTTATATGCCCGTAACCGGTAGTAATAAAACGTATTCGCACTCAAGCCGGTAACATTGTAGTTAGTCCTGTTACCGACATCCAAGTTTTGATACCCCGGCACGTAACTAGTAAACGAACTGTTTAGTGACACATCCAAGCGGTAACCGGTCGCACCGCTTACACTTGTCCAGTTCGCAGTGAAACTGCTGGCAGTCTCGTTGGTCGCCCTTAATGCATTGGGAGCAGCCGGTGTTGGCCCTGGCGTAGGTGTCGGTGTTACTGTTGCTGTAGCTGTCGCCGTCGGTGTTGGTGTTGGTGTTGGTGTTGGTGTTGGTGTAGGTGTAGGTGTAGGCGTGCTAATCGGAAACTGGAACTTGCCGATCCGCGTAAACCAGTTAGCGCTGCTAGTGACAGGATAATATTCGTTGGTGTGCCAGAAAGTTAGATTATCGGCGGGATCGATGGTCGTCATGCTGTAATCTCCCCAGCGTCCGCTGGAATGGGTCTGATGACCGCCGCCGGCAGTCATGATGGCTTCGCCCTGGCCGAGATTATTCAATGGATCTGAAGCTAGCCTGCCGGCATAGCGGATCGAAGGTTCCTGGGTCGTGCTGGAGGTGGAATAACCGATGGCCATGTTTCCGTTTTGATCCACGGCGATGCCAGGCATCCAGCGCCATAGACCATCATTGCCGTTGTTCCAGTTTTGTTGCTGCACCGGCGTGGCTGGAAAGTTCCCGCCAGTCACATTGAATTGATACCAGCGAACGGCAGTGGGCCCATTGGGGTAATTCAGGAGCACCGTCTGGCTGGCCCAGAGCGATTCCGCGCCTGAGCGGTTCTGATAGACGACGGGCGTCATGATTTTGTCGCCCAGTGTATCGAGTTTTTGTGCGGTCCCGTTCTGCGGCACCAGCAGAGTACCGGAATTGGTAAACGCATCAACGAAACCGTTGACGGTCACGTTAGCGTTCGGGCTGTGATTGGTACCGATGCCGAGGGTGGAATTTGCAGGAACGGCAAAATCGACGTGAAATTTCCAGCCGTGGACTTGGGTGAGGGTCACACCGCCGGTAGCCGGGCTATCGACAGACAACAGGAATTCATCCCTACCCACCGGTGGCGGATTGCCAGTGCGAAAACCAGCAGGAACCAGGCTATATGAATCGCCCAAACCAGCCGGAGTGATGTTGAAGGCGATCGTGTTAGCAGGGCCACCAGCGAGCATCGAAGCGCGATCAAGCGCGAACGCGCGTACGCCTTGGAAGCCAAGAGTAACACCATCGAACAAGTTAACTGTGAGATAATAGGCGGTGGACCACAAAGCGAACTTCGGGTAATCGCCGATCCACGTCGGGTTTGCCGGATCATGCTGGATAGCATAAAGGAACCAGCCCCCGCTGACCGGGTCGCCGGTTCGGGAAACGCCAATGCATTGGTAGAACGGTCCTGCACCTGGAAGCGAGCCGGGGAAGGCAAAATCGCTAACCACCCAGCGATTAGCGACGTGATCG
>Ga0193721_1000097_pt1 | contig 26633 bp, 18 predicted proteins | sample U2s2metaG_FD_145078 | JGI IMG/M metagenome (GOLD analysis project Ga0193721, IMG submission 145078) | Soil microbial communities from a riparian zone of the East river system, Colorado, United States - U2s2 | ecosystem: Environmental > Terrestrial > Soil > Riparian zone | place: USA: East River...
CGGGGCCTGGGCGGGGGGGGGGGGGGGGGGGGGGGGGGGGGGGAGGGGCGGGGTCATGGGGTGCCCTAACCTCTCCCCGCGCGCCCGGGTTCCGCAATGGGGCCCGGACGTGCTACGTTTCGCGCGCCGTGGTCCACAGCATCGTGCCGCTCGCCGTCCTCGAGGCGGTCAGGAACCTCGACATGCCAGTCGAGGATGGGTTGTCGGAATTCGCCGACGAGCTGCTTTCCAAACGGCTCGGCCTATCGGCGACCGTGGCGATGCAGCTGCGCGAGTACGAAGGCATGGTCCGGCGGGACGCGGCGGCCGATCGGTCGCATGTCGAAGCGCTGTTACGGCTCGTGGGGCGGCGGCCGGACGCCGACCTGGTGTTCGCGGACGCGGGCCGGCGCGCCGCGCGGCGGGCGGTGCGCCGGCTGTTCGTGATCACGCGGCTCACCGCGCGCGCCGCGCCGGGAGCGTTCGGCTACATGGCCGCCCGCCGCGCGGCGCGGGCCGTGTTCGCCGGCGAGCTGCGGCGCGACAGCCACGTGCCGGTCGTGCAGGTCGGGGACGAGCTCGCGCTGCACGCGACGCCCGACGGATCCGCCTGCGCACTGTACGGCGCCGGGTTCACCGAGCTGCTCCGTCTCCTCGTCGGCTTCGAGGGCGCCATGCTGCACGTCTCCTGTCGGGCGACCGGCGGCGCGGCGTGCGAGTGGCGGGCTGCGCCCCCCGATGCCCGGCACCACTGATGCCGCTGCTCGACGGCTTCGACTTCGCCGCGCTCGGGGATGCGCTGGACGCGCTCGGCGCCGACGGCTGGCTGCTCTACGACTTCCGTAAGGTGAACCCGATCGCGCAGCGCATCCTGGGCGACACCGGGATGGGGACACGGCGGCTGTTTGTCCTGCTGCCGCGCTCCGGCCGTCCAGTCGCGGTCGCCCATCGCATTGAGCTCCAACCGCTCGCGGACTTTCCCGGCGACGTCCGGCCATACGGCTCGTGGCGCGAGCTGCACGGCCACCTCGAGCCACTGGTCCGCGGCCGCGCCCTGGCGATCGAGATCTCGCCGCTCGATCAGGTGCCCTACCTCGACCGCGTGCCGCACGGCGTGGTGCAGCTGCTCGAGTCGTTCGGGGCGCGGCTGGTCTCGTCCGCGCCGCTCGTGTCCCGCTTCGCCGCGCACTGGTCGGGCGCCGAACTGGCGGGCCATCGTCGCGCGGCCGAGGCACTGGCTGCGATCGCGCGCGACACGCTGACGTGGACCGGTGGCGAGGCGGCGCGCGGCGCCGACGTGCGGGAGACCGGGGTCACGGCACGGGTGCGTGAGGCGATCACCCGCGCGGGGCTCTGGACCAACGAGGGGCCGATCGTGGCCTTTGGGCCGACCACCGCCATGCCGCACTACGAGCCCCATCCGGGAGCGGATCGGCGGCTCGAGCCCGGCGACGTCGTCTTGCTCGACCTCTGGGCGGGGCCGGGCCGGGGCTCGGTGTTCGCCGACCAGACATGGATGGCCTTCGCCGGGCGCTCCCCCGACGCGGAGGTGCGACGGGTGTGGCAGGCGGTGAAGGGAGCACGGGACGCCGCGGTCGATACGATTCGCACACCCTGGGTCGGAAAGCCGGGGAAGGGGGAAGGGGGAAGGGTGGTCACCGGCGCGGAGGTGGACGACGCGGCGCGCGCGGTGATCCGCGCGGCGGGTTACGACGAGTATTTCCCGCACCGCACGGGCCATTCCATCGACCGCGACCTGCACGGCTCGGGGCCCCACATCGACAACTTCGAGACCGAAGATGCGCGCGCGCTGGTGCCGGGCGTGGGCTTCTCGGTCGAGCCGGGGGTGTACCTGCCGGGGCGGTTCGGGATGCGCAGCGAGATCAATGTGTACATCGACGCGACCGGCCCCGAGGTGAACCCGCGCACGCCGCAGGACGAGCTGATCTTGGTCTGACCGTCGGGTCACCGGACTGCCAAGACCAGCCCCGCCCAGACCGCCGCGCCCACCGCGACATGCGCAGCCTGGAGGGGTTGCGGCAGTCCGAGGAGCACCATTGCCGCGGCGACCGCGACCTGCACGGTGATCAGGGCAACCACGCACCACGCACCACGCCGCTTCGAGCGCAGGGCCCAACCCACGACGTATGCGTAGAGCGCGTAGGCGAGCAGCCGGTGCGTCCAGTGAACGTGTTGCAGGTAGTTCCCTCCCGGAATGAGCTGCCCGTTGCAGAGCGGGAACCCGAGGCAGGCGCTCGCCGCGCCCACGTTCGCCGTCAGCGCGCCGAACAACACCGTCACGAAGCCGAGGGCGAGAGCGGCTAGCCCCGACCGTGACGGCGGGGTTCCCGGAATCCCCGGGCTTGCGCCCGGGGTCAGCTTTGCGGCAAGAATCAACGTGGCGAGCAGCAGCATCGCCGTGCCGAGGTGCAGGATCACGGTCCACGGCGGCAGCCGGAGCTTCACCGTCACCGCCCCAAGCGCCACCTGAAGGACGAGCAATGTGAGCGCGACGTACGCTGCCTTCCCAGGGCGGAGGAGGGTGGCTGTCGGGTCGTTGGACGTTTCCCGTTTCCCGTTTCCCGTTTCCCGCCGCAACCACCCTGCGTACGCCGCGAGCGCCGTTACGAGGACACTCACCGCCGCCGCAGCCAGCCGGTGCCCATACTCGATCAGCGTCCGGAGATCGAGCGGTGGGAGCAGCTTGCCGTTGCACAGCGGCCAGTGCTCCCCACACCCCAGGCCCGATCCTGTAATCCGGACGATGGCGCCGAGGACGATGAGGAGGTAGGTGGCGGTCGCCGCGGTCCAGGCGAGTCGCGTGAAGCGCCGCGTCATGGGTGCGGAATGTAATCGCGCGAGCTTCACGCGTACCGCAACAGATCCTTCGCGGGTTCGGCGTAAGGGACCTGCTTTTCGAGCCGGGCGTCCAGCGGCGCACTATATTCCCGCACGCATGTCCGGACCTCTAATCCCATCCAGATCCGCACCGCCGATGGACCGCTGGGGCGACCGGCTACCGCGTCGGCTGGGTTTCTGGAGCGCCGTCGCGGTGCTGATCGGCTCGACCATCGGCGGCGGCATCTTTCGAACGCCCGCCGTGATCGCCGAGCGCGTCCCCGCCGCGGGCCCGATGTTCGGCGTGTGGGTGTTGGGAGGCCTGCTGGCGCTGTGCGGCGCGCTGACCTACGCGGAGCTCGCCGCGCTGTTCCCCCGCTCGGGTGGTGTGTACGTCTACATCCGCGAAGGATTCGGCCGGCTGCCCGCGTTCCTCTTCGGGTGGACGGAGCTCGTCCTCATCCGCGCGTCGGCGCTTGGTGCGATCTCGACGCCGTTTGCCGAATACCTGCTGCGCTCGGTGGGCCGGGATCCCGCCTCGGCGCAGAACGCCGGGCTCGTGCATTACGTCGCGGCGGCCGCCATCGTGGTCACGGCCGCACTCAACTACTACGGGGTGCGCTGGAGCGCGCTCGTCTTGAACCTCACCACCGGCGCGAAGTACGGCGCGCTGCTGCTGCTCGTGCTGCTGGCGTTCCTGGTGGGACACGGCGACTTCGCCCACTTCACGGCCGCGGCGGGGCCGCTCACCCCGGGGCTGTTCGGCCTCGCGCTCGTGTCGGTGCTGTGGGCCTATGATGGCTGGGGCGACCTGTCGTTCGTGGGGGGCGAGGTGCGCGACCCGGAGCGAAACCTGCCGCGGGCGCTGGTCGTGGGGACCGCGGGGATCATCGCGATCTACCTGCTCGTCAACGCAGCGTACCTCTATCTCTTGCCCCTCGACCAGATGGCTCGATCGCCGCTGGTGGCGGCGGACGCCGCCCAGGCCGTCCTCGGCCGGATCGGGATCGGCGCGGTGTCGGTGGTCGTGATGCTCGCGACCTTCAGCACGCTGGTGGGGTCGATCCTCACGGCGCCCCGCATCTTTTTCGCGATGGCGGACGACGGCCTGTTTTTCCGCGCCGTCGCCACAGTACACCCGCGCTACCAGACCCCGTCCACGGCGATCGTGCTCACCGCGTGCCTTGGCGTCGGCTTCGTGTTGATCCGCACCTTCGAGCAGCTTGCCGACCAGTTCGTGGTGGCGATCTTCCCGTTCTACGCGCTCGCTGCGGCAGCCGTGTTCGTGCTGCGTCGCCGGCGGCCCGACCTGCCGCGGCCGGTGCGCGTGCTCGGCTACCCGGTCGTGCCCCTGCTGTTCGTCCTCGCCGCCTTCGTCATCCTCGGCAACTCGCTGTGGGCGCACCCGCGCGAGACGGGGTTCGCCTTCATCATCATCCTCCTGGGCGTACCGGTCTACCGCTGGTGGACGCGCGTGCGGGGGACCGCTGTGACGCAAGCGTGACGCGTGCGTAGATTGACGCCCCCACCGACGGCAGGCATGTTTGACCCGCCCGAATACATCCCCTCAGCATCTCGGAGAGCCATCTGATGAAACGCTTTGTGCGGTCGTGTGGCGTGCTCGCCACGTTCGCGCTGCTGCTCCCCGCCCACGAGGGCATTGCGCAGGGAGTCACGTCGGCTGCGGTGGCGGGGCGGGTGACGGATGAGGCTGGTGCTGCCGTGCCGAGCGCCAATCTCACCCTGGTGAATGGGTCGACAGGTCAGCGCTATGCGGCGCGCACTCGGCAGGACGGTCAGTACTCGTTCGAGAACGTGGACGTGGGCGGCCCGTATACGCTGGCCGTCCGCGCCCTCGGCTTCGAGCCCAAGACCTCGACTCCGTTCAATCTCCAGCTGGGCCAGCGCTTGGCGCAGGATTTGAGCATCAAGCGCGGCGCGGTGGAGCTGGCAGGAGTCATCGTCGAGACCTCGTCAAATCCGCTGCTCTCGGCCGCCCGCACCGGCGCGCAAACGCTCATCTCGGATTCGGCGCTGCGTCGCCTGCCGACGTTGAACCGCGCGTTCAACGACTTCGTCAACACGTCACCACAGATTGTGAAGACGCCTGGAGGCGGGACCTCGTTCACCGGCCAAAACGACCGCTTCAACAACATTCAGATCGACGGCACCGTCAACAACGATCTGTTCGCGCTGGGCGCGAGCAATCAGGTTCCCGGTGGTGGCGTCAACGCGCGTCCGCTCTCGATCGAAGCGGTGAAGGAGTACCAGGTCCTCACCGCGCCCTTCGATGTGCGGCAAGGCGGCTTCGTGGGCGGCCTTATCAATGCCGTCACCAAGTCGGGCACGAACCAGCTCCACGGATCGGTGTTTGGCTACATGCAGAACCACGATCTGGTGGGGTCGGACACCGGGAGCTGCGGCGCGCTGTGCTCCGTGCCCGTGGCCGACTACAAGCAGCAGCAATACGGCTTCACGCTGGGGGGTCCGATCATCCGCGATCGGCTCCACTTCTTTGTCACCGGCGACTTCCGCCACGACAACCGCCCGTTCGCGACGAGCATTCAACTTGGCCCCACGGGCGACACCACCGGCGTCGGGATCACGCAGCAGCGCTTCGATTCAGTGACGGCCATCCTGAGGGATTCGTTCGGGATCAGCGCGGGCGATTGGCGCGCCCCGCAGATCAACAATCCGGAGACGAACCTGTTCGGGAAGCTGGATCTAGAGCTGGGCACCAACAGCCACGTGGAGGTGTCCGGGACCATCATCAACGTGAACCAGGACAAGATGATTCACACGTACCGGTCGGGGTTCGTGCAGCCCCCGTCGTTGTCCAACGCCCGGGACGGTTACGAGCTGTCGGGCAGCGGGTATTACATGAAGGACGAGACCCGTACGTTGCGGGGGAAATGGACCACAACGCTCGGGGACCGCTTCTCGAACGAGCTCATCGTGGGGCGCACGACGATTGCCGACAACCGGCCGCCGGTCAGCAACCACCCGCTGATCCTGGTGGGGGGCAACGCTCCGGGCACGTATATCGCCGCCGGCGCCGAGCGGTTCTCGCACGCCAACTCGCTCGACCAGCGGGTGGTCGAGGTAACGGACAATTTGACGCTCCCGGTAGGGAAGCATCTCCTCACCCTCGGCACCCATAACGAGTTCATCCACTTCCGGAACGTCTTCTTCCCCCTGTCCATGGGGGTCTGGAATTTCGCGAATCCTGCGGCGCTCGCTGCCGGCACTCCGAACCTGTACGCCCGCGCGCTTCCCGGCGCCCTGCGCCCGGACGGCCCGGTCGCCGACTTCAACGTGACCCAGGTGGGATTCTACGGCGAGGATCGGTTTTCTCCGCTCCCTAACCTGACGGTCACCGCGGGCCTCCGGATGGATGTCCCGACCCTCCCCGCGCCGGCCGAGAATCCGGCGCTTGACACGATTCCATTCGCGGCGCTCGGCGGCGGCAACATGCGGACGAGCTCGACGCCGAGCGGCAACGTCCTCTGGTCGCCGCGGTTGGGGTTCAACTACGACATCGGCGGTCGTCAGGAAACGATCCTGCGCGGCGGCGTGGGGATATTCAGCGGCCGGCCGCCCTATGTGTGGGTGTCGAACGCGTATGGCAACACGGGGCTTGAGCAGCAGACCGTGTTCTGCAACGGCGCGGCGTCGTTGGCGAACAACAACTCGTTGGTGGACACCGTGCCGGCCTTCACCGTGGACCCGAACGGCCAGCCAACGACTTGCGGAGGCACCAACCAGGTCGGCCCGAGTGCCGCTGCATCGTCGATCGTTTTCTATGACGAGAACTTCAAGTTCCCGCAGGCGTTGAAATTCGCGATTGGCGCGGATCGCGTCCTACCGTGGAACCTGTTCGCGACCGTGGATTTCATCTACACGAAGGCGATCAACCAGTATTACCTCGAGGACATCAACCTCCGCGGAATCCAGGGTGCGTCGTCAGGTGAGGCCGGCCGCCCGCTATACGGCACCATCAACGCTGCGACCGGGGCAGCCACTGCCTTGCGCCGCACGAATCTCGCGAACGACATCATCCAGAACCGCAACGTCAGCAAGGACCAGTCGACCTCTCTGTCGTTCCAGCTGCAGAAGCGGTTCAGCGACGGGCTCGAGTTCTCGGCGGCCTACACGTACTCGCACGCCCTCGACGTGATGTCGATGACGTCGGACATCACGAGCTCCAACTACAACTTCGGCGCGCTGGACGGAGCGATCGCGAACCGCAATCTGCGCACCTCCGCGTTCGACCGGCCGCACAAGGTCTCGATCAGCGGCACCGTCAACATGCCGTTCGGCGGGCGTTTCTCCCTGATCTACAACGGTCTTTCCGGAACGCCCTTCACCTATGTCGTCAGCGGCGACGCGAACGCCGATGGGGTGTTCGGGAACGACCTGGCCTACGTGGCGCGCAACCGCGCGGACATGTCCATGGACGGGAACGGCGGCAACGTTGCAGGATTCGGTACCGCCGTACAGCAGGACGCCGTGTTCGGCCTGCTCGACTCTTACATCAACAACGAGCCCTGCTTGCAGGACAACCGCGGGCGGCTGGCGCCGAGGAACTCCTGCCGCAATCCCTGGCAGAACTTCCTCAATGCCCGGCTCAGCTGGGCGATCCCAACGCTCTCGGGCCATACGCTGGAGATCACGGCCGACATGCTCAACGTGCTGAACTTCATCAATTCCGGCTGGGGCCTGCTTCGCCAGACGGGCACCGGGTTCGAGGAGCAGAACCTTATTCAGCAGACCGGTTATGACGCTGCGAACGGGCGCGGGATCTATGCGCTCGCCATCCCGACGAAGAATGCGGTGTCGATCAACAGCATCGGGTCGCGGTGGGTGTTTCAGCTGGGGACGCGCTACACGTTCTAGCGAAGGACGGCATTGGGCGGCAAGGGCGGCAAGGCGCGGCGCCTTTGCCGCCCTACGTCCGCGCCTTCCGCCACAGCCACACCCCCGCGGCCCCGAACAGTAGGTTGGGCATCCAGGCCGCGAACGTCGGCGGCAGCGCGCCGCCCGACCCGATCGCCTTCGCCAGCTGGAACATCAGGAGGTCGACGAAGGTCGTGGCGAGACACACGGCCACGCCCCACGCCGTGCCGCTCTTCGGGGTGGAAATCGCGAGCGGCGCCCCGAACAGCGCGATGATGATGCAGGCGAATGGCACCGCGAGCTTGAGCGCCTGCTCCACCCGCAGCTTCCTGGTGTCCGAGCCTGAGCGGGCCAGCGCGTCCACGTAGCGCCCCAGCTCCGCGTAGCGCATCTCGTCCGGCGCCTTGGGCTCGGCGAGCAGCGCGGCGGGCGTCTCGCGCAGGGCCCTGGTCCTGAGACCCTCGAAGCTGAACGTCGGCTCCCGGCCCGGGCCGAGCAGGTAGCGAACCGCGCCCTTGGTGAGGATCCAGCCGCGCGTCGTCCGGGCCGTGTCGTATGTCGCTCGCTGCGCCGCGACCAGGATCGTCGGGTAGTCCTCCCCCGCCCCCCCGCGCTCCATGATCGGGTCCCGCATCTCCGCGCCGCTCGTCTTGAGCTCGAGCGAGCGGATCGAGTACACCCACCCCCCGTCCGCCCGGTAGACGAACGGAGAGAACCGAGAGCCCGTGGGGCGGGCGGTTTTCTCCCCCAGCAGCTCGGCGCGCCTGGCGGAAGTCACCGGAGCGAGCTCGGTGAGTCCCAGGTCCAAGAGCGCCGCCGCGAGCGACGCGACGAGCAGCGGCCGCACCATGCGATGGAACGAGATCCCCGACGCTTTCGCCGCGGTCAGCTCCGAGTACCGCCCCAACGCACCCACCGTGAACACGACCCCGAACAGCACCGCGACCGGCAGCACCAGCGAAATCGTCTCCGGGAGGAAGAACAGGTAGGAGTAGGCCACCCGGGCCTTGGAGATCCCCCGGCCGAGGTAGGTGTCCAGCTTGTCGGTGAGGTCGATGACCATCACGAGGAAGGGAAACCCGAGCGCACCGAGCAGGCAGACCTTGGTCCACTCGCGCAGCACGTAGCGGTCGAGCGTGCTCATCGCGCGTCGCGCCGCGGGACCAGATGCAGCCGGTCGCCCAGCGCGGCCAGGCGCCGGAGCGAGCGAGCCAGCGTCTCCCGCAGGTCGCTCCAGTCGCTGCCCTGGGGGGAGTTCCCCGGCTTGCGGATCTGCCAGAGCCCGATCAGGCCGGCCACGGCGAAGATGAGGTTGGGTGTCCACATCGCCAGAAACGGGGACAGGAACAACCGGTCGCCGAGCTCTTCCCCGCCGATCAATCCGATGTAGTAGACGGTGAACACCGCGACGCTCATGCCGATGACGAGCCCCACCCCGCCGCGCTGGAACCGCAGCGCCACCGGCGCCCCCACCAGCGCGAAGACCAGGCACGCCGCCGCGATGGCGTACTTCTTCTGGATTTCCACCTCGTAGGTCGCCGCGCGGGTGCGCGCGTTGCGCAGCCGCTGGTCCTCGCCGATCCCCGCCCCGGGGGTGATGAAGACGGTGGGCGACTGCGGCTGCGGGGACCGGGCCTCGGGCGTCTGGGCCTGCGCCTCGGGTGGGAGCAGCCACGCGGCAAACCGCTGCAGTGCCCGGCAGTACAACCCGGGCGCGACCGTGTCGAGCTGGCTCGGCACGGACGTGGGCGGACCCGGCGCCAGCCCGGCCAGGCGGCGCAGGTCGTTTTCGATCGCGAGCCGCGCGTCCCGCGCGGCCTGCGCGGCCTCGCGGCGCGCCTCGGCCGCGGCCTGCCACATTTCGCAGGTGGACATCTCCCGGTCGCTCTTGTATGAGTCGCTCTCCGTGCGTTGCAGCGTGTTCCCCACGCCTCCGACCCGCATCCGGTTCGTACGGTAAAAGGTGCGATTGAATCGGGTCGGGTCCGTGCGGTTCACTTCCTCGATGTCCCCGTCCTCGAGCGTCAGGAAGAGATCCCGGCCCCCTCGGGCGTAGGCCATCCGTCCGCTGTCCGCCGTGATGATGCGCCGTCGCTCGGCGTTCCCCAAGTCGTAGATCGTCACATCCTTGAGCTTGTTCGAGTTGCCGTCGATGCGGGCCGCGCGCAGGAAGAACTGCCCCGGCACGACTTCGTTGATCACCTGCTCCTTGAGCGTCAACGACGGCTTCTTGCGCTGGATGTCCACCTGCAGCGTGCGCAGCTCGTGGTTCGTGCGGGGGAGGACCTGATCATTCCACAGGAACGACAGCACCGCGACACCTGCGGCTCCCGCGAGCACCGGCGCGACGACCCGTCCGACGCTCACGCCCCCGGCCTGCATGGCGGTGATCTCGTTGTCGGCGGCGAGTCGCGTGAACACGTGCAGCACCGCGACCAGCACCGCCATCGGCAGCGTCACCGCCACGATGAACGGCAGCGACAGCGCGAACAGTTCGATGATGACGCCGGTGGGCAGCCCCTTGCCGAGCAGGCTGGACAGCTGCTTCGCGACTTGTTGAATGAGCATCAGCGACGTAAACGCCGCCAGGGCGAAGCCGAGCGGCGCGACGTGCTGGCGCAAGAGGTAGCGGCTGATGGTGCGCACGATCGGTGGCGCCATTATATTCGGAAGTCCAAGTCTCTACAAGACATCACTACCCTGTGACCATCCGAAAGAGCCGCCTCGCGCGGGCGGCCGCCTGTCTTGCACTCGGCCTCGCCTGCACCGCCCGCGGCGGGGCGAGCCGCCCGCGCGAGTTCGTTGGGGCGCGCGCGTTCGGGTACCTCGAGCAGCAGATGCAGTTCGGCCCGCGGGTTCCCGGGACGCCGGGGCACGAGCGTACCGGCGATTGGATCCTCAGCCGCCTCCGGGCCACCGCCGATACCGTCGCCGTTCAGACCTTCACACACGTGACGCGCCAGGGCGCGACCCTGCACCTGCGGAACTTCTTCGCTCGATTCCGGCCCGCCGCCACCGAGCGCGTGCTGTTGCTCGCCCACTGGGACACCCGCCCGCGCGCCGACCAGAGCGCCAACCTGGGCCAGCAGCGCCTCCCGGTCCCAGGGGCGAACGACGGCGCGTCCGGCGTGGCCCTGCTGCTCGGGTTAGCCGACGTGCTCAAGGCGAAGCCGCCCGCCGTCGGCGTCGATCTGCTGTTCGTGGACGGCGAGGACTACGGCAATTTCGCCACCGACTCGAACGACGTGCTGATCGGCTCGCGCTACTTCGCCGGACACCAGCCTCCCGGCTACCAGCCGTTGTTCGCCGTGCTGTTCGACATGGTCGCGGACAAGGACCAGCAGTTCTACTATGAGGGCAACTCGCAGGCGGTCGCGCCCGAAGTGGTGGATCGAGTGTGGCGCGTCGCGGCCGACCTGGGCTACGGCCGCGTCTTCATGCCCGGCGTGAAGCCCACCCTGATCGATGACCACGTCGCGCTGCAGCAGGCGGGCATCCACGCGATCGACGTCGTGGACTTCGACTACCCGTACTGGCATACGACCGACGATACGATCGACAAGGTGAGCGCGGCGTCCTTGCAAGTTGTCGGTGATGTGGCTGTAGCTCTGGTTCGGTAGAAACGCGTAAGTCGGAACGCGGAGCAGAAGGACGAGCGTCGATCACCGAGGTCGCTCCTCTGTTCCGCGTTCCGCGTTCCGCGTTCCGTGTTCCGCGTTCCGACTTCCGCGTTTTTCCGGTGCACCCCGCTTAAAACGGATCCCGCTGTCGGCTGGCGCGCCGTTAGCGTGCAGGCATGGATGATCGTCGGGCGGCGCTACTCCTCTCTTTGTTAGCCCTCGCGGGAGCCGGCGTGCGGCTGGCGCTCGCGCCTGCGCGGGCGGCCGCGCCAGGCGACGTGTACCTCGTCGCGGTGGACACGCCGCCGGCCGGTGGGCTCCGCGGCACCGCGCGTAGCGCCGCCCGGCTCGCGCGCCCCCTCCTCCCGGGCGAGCACATCGACGTGGACCTGGCCGACGTGACGGAGATCACGCGCCTGCCGCGCGTCGGCCCCGCGCTCGCGCAGCGCATCGTGGCCTGGCGCGAGCAGCATGGTCTGTTCGGGAGTCTGGCGCGCTTCGACAGCGTGCCCGGCGTCGGGCCGAAGCTGCTCGACGCGTTGCGACCCTACGTGATGTTTTCGGGGGTGATCGCGGCAGCGCCTTGACACCCCCCCGCGGCGGGCTATGTTATACTGTTCATTTTCAACGAGTTGCGTACGGCGACCGCAGCAGCTACCTCCGACAAGCTGGGTGAAATCCTCCTCCGGGAGGGGCTGATCACCCCGGACCAGCTCAAAAAGGCGCTCCTCGACCAAAAGAACACGGGGATGCGTCTCGGCTATACCCTGGTGAAGCTGGGCTTCGTCGAGGAGACCGAGATCTCCAAGATGCTGGCCCGGCAGTACCGCATGCCGGCGGTCGACCTGTCCCGTTTCGAGGTCGACCCCAAGATCATCAAGCTGATCCCCCCCGACGTCGCGGTGAAGCACACGGTGCTGCCCCTCAAGCGGGAGGGGCGGACTCTGACGGTCGCGATCGCCGACCCCAACAACGTCACGGCGATTGAGGACATCAAGTTCATCACCCGCTGCGACGTGTTCCCGGTGATCGCGGGGGAGTACACCCTCCGCAACGCCATCGAGAAGTATTACCAGCAGTCCGACGCCCAGCTGCAAACGCTGCTGAAGGACATCGAGGCCGCAGACGACCTCGAGGTGGTCGAGGAGCAGACCGACGAGGACGTCAAGGCACAAGACCTGGCCGACGACGCGCCGGTGGTGAAGCTGATCAACGGACTGCTCACGGACGCGGTGAAGCGCGGGGCGTCGGACATCCACATCGAGCCGTTCGAGCACGAGATGCGGGTGCGGTACCGGGTGGACGGGGTGCTGCACGAGGTGATGAAGCCGCCGCTCAAGATGCGCGCGGCCCTGACGTCGCGCATCAAGATCATGGCGCAGCTCAACATCGCCGAGCGGCGCGTGCCGCAGGACGGCCGTATCAAGCTCAAATTCGGCGCCAAGGTCATCGACTACCGCGTCTCCACGCTGCCGGTGCTGTTCGGTGAGAAGATCGTGCTCCGGATCCTCGACAAGGGCAATCTGACCCTCGACCTGACGAAGTTCGGGTTCGAGCCCAAGGCCGAGCAGGAGCTGATGCGGGCGATCCTGAACCCCTACGGCATGGTACTGGTGACGGGTCCGACGGGGTCGGGGAAGACCACGACGCTGTACTCGGCGCTGTCGCGCATCAATCAGATCGACGTGAACATCATGACCGCCGAAGATCCGGTCGAGTACAACCTGATGGGGATCAATCAGGTGCTCGTGCGGACCGAAGTGGGCATGACGTTCGCGGCGGCGCTGAAGGCGTTCCTGCGGCAGGACCCGAACATCATCATGGTTGGCGAGATCCGCGACCTCGAGACGGGGTCGATCGCGATCAAGGCGGCGCTCACCGGCCACCTGGTGCTCTCGACGCTCCACACCAACGACGCCCCGTCGACGGTCACCCGTATGATCGACATGGGCATCGAGCCGTTCAACGTGGCGAGCGCGGTGAACTTGATCGTGGCCCAGCGGCTGGTGCGGCGCGTCTGTGCCGAGTGCAAGCAAGAGCACAAGTACACCGACGAAGAGATGCACGCCTTCGGCATCCCCCTGGCCGAGGCGGCGAAGCTCGTGTTCTACAAGGGCGCGGGGTGCGACACCTGCAGCGGCTCGGGGTACAAGGGCCGGCAGGGGCTGTACGAGGTGATGGCCATGACCAGCGCGGTGCGGCGCATGGTGTTGAAGGGCGGGTCGACCGAGGAGGTCCGCGAGCAAGCGGTGAAGGACGGCATGCTCACCTTGCGCATGGACGGCATGCTCAAGGTGAAGCGCGGCATCACCACCCTGGAGGAAGTCGTGAAGGAGACTGCGGCATGACGGCTGGCGCTTCGCAAGTGGTGAATCTCCGGTCCCTGCTCGAGGAGATGATCGAGAAGGACGCCTCCGACCTGCACATCGTGGCAGGCGAGCGTCCCAAGCTCCGCGTGGATGGCGACATCGTGAACTCGGGCGTGGAAACGGTGCTCACGCCCAAGGACACGCTGTCGATCGCGTACTCGGTGCTCACCGAGAACCAGAAGAAACGGTTCGAGACCGAGAACGAGCTCGACTTCTCCTTCGGCATTCAGAACCTGGCCCGGTTCCGCGGCAACTGCTTCAAGCAGCGGGGCTGCGTGTCGCTGGTGATCCGGCAGATACCCTTCCAAGTGCGCACCTTCGACGATCTGGGGCTCCCGGGCGTGGTGGCGAAGCTCTCCGAGAAGCCGCGCGGGCTGGTGCTCGTGACGGGCCCCACCGGATCGGGCAAGAGCACCACGCTCGCCGCGATGATCGACAAGATCAACAAGGAGCTGAAGGGGCACATCATCACGGTGGAGGACCCGATCGAGTTCATCCACCGCCATCAGAATTGTATCGTGAACCAGCGCGAGATCGGGACCGACACCAACAGCTTCGCGGCGGCGCTCAAGTATGCGTTGCGGCAGGACCCCGACGTCGTGCTGATCGGCGAGATGCGCGACCTGGAGACGATCTCGGCGGCGCTCACCATCGCCGAGACCGGTCACCTGGCCTTCGCGACGCTGCACACCAATTCCGCGATGGAGAGCATCAACCGCATCATCGACGTGTTCCCGTCGCATCAGCAGGCGCAGGTGCGCGCCCAGCTCTCGTTCGTGTTGGAGGGCATCATCACGCAAACGCTGCTGCAAAAGGCCAAGGGCAAGGGCCGCGTGATGGCGTGCGAGATCCTCATCATGACGCCCGCGGTCCGGGCGCTGATCCGGGACGAGAAAATCGAGCAGATCCCGTCCATGATGCAGGCGGGCAAGAAGCACGGGATGCAGACCCTGAACGACGCACTGTACCAGCTGTACGTCGGACGCGAGGTCACCAAGGACGAGTGCCTGCGCGTGTCGTCGACGCCGAACGAGTTCCTGCGGATGATCGGTGAGCAGCCGCTGGACGATAAGGATGTGATGTCGCCGACCGCCGCGTCGCAGCAACCGGGTGCGGGCAAGGTCGCGGCCCGCCGCTAGGCGCCCGGAGGGAGTGAGCCATGCCGCTCTTCCAGTACACCGCCCGCACGCTCAAAGGCGATCTCGTCAACGACAAGATCGACCTGCCGACGCGCGACGACGTCATCGCGCACCTGCGCAAGAATCGCATGGTCGTGGTGCAGGTCCGCGCCGCGCCGAAAGAGTTCAAGCTCAACTTCAAGTTCGGCGGCGGCGTCAAGACCCGCGACGTCGTCGTCTTCACCCGCCAGTTCGCCACGATGATCAATGCCGGCCTGCCGCTCGTGCAGGCGCTCGATATCCTGTCGCAGCAGACCGAAAACAAGATCCTCGCGGACACGACCCGCCAGGTCGTGTACGACGTGGAGAGCGGGCAGACGCTCGCCGACGCGCTGCGCAAGCACCCCAAGGCGTTCAGCGACCTGTACGTCAACATGGTGGCGGCGGGCGAGGCGGGTGGTATTCTCGACACGATCCTCATCCGGCTCGCGGAATTCCTCGAGAAGAACGACTTGATCGTGCGCAAGGTCAAGGGCGCGATGATTTACCCCGGCGTGATCATGTCGGTGGCGGTCATCGCGATCTCGGTGTTGCTCATCTTCGTGATCCCGACCTTCCAGGCCATGTTCGCGTCCGTGAACCTGCAGCTGCCGTTGCCGACCCGCATCGTGATCGGAATGAGCAACGTCCTGAAGAACTTCTGGTGGGCCATCCTCGGGCTCATCGGCGCCGGCATCTTCGGCCTGAATCGCTACTACAAGACCGCCCCGGGGCGCCTCCAAATCGACACCCTGCTGCTCAAGATGCCGGTGCTGGGCGACGTGCTCCGCAAGTCGGCCGTGTCGCGCTTCACGCGCACCCTCGGCACCCTGATCTCGTCCGGCGTGTCCATCCTCGACGGCCTCGAGATCACGGCGCGCACCGCCGGCAACATGGTGATCCACAACGCCGTCATGGAGTCGCGTGCCTCGATCGCCGGCGGGGAGACGATCGCGGCGCCGCTGGCCAAGTCGAAGGTGTTTCCCCCGATGGTGATCTCCATGATTTCGGTGGGCGAGCAGACCGGCGGCATGGACGAGATGCTCTCGAAGATCGCGGACTTCTATGACGACGAGGTGGACGCGGCGGTGAGCGCCCTGCTCTCGCTCATGGAGCCGATCATGATCGTGGTCCTCGGCGTGATCGTCGGCGGCATGGTCGTCGCCATGTACCTCCCGATCTTCGACATGGTGAACGCGGTGCAATAGCCCGATCCATCAGGGTCCGGGGCGCGGCGGCGCGCTCCCCGTGAAGCCCGAGATCACGTCCTTGAGCGGCACCTTCCGCAGCGCCTCCCCGAACGCCGGCAGCGCTTTGTCCATCAGATACGCGAACCGGGCGCCCGCCTCGGCGAGGCGCCGGGCGAGGAGGTCGTGCACCGCGACCTGCTGGCTCGTGGGCGCGAAATCAGCGCCGCTCTCCGCCACGTCCGACTGCAGCGCCGCCAGGCGGCCGTACAGCCCCATCGGGTTGCGGAACGCGTCTTCCCGCGCTCCCGTCAGATGCACGTCGAACAACGCGCCCTCGACGGTCAGGGCACGATCGTCGAGCGAGTCGGCGAGCGCGGCGACCCGCTGCGCGTCGCGGTCCCCGGCCACGGCCGAGTCCCCGCGCAGCTGTCCCGCGAGATCGCGCAGCTGCCTCCGCACCCACTCGAGCCGGTTGATCATCCGCGCGACGCTGTCCTGGTCGGCCCGGATGGCGAGCGCCAACCGGTGCTGCGCCTGCACGTCCGCGTCGCCGCCCGCGGTGTTGGGATCCTTGAGCACCGTCAGCGCCTGGCTGAGCGTCGTCGCACCGGAGCCGGTCGAGTCGCCCACCGTGAGCCGCACCGTATAGCTGCCCGGAGGCACCAGCGGACCGCGCAGCGAGAGATCCAAGTCCCAGGTCACCAAGGGACGCGTGCCGTCGGGGCCGAGGCGCACGAACGGCTTGCCCGGAGGCGGGGTTCGCAGCTTGGGCACCGTGGGCGCGGCGTAGCGCAGGTCCCACCACACCCGATTCAACCCGGCCCGCCGCTCGCCCTCGAGAACGCGCACCGTGTCGCCCTGGGCGCCCAGGATCACGAGCCTGGCGGGCTTCAGCCGGTGTGTGGTGTCGGGCGGGGTCGTCGTGTCGGCGGCGGTGGGCGAGATGTAGTACGTCACGTCCGCGCCGTAGGGGAGCGTGTCCGGCTCCACCGCGCTGTTGGGCGCGCTCGCGACACCTTGCTGACTGCGGAAGCGATACGCGGGCCTGGGCGGGAACAACAGGGCCTGGGCCGTCAGGGCCGGGAGGTCGAGCAGCTCGAGCGGCGAGAGGTCGTCCAGGATCCAGGCGCCGCGGCCGTAGGTGGCGACCAGGAGATCGTGAAACTGCGGCTGCACGGTGATCCACGAGACCGGGGCGTGCGGCAGATTGGTCTGCAGGGGCAACCAGTGCCCGCCGTCGTCGAGCGTCACGTACAGTCCGCTCTCGGTGCCCGCGAACAGCATGCCGCGTCGCGCCGGGTCCTCGCGCACCACGTGGACGAACGCCAGCGGCGAGCGGGGCAGGCCGTCGGAGATCCGCTTCCAGCTCCTGCCGAAGTCGCCGGTCTTGAAGATGTAGGGGTCGAGGTCATCCAGCTCGTGCAGGTCCACCGCCAGGTAGGCGGTCCCCGCATGGAAGCGTGACGGCTCGATATTCGAGATCTTGCCCCAGGGCGGGAGCTTCGGGATGCCGGCGGTCACGTCGGACCACGTCGCGCCACCGTCCTGGGTGACGTGGACCAGCCCGTCGTTCGAGCCGGCCCAGAGCACGCCCGCCTGCACCGGCGACTCGGCGAGGGCGAACAGGGTCGCACCGTCGAACGTCATGAGGTTGTCGGTCGTGACGCCGCCCGAGCTCTGCTGGTGCGTCGAGTCGTCGCGCGTCAAGTCGGGGCTGATCACCTTCCAGCTCGAGCCGCCGTCGGTCGTCACGTGCACGAACTGGCTGCCGACGTACACGCGCGTGTGATCGTGCGGCGAGATGGCGATCGGGAACGTCCAGTTCCAGCGATAGGTCAGGTCTGCGGGCCGCCACCCGTACGCGGCCTCGGGCCAGACGCGCACGTTGCGCGCGTGGTCGGTGCGCACGTCGTACACTTCGAGCCCCCCGTCGTAGCATCCCGACCACACCGTCGTGTTCGTCACCGTGTCGGGGATCGCGAAGCCGCTCTCGCACCCGCCGACGTGGCCCCATTGCCCCTCCGAGGCGCCACCGGAAAGGCTGCGACTCGGCATCCGGTACGACGTGCCGTCCTGGCGGTTGGCATACAGATAGTAGGGCACGCGCGTGTCGGCGTGCACGTGATACAGCTGGGCGATGGGCAGCACGATGCGCGCGAACGTCCTCCCGCGATTCAGCGTGATGCTCGCCCCGCCGTCGTGCGCGATCATGAAGCGGTCGGGGTTCGCCGGGTCGATCCAGATGTCGTGGTTGTCGCCGCCGCCGTGGTAGTCGGACCGGCCGAGCGTCCGGCCGCCGTCGCGGGACACGCTGAAGCGGACCGAGACGAAGTACAACCGATCCTCGTCGTCCGGCGCCACGGCGAAGCGCACGTAGTACGGCGCTCGCTCCGCCATGTTGTGATCGCGGCTCACCAGGCGCCACGTGGCGCCGCGGTCGTCGCTCCGGTACAGCGCCGGATCCTGGTCTTCGATGAGGGCGTACACGGTATTGGGGTTCGTCGCGGCGACGGCGACGGCGATCTTGCCGACCGCGTGCTGCGCCGCGGGGAGGCCGCGGCCGGCCAGCCGCTTCCAGGTGACGCCGCCGTCGCGCGAAACCCAGAGACCGCTGCCGGGGCCCCCGCTCTGGAGCCGCCAGGTCTTCACCTCGAACTGCCACATCCCGGCGAACACCGTGCTGGGGTCGCCCGGGTCCATGGCGAGGTCGGAGCACCCGGTGTTCGCGTCCACGAACAGCACGCGCGTCCAGCTCCTGCCTCCGTCGGCGGTGCGGTACACCCCGCGGTCGGGCGCCGGCCCGTACGCCCGTCCCAGTGCGCACACGAGCACCATATCGGGGTTCGCGGGGTGGATGACGATGCGCGCGATGCGCCCGGTCGCATCGAGCCCCATGTGCTGCCAGCTGCGCCCGCCGTCGGTCGATTTGTAGACGCCGTTGCCGAGCGCGGTCGTCGAGCGGATGAAGAACGTCTCGCCCGTGCCCGCCCACAGGACGGTGTGCGCCGACGGGGCCAAAGCGAGCGCGCCGATGGCCTGCGCCGACGCGCTGTCGAACACAGCCCGCCAGTGGACGCCCCCGTCCTCGGTCTTCCAGATTCCGCCGGACGCCGCGCCCACGTAGGCGACCAGGGGATTGCCGGGCTCGCCGACGACAGCCACGGCGCGGTTGCCTTCGGGACCGACGAAACGGTAGCGCAGGCGGGCCCACAGTGTGGTGTCGACCTGCTGGGCATGCGCGCCCGCGGTGGGGACGAGAAGCGCGAGCAGCGCGACGGCGGTACGGACGCGGATCATGGCTGACGGAGCCTTCGTTAGGGGACGGACGGCGCGGGCGGTTTCGGCGCCGAGTCGGCGAGGCCCGCCAGACTCGGCCGCTCGAGCCACTGCCGGGGGAAGCGCGGCAGGAACTTCACGTGGCGGTTCACCACCGCCTGCACCCGCCGCCACCAGCACACGATCGGGCCGCGCGCCCGGCCCACGCTCACGACCGCGAACGGAATCGAGTCTGCCACCACCGTACGCAGGTCGGGCTGGCTGAGTGAGCAGAGATCCTCTGGCGTCTTCACCCCGAAACTCGAGTCCGGCCCGGCCCACGGATGGTTGTGCCACACGGCGAGCGTGCCCGCCCCGCAGGGCGCGGGCTGAACGCGGTCGGCCGTCGAGCTGACGAGGTCGGGCATCACCAAGTCCTGGACCAGGGCCGTGTCTCCAGTGACCGTGCCCTGCAGGCACAGCACCACCTCGCGATCGAGGCCTGCGGCGAGCAGACTGATGCGCCGCAACAGCGAGGGAGCGAGCACCAAGCGCTTCAGCGGCTGCGAGGCGAGGATGGCGGAGTCGGCCGGCGTGAGCACGCCTTGACCCCGCGCTGGGCTCAATGGTGCGAGCGCCGCGGCGAGCAGGCATGCGGCGAGACGAGACGCGGGCGGCAGCATGACCTAGGATAGCGCAGTCACGGCGACTCCGCGGGCCCACGCGCCACCGCGCTCTTGCTCTTGCACTTTGCCACACCGCTCCCAATACTTAGCGTCGGCGCCCCGCAGGGACGGTTTGTCGGTCCAGGTCGTAAGAGATTGCAACCCTTATTCTTATGAAGCTCGCCGGCGCGGCGTCCGGGCCGGGCGTGCCGGCAAGGAGCGCGATGTGAGCTGGCTCGGCGGCAGCTCGCGGGGATCGGCGATCCCGACTCCGCGGAGTCTTCTGCGGTCGGTGTACGTTGGGCGGGTGAGCGTCGCGGCCGCCATTTACATTGCCGCGGCGCTCAAGTTTGCCGTGGCGGCCCCGCTCGACCTGCTCCTCACGTCGCTCGTGCTGGTGACGACGGTCCTCGTCACGATCGCCTCCTACTGGTACACCCATTTTCTCGCCCGCCCGCCGGGGCGCACGTTCCTGTACGCCCAGGCGTTGTTCGACGTCGCGCTCATCACGACGGTCGTGCACATGACGGGCGGGCCGCAGAGCGACCTCACCCCGCTGTACGTCCCGGTGATCGCGGTGACCGCGGTGCTGATGCCGTTGGCCAGCACGGCGCTGATCACCGCGCTCGTCGGCATCGTGTACTTCGCCGACGTGGTGTTCGGGCACACGACGCCGATGACGGCGCAGGTCACGCTACAGCTGCTCGTGTTCGCCGCGGTGGCGGCGGTGACGGCGTATTTCGCGAGCCGGGTCTCGGTGATGGGGGCGGAGCGCGAGGCGCTGGCGGGCGCGCTGCGGCAGGCCCGGCTCGAGGCGGCGGACGTCCTGCGGAACATTCCGACGGGGATCGTCACGGTGGACCAGGGCGGCCAGCTGCTCTTCTGCAACCCGGCGGCCGAGCAGATCCTCGGCTTCCAGGAGGGGCAGTGGCGGGGACGGCCGATCATGCCGGAGTTCGCGCGGATCGCGCCCGAGTTCTGGGCGGCGATCACGGCGACCGCGCGGCGCGGCGTGCGGGCGATGCGGGTCGAGGCCACCGTGCGGCGCCCCGACCGGACCTTTCCGATCGGGGTGACGACCACGACCCTGGAGGTCGAGTCGGGGGGCGCGCCGCGGGTGACCGCGATCTTCAGCGACATCTCCGATTCGAAGCGGTTCGAGGAGCTGCGCCTGCGCGCCGAGCGGCTCGAGGCGGTGGCGGAGCTGTCGTCGAGCCTGGCCCACGAGATCAAGAATCCGCTGGCGTCGATCCGCTCCTCCGTGGAGCAGCTGGGGCGCGCCAAACGCGCCAACGCCGACGAGAGGTTTCTCACGTCGCTCGTCGTGCGCGAGACCGATCGCCTGTCGCGCCTGCTCTCGGAGTTCCTCGATTTCTCCCGGGTGCGCGCCACCGAGTGCCGGTCGCTCGACCTGCGTGAGGTGGCGGCCGCGGCGATCCGGCTGGTGCGCGAGCACCCCGACTGCCCGGCCGATGCGGTCATCGAGCTCCAGGGCGACCCGACGCCGATGGAGGGCGACGAGGACCTGCTCCACCGCATCGTGTCGAACCTCGTGTTGAACGCCGTCCAGGCCGCGGGCGACGGGGCGCGCGTCGAGGTGCGCGCCGGCCGGGCCGAGGGGCGCGCGCTGCCGGGCAGCGCCGGGATTGAAAACGCCGTCTGTTTGGCCGTGCGCGACAACGGCCCCGGCATCCCCGAGCACGTGCGGGCGCGCCTGTTCGAGCCGTTCGTGACCGGGCGGGTCGGCGGCACCGGGCTTGGCCTCGCCATCGTGCAGCGCGCGGTGGAGGCGCACCGCGGCCTGGTCATGGTGGACAGCACGCCCGGGCAGGGGACGACGTTCACGGTGTACTTCCCCGCGGCCCGGCGGAAAGAGGAAGCCGCATGAGCCAGCAGCCTTCGATATTGGTCGTCGACGACGAGATGGGGATCCTGGACGTGCTCCGGATCCTCCTGAAGGGGGAAGGATTCGAGGTCACGACGGCCCAGGGCGGGAAAGCCGGGCTCGAGGCGCTGAAAGCGAATCCCCCCGACATCGTGCTCACGGACATCAAGATGCCGGGCGTGACGGGCACCGACATCCTCGCGGCCGTGCGGGAGCAGGATCCCGAGACGCCGGTGATCCTCATGACCGCGCAGGCGTCGCTCCAGACCGCGATCCAGGCGGTGAACCAGGGGGCCTTCTACTACATCCAGAAGCCGTTCTCCAACGACGACCTGGTCGCCATCTGCCGTCGTGCGGTGGAGCAGCGACTCCTCAAGGCGGAGAACAAGCAGCTCAAGCAGGAGATCCGCCGCCGGGAGCGCTCGGGGCTGGCCAAGCCCCTCGGCAAATCCCGGGTGTTCCTCGAGGTGATGAAGCTCGCCGAGCAGGTGGCGCCAACCGAAAGCACGGTGCTCATCCAGGGCGAATCGGGCACCGGGAAGGAGGTCATCGCGCGCTACCTTCACGACCTGTCGGCGCGCTCCGAGGGCGGGTTCTTTTCGCTCAACTGCGGCGCGCTGCCGGAGAGCTTGCTCGAGTCGGAGCTGTTCGGTCACGTGAAGGGATCGTTCACGGGCGCGGTGCGCGACAAGCAGGGCCTGTTCGCCGCGGCGCGGGGCGGCACGTTCTTCCTCGACGAGATCGGCGAGATGTCGCCCGCCACCCAGGTCAAGCTGCTGCGCGTGCTGCAGGAGCGGGAGGCCATCCCCGTGGGCGGCACGGAGGCGATCCCCGTCGACGTCCGGATCGTCGCCGCCACCAACCGCGATCTCGAGGAGGACATCAAACGCGGCCGCTTCCGCACCGACCTGTATTACCGGTTGAACGTGATCGCCATCCACCTGCCGCCGCTGCGCGACCGGCGCGACGACATCCAGATCCTGTGGGAAGAGTTCCTGAGCCGCATTGCGAAGGAGCGCAATGAGCAGCCGAAGGCGCTCGCGGAGGACGCCAAGGCCGCCCTGATCGCCTACGACTGGCCCGGCAACGTGCGCGAGCTCGAGAACGCGCTCGAGCGCGCGGTCGTGCTGAGCAAGTCCACCACGATCGACCTGTCGGCGTTGCCGGGCAAGCTCACGGAGCGCCGCACCGAGCCGCTCGTGGCCGAGCGGGCGCACGCCAACCCCACGCTCGACGTGATCGAGCGCGCCTACATCACCTGGGTGCTCCAGAGCGAGGGCGGCAATAAGACTCGCGCCGCCGAGGTGCTCGGCATCGATCCTTCCACGTTGTATCGCAAGTTGGGCCGGTACGAAGGCGATGCCGCCGGCTGAGGCCCCCCCCGACCCCCCCGAGCCCCCCGGGCCGGTCGGGGTCGAGACCCTCGAGCGCCTGGCGGCGGCCCCCCGCTACAACCGATGGATGTTCGACCGGCTGCGCCCCTGGGTGGGGCGTCGCGTGCTCGAGGTCGGTGCCGGGATCGGCACCATGTCGGCGTTCCTGGTCGATCGGGAGCGCGTGGTGCTCACCGACACCGAGCCGTCCTACCTGGACCGGCTGCGCGAGCGGTTCGGGGACCAGGGGCACGTGGCCGTCGCCGAGCTGCGGCTGCCCACCGTGGACCCGCGGCTCGCCGCCGAGCGGCTCGACACCGTGATCTGCCTGAACGTGCTGGAGCATATCGAGCACGACGGCGCGGCGCTCTCCGCCATGCACCATCTGCTCGAGCCCGGCGGCCGGCTCGTGCTGCTCGTGCCCGCGCTGCGCGCGTTGCACGGCACCCTGGACGAGGCCCTGGGACACTTCCGCCGCTACGTCCCCGCCGAGCTGTCCACCAAGCTCCGGGCCGCGGGCTTCCGCGTGCGCCATCTTGAGTACTTCAACCTGGCCGGCATCGCGGGGTGGTGGCTCGCGGGCCGCGTGCTGCGCCGCCGTCTCATCCCCCCGGGCGCCCTGCGCTGGTACGAAGCGCTGGTGCCGCTGTTTCGGCTGGAGCGGCTGCTCCCCGGGCGGGTCGGGCAGTCGCTCATCGCCATCGGCGAGGTTCCCGGGTGAGCGCGGAGCGTTCACCCGGGAACGTGACGCCGCTCCGGCCGACCGACGACGTGGTGCTCTCCGTGGTCGTGCCGGCGTACAACGAAGCGGCGACCATCGAGGAAGCGCTGCGGCGGCTTAGGCAGGTACCGCTGCGCCTCGAGGTGATCGCGATCGACGACGCCTCGACCGACGGGACGGGCGCGATCCTCGACCGGTTGTCCGAGGCCGGGCTGGCGCAGCAGGTCATCCACCACGCGGCGAACCGCGGCAAGGGTGCGGCGCTGCGGAGCGGCATCGCGGCGGCCACCGGCGACGTGATCGTCGCCCAGGACGCCGATCTCGAGTACGACCCGGCCGAGCTGCCCGCGCTGCTGCAGCCGATCAGGGACGGCCGGGCCGATGCCGTGTACGGCTCGCGCTTTCAGGGTGGGCCGCACCGCGTGCTGTTCTTCTGGCACGCCGTCGGCAACAACCTGCTCACGCTCGTCTCCAACATGCTCACCAATCTGAACCTCACGGACATGGAGACGGGCTACAAGCTGGTGCGCGCCGACCTGTTGAAGCGACTGCCGCTGACGGCGGAGCGGTTCGGGATCGAGGTCGAGCTCACCGCGCGGCTGGTGCAGGCGGGGGCGCGCATCTGGGAGTTGCCCATCTCGTACAGCGGGCGCACCTACGCCGAGGGGAAGAAGATCACCTGGCACGACGGGCTGGCGGCGCTGTTTCACATCCTGCGGTATAACCTGCTCCCGCCGCGGGGGAAATGGCGTGGACGCTAAGCGCCTGTACGGCACCGTCGCCGCCTGCGCCGTCGTCGTCTATCTCGGCGCGCTGTGGAATGGGTTCGCGGTCGACGATCTCCCGATCATCGTCCTCAACCCGCTGATCGCAAACGTGTCGGGCGTGTGGCGGGCGTTCGCCGCGCCCTACTGGTCCGCGGACCTGGGCGGCCACATGTACCGGCCGCTCGTGATCGCGGGCTTCGCACTCGACCGGCTGGTGGGAGCGGGGCCCGCCTGGTTTCACGCGGTGAATCTGCTGTGGCACGCCGCCGCCTCGGTCGCCGTGGCGGCACTCGCCCGGCGCTGGGCGGACGCGACCGTCGCGCTCATCGCCGGCCTGCTGTTCGCCGTGCATCCCGTGCACGTGGAGGCCGTCGCGAACATCGTGGGCCGCGCCGAGCTCATGGCCGCGCTCTTCACCGTGCTGGCGGTGTACGCGGGCCTTACGCGCGAGAGTGTCGGGTGGAGCGCCGCGGCCCTGGGCTTGGGCCTCCTCTCCAAGGAAAACGCCGCTGTGGCCCCCGCTCTCGTCGCGTGGGGGTGGCTGCTCGGCCTGTCGCGTCCCGGCCGGCGCCGCATGGCCCTGTTCCTCACGAGCTGGGCGCTGGTGGGCGGCGCCTACGCCGCCGTGCGCGCCGCGGTGCGCCATCCGTTCGCGGGCTACGAGAGCATCGCCCCGATGTTCGTCGGCGAGGCCCCCCTCACCGTGCGGCTGACGGCGCTACACAGCCTTGCCGACGTCACACGGCTGCTCGTCTTTCCCCTCAAGCTGCGGGTGGACTATTCCCCTGCCGAGCGCACGGTGGTGACGTCACCGCTCGATCCGCGGTTCCTGGCCGGGCTGGCGTGCGTCCTCGTTTGGGGCGCGCTCCTCGTGTCGGCGTGGCGGCGCGGCCGAAAAATGGAAGCGTTCGGGCTCGGCTGGATCGGCGTCGCGTTTCTCCCGGTGGCGAACCTGCTCTTTCCCGCCGGCTTCTACCTCGCCGAGCGGACGCTGTACCTCCCCTCCGTCGGGTTCGTGCTCGCCGCCGCCGCCGGGTTGGCGCGGCTCCCCCAGCAGCGGCTACGGCCGCTGGTCGCGGGGCTGGTGCTCCTGGCCGGCCTCCGCACGGCGGTGCGCGTGCCGGTGTGGCGTACCAATGAGAGCGTCACCCGCAGCGTGATCCACGACTCGCCCCGCTCGTACGTCGGGCCCAAGCGCCTGACCGCGCTGTTCCTCGACCGGCACGAACCGGCGCGGGCGGCGGAGTGGGCGCGCATCGCGGCCGGGCTGTACGACCGGGACCCGACGATTTATGTGACCGGTGCCGTGGCGGAGTTTGCGGCCGGCGATCCGAGGGGGGCCGACTCCCTGCTCGCCCAGCTCGAGCGCCTGTGCCACGGAGGCTGCAGCGGGTACTATCGGCACGAGGCGGCGGTGGCCCGGGCGCGCGGATACCCGGAAGCCGCCGACTCGCTGCTGGCCCGTGTCGGCCGGTTGCGCCCTCCCTAACCGGGGTCACCAGACGGCGTTGCGGTCGGCCCGGTGCCTTGCAAAAATCCCGACTCGCGGGCGTCGCGTCACCCCGACCGAGACCCCGGTCCGTGAGCGTAACACGTTGTTATAGACTGAGTTAAGCGGCTTTCCGTGATGCAGGGCACGGGGTTTGCCTCACCAGTCGTGGGGGACAATCCCGCTTCACGCAAAGCTTGAGTTGTCATTGATGGACTCCAACGGGGGTAATGTCACATGAATCGCAAGGGTTTCACACTCATCGAGCTGCTGATCGTGGTGGTGATTATCGGTATCTTGGCCGCCATCGCGATCCCGAAGTTCGCGAACACGAAGGGGAAGGCGTACATCGCCTCCATGAAGTCGGACCTGCGCAACTTGGTCACAGCCGAAGAGGCGTACTTCGCCGACTCGGTCAAGTACAGCGCG
>Ga0193721_1000099_pt1 | contig 26460 bp, 28 predicted proteins | sample U2s2metaG_FD_145078 | JGI IMG/M metagenome (GOLD analysis project Ga0193721, IMG submission 145078) | Soil microbial communities from a riparian zone of the East river system, Colorado, United States - U2s2 | ecosystem: Environmental > Terrestrial > Soil > Riparian zone | place: USA: East River...
TCCCAGGTTTCCAGGAAATTCATCCCATGGTCTTCAGTGGGATCTATCCGATTAATACGGGAGACTTCGAACATTTGAAGACGGCAATCGCAAAGCTGCGCCTCAACGATTCTGCGTTTATTTATCAACCGGAAAGTTCCGTCGCGCTCGGATTTGGATTTCGCTGTGGCTTCCTCGGACTACTTCACATGGAAATCATCCAGGAGCGGCTCCGGCGCGAGTATAACATGGACATCATCGCAACGAGTCCAAGCGTCGTTTATGAGGTGATCACCACGCGCGGAGAAAAATTGTCGATCGATAACCCGGCTCACCTGCCTGACCCGAGCGTGATCCAGGAAATTCGTGAGCCGATCGTAAAGGCCTACGTGCTCTGCCCGAACGAGAACATCGGCGACATCCTGCAACTGATTCTGGAAAAACGCGGCCAGATGGAGCGCACCGAGTCGCTTGATACGCGTCGAGTAATGTTGCATTGCGAATTGCCGCTCAACGAAATTCTCGTCGATTTTAATGACAAAATTAAGAGCCTTACACGCGGCTATGGCTCCATGGACTACGAGCACGCCGGCTATCGCGCGGCGAAATTGGTGAAGCTGGATCTTCTCGTTAACGGCGAGCCGGTCGATGCGTTTTCGACCATCGTGCATAAGGATCGTGCGGAGGCGAGAGGACGCCAACTGGCGGCCAAACTAAAGGAAGTAATCCCGCGGCAGCTCTATCAGGTGGCGATCCAAGCGGCCATTGGCGGAAAAATTATTGCGCGTGAGAGCGTTTCGGCATTGCGAAAAAATGTAACCGCGAAATGCTACGGCGGCGATATTACACGCAAGCGAAAGTTGCTGGAGAAACAAAAGGAAGGAAAGAAGCGAATGAAAAGCATCGGGAAGATTAACATTCCGCAAGAGGCTTTTATCGAGGTGCTCAAAGCGCAATGATTTCTGTCATGTCGAGCCTTTCGACTTCGCTCAGGACAAGCTTAGTCGAGACGTCTCTGGAGGTTTCCCCGATCGAGAAAAAATTAGAGATTCCTCGACTTCGCTCGGAATGACAGAAGGATAGTCGATCTAACTCATGTTTACATCGCGCCACGTAAAACATAGCCGCCTGCTGCTGCGGCACGCCCGGAAGTATTTGCGCTATAAGGATGATCAACTCAGCAGTGCGGACCGGGACCAAATCACTGCGGGCATGAAGGATCTCCGTGAAGCGCTATGGCAGAGAGATCGGGAGAGAATTCACAGCACTGCCGATGCGCTCGATAAAACACTTCACAGGCTGACACCGGTGACATGGGAGTCGCATTGGCGAGAGAATTGTGAGGTGATTTTGGTAGCCATCGTTGTGGCAGTCGGGATTCGTTCTTACTTCTTACAACCGTTCAAAATTCCCACGGGATCGATGCAACCAACCTTGAACGGGATCATTGGTTATCCGAGCAGTGCGCCTGCGCCGAACATTCTGCGGCAGATTGGCGAGTTCATCGTCCTGGGTCGCAACTACATTAACGTTGTTTCGCGCGAGGATGATCAGCTTCTTGAGATCCAGCCCAAGAAAACGTTCTTTTTCTTTACGTTTTCACAGCTGATCTGCCAGCGGCAAAAATATCTGGTCTATGCGCCGCCCGACACGCTTAGCCATGATTTCAACGTTTTCCCAGGCCGCATTTTTCATCGCGGGGACATCATTGCCAGAGGCGCGATCGATACGGGCGACCAGGTATTTGTCGACAAGTTTAGTTATAACTTTGTTAAACCGCATCGAGGCGACGTTTTTGTTTTCCGGACAAATCATATTCCAGGTATTCGCGAAGATCCTGAGGCAGGCTCGCCATTTTATATCAAGCGGTTGGCCGGACTGCCTGGAGATCGTTTGAGAATTGACCCGCCGTTTCTCTATGTGAATGGCAAGAAAGCAGAGGGTTATGGTTTTGCCCGGGTTATGTCAGCGAAACCTCCTTATCGCGGCTATGGCTTAGGCCACGAATATCTGTCGCAACCAGACCGTACGTTCACCGTGCCGCAGGATGGCTACTTTGCTTTGGGTGATAACAGTTACAACAGCTACGATAGCCGCTACTGGGGAACAGTGCCCGAAGCGAATCTCGTCGGGCGTGGTTTGTTGGTTTACTGGCCGTTTAATTGGCACTGGGGGATTATCCGTTAGGAATGGAGTAATAGAGTGGTGGAGTGTTGGAATGATGATCTGATTCGCATTCCTTCGTTGCTGCAATACTCCAACGTTCCAGCTTCGACTCTCGCCGCAATGTCGCGGCATTTGCCGCGTCTGTTTCCTCTACTTTGCCTTTGCGGTGGCTACGCGATTGTAATGATCTTCAGTCCAGTGCGGCATGCGCTCGGGGACGGTTTTCGTTGCATCCGGCGCTATAAACGCATCTGGATCACCTTTGCGCTCCTGGGGTTTGGCTATTTCCTTTTTCAGTTTGTCACTTTCACTCCGATTCGAAACTGGGCCGATCTTGATCTGAACCAGATCATCTCGTTGCCGCGCTGGTATTGGCCGCGATTCGTGGACATATGGCGCGAAACCCCGCTGCCCGCCCTGGAGGGAGTCGCAGGCATTTTTGACAACGCCACTACAACTTATCCGCTCTCTGTCGTCGCCGCTGTGTTCATGCTGGCTAACTGGCGTGGACTGCACGGCGCATTGCTTCGGGCATTGTGGAAACGTTATCGGTTCTGGGGCCATCTTACGTATTTGATTCTGTTGCTGAGCGCGCTGGCGTCGCTCTTGAAACCAATTGTGTTCTGGCGACTACCAGAGTGGAGTGGGTTGGTCTCGGCTGCGGGACTCCTCCGAATCTCGGCCACAGTCGATGCGACCGCGTTCATTTTCGAATATCTCCTGGGCGTTTATATTCAGGTGTATCTGATCACCGTCTGCCTGGCTTGGATAAAAGGCGTGAGCTTTGAAGAGGGAGAACTGTTTCGCTTCGCCATGCGCCGCTTCAGTTATGTTTTAGAATGGGCTGGGATTGTCGTTGCGGTGAGCATGCTGATTGTCCGGTTGCCTCTTCTGCTTGCTTATTTCACCAACATTCCCGGGGTCCTCGATTATCTGCCAATCGCAAGGGTGCTGATGAGTATCTTGATCATCGCGTTTTGCTCCGTGCAAATCTCGCTGGCGCTCCATAATGAAACGGTGATCGATGGGATCCGCGCCCACTTCCTGTTTGTCCGGAAATACGCCGGTCGTTTCGCGTGGTTTTTGGCTATCTGCAGCATCCATTTCTTTTGTATAATGGTCTGCGACGCCATAGTACGGAGCGCAATTGCTGATCGATTGGGCGCGCTGTTCCTTTGGAAATTGAGTTTCGCTTTTCTTCGGGGAGTAATCGTTGCCTGGCTCTTGGCTTCGTGGGTCTGTTTATTTCGCCAGTGCGAAACCGGCCGCATCAATGGCGAGAAGTGGATTCAGTATTAGAAAACCCGGCCTTGAGCAGAGCAACTGTGAATGCGGCGACGATTACCCGCCAAAGCAAATCGAATCTCGCTCTCGCGTTTGTTTCCTTGGGGCGCGAGCGAAAACGCGACATCACCATTTTCTACGCTTTCTGCCGTATCATTGACGACATTGCGGATTCTTCAGTGCTAAACGTAGTCGAAAAGCGAGTGCGTCTGGCGAAATGGCGCCAGATGCTTCATACCACGGCCCCGGACGAGCCTCTTCTGGCTCGCGACGTAAGAGAGTTGATCGCCAAATACTCGCTGCCGACCGGCATGTTGGAGGAAATCATTGCCGGTGTTGAAATGGACCTGAGCACGCTGCGATATGCCACTTTCGAAGAACTCAGGATTTATTGTTATCGAGTCGCCAGCGCGGTCGGCCTGGTAAGCATCGAGATTTTTGGCTACCGGAATCAAGGCTGTAAACAATACGCAATCGAGCTGGGGCTGGCCTTGCAGACGACGAATATCATTCGTGACGTCTGGAAGGATATGCAGAATGGGCGTATGTATTTGCCGCAGGAAGATCTGGCGCGGTTCCATTACTCTGAGACCGAGCTGATACACCGGCACTACAACCAGCGCTTTGTCCACCTGATGGAATTCCAGGCGCAGCGAGCGTGGCGGTTCTTCGCTAAGGCCGCCGCGGCCCTGCCCGCTGAAGACCGGAGAGCCATGACGCCGGCGGAAATCATGGGCTCGGTTTACCGGGGTTTGCTCCGGCGAATCGAACTGGACAAGTTTCGTGTCTTCGAAAAAGATTACCGCCTAAGCAAAATGGAAAAGGCAGGTCGAATCGCTGCGCAACTTTTCAAATCTTTGTTGAATGCGACGCAGCGGACATCCGTCTGACTTCCCGATTGCGAAACTAACAACGAATATGAAAGTAAATTCACTCAAAATTCTATCAGCAGTTGTAACCGGGCTCTTTGTCGTGAGCATGACTTTGTACGCGCAAAGTGGGAGGGATGTGGTTGATTCCCGAACGAGCCACCCAACGATGACAGCGACCGCGATCACGAAAGCAGATGCTGAGAAAAAATACCCACCAAAGGGAGGCCACTATCCGCCTGGGACCCGTAACCCGCATGACGCTTCCGGAGTTGTAACGAGCCCATATCCGCCGTACCAACAGTATGACTGCTCAAAGGTTGCGCATGGAGGGCTAGTCTTGGACGTGCGTGCAAAGCACGTATTTGTATATCCGTAGCACCAGTTCGGGCCGACAAAGGCTGTCTTGAGGGCTTCCCCGCAACATCAGGCGGACTGAGCAGTTTAATGCGCGAACGGATTTTGCATCATGAGAAGGGGAATTGTTTTAGTTACTTCCGGCGTCGCGTTGATTGTTTGTACTCTCACTTCATGTGACACGCCCGTTGGCCAGGGCGCAGCATGGGGTGCCGCCACTGGGGCTATCATTGGTGGTGCGGCGACTGGTCATGTTCGGGCCGCATCGATTGGCGCCGCAGCGGGAGCAGCCGCCGGCGCCTTAACGGGCGCAATCATTCAGGAGAATCAAGCTGCGCGTTACGGCCCGCCACCCCCAAGGGGCTTTCCATACGCGCGCTGGGCAGGGACGCCAGGTTTTTATTACAGTCCTTACACGGGACGGGTCTATAACCTTCGAGGAGTTCCACCCGGCGGGCTTACGCGCGACGTCGATACTGGCCAGCTTTTCCGCAAACCGTAACTGACCACTAAGATCGGAATCAGCGTGCTTGCGCCTGGAGTGCATCCACCAGCGCTCGCACTTCATCAGTCATCTTTAACAGCTCTGGCCACGGACGATGATAATTTTCCCCAGGCAGTTTGCGTGTCGCATCAAACCCCATGTGTGAGCCGATATTCTGCTCGCTTGGGGCGTGATCGAGCGAATCACTTGGATTCTTGATGACAGTGGTGTCCCGCGCGGGATCGGTGTTCGCGCACAGTCTAAAGAGCACTTCGCTTGTGTTGTGCACATCGCAATCTTCGTCCACGGCTATGATGTATTTGCTGAACATCATCTGGCCCATGCCCCACAGACCATGCATTACTTTGAAAGCTTGGTAAGGATACTGTTTCCGAATACTGACGAAAACCAGATTGTGAAATACACCTTCCGGCGGCAGCGTCATGTCCACAATTTCCGGAAAATTCATTTTGAAAACCGGCAGCAAAATACGCACGCTCGCATCCCCGATGTAATAATCTTCCATGGGCGGGATGCCGACAATTGTTGTTGGATAAATCGCGTCACGCCGGTGGGTAATCGCCGTCAAATGGAACACGGGGTAATCCTCGATGGCAGTGTAGTAACCGGTGTGGTCACCGAACGGTCCTTCCGGGCGCAGCTCGCCGGGCTGAACATATCCTTCCAGAACAAAGTCAACGTCCGCGGGCACCTCAAGATCGATCGTCTTGCAGCGAACCAGCTCGATTGATTTTCTTCGCAGAAAACCAGCGAACAGGAGCTCGTCCAATCCGTCCGGTAACGGTGCGGTTGCAGCGAAGGTGTATACGGGATCGCCACCGAGGGTCACTGCTACCGGCATGCGCTCCCCGCGTTCGTAATAACGCTTGCCATGACGCGCGCCGACCTTGTGAAGCTGCCAATGCATTCCTGTCGTATGTCTATCGTAAACTTGCATCCGGTAGATGCCGACGTTGCGGGCTCCGGTTTCGGGATCCCGGGTGTGCACATTTGCCAGCGTGATGAAACGACCGCCGTCTTTGGGCCAGCATTTGAGTATCGGCAGATCGTCCAGGGAAAACTGGTCTCCATTTTCTATGCGATGCACGACTTCCTGGCATGGCGCATCACGCACGGATTTTGGGCGTGCATGCAGAAGATGAATTCCCTGCTTGAGCAAATTCCAGCCTTCGCGGAGATCGGTAGGCGGTTTTGCTTTCAGAATGAGTTGAATTTCCCGGGCGAGGTCTTCGATGTCTGGAACCTGTAACGCGAGCGCCATTCGGCGGCGCGATCCCATCGTGTTGATTGCGACGGGAAATTCTATTTTTCTTCCATCGATGACGGGCTGTTCGAACAGAAGGGCCTTTCCACCGCCAGGCGACTTCATTTCGCGATCAGCCCATTCTGCAATCAGCAGATTGGTATCGACGGGAATTGCGACGCGTTTCAGTTCGCCCGCTTTCTCAAGAGCGTCCAGGAAACTGCGAAATGAGCGATAAGCCATTGCTAAGGCGTCGCGCTATACTGATTCTTTTCCTGGCAGAATGCGAACGAAATCGTTTACCGGCTTACAGCGGCGGGGGCGCCGGTAAATGGCGGAAGAAAACAACTCTGCCGTTGGCGAAGGTGACTCCTTTGGAAGGATAGGGGAACTTTGGGGGAATGTATGACCAGTCAAATGGCCCGTAATAGTACGGTCCGCCGTAGCTAGGAGGTGTTTCGTAACGCAGATAGACCCATGTTTCGGTCGGACGACCACGTCCGTAGCCCGGAATCTTTTGCTCTGGTGTGCCCCAGGCCAGCCATACCGCATCCATTGTCATGCCTGGGCGAATCCGCCCTTGATTCACCAGCGCCTGATCCTGCGAAGAAAGACCCTGGTAAATATCCGGATGTTGCGAGATCCGCGTTCCTGGCGTTCCACAACTCGTGAAAAGTAGCGCACTTGCCGCTATTCCGAATGTGGCCGCGACACGTTTCAGTTCGTCCGCTCGTTCAAGAACGTCGATGAAGTTTCGAAAATACAGGTAAGCCATTGGTTAGGTATGCTGCGATATTGATTCATGCATAGGTGGAATGCTCCAGAATTTTTAATTCCCTCTAGTTCGACGCCAGGTATTGGAAGGACATAACCCTGCTGCTGACGAATGTGACCACTTTACCGGGATAGGGGATACTAGGCGGGATGTACGACCAGTAGAATGGGTCGTAGAAGGGGCTGCCGAAAAACACGAACGTCCGTCCGCCGTGGTGATGCATATTTCCCCCTGCCATGCCGACCCCGGCGCGTCCACCCGCCACGCCGACCCCGGTATAACCCAGGCTGTAGCCCGGGCCGGAATCATTAGAAGCCCATGGCCCCCAGGGCCCAGGACCGTAGTACGGATAATACGGGTAGGTCGCGTAATAAATATAAATCCAGGTCTCCGTCGGAGTGCCCGCCATGTTGCCCACAATTTTTTGGTCCGGCGAACCCCATGCCAGCCACACCGCGCTTCGTGACATTCCAGAACGAATTTGCCCCTGGCTTACCAGCGCCTGGTCGCGGGACGAAAGATTTTGGTAAAGTTCGGGATGGTCTGAAATTCGGGTCTGTGGTGTTGAACAACTGATGACGACTAGGACGACGGCCGCGATGCCCAGCATCGATGCGCCAGAAGAGGATCGACGCGTCATAATGCGGGGAAAATCTTAGCGCCACAAAATTGCGAGTCAAACCATGCGGTTTCTTGATTCAACATCGCCCCGCCCGTAACGTTGTGCTGCATGCAAGATCGCTACGGTCACCGGATTTCGTACCTGCGCGTCTCGATCACGGATCGTTGCAATGAACGTTGCACCTATTGTATGCCGCAGGAATTGCAGGAGTGGTTGCCGCGCCAGGAGATCCTCACGTTCGAAGAGACACTGCGCCTCGTTGGTATTGCAGCGGAGTTGGGTGTTTCCAAAGTGCGGATTACCGGTGGCGAACCGTTGACGCGGCGCGACGTCATCGATTTCATCAGGCGAATCCCTGAAATCCCACGGATCACAAGCATTGGTCTTTCCACGAACGGGACATTACTAGCGCGTGAAATCGCTCCGGGAAAATCAATGGCCAGCGCTTTACGCGCAGCCGGAGTTGGATCCGTTAATGTTTCGCTCGATACGTTAGATGGAGAAGTCTATTCGCAAATTACCGGACGCGATTTTCATGAGCAGGTTCTACGTGGAATCGACGCAGCGATCGTTGCAGGTTTTGAGCAGATCAAACTAAACACCGTCCTGATGCGTGGCCGAAATGAGGACCAGCTGATTCCGCTGATAGAATTCGCGGCGCACCGCAATTTGATTCTCCGTTTCATCGAGCTGATGCCCGTAAGCACAACCGAGGTGCTCGATGACAAAAATTTTATGCCGGTCAATGAGGCAAAGAGGATAATCGAATCGCGGTATGGCCGTTTGATTCCTGAGGCCGAGTTTAGAACGAATGGTCCGGCCATGTACTATCAAATCCCCGGGCGCCGGCAGCGTATTGGCTTTATTGGAGCGATGACCAATCTCCATTTCTGCGAAAACTGCAACAAACTTCGTCTCACGTGCGACGGGAAAGTGCGTCCGTGCCTCGGGAGTTATCTGGAGTTCGACATTATGAAACCATTGCGGGCCGGGGCCAGCGATCAGGAGCTTAAGCAATTCCTCCTCGATGTTGTCGATCGAAAACCTGAACAGCACGATTTTCGCGAGAACTACCAACCGAACCGCAAAATGATCGCTATCGGCGGCTGAACATCAGGCGATTGAACGCTTTCTGTCATGTTGAGCGAGGCGAAACATCTCTGATTAGTACCCGCCAAAAGAATGATCAGAGATTCTTCGCTTCGCTCAGAATGACAAACATGATGAAAATTAAACGACTCAGTCACGTCGGCGCTGATGGTCGCGCCAAGATGGTCGATGTTTCGGCTAAGCCAATGAGTAACAGAAAAGCTGTTGCGAGCGGAAAGATTCAGCTCCAACGCGAGACGATCGAGTTGATTACGAAAGATCAAATCGCGAAGGGGAACGTCTTAGCCACTGCGCGGATTGCCGGAATTCAAGCTGCGAAACAGACCGCGCAACTGATTCCACTTTGCCACACTCTGCCGCTCGGGGACGTTAAAATCGACATTGTTACGTCTGACCAGGACGCACAGGTGACATGCACGGCGCAAACCGTTGCGCAGACCGGAGTGGAGATGGAAGCGCTGGTTGGCGTTACGACCGCGTTGCTCACAATTTACGACATGTGCAAAGCAGTAGACAGAGAGATGGAAATTTCAAACGTCCGTTTGGTCGAAAAGACGAAACGTGCTGTAACGACGGTCTATGATCGCCGAAGCAAACACCGCGGGCAATCATAGAGACCCCTGCACAGCAAATGCAAATTCAGGTCGGCATCATCACAATTTCGGATCGCGCCAGTGCAGGTGACTACGAGGATCTGGGCGGGCCAGCGCTGAGAGGAGCGGCGCAAAAGGCAGGATGGCAAGTCCTGTCGGAAGCGATTGTTCCCGACGACGCAGAACGTATTCAGCAAGCGATTCGTTCGTTTTCGCAGCAAGGCTGCGGCTTAATTCTAACCACCGGCGGCACGGGCGCCGGACAGCGGGACGTTACCCCGGAGGCGATTCGCGCAATCATGCGCGTCGAGTTGCCCGGCTTCGGCGAAGTGATGCGCGCTGAATCCATGAAGATCACGCCCAATTCCATTCTCTCGCGCAGCCTGGCAGCAGTCGTCGATCTTTCACTCGTGATCGCCCTTCCGGGAAAGCCGAACGGCGCCGTGGAGTGCCTCGGGTTTGTGCAGGGAGCGATCCCGCATGGGGTCGCGCTCGCGCAACGGGTGCCTACCTCGTGTTGAGGCTCGCGTCAGTCAGGCCAAATTAGCAATCGCATTAGTTGCTTGCCGTAATCTGTGAGATGCGCACTTGTGCCGTGGCCGGAAATTATGTCGCGGGTCAGATGGGAATAATCGGCCGAACTTTTTTTGACGTAACTCAGCTCAGGCTGCATCACGCTCTTATCGCTCGATTCTGTTCTCAGGGGCACACCGGACGGCGCAAACGAGACTTCCCATGAAGATTTTTCGTTTCGGCTCCCTGTCGTGAGCATCCACGAATAAAGTTTTGGCAGCTCGAAATGCCGCGCTTTAGGGACCGTCACTTTGTAGAATGTCTCCTCGCGACCGAGAAATTCGGGAATGGTCAGTGAGGGATTTTTGCGAAGCGCAAGATACAACCGTGCGATATCGAGCCCGGCGAGATTCATGCCATTGTAAACACCGTTGTGATTGGGATCGTTCCTAAAGAATGCGTTGTACCACGACTCGAATTCAGGACTAAGCATGAGATTCAATTCCAGATGGAGATGCGCGCGTTCCCTGTTTAGTCCTGTTCCGGTGTAGCCCATCACGGCGATGCGCTGGCCGCGCTTCATCGTCTCCCCTGTCTGGACTGCGAGCGAACTGAGATGTCCGTACAAGCTGTAGTAATTTGAGCCGCCCCAGCGATGCTCAATGACGATGTATTTTCCGTAGTTCGAGTAGCCGGGGACGGAGTTGACGTGCACCACTTTGCCATCGGCAATGGCGCGTACTTCGTCGAGCGGCTCACCGTGCGCATCGCGATGGAGCGGGCGGATATCGATCCCTTCGTGAAAACGGGTGTAAACAACGCCACCCGCTGTGTCGGTTGGATCACGGACAAAGCCGTATTGGCCCCCTTCCCACGGAGTTGACTTGAGACCCTTAAAGTTGCGTTCGATGTGCTGGTAGAATGCGGCGCCGCCGCCTGAAAACAGGGCGTCATTGTCGGTTGGCAGAACGAGATCGAGAGCCTGATTCTGTCCCATCGCTGTGGTGCGTATCAAAGCGGACGTGACAAGCATTACTCTCAAAAGATGATTCATTGGTTACAGCAGACGCCCATAGGCTACCAGTAGGCGGTTACCGCTTTCGTTGTCCGATCATGTGCCAGTCTTTTTTCATCACCTCAATATCTGCGGAGGTCAGCCCGGAAGGGATGTAGATTTTTCCGTCAGATACGCGCTTATCGATTTCTAATTCGGTAATTGGTCGACCATTGATGAACACGAAAAGCAAGCTGCCGCGACGCTCAACGCTTAAAGTATCAAGCACGACTCGCCCGTGCTCGTCGAGTTGAAATAGTGCTCCATACGTTCCGTTCGCAGCGGGATACGGAGAAAATGCTATGACGTCGCGCTCCGAAATCCACGGAGTCTTTTCGATTGCCACCGTTTTTCCGGACACCTGGGCGCGGACAGATGTCGCGAATACCTCCGTATCCCGAGGGTTTGCTTGTGCGTGCACCCGGAACGTGCAATGTCGTTGCTTTGCCACGCTTCCAGCCGCGGCGAAAAGGAGGCAAAACGCAAATGCACAGAGAGTTTTCATGCCGATTGGATAAAGGGTTTGACAGGGTTTTTGCAACCTCGAAAGCTTTCGGGTCTGTTTTAATCCGCTCATGAAGCGAACAGTTCTGCACATTCTGATATTTTTCGTTGTCGGGAGCATGTTTGCTCAGGACACCATGCCTACGTCCACACCCGCACGCAGGCGCGGTTGGTTGGGCCGCCTTCTCCATCCATTTTCTCCCGACGCAGTTCCCCAATACAAGGATGCCAGACTTCGCGGGCTTACGGTCGACCTGCAAATTACACCGCAGACCGTCAAGCTATCTGAAGTCCGGCAACTTGGCATCAAATTGACACTGGCAAACATATCCAAACGTCCTGTGACGCTCGATTTTCCGACGAACCAGCGGATTGAAATTTATTTAACGAGTTCCGAAGGGAATATCCTCACAAAGTGGTCAGACAACCACGCGATTGCAGAGAAACCAGCCACAATTTTGATTAACCAGCAGGAGCGGATTGAGTATAACGAAACAATCGCAACGCGCGACCTTACGCCAAACAAAGTCTTCATCGCGGAAGTGTTTTTTCCTCAATACCCCGAGTTGCGTGTCCGGCAAAAATTCCTGGCTGTGCCGTGAGAGAGTTGATAGTCGATAGCTGATAGTTGATAGAGTCGATCGTGTCGGCCAATCAACTATCAACTAAGAACTATCAACTCTTTTCAGACTATCATACTCATCCGCAGGGACATCGGGTGCAGCCTTATACGCCAGCGTTGCTCCAGCCTTGGGTGGATTCGGCGAGTAAGTTCGGGTTAACCGACATCGCTTTTACCGATCATGATCGTTATCACGCGGGCGTCGACTTCGATGAAATCGATCGTCTGCGTGAGAGAAATCCTCATCTGAGAATCCGCGCTGGCATTGAGCTGGATAATGATCCCGTTCACTCGGAAGCCGGCCGAAAATGGATTGAGAAGCATTGGGACAAACTCGATTTTGTTCTCGGTTCCGTGCACTTTCTTGGTCGCACCGACCGAATGTTCGACAGAGTGCCAGATGGCGCGGAGCAATTCGAAGGGCATGACGTCGATGCAATTTACGCCGATTATTTTCGCCGTGTTCGCGAAATGGCAGCAATCGGGTTGGTCGATTGCCTCGCTCACCTTGATCTTGTTAAGATTCATGGTCATCGGCCCGGCTCGGAAATCGGCGCTATTGTCAACGAAACACTCGATTTTATTCGAGCGCGGAATCTCGCAATCGAACTTTCAACCGCTGGATGGCGCAAGCCGGTGAACGAACTCTATCCAGGCGATCGGATCATTGAACTGGCGATAGAGAAGGGGATTCCGTTCACGATTGCCTCCGATGCGCACTCGCATGCGCAGCTTGGCGACAGTTACCCCAGGCTCGCGCAAAAGATGGCCGGCTTTGGGATTCGCTGCGTTTGCATTTTCGACAAGCATCAGCGCGTCACGCGCGCTGTTTGTGTCGAACCACGTCTATAGCTGAAGATCGAGTTGCGCCCGGCTCTGCGGTGAGGTGGCTTGTTCCGTTTCCGAAGGCAGAATGACCTCAAGATGCAAACGTTGGGCGAGGCGCTGGCAGGTTTCGGGCGCAAACCCTTCGAAGTGATTGCTCACGAATGCCCAGACGTTGCGCACTTCGGAAAGATGCCGCTCAATCTTGAGCGACCAGCTTTCAAGTGCAGCTTCCCGTTTCCATAGTAACTTCTTGTAATGATGGACGTGCCCGCCATCGACATCGTATTTGGTTGAGTAATCGCCAAGCAAACGTAGATAGAGAAAATCAGAAGTGCGCGGCAGGAATTCGAAGGGCGCGAGATTTCGTTCGTTAAGTGGAGTGGTATCCGCCCAGACCCAGCAAATGCGATGCCTTTCCAAAAGCCGAATGAACTGTGGCCGATGCCATCCGGTGTGACGAAATTCAATCGCGAAGCGGAAATCCTTCGGCAGTTGGCCAAGAAAATTGCGTAACGCCAGCTTGCCGTCCTTGGGCGCGAACGAAGGCGGAAGCTGGATCAAGATGGCGCCAAGTTTTGCTCCAAGCGGTTCAATGGCGCGGAGGAACAAGTTTAACTCGGCAGCGCAATTATGCAGCCGGGACACGTGAGTGATCTGTCGGGGAAGTTTACAGGTGAAACGGAAGTCAGTTGGGGTCATCTGGACCCAACGCCGGACGCTGTTTTCCGATGGAACGGCATGAAAAGTCGAATCCACTTCAACTGCCGTGAAATAGTTGGCATAAGATTCCAACCAGCGAGCTTCTGGCAAATCCGACGGGTAAAAAACGCCACGCCAGTCTTCAAAGCTCCACGCGCACGAGCCGATGCGTATCTTCTGCTGATCGGTCAGATTCAAAACGAGACTGCAACGTTAGCCAGTCTTCCGTGCTTGGAAAAGCGTTCACTTCTGGAAATGCGGTGAATATTCCACAAGTGCGCCGCCCGCCTCCGAAACTTGACTGGGCGCATAAGTTAACTACCCTGCCACACCCATGAAAATCGCTATTCGTATGCTTCTGGTTTTCGCGGTCGCCGCATTTCTTTTGCCCCAATCCGGTAGGGCCTCTGTTGTCTTCAAACCCGGTAAAAAGCCGGAGTACGTCGGCCCAGGCGGCGTAGAAGAAGAACTGAGCGGCGATGCTGTCGACCTGTTCCAGATTGGCCAGGCTGCTGAAAACGAAGGCAATTACAAACGCGCGGTCAGAGCTTACAAAAGTCTCGTCAAACGCCATCCCAAGGACAAGGTTGCCCCGGAAGCGCTTTATCGTGCCGCGAAATTACAGGAACAAGAGCACAATTTCTTTGCAGCTGCGGATTCATTTTCACAATTAGTCGAAAGATATCCCGGCAGTCCGCATTTCGAGGAAGCAATCGAGGCGCAGTTCCGAATTGGCGAAATTTATCTCACCGGAAAGAAGTTGAAGTTTCTTGGCATTCCGATTGCCTCCGCGTTGGATCGTGCTGTGACTGTTTTCGCCAACGTGGTTCGGACCGCGCCGTACGGAAAGTATACCGCGCGGGCGCAGTTTGATATTGGCCTTGCGCGCGAGAAGCAAGGCGCGAATGATGCGGCGATTCAGGCATACCAGGCCGTCGTGGACAAGTTTCCTAACGAGCCTGTTGCCGTGAATGCGCAATACCAAATCGGCTACATGTGGTTTACAGCTGCACAGTTAGGCGCAAAGGACGCGGCCGCAGCAACGAACGCTAAGACTGCGTTTGAAGATTTCCTCTTCCATTATCCTAAGAGTGAGAAAGCAGCCCAGGCGCGCGCCAATCTCGAAATTCTCGAGCACAAGCAAACGGCTAACTCTTACAGGGTCGCCAAATTTTACGACAAGCAAAAATATTATCGCGCCGCGGTCATCTACTACAACGAAGTGATTCGCCAGCAGCCGGGTTCTCAGGAAAGCAACGAGGCTAAGAAACGGATTGATCAACTGCGCGCAAAGTTTGGAGACGCGGCGCTTCAACCGGCGCTTCCGACGGGACAGGTCAGCAAGAAAAAGGGTGACACGCACGGCGCGCGAACTGCCGAAAGCGGGTTGGGGAAACCGGGCCCGGCAAACAATGAAGCGCCGTTGCCTGCGTCGGAGAGCGATAGCTCGCTTCCGCCACCTGCTTCGCTCGCGCCTGATACCACCACTGCGCCGGACCCCTTGCTGGCTCCGCCGGGTACAGGCACAAGCTCCAGTACCTTGCCGAGTTCTGACCCATCGGCCTCTCCTGGTGCATCCGCCTCACCGGCGCCTTGAAAGCCTTACTTACCACCCTATTCTGCTTTGCCCTGGGTGGTTGCCTTGGCTATCACGTCGGCCCGGTAAAGCCATATTATCTGCGCGATGTTCACTCCATCGCAGTACCGACTTTTAAAAATCGCACCCTTGTTCCTCGGATCGACGTGTTGGTTACCGATACCGTGATCAAGCAGCTACAACAAGATGGGACGTATCAAATTACCAATGGGGATAAAGCGGACGCTACTCTAACAGGTGAAATATCCAGGATCACCCGGGCACCGGCGCGCTCAGTGCGTGGCAACGTCCTGGCAACCACCGAATTCACTCTCTGGCTCGTGGTAAAGTACTCGCTGACTGGACGGGACGGCAAACAACTGGTAACGCCTACGGACGCGATCGGGACAACCAGCTTCTTTGTAAGTAGCGACGTGACTAGCGACGAGCGTCAGGCTTTGCCCCTTGCGACTGAGGACCTCGCCGGCCGACTAGTTACCCAAATCAGCGAGGGTTGGTGATGAGTAATGAAAGGTGAAGAACAGCTTTGGACCATCCTCAACGACAAACTCGACACCCTGCGCGCCACAAATCGGTTGCCCCAGGCAATTCGTGTTGCCGAAACGGCTCTTGAAATCGCCAAGCGCGCCTTCCGGGGCACCGATCTTCCTCTGGCGACCAGTTTTGAGAAGCTAGGACAGCTTCTCGATCAAAAGGGCGATCGCGCGGCGGCCAAAGGATATTTGCTCAAGGCGCATGCAATTCTGGAAAAGGTAGACCCGCCAGACCAGCGTGCGATCTACCGCTCTGCGAGGCGGCTTGCATTTCTGTGCGATAGTCTCGGCCAGTCTGAAGAGGCCATTAATTTCTACCAGAAAGCAATCGCCGCGGGTACCGAAATTGAAGATATTCATTATTCGGATCTCGGCACCATGTTAAACAATGTTGCCCTGATTTTGCGTAAGTCGGGACGACAAAAGGCGGCTGAACCGTGCTATCTGCGCGCATTGCAGATTTACGAGAAACAACTCGGGCCGGATCATCCCGATGTCGCATCAGTGCTGAATAACCTCGCCGTGTTTTACACGAATGAACGCCGTTTCACTGAGGCAGAGAAAATACATCTTCGCGCCCTGGCGATTCGAGAAAACTTAACCCCGCCTCCTCTGGCCGACATTGCGCAGTCAAAATGCAACTTGGCGGTGGTCTATCATTCGCGCGGTGATTACGCCAAGGCGGCGGAGCTTTATCAGGCTTCGCTCAAGATTTGGGAACAGGTGAAGGATAAACCTTTGAAGGATTACGAGATTGTCGTATCCAATTATGCCGATCTTTTGCGCTCGCTTGGCCAGGTACGCAAAGCGCACCAATTGGAAGTTCGAGCACGGAAGAAACGCTCAGGCTAACTTCCGAATATCTAGTGTTCGTCCTTTGCGTTGCCCGTTTGACTTGCAGGCGGCTGGCACACGCGCATTGTAACGGCCATCGGTTTTGCTCGCGTGGCGGAATTGGCAGACGCGTACGGCTCAGGACCGTATGGGGAAACCCGTGGAGGTTCGAGTCCTCTCGCGAGCAGTGTTTGGTGTGCCAGGGACCTTTATTTGAAAGCCAAAACTATCGGCAAGCTGCCGATTTCGGTTGTATTGATCGACTACTTGCGCGCCGTTTTCCTTCGCGCCGCCCAGCGAGCCTTCATCAACTGCGAGAGCCTTCTTCGCCCGGCAGGTGTGAGTCCGCCTTTCTTTGCCGAAGGCGCAGCTTTCGTTCCTGCGGACTTTCTTCGTGCCGCCCAGCGAGCCTTCATTAGCTCGGAGAGCTTCCTTCGACCAGCAGCCGTAAGTGCGCCTTTCTTCTTGGCAGGGGATGGTTTTGTGCCGCCTTTTAGTCTCGCCCAGCGGGCTTTGGCCGCAGCTGCAAGCTTCGCTCGGGTTGAAGGCGAAAAGTAACGCCCTGCCTGTTTAGGGGATGTTGTGGGTCTGGCAGGTCCGGCCGGTCTGGCAGGTGCACCTCCCAGGATCGAGGAAAGACGTCTTTCCAGATTATCAATTTGTCGGCGTATTGAAACTGCTTCTTCTAAAGCTTTAACAGATATATCCATGCTGGTGACATAGCCGGGGTTTGCGGCATTCGCAATCCTTTTTTATAACAAACTTCATGCCTAACATTTCCGACACATGACTTTCACGTATTAGTTACATCCATGTGGTAAACACAAAGCGAGTTATCGTAAAATTGTGAGCTGACGTTTTATTGACCTTCAAATGACAAAATCCGGTACCGCAACAGAACCGACGCGAGTTCGACAAATGTTTGGTGCCATTGCCAGACGGTACGATCTGGCTAATCATACGCTTAGCTGCGGGACCGATTTTTATTGGCGAAAGTGCGCTGCCAACATAGTCGCCACCTGGCGGCCAGGCAAAATTGTAGATCTCGCAACTGGCACAGGAGATCTGGCGCTTGCGTTGCAAAAGAAACTGCCGGATGCGGCAGTCACAGGCGTGGATTTCGTGCCTGAAATGCTGGAACTGGCGCAGAGAAAAGGTGTACGTCAAACAATCCTTGCCGATGCGATGCAGCTGCCATTCCCTGATGGTTCATTTGATTGCGTTACCATCGCCTTTGGCTTGCGTAACATGGAGAACCGGGGAGGCGCGCTGGCTGAGATGTCGCGCGTGCTTGGGCGAGATGGCCATTTGTTAGTGCTTGAGTTCTCCCTGCCAACAAGACCGATCGTCTGTGCAATCTATCGCCTCTATTTGCACCGCTGCCTTCCATTGCTGGGCTCTCTTTTGACCAGAAAGAAAAGTGCCTACGACTATCTGGGAGACTCTATCGAGGAATTCCCCAGCGGGCGTGCAATGATCGATTTAATCGAAGCGAGCGGCTTTCACCACGCAACGCTTCAGCCATTGAGTTATGGCATCGCGACGATTTACACCGCGCAGAGTGTCTGATGGCACAAGCTGCCTACAGGATCACGGCGTAATGCTTGGCGCCGGACTTGGCGTTGGTGATGGTTGCGCCACAAGAGGCAATCTCAGGCTATTCAGATCCGAATTGCTAATCGTAAACGTACCTTCGCGGCCGTCTACATGCGCGTACCACGTTCCGTCGTTAGCTGGAGCGCCGATGATCAACCTATGTGGCGTCTTGTCGTCGGACGAAGTTGTGAATGCAAGAGTGAGTTGTGGCTTTTCTAAACCATCTTGAGGCTTAATTGCTCCAAGCCAGCGTGCTGCATGCAAGCTCGACAACGTGTTGAGTAGCGATTGCACATTGTTTCCATCGATCTGACCGGTGCCTTTTAGCCAGTGCCACTGGTTATTTTCGCCGCGTTCCAGCGACAGCTCCTTGTCTGTCGTTATGCTCAGGCGATGAATTTGGTCTGGTTTAAGCTTAAAGATCGATAACTCCTGCCATTGCAAAGGATCGGCTGGGATCTGATCCAGCAGTCCGCGATGGGCTGTCACAACAAATGGTTCATCTGTAAGTCTCGCGTAAACATTGTCTTCGTCTTCCTTTCCAAAGGAGAGCGTAGCAAATGGTTCCTCACCGGCCTTGGTCTCGGCAGTGTTCTCCGACGCAAACGAACTGAACGTTATTTGAAGACGAGGTTTATCCAGGCCGTATTTTGGCAGATTCGAAGCGACATCTTCCACGAACCTGGTCACCCGCGCGTTTTGTAATGCGTCGATCAAGCGGCGGACCGCGCGTGAATCTGCGGGCGCGTTGTTTCGGCTGGCGATGGTCCAGTTTCCATCTTTGCGCGCAAGCACGGTCTTATCTTTGCCCGGAACATCGATCGTGATCCGATCGAGAACGTTTGTGTCGATCCGAACCAAGTGATAGTCACGCAGATCGGCTGGCTTAGTATTCAGGGCCTCTTCAATCTTCTTGGGCAATGTGTAGACCGCCCCACGAGGAGCAAATCGGACATAAACCTGGTCCTTTTCCTTCTCAGGGACGCTGCCGATTTGCAGCATTTGGCCTTTGTCATCCTGTCCAAAGACTTTGATCGAGTCCGCAATCTCGACCTTTTGGTCCTTTCTTGCTTCCTGGCTAAACAACGTGATCGACCCGCGCGGCTCCGCCAGCCCATAAGGTCGCAAGTCGCCGTGATCGTCGGCCACAAATTGTTGAATGCGCGCCGTTGTGACTTGCGCAATCAGGTCACCCACTTTCTCGTCATCCGCGCGAGCTCGAAGTGGTTTGACGATGTCCCAATGGTCGCCCTTCTTCTCCAATTCCATTTCACCAGCAGGCGTCTTTAACGCGATGCGGCGCACCTGCGCAGTAGCGACATCAGTTAATTTCTTGTCACGGAATTCCTCCGCTTTTTTATCGAGGTCTTTTTTAACCGATTGTTTGGCTAGAAATGTTTCCTTGGAGTTCTCAAAGCGGACATACATCCTGCCTTCCAATGCAGCGTCTTTTCCAAACAAGATTTCAGGAGGTCTGTCAGAGCCGATTAATTTGAGCTTAAGCTTCGGTCGGTTCAGGCCGTATTCGTTCAGTTTACTCTTATCGGCGTCAATATCTTTCGCCGGGATTGTTCCCTCCTTTTGCCAGGTCTCGAGATCCGATAGCAAATTCTCAACCAAGGCAGCGTCGGCTTGATCCTTGATTGGGATTTCAAGCCGCCATTTGTTGTCCCGGCGGCGTATCTCTATTTTTTCATCGCCATTTTGAATGATAATGCCGTCGACCTTGCTTCGGTCGAAATTGACGACGTTCTGCGCCTGCCGCCTGGCCTCCCCGGTGCTCGGCTGTTTCATCTCAAAGAACCTGAGGTACGCGAAAACTGCGAGCACAACGACAGCAAGGATTAAGGTAGTTCTCCAATTCATATCTGAACAGCGTTTCGCCGGAAGCCTTCGGTGTTGTCTAAAACGTCAGACGACGGCTGCGCTCGCTCCAAAGGATAGATGTTATGGCGATACTTCGGCGACATTCCGTGTGTTAGACGCGCCGTTGCCACCAAACCACCGCTCCGATCACGGCAGGGATCAACGGCATGAATATCAGAATAATCCACCGCAGACGAGCCAGCGCATCTTGATCAAGACTGAAAGTAAGAGGCTTTGAAACTTTCGGTGCGATACCGATTAGCTGTTCGCGGCTGAGCAGCCAGTTAACGCTGCCCGAAATGAAATCGAGGCCCTGCTGATCCTGCGAAATAGCATTGTCTTGGACGAAGGTAGCATTGCTAACGACTACTAAGCGGGATGAGTTAACCTGCACCCGCTCATCCGCGCTGCCACCTTTTTCAATCGCTGCGCCTATCGTTAGTGACGTATTGTTATCTCGCTTCGCGTCAGCCTGCATTTTTACTTGATCATCCGAGGTATAATCAGTCTCGGCAAAATAGCCTTTTTCCGCCTGGATCAGTGGCTCCAGACGGGTGTTGACAGCACGCACTCGGTCGGGTTCAAGGGTGAGTGAAGAGGTGCCGCCCAAAAAGAGTGCGCGTACATCGGCTAATCGTTTCGTGATTGGGCTGTCGCCGAGGAACCGAGCTTGAACGTCTCTTGTTAGTGCCAACTCCTGGATCCCCGTTCGCAGAAAGACCATCAGTCTATCGTCATTCACCTTAACGCCCAGCTCGTTGGCAAACGCAGCAAGTTTCGGCGTTTTCGCGGCCGGATCGAGGAGAAGCAAAATCCGGCCCTGTTTATCCCAGAAGTTGCGCAGCACTTTCATTTCGCGGTCTGAAAAATCGTACTGCGGTCCTATGATCATGACGGTTTTTACATCCTCAGGAATCGCATCCAGATCGAGAAGGTTTAGCTCTTTGAACTGAACGTTTTCGTTTTCAATGAATGTTTTTAGGATGGAAATCGCGCTGCCTTCAGTAAGTGGCGGTTCCTTATGACCGAGGACGTATCCAAGGATCTTCTTTTTTCCTTCCACAAGGTCGATCATTGCGCCGGTGATGGCTTGTTCGCCTTTGAATGCCGCTACGCGAGGGCCTTCGCCCAACGCCATTCCGCTCTGGTCGATCTCGGCCATCTCGGATGCTTTGACCGTCTTATTGCGGCCTTCGTAATCGACAATTAGAAGAGGCTCGTCGGTAACGACTTTGTATTTGTCGAACAACTCCTTTGCGCGGGAAAGATTACGCTCCGGATCGATATGCTCGATATCGACCTTTCCTTTACCAGCATATTGATATTCGGTCAGCAAATTCTGAACATCTGCCGTGATCGGCGTGCCCGGCGGAAAGAAAACCGTGATGCGCATCTTGCCCCTGAGCGTGTCAAGGAAGCGTTTCGTCTTATCCGAGAGGGCATATTTTTGGTCACGGGAAAAATCCCAACGAGCGTAGTGTTTGAAGGCGATCGAGTTCACCATCGCGGCCAGAAACAAAACCAACACGATTTGCGCGAGAACGTTGAAACCGATTCGAACCCGGCGAATTTTTTTCCCCGAACGTTTTTGGAGTTGGCTTGTTTCGTTAGCCACCGGTCAAAGCCTCCATTTGCGGGATTGAAACGCCTGGTGCGTAAGCGTCAGCATCACGATGGTCATGCTCACATAGAGAACGATTGGGCGTGTGTCTATCACGCCGCGCGAGAACGTTCCCATGTGCTCAATCGCAGAGAAATAACCCAGCAAATCGCGCGTTTCCGAGCTTACATCGAGCAGGATGAACTGAACCAGACCAAGGAAAAACAGTAGCGTAATCGCGCAGAAGGAAATGATTGCCGCGATGATTTGATTCCGGGTCAGAACGGATGTGAGACAACCAATCGAAAGATAAAACATTCCGAGCAATAAAAGCATCAGATAGGATCCGGCGTATGCTCCCGCCGAATGAGCAGCGGGCTCATTCGTGACCTTGTGGAAAATGCCAAAATAAAGCAGCGTCGGGATCCAGAGAACTATGTAAAAGACCAGTGCGCCAAAGAATTTTGCCAGTACTACCTGCCAGTCGCGCACCGGGACAGTTGTCAGTGGTTCAATCGTGCCGAGCTTAAATTCTTCGGCAAACAGTCGCATCGTGATAAGGGGGAAAATCAAAACAAAGGCAAACCAGAAGAAGACTGAGTTAAAAAATGCCTCCTGTACCGTGTATTGAACCTGGCGCTGGTTCATGAAGGAAACCTGGAAATAGAAATCGATCCCACTGACTATCAGGAAAAAGATGAGCACGATGTACGCGATCGGAGAATGGAAATAGCCGCGTGCTTCGCGAGAAAGGAGAGTGTAAAACTTACGCATGGCTTCGGAGCGGAGCGATGGAGTGTTGGAGCGGTGGAGTGATGACGTACTCTTCCGGATCCTCGGCAATACGCGCCACCCAATCCGCGTCATCCCGCTTTTGTTCCAGCTTTTCGATTAGACGCAGAGGCCGATTTTCGACTTCGTAATGAAGCACGTCGAAGGCCTCAAAGCGCCCGCTCGAAATTTGCTCTGTTTGTTTCAGCCCAACCGCGCGAGTCATCGTCTCGGCCGTTGATCCCAGTGCGTAGTAAAGAAATTGAATGTACTCGTTGACTGAGCGGCGAACGTATCCTTCAGAGATGTTTGCGGAGATCGACTGCGCAGCGTCCGCCAGTTGCGAGCGCAGTTTGAAATCGATGTTCGCCTCGACGAATGCAATTTTCCAGACTAGTTCAAACAATTGAATCGCCTTTTGCCAAACGATCAGTTTCATGTAACCGCGATTCTTATTCCGAAGCTTCGTCTCGTAATTGATCACTCCAATACTCCTTTACTCCATCACTCCAGTGATCAGACCGCGTCTGAGTGCGTGATTTCCACGAACACATCCTCGAGCGTTGCTCGACGCTGAGTCAGTTCGCGCACGGCCCAGTGGCGCTCGGTAGCAAGGCGGAAAACCTCTTCGCGCACATCGACGCCTGATTCCACGCGCAGCGAAAATCTCTTCCAATCATCCTCCCCGTCGGTGATCACTTCCCGCACACCTGAAATCTTCTTTAGCTCGTCCGCGCCGTTGTCTTTTCCTACCTTCGCTTCAAGAACAACACCGCCGGCCTGCCTGATTTTTCCGAGTAAATTTTCCGGAGTATCGCATGCCTCGATCCGTCCTTTGTGAATGATGACCACCCGGCTGCATGTCATCTCTACCTCCGGCAAAATGTGCGTCGAAAGTAAAATTGTATGCTGTTCACCCAGGTTCTTGATCAGCTCCCGCACCTGTCGGATTTGGTTTGGATCAAGGCCGATTGTCGGCTCATCCAGAATTAGCAGGTCCGGCTCGGCAATCAGCGCGTCCGCGAGTCCGACCCTCTGTCGATATCCCTTGGAGAGGGCCCCGATCAGCTTGTTCTCCACACCTTTGAGTCCACAAAGTTCGTTTACGTCGCCAACACGCTCGGTGATCCGACGATGTTGGACTCCCTTCAAGGATGCTCGGTAACGCAGGTACTCTGTTACCCGCATGTCGCTATAGAGTGGCACGTTTTCCGGCATGTAGCCGAGATGCGCCCGTGCCTGGAGCGATTGTTCAAAAACGTCGAATCCCGCAATGGTGGCACGACCAGAGGTGGGCGGCATGAAGCTGGCCAAAATCCGCATTGTGGTGGTCTTGCCCGCACCGTTGGGGCCCAGAAATCCCATGATTTCGCCCCGGCTAACCTCGAAATTCAAATCCCGAATGGCAGGCTGCCCGGCGTAACGTTTTGTCAGATTCTCGACCTTAATCATTGAGCAATATTTCCATGAGACAACCGAACGTTGATTGCGTTGCCAATTTTTTTAGCGCGCCGTCATATTCAAAGTGGCGAGCTGCTGGTTTTGTCCCCGGGGGTGGATTATGCCAACTGTGAAGTTAACTTTTGTGCCGCTTTGCACACCTCGAAGCAAGTCCTCGATTTGTTTGACGGAATTTGTTTCGGAGTTGCCGGCGCGATAAATCACCAGCCCGCGTTCGAGACCCGCATCAGCCGCCGGGCTTTCTGGTTCGACTGCGGCAATCAAAACGCCGCGTCCGCGGAGGTAACCGAGCGCGTCGCTTAGTTCCTGGTTCAAATCCTGTAGCTGCAGCCCAAACAGCTTTTCCGCGCTAGACATGGACGTATCGGTGGCGGCCGCAGGCTGGCTCTTTGGTTTGGCCTGCTTTTGTGCGACTTTTTTGAATCGATCGACGCTTTCACGCACTACTTCCGCCGGAATTGCGAAACCCATTCCCTGAGTGGGAACACCTTGCGGCGTGAATGCCATTTTCGCCGAGCTAATACCGACCAGCCGCCCCGAGAGATCGATCACCGGTCCGCCGCTGTTGCCCGGATTAATTGCCGCGTCCGTTTGAACCAGACCCTTATAGTCGGTCTCGTCCACAGTAATGTCGCGTTTGGTGGCGCTGAGCACTCCCCGACTGATCGAGCTCCCATATCCAACTGCATTACCAACTACGATCACAGTCTGGCCCAGCAAGTTTGGCGAAATATTATCAAGACTGATTGAAGGAAATGCAGTCTCTGCGTCGATTTTGATGAATGCCAGATCGGTCTTGTCATCGCCCGTGATGTAATGAGCGTTGTACGTTTTGCCGTCGTTGGTGGTGACATGAATTTTCAAATCGGCTGCGCGCTCGACCACGTGCTGGTTGGTAACGATGTAGCCTGCCGGATCGATAATGAAACCGGAACCGAGACTTTGCAGAGTCTGGCGAACTTCGCGTGGACGAACGCGATTATAGCCGAAGAATTGCGCGTAAAAATCCTCAGTCGGATCGCGCACCGTGCGTCTTACCACGCGCTCGGTATTAATATTCACCACCGCCGGCAGGACTTTCGCCACCGCCAGGACGGCTGGTTCCGAAGCCGGATCGGCCTGGCCAAAACAAACTTTTGTTTGCGCCAGAATCAGCAGCGCAACAAATAGCTTTTGGCATGGATTCGTTTTCATCCTCAAATCGCTCCCAACCATTTTATGATCTCTGTTGGAGCCATGCGCGCAAGTAACGAGGCTGCCTCTCCACTGTCAACTTGCCGGGCCTTCTTATCTGTCATGTTGAGCGAAGCGAAACATCTCTGGCTTCGTTATCCCTGGTGCGAAATGTCCAGAGATTCTTCGCTTCGCTCAGAATGACAAGAGGGACAGCCGCCGCCATGACTTGCCCCGCTGCGCAATGAATCGCAGATTAGTTACTATGCGCACTTCAATTGGTGCTCGCGCAAATCTGGAACTAATCGATGAGAATTATCGCCGCTGGCAGCGAAATCCTGAGTCGGTTGACTCGGGGTGGTCAGCCTTCTTTGAAGGGTTCGAGCTTGGAAATTTACCGCAGCCCGACGGCGCTGCTGCTGCCGAGGCCCGCGAAGCGGCATTACAGACGCGCGTCGATGGTCTCGTTTACGCGTATTGCTCGCTTGGTCACACAATTGCACGGGTCGATCCTCTGGCAGAGACGCGGCCGCAAAATCGGTTGCTGAGTCTGCATGAGCTCGGCTTCAGCGATGCGGACCTCGATCTTCGTGTTTCGTCAAAATTCTTCCTCGACAATCGGCCCATGGCATTGCGCGAAATGGTCTCCGGCCTGGAAAGAATTTATGCCGACTCGATCGGCTCGGAGTTCATGCACATCCAGGATCCGCGAGTGCGCGAATGGATCCGCAAGCGATTGGAGACCCGACCGCACAAGCATTCGACCCCGGCCGCCGTCCAGGTGGCGCTGTTACGGGCGCTACTTGAGTCGGAATCCTTCGAGATTTTCCTGCATACGCGTTACGTGGGACAGAAAAGGTTCTCACTTCAGGGATCGGAGTCGGTTATGGTGATTCTCGACACCATTCTGCACAAATGTACGGAAGGAGGCGTCGAAGAAATTTGCATGGGCATGGCGCATCGCGGCCGGCTCAATGTTCTGGCAAATTTCTTGCGCAAATCGCTCAAGGTTATCTTTACCGAGTTTAGCGAAAATTATGTTCCCGAACTGGTCGCCGGCGACGGCGATGTGAAATATCACTTGGGTTATCACTCGGTGCGCAGGCTTGCCTCCGGTGCGGAAGTCGAGATCCGGCTCTCATCGAATCCGAGCCACCTGGAAGCCGTCGATCCTGTGGTCGAAGGACAAGCACGCGCCAGGCAACGAATTCGCGGAGACACCGAACATAGGCGCAAGGTCTTACCGCTATTGGTGCACGGCGATGCGGCTTTCATCGCGCAGGGAATCGTGGCTGAGACGCTTAAT
>Ga0193721_1000100_pt1 | contig 26274 bp, 41 predicted proteins | sample U2s2metaG_FD_145078 | JGI IMG/M metagenome (GOLD analysis project Ga0193721, IMG submission 145078) | Soil microbial communities from a riparian zone of the East river system, Colorado, United States - U2s2 | ecosystem: Environmental > Terrestrial > Soil > Riparian zone | place: USA: East River...
TCCTTGTCCCAAGTTGTATATCTCTATGCTGGTTGTTCTGTACCTGAGTTAGTAAAAACGATGGGTTTCCATACTTGCAATTTGGACAGAACGGTTCATATTCGGATATCGGCATTTTACATCGACCACAGGATATGAACGAAGACACTAAACATTAAGATCATAGCAAAGATATAAGGTTAAATTGTTAGCAAACGCAGAAACACTAATCCTCAGACTAATGACCAGAAGGTTACAATCAATTCTCCAAACACAGATATTTGCACTCAAAATATGGTGGGCCGGAAGGGATTTAATTTGTTTACAATGTGAATCCAAAATAGAACGATTTTAAGATAAATGATAACCTATCTGAAGAACATATAAACCCGAAGGTTATAAATAAGTTTCTTCAATAACTGACAAAACGCGAGACTTATTTTGATTTCAAGAATTTAAATCTCTTAATTCAATTTTTAATAATTTTAATCAATATGAAGAGGAAATAAATTGGGGAAAGAGTAAGTCTTTATACACCTATCTCTCTTGCTAGTTTCACAAGTTTTTTACCGTCTTCAGTCAATTTGTTGAATACTTTATTTTTAACGCTCTTTCGGGCTACGAGTCCAAGCTTTTCCGCCTTAAGGAGCATTTTATGTCCGTATCCATATGCACCCAACTTAGTTAACAGTACTCTAGTTGGATATTCTTTTCCAGCACCAATTGTCTTTAATAACTTCACTAGTGCCTTTTCCTCCACAAGTATTTTTAACAATCTTGCTTCTTTCATTGTGCATTAGTATATATCACTTATTATATAATCGTTACTTATTATTGGATACAAATGCCAATATTTTTAATATCAAAACATCCTTATACAATATCAAAATACAGAAATATTCAAAATTATTACTCATAAGATTATAAACGTTCTATTTTATTTTACGTTTATCCCGTAAGTAAAGTTAATTATATATCAAAATGTGTCATATAAGTCACATATATAATAAAATTACATACTTTCTGAAATAAAACATAAATTAAATCTTGCTGGTAAGTGGGGTCAGTATATTGGATAATTTCGTTATTCTTTTCTTATGTACTGAGAAGTTTTCAGTCCCTTAAACGCCCGTCAATTAGGAATAGCATTCATCGTATAGGATTTCTTCTCTGAGCCCAGTCTATTATAGAACCATCGTAGCAGCGAACATTTTTGAAACCAGCATGTTTGAATTGAAAGTACTTATGGGACGCTCTTGTCCCTGAATGGCAGTAACATATGATCTCCTTATCTTTTGCTATCCCGAATGCGTTAAACTCATTTAGTAGATCTTCACCACTCTTTATCATTTTACCGTCATCGCCTATTCCATTCTCCCAGTTATGCAGTAAAGAGCCTGGAATCCTTGCTTGAGTATGTTCCAAGGGCGTTCTGGAGTCTATAATGACAGTAGCATCATCATTTAACTTTTCTTTTATCATCCTTTCGTCCGCCCTCAGAGAATCATTGGGTCTAGATATGAAATTAGTAACGACGGGCTTGGGAAGATCACGGACAATGGGCAATGTTCCCCCACGCCTAATAAAACTGAACGCGGTGTCTAGAAGACTAGTGTTGTTGTGACCATTGTAAAGTAATGTCCATGCTATTCGTGCTGCAGATGGATCGAAATTTTCTCCATAAACCACTACCTTCTTTGATTCATCTATTCCAAGTTTACCAAAAGGATTTTCGGCAGCTGCTCCTTCTAAAACAAGATTTGCACCATTTCCTGATATACTTATTACATCATCTAAAATGAGTGGAAGTGCATTTTTTATATGTCCAGAGCTGTACGCTACTGCTCCTCTACCATCTATGACAACCAAATCATGATCATCAAGATGAGATTTAAGCCAAATATTGTCAACGATCAATTCCTCGGATCTTTCCACCATTTGTATGATATACAATCTAAACGAATTCCTATTTAACTACCATGTGAATTAGAGCCGCGTAAAATGGAAGAACAAGACGAGGAGCCATTTAGAGTACCGAAAGTCATCACTTAACGCCTATGTTTGATTTTATGTATTTTAATACTTTCATATGACTATATCGCATCGCCACTATTACTATGATTGTCCGCACTGAAGCTGAGAACTTATAATAGATTTTGATTTCTATACATCACGATATGTAAATTGGTATTTCTAATGTGCATCATGGTCAATCTGATACTAAACACCAGCACCTACGATTACAGTTTCATAATCAAATCATCCAGTATCCACATCTGATACACTGATGCGTGCGAGGTCATCCCGTTGTTCACAAATCAATTCCGCATGGAAACCAAAGACAATAACAAAGGCGTGTTAGTTTCTAAAATGTGGTATAACATATCTTGCAAAGAGCCGCAAGGATCCAAGATCTGGTAGATCTGAAAAGTATACGGTAAAGTAGTCCACACCTTTGTCCGTATATCTTCCTAATTCTTTGACTATTTCATCAGCTGTTCCAGCAATAATAAACTCTAACATCCTTCTATTCGATATCTTTGTTTTCTCCACAATTGCTCTTTTTTTATCCCTAAGTTCATTCCTGTCTTTACCAATAATGATCATTCCTTGCCATCCCTTCATCAGCTTGTCATAGTTTCTGCCAATTGTCCTACAGCATTTACTAAGAAACAATAACTTATCTAAATATTCGTTATAGCTGCAAAGCCCATAATTCCAACCATCTGCATATGTTGCAGCTAGCTTAAGAGTCTGTTTACCTCCACCTCCAATCCATATGGGTGGATATGGTTTCTGAATGGGTTTTGGATTGCATACTGCATTTGATATAACATAGTATTTTCCTTTGAATGAAGGATTACAAGAACCTTCAGAAGATTCACATAACATTTTCTTAATTATCTTAATACTTTCCTCTAACATTCCGATTCTAACCGAACCCTTTGGAAAACTTATGCTATATGCTTGACATTCCTTTTCATACCAACCAGCACTTAATCCCATCTCAGTTCTGCCATTGCTTATTACGTCCAAAGTAGAGAACATTTTTGCCACAATGGCTGGATTTCTGTATAGGTTGACCAGTATTGCTCCAAGCCTAATCTGTTTAGTTATGGTAGCTAGGGCAGAGAGCGTTGTCCAACATTCAAGCATTGATGCACTTTTTCTTTCTTTCTTTATTTCTTGTCCTTCTTTCTCATTTGAAAGATAAGCTTGTATCCAAGGAATAAAATTATCCTTTAGCCATACGGAATCAAATCCCAGTCTTTCACATACAAGGACAGTGTGTTGAATGTGTTTATATTCTAAACCATCTTGGTAAATGTAGCATCCAAAACTTATTTTTCCTTTTTTCACCAATTTTGCAGAACAGTTATTAGAAATAATGCGTATATTTAATTGTGACACAAGAGACCAATGGTAAGCTAAATGATCCTAGTATTCGAAAACTTTTTGAAAATAAGAATTTTGTTTTTGTAGCTTCATTAATGAAAGATGGCTCTCCTCAGGTTACGCCAACATGGGTAGACATTGAAAATGGCTATATTCTTGTCAATACTGCAATAGGTAGGATAAAACAAAAAAACATTTCCCGGGATCCTAGAGTCGCATTAGCAATAGCCGACCAAAATAATCCATATGACATGGTTACTATTAGGGGAAAAGTAACAGAGCAAAACTGTTATATTCTATGGAAGTGGGACTAAATAAAATCATCTTAATGTTTGTATGTCAAATGGTTCATTTATAGAACGCAACATGTACAACATTTTTTTGATATAATTTGTCTTTGAAGGAACTTCCGTCAATTTCTGTTGATAAAACTCTATCAAATGATTTATGAAGCAGACTATCTCTTCCTTAGTTCCTGATGGATAAGTGAGTATCTGGGCATACCAGTATTCTACCAGTGCATCTTCACCATATTTTTGTTCCAATTCTAGAAGGAATGAAAAATTGGAATGACACCTTCTACATAATCCACCATGTGCATCAGCATATGATTTTTCTGTCTCATGACCGCACTTTGTTTTCATAATTATTACTTCTAGGAGTACGGATAATAAATATAAATCATAGTTAAGCCTAGACTCGATGCAGCAACGAGCTAAATGGAGCTTTCGTAAATAAAATAAGAAAAGATTAATTCAATAAACAAACTACTTATTAATGTTGAATTGTATATAACACAAGATAAGTCTTGTCCGATGCAGGATATAATATAGATGAAGGTAGCAAAGATTATTTGGAAGGCGCATCTAAGTTTAAGCCTGTAAAAGTCGAGCTTAAAGTTTCAAATGCAAAAGGGACAGATGAAGTCAATTACTGGGTCAACGAAATTACAAATCAATATGCAGATTTTGTTATAACGAATGTTAAAGCTGATCCCAACCAAGTATCATTTGAGATAGGTTCACCTAGCATGGATGATCTGACGGCCAAGGATATAGAGTTTCGATTAAAAGAGTACCTTGACATGAATTTACCGCCTTTCGAAGTCAAGGAATTAAAGGTCCAATAAAGAATTACATTCCATTTTTTATGTTTCAAAAACTATCAGCTCTCTAAAGAGAATCTGAACAAGGTTAAAAATCTACTTTTAGCACTGATAGCAGCACGCATCCCTCCGAGCCGGCACAGACAAGACTTAATTTATGTTCGATTCCTATCTTTACAAAATATAACATTACTAGAATCAATACCCGACAAAACGTGAAACTTATTTTTCTTCTTTTATCAATTCTTTTGCTACAGCGTTTATATTCAAATCTAGCATATTCGGTACAGTAGCAACTGGTAAATATCCCGGATAAATCCTTTCAAGTTCATTTTTGATAATTGTTCTACCCTGATCACTTACATTTCCAGATGGCTGTATCTGTTGCTCAACTAATGATCTAAATGTTTTGAGATACTGGAGTTGTTGATTTAGCAGTAGGCTAGGGGAACCTGCAGGGCCATGTCCCGGATAGAGCACTTTTGCATCAGAATATTTGTTCATAACGTAATTAATCTGTTTTATCCAATCCTGAGAAAGACTTATCCCAAAAGTGGGTCCAGTCAGTAGAGGATGCATATGGTTATTAACTAAATCTCCTGTGAACAGAATCTTTTGTGATGGAAGATAAATCATTGTTTCTGTGGCGGCCTCACCGGGCCCAATATTTTCGAACCTAAACGTTATCCCATCGACAGTAACATCCTGGCCTGATTTAACGATACTGTTAGGCAATACTATCTTACCAGGAAAATCTTTCCCCATAAGTTGCTTGGCAAGTTCTATTAGATGGGCAGGATCGTTCTTTATGGTCTCAAATGTTGCCTGAGTCGCATAAATAGGTACATTATTTGTGCCATTCGACAAGATACTTGTTCCAAAATAATGGTCCGGATGCGGATGTGTTATCATAATCGCTTCAATTGGCTTACCTGTATCCTGAATTTCCTGCAATAACCTCTCAGCGTTAGGTTTATCACGCTGAGTATCAATTACGATTATTCCCCTCGGAGTAGGAATCCAATAAGAGTTGACCGGACTTGGGCCAACAGAGGTATAGGTATTGATCGGAAATGATAACAAAGTATTGTTTGTTTTGTTATTCTGATCAATTATAGAGTCTGCGTTTGAAATTGCGGTTACTGTCTGTAGAGATTCATTGAATAGTGTGAATAGTGATATTAGGATAATCAGTATACTTGCAGTTACAATTCCTGTTAGCATGAGATTGCTTCTATTTATGTTTACATTATTTGTACCACTGATAACTATTTTCTGATCTGATTTTTTGTCGTCAGACAACTTAATGTAATAAGATATGCAAGTATTTATAGACCCACGTAAAGATGTAGTAACTAGGTGAACAGAAGGTAAGTTTTGAAAAATGAAGCAATTATGGGGATTGATTTCTTTAATTGCAACTATGACTTCTACACGAAAACGCCATGTAGCCCATGTCTGTAAGATATAATGTCAACTATGTTAGCAAATACAAGATCTAATAAAATGACGGACCCATGTAGTAAATTGTCGTATCGCTGATATTGCTATTGTGCTCTTAGGAAGAGGCTAGCACAGTACTGCAAATCGATGTATATTTACTTGGCATTTCGATCATATTGGATAATACCAAACGAAATTCCTTCGGTGTCTTCACATATTGCTAAATATCCAACGCCTGGAATGGGCATTTTGGGGCTTAAAACTTTGCCTCCTTCCATAGAAATTTTGTTAGAGAATTCATCTATGGAATGCACATCAATAGAATTTGTAATTCTGCCACCGGTATTACCACTCCCTTGGTTCGTTTTAGGAGTAAGTCCGCCGTTTATGCCTGGCTGGCTGTCTTCTCCTGTTTTTACAAGCCAGTAGTCTTGAGGACCATCCCACTTATTGAACTCCCAACCAAAAACTTCCTTGTAGAATTTCATTGCTCTTTCCGGGTTATCTGCCACTATTTCAAAATGAATTACTCTTGGCATAATTAAGAAAATAAAGTCAATTATTTAAGTTTAATGATAATTGAAGAATATATCATGTGTCCGTGTTAAGGCATTATTCGTCTAGGTTTATGAACTGCCTAAGCTTTGCGATATGTTATTTCGATCTAAATTTGAAGAAACGTTTCTGAAATAAATGAAAGAAATAAAGATAATGAATATATCATTAAAGGTAAATTAGAAGAGAAAGAAAAACAGATTGAGGAACTGACGAAGAAACAAAAACGTTTCGATGCGTTAATTCAATCATTAATAGATTCAGGTCAAGTAAACCCTCTTAGTGAATCGTAAAAGCTCACTCATGACAAGTAATTATCATCGTTTAAATTACTCAGGCATAATAGTATAATGCACCCATAATATAGAGACTTGTGAAAAGTTCTTCATGTTTTTCATAATTTTGTAATATCAGTTTTGCCTCTCCATTCCCAATACCTAATGAACCCCACTCCATTATGAATTCACCATTCTTGTCAAATTTTTGGACTCTGTTGTTATCTATATCCATAACATAAATGAATTCGCCTGACGGGTCAGATGCAATGTCTCCTGGACCACTGAATTGTCCGTCACCTTTGCCTAGTGTACCCCATTTATTAACAAATTCTCCATCGCTATTCAATACCTGAATACGATTGTTATCAAGGTCTGCTATGTAGATTCTTTGACCATTTGGATCATGTTCTATACTTGCAGGATGATTAAATTGTCCATCACCTGTTCCCGGAGAACCCCATGTTCTAATAAAGCTCTGGGCATCAATAGAAATACCAATTGTCATCATCACAAATATTGTTGCGACGGCTACTTGTGAATTATCTCCTACAGGTCACATGTTATTTGGAGACGTGATCACAGGATAGAGCATAGCACTATTAATGTCAGTTTCGCCGCAAGTAATACGCATATTACCTTAGTTGAGGATCGAGATTCTGAATAGTATTGATTGACCTTTCCCATCTGCATTCCAAAATCTAGAAAAATTTTTGTTCCCTTATCTTCTACAAGGAATTTGTTTCCTCCAATTTCATGGACACCCCCATAGAAGGTAATTTGAGATTTTGAAGACAACCTATTCCATAGCATTTAGTTGCTTATTACTTTGATCCTTTATACACGGTATATTCTAATTTTGAGAATCTTTAATCAAATACTGCAAAGTAAAATCGTGATGTTTCTGTTATGGTTGAATTGGTCAATCCTACAATTTTCGCACTATTTTCTGCATAATATTTTTTTACCTATAATCAAATAATCTAGAATGTACGACTCTATGGTGGTATAGATGGAAAGGGGCTTTAGACTTATAGAAGTTCATAACTCAGACGACTTTATTAGGCGAATTAGAAGGATCAGGGATCAGTATTTGAAACAACTGATTAACGAGAGAGCTCAAGATATGAGAAATGGTATCATGCCAGGCGATTTATATTAAGAAAAAACCATATCCCAAAAATTATAGGGTTATTCCAATCTTTATAGAATTAAAATTTCTGACTACTTTAGACTAATATACACTATCATAGGAACATCAAATAAGAAAGTATATCTTATCCTAGATTTTCTAGACCATGATGAATATAATAAATTATTTGGTTATAGAATGTCTTAATTGAGTTTTGTAAATAATTTTGATTTCTTCAACGCTTTCTTAATTTTCGGCGAGTCTGCAAAAATCCAAACTATTGATCCGTCGTGGTTAAACACTATTTTATTTGATTCTTCTAAATAATTTAGTATCGTATTTAATGTTGTGGGCATAACCTGTTTAGGTAGTTTCCTTAATAACTCATTTCTTGACTTGAAATATTGTCTTCTCTTTATTTCTCTCTCAACCATTCTGATTGTTGATAGAGTAGGTTGATGTTGATGAACGGTAGTAGTTATATTCACATTCATATAATACTATGTAATCTTATACTATATAATGCTATATTATATAATGTTATATGGGATCAGCCAAGTGGAAATAATTACTAAGTCCTATTATTGCAATACTATAAAAATAAAAGTATAACTTTTAGGATAAACTAAACATACCTACGAAATTATTCGGAATGTCCATAAAGGAAAAAACCAAGATATTCGGAACTGTAACTTACGTTAGTAAGGTGGATACCCAATGAACATAAAGGAAAAAGCAAAGGTTATCAGGAGCTCCCGACGGTGGTTTTGTTCAATATATTGGAGGACATAAGGCCTTTCCACAACCAAAACTTTGTGAGATGTATTTTTATGAATATAGGTTTGAACCGCAAGACTATCTACGTAGCATCTAGACGGCCTAATGTTTCTATTTGGATGTATAAACTTTGTAAATCTCCCCCATATCGGGAGCAACATATTTCCAATCATCACCGAGATTTGATACAAGTTCAAATCGTTCCTGTGTATTGAGATGTAATAACTTATAGACATTCTCCCCTACAGATATTTTGTTAGGACCAGTTATGGAAGTTATCTTTGCTGTTACGTTAATCGTATAACCAAGTATGTCAATTTGTGAGCTCCTGTCGTATCCATATTGAACAACTACATTTTCCCCTTCGTCTATACCAATTTTTAACTTCAAGGCAGGGTAATCATATTTACTTGATATTGGATTAAGTCCAGTAGTTACAACAGTAATCATTGATTCTGCACAACGAATTGCCTTATCACAGGTAAGATATTTGTTAAAACCGGAAGGAAAGAATGCTTGGACTGCGTCGCCCACGTACTTCAGTACAAATCCGTCATAACTTTCCACTACAGAGGACATCTCATGTGAAAAAGCCCTGATAATTGTAACCAGTTTATCCGCCGGCAGTGTCATGCTCATTTTAGTAGAGCCAACTAGGTCTACAAACATAATAACTAGTGATATCTTGGAACTTACCTGTTTACGAAGAAAATCCTGACCACGAAAAAAAAAGGCGTAGCTGTAACTGGGACTCACCACCTTGCCATTATCCACAATAAGAAATTCTGCCTGGATAGGAAGTGCTCTCATATAACGGGTAAGACTTCTTTTCACTCCTTCAGCGTACCGGCTTTGCGCTTCAAGAGTTGTCCCGGAGTAATGAGGTACCATCGCATGATTAGGCATATGCCGCCAGGGATGATCTATTGGCGCAGGTTCAGGAAACCACACGTCACCCGCATAGCCTGCCAGATGACCTTTCTCCAGTGCTTCCACCAAGGCTGAAGTATCAACGATTTTTCCTCGTGCACAATTAACTAAATATGATCCCTTTTTCATGCTGAAAAGTAGGTCATGGTTAAACAGGCCTTCCGTTTCCGGTGTTAATGGAGTGGTAATACTAATGACATCGGATTGTTCAACTAGTTGTTGTAATGGTGTATATCGTATACCAAATACAAATTCCTCTGCAGTTGTCAGTCGAGGGAGGTTATAGTATAAAATTTTGACGTCAAATGCCTTCAGTAGTTCGCACACCCGTTGTCCAATTCTACCTGCCCCTATAATTCCAACAACTTTGTCTTCCAAATCATGAGAGTAAGCGGCAATTTCTGCAATATCCCATCTACCATCAAGAACCTGTTTGTATGCGGGCATATAGTTTCGCACAAGTGCCAAAATATGCATTACTATCTGTTCTGCGACACCTACGACGTTGCTTCCAGTAATCTCAGCCACAGTTATACCTCGTTCTGCCGCTGCTTGCAAATCGACGTGATCAGAACCAACACCAGCAGTTAGAATGAGTCGTAGCATGGGTGCCTTCGAGATTCGTTCTTTCGTGATGTAGGCGGGCCAAAAAGGAGTAGTGATCAGTATCTCTGTGGTAGATAGATGTTCATCAAGCTTATGCTCTTTGTCAGTCAATACAACGAATTCATGGCCCTTTTTTTCGAGAAAATCTCTCAAGCCCAACGCGTTCTCCGCACAACCTAACAAGCCTGGGTTGTTTTTTGCTATCTCTCCGCCAGGGTAAAGAATCGCTAAAATTTTCATATGAAGTCAATTCTGAGTAGATTAGTTAAATCTTCCTAGAATGACGATTAAACAAGGAGAAATGACCACTAAAACAATATTATCTATTGTTGGAATAATAGCACTTATCATAGGAGCACTATTCTTGGCAGGTGACTGACTGACTTGCTGACTATGACTTAATATTTATCTGTCGATAAAAAGCAAAAATATTTGTCTCTAGATTTAAAACCAAGTTGGAGAAAATTATTTTCCCCATAAGTTGTTCCTAACTCTGTTTTAAGATATTCTCTATTTCCTTGTTTTTGCTCATATTTTATTTCATACGCTTTTCTATCTCCTATATTAGAAATTGAATTATAGTCAAATAACTTCATACCTTTTGTATCTTTTACTCTGTTATATGTCGCATCTGCGTATTGCTCAAGATTCAATCCTTGGTTCTCTAGAGAATTATCAATCCATATGCCCAGTTCTACTTCACCACCACTGAATTTTTTACTAAAATGTTTTCCCATTTCACCTGGCGGTTCAAATATGACGACGTCAGGAAAATAATCTCCTGGTGTAGTATCCCCCTCTATAACGTTCCAGTCTTGTGGATAAAGAAGTTGGAATCCATAATCAGTATTATTGTATAATAAAAAACCCTCTCTTTTCTGAGGACTTTGAGTGAAATCTGAACTCCCTTTGACCTCAACCTGATTATTTAGAAATATAATCAAGGTGAAAATTGAAACTAAAATTCCAGATAGAAAAATCTTGTTATAATGCAATCGATTTAACTTATAACAGGAATATTTAACCTTACGTACTTTCATGCTCTTAGGCTAGCGTTGAAGGGATTCGAATTTAAGTAGATTTTAAACGTCAGGGTTATGATGTTCCTTATAAGGGGATGTTGATTTCATTAAGCACTAAATAGATATCAGTATTAAAAATTTTAAATAGATTTTCTAAGAAATGATATTGTCATCTATCTTGACATTAAAGGGCTTGACAGATCATTTGGTTCGTTCTTGGGTGCTTAGGTTCAATAGATGCGAACCAATCTAAAATTAACAACCAGTGGGAAAAGTCATTGCTGCGATGAACAAGAAACAACCAATGCCCACCGGTTGTATTAATAAATATAGCAATATGTCGCTTAAAAAATCTACTTAACTCAGTTTATGATAACTACAAAATTCAGTTAATTAATCATAATCGCAGCTTATAGATATTAGCTGATTCAGTCTTATCTTTTCTTAACTTATCTTTCTTTTTTTAATTAAGGATTCGAATCGTGGACAACTTTAACTCTATCCCCGTAGATTCGCATTAATTCAGAAATTTCAGGATCGTCATGCAGTTTATTTTTTATTGGGAACTTGCTATTAGGTTGTACCGGTCTATTTGAGAGACAGGGATGCTTGCAGATGTCAATATTAATTCAAAAGGCCCTTTCTTTCCAGAACCTATGTCAGAAGGATTTGTGTAAATAAAATCGGTGGCTCATTTGTTCGGATTGGCATATCTTTGCTGTGAATGCTCTTTATTCTTGAATCTTTTTGACACGGCGTTTATTACAACTCCTGCAATAAAAATAGCCGCGCCTACCATCACGACAAGGGGGCCTGCAGGAAGACTCACGTAACTTGATAATAAGACGCCCAATGTTGCGCTGGCGAGCCCGAAGATAGCGCTCATGAGACAATAGCGAGAAAGCGTGGAGCTGAAATTCTTGGCTGCCGCTGCAGGAACTATCACGAGAGCTCCAACTAGTAACGTTCCAACCTCTTTTATCCCAAGTGCTACTATGGTGGCTACTAGAAAGAGATAGATCAAATTGATTCTCTCAACGTTTATCTTGCTTGCGGTCGCGAGTTCTCTAGAAATCATACTCACGGCTAGTTTCGGGTAAATTGCTTTAGTTACAATAATCACACAGACAGATACTAAAACTGTAATTATTGTATCAGTGAGAGTTATTTTGGATACATCACCAAACAAAGCCTCGAGTAGATCTACCTGGGGGGTGATTAGAATCCCTATCGCAAGTGCTAGGACAAAGAGTACTCCTACGATGGCCTCGACCGACAAGGCTGTTGATTTTTGGAGATACCAAGTGACAATTACCGTTGCAGCCAAGAATGCGAATGCGCCAATGAATGGATTAAAGTTGAATAGTATTCCAAGTGCAAGGCCTGGGAGAGCAACGTGGGAGAGTGCATCACCGACCAACGCCATGTGCTTTGATACCATGATCGAGCCAAGATAACCTGCAGTAGATCCTACAAATACGCCCACTATAAGTCCAAAAGTAATGGCATCTGGCACCAAGAATCGCCTACTCTTTATAATGCCCCTCCTCTGACAGAGCAAACTCATTCCCATATATGATGCTCAAAAGTTGTGAATGAGTCAGACTCTTTCTATCACCGAAGAACAACACTCGCTTATTCAAGGCTAGTACGTAGTCGGCGTAGTGCATCACAACATGCATGTTATGAGATATAAGAAAAAGTGTTATTCCAACTTCTTTTTTTAAATTATTCACCTTGTCGTAGATGGGTTCCTCTGCACCTATGTCTACGCCAGAGGTTGGTTCGTCAAAAAGGAGCACAGTTGGATTGTCTACGATAGCCCAGGCGATCAAAACACGCTGTAGCTCTCCACCAGAAAGTGATCCAAGGGTCTGCCTGAGAATATCTTTCTCCAAACCCACTGACTTTATGCATGTATCAAAATCTGTCTTGCATTTGAACCTCAGAAATTCCTCTACCGATATGGGTAAATCCGTAGAGACAAGGCTTTGAGGAACATAGCCCATTCTTATTTTATCTTTCCACTTTATCGTTCCTGAGTACGGAATCAAATTCAATAGGGCTCTGAATAGAGTGGACTTACCACCTCCATTAGGGCCAACGATTGCTAAAGATGTCCCCTTCTTCACATTGAAACTTACTTCTTCTAGAATAGTCTTGTTCTGTGAGCTGACGCTTAGCTCAGAGACAACCAGTATATCTCTATCTTCGGCTTGCGGCTGGTTAGAACCATCAGTCGCTGCTCTGTGGGCATCAGACAACTTCAGTTGTTAATTAGTGTACCGTAAAAGTCTTACGATCTTGACATTATAGAACGACATGAAATGACACTTGGAGATTATAAAATAGAAGAGAAGAAAATGGAGAAAAAAGACTACCTACCTTGGATTATTCAAGTTGGCGCTGATCCACGAATAGGAACAGATTCAATCAAAATGCGTAACGTAGTCGCAGTATTCAAAAAAAATCTACCAACTTGGTAGCGAGAATGTTCGGATATTTCTATTTGTAAAATTATAGAATCAAAAATGAATGAAATTCTAGATAAAATAAAGCAGATAGATGACGCAATAGAAGCCGATCCATTGCATAGCGAACTAAGAATTCTAAATTAGATTTTATCTAGTCTATAACTCATAAAACATTCATTTATGACTCTTCTTCCCCCACTGGCTCATAAGTTCCCTCCTTTGTCCAAATACCTCCGCTCAAATTTTGGTCGTTTATATAAATAAACAGTAGTTTTTCATATCTCAGAATATTGATAATGTCATTAAATCTACTGATATGGTAACAAAGGTAGATTAAGTTGCCGTTGCCGATTGACTTATTACAATTAGCAGGTATTGTCTGATAAAATTTAATCACTCCAACGTCTGCACCAGATTTGCCTTTGAGGTTGATCTCGGCTTCTGGGGGACCTGGAGACGTATTCGACCAATAAAAGATACGATATGATTCAATCTCTATCATACTAACAAACGAAATTGTTATTATAAAAACTCAGGGAAACATTATTGGCTAAAACTTTCCGATACTAATTTTCTTAATTGCTTGTAGTGTTCAAACATAATCGAAATAAGAACTACATGAACTAGGATAGGTCTACACGCCATAGTCCCTGCAGCATTATATAACCGTGAAATAGATAACATTTCGGCAAACACCTTTCTATCTTTCTTGTCTAATGCTTTTCTAAACGGTCTCCATTTCCATCCTTCCGTTTCTGTTGCAATTCTGAATGAAGGTATAGTTCGACCCATGAACATTATGGGCAATTATTCAATTTAAAATCCGAGATGCATAACGGAGAGGGATCTCTCACGGTTCCAACCTCCAGATATAAATTTTATTAAAAAGTTAAATATTTTTAATTATACTGTTACACAATGGTGTCTGAATTTAATGACGTCGTTGTGTCTGGCATAGATGTAAGCAAAACTTCAAAGAAGGCAATAGTATTATTAGAAGGTGGCGGCTTAGAAGCTGGATGGTATAAGATTACTAATGATAACGAAAGTTCATTTCTTGCGATGGTTACGGTATTTAATGCGGCGATTGTAGGAAATAAGAAAGTTACAGTAGTCTTTAGTGGTTCCTTTAGTGGGCAAGGTTCTACAAATAAACCAATCGACCAAGTAATAATGCCCGGATAGATAGTAATTAGAAATCTATTCATTTTATTAGATGATTGATTCATTTAAGATATACGGCAAGGGACCAGTAATACATGAAGATAATAGTTCGTCATCAAACCCTTAAATTATTTAGCAAGTCAGAAAGGCTCCCTCTCTGTAAAGCACTTGTTGTATTAAATCCTCATACTGCTAATTGATTCTATGAAGATACCTCAAGTATTGCAAAATGAAATTGAAGATTCAAAAAGATGGATTGAATGCGCAGAAGAAAACAGTACCTATAAGCGAGATCTATACAAAAGAATTGAATTAATAAGTAACGTATCAATAGTAATAATCATGACAGATACAAATTCTTCAAAAGAACTCAATTCTGGTTACCTTGCTACTTACTTTTACAGAGTTCCAAAAAAGAACCACAACGCTATTTCACAGAACCTTAAGAAGTTTATTCCATGGTTTGTAAGTAATGGAGTAAGACTTGAATACTATCATCTTGCTGGAAAAGATACCCAAGAAACAATAGAGTCTGCAAATGCATCTGGAATGTTCATTATGGTAAATATTACTAAAACGCTTGCTGCCGAAGATGAAGATATTTGGATGGAGCTACAATACTTTAGAGATCAAAATCACAGTAAAGAAGTATACGCAAAGATGATGTCAGACAAAAGCCTAGAACCTCTTGGTAAGGAGTTTATGGGCCTAATTAGTCACGGTGGAAACCTTATCACGGGTATGTTTAATCGTCTCGAACAGTAGTAATCACAACCTCTACAATATTCGTTTAATAAGTTGAGAATATTGGAGGAAAAAGACTAAACATTTCGCTTAGCCTTAAACTGGGTTTTAGTACAAATGAAAAATCCGGATGTTGCTATTTGTGAAGTTATAGAATCTAAAATGAATGAAATTATTGGTAGAATAAACCAGATAGATGACGCAATTGAAGCAGATCCCTTACATAGTGAATTAAGAATTCTAGATTGGATTTTATATCTAGTTTGTAGTAACGAAATAAAAAAGTTATAATATTAAAAAGATTTTCAAATTCATATCAAAGACTCATTCCTTATTCTCTAGTCTCCTCACTCTGCGATCGAGATTTGTAAGATGACATCCAAAGCATTTGAACTCGTCTATTTCGGGGTTGAGATTGTATAGTTCTTTTACTTCCGAATTGCATACAGGACATTTCATTTCTTATTCTCAAATATTGAAACTCTTGAAGCATAAAATTCTTCGTCTTTATACGTCCACAAATTCATTTTTCTTGACCCTCATACGTAATTCTAAATTTCATATCAGCAATTTCGTTAAATCCTTTTACTGTTGTTTCAAATCCATATTCTTTTTGAAGTCTCTTAAGTTGTCTAATCAATTTTATTTTAACCTGTCTTATTTTCTCTTCGTCGGTTGTTATCTCTTTCATTTATTTTCAGGTTATAGCGGGATCTTATTATCCATTGCTACCGTAGTCGATTTATATAGTTCGACCCATGAACAATATGGGCAATTATTCAATTTAAAATCTAGAACACTGAGAGGAGAGGGGAATGTAAATAAGCATAAACAAAATTTGAGGTGGTATGGTCTCTAATCTTATTACGACTATCATTCTTGGAATTATATCCCCCGCTGTTACGGCAACAATAGGCTTTCTAAATCTATTTAAATCACCATATCACATAGAACCTTCAAATTGAATAGAATAACAAAGTTAACATTACCTCTGTCCTTGTTGATTGTTTCCAGTTTGGCTGTTATGCCCTATTTTGCCATAGATTTACTAGCACAAACTCCTAAGGCAAACGTTACCGAACTCGTTACTCTGCCTTTGAACGTATCCAATGCGATTTATAGCGCTAATAAGACCATGGACTTGGGATCAAAAAATATATCGTCAACTCCTTACCCAGTGACAGAGGAACGTGCCTTTGACCAAGGATTCCTAAAAGGCGTAGGAGTTATTACTAACAATCAGACTTACAAAAGTACTCACTTGTCTGATAATTTAATTCAGAGTACAGGTAAAGGGAAATTTGAAACTCAAGATGGACAAAGTATTGCTTGGATAACTTCTTCAATAGGAAGACTGGTTAATGATCATTGGGTTTTTAATGGAGTAATATTATTCAATAATACACACAGCAAGTCATTGTCTTTCCTAAATAATAGTATCGGCTTCCACAAGGATATTGTTGGCAATGAGCCAGATCATATCTGGCTTTTGAAATAGTAAAGTTTTACTGCAAATTTATTCTTAAGTTAGAAAATGGCAAGAAAAACTATAGAGGTAGATTCTGATATGATTGATCAGAGTCTTGAGGAGTTATCCAAACTTATAAATCGGCTCAATGAGAATCCAAAGAAAACAAGGAAGGACCAGAACACGATTAAGAAAATTCAAGTTATTCGGGATACGATACAGGATTCGGTCCTATATGCGAAATTAAAAAAAAGTGTACAGTAACATTCTTTGTATTCCCTTACCTTTCTTAATACAGTATCAACAGAATTTTTCGGCGCCGAAAAAGAATATTTATTAGTGTTATGCTCAAGGTCGGATCATATTTTTAAACTATTATAACGTCAGTTACCTCATGTCACAACAAACAGCAGGCGGAAGAATAACAAGTGTGAAGATGTTTGATGACGATATGAGAGCAGAAATTAATTTAACTACAGGCGGAGGACAAGTCCTAACGCTAAGACTTACAGATAATAAGCAAAGTGCATTTAGTGGAATGGTTGCGTGCGCTACTAGTGCATTGACAATTCCACCGACAGGATGGGTTCAGGTCACATACGACGATGATGACAGGGAAATAAATGATATGGAAATCCGCAGTTAAGACCTAATCTCCTTTTTTTTGAAAACATTACCATTTGAACTAAGCACGCCATTTTGAGAACGTACTGCAACAAAATACTTATTCGATGATAAGTGTTCCTTCGATAAGTATTACTTCCGATACTTCGATTTATAAATAAATCTTTTTAAACTATTATTTTTTTACTGGAGTAATGGACCTGAAAATAATAACCGTTTCAGCAGGGATTGGAATTTTGTTGATAATTAATGCATTTGGGAATGGCTTTAATTCTGCATATGCAAAGCACGACACAGTTAGAGTCGATTGTAAAGACCTGGCTATAGCACTTATAACTTGGGACCAATTATTGGCAACCACTGATGATGGCGAAAGAACAGATATAGAAGATAATCTAGGAGAAGATGGTATTGCAAATGGTTTGTTCCAAGATTGGATTGACAAATATCTCGATGACTTAGCAGATGATGTTGATGATGATTGTAATCATTTAAAGAATGAAATCGAAGACTATTTGGATGATATGGAATTAGAAGTCCCCTAAATTTTTATTTTTTAGTTTCTTCTGGAATTTCGACAATATTTACATTTGGTGCATTTGTTCCCAAAACTTTTGAAAATACATTTGCAGTTTCTTTGTTTCCTGCCAATACTATGGTTGTCTTATTTTTGGCTATCTTTATACTTCTGATTTGTGCAAAATGATGTACGGAAGAATTATCCTGCATAACCTGCAAAGTTGCAAGAGACATGCTTGAATTGACTATAGACGCATTTAATTTCTTGTTGGCTTCTATCTTCCAAACCTGTTTGTCGACTTGTTGATTGTTCATCTCCATACCTCCAATTAGAAATGATACACCTCACTGTTAACACGCTTTCTAACTTCGATATACTCACCCGTACACTCTGCCCTTATAACTCCAGAAAATTGCCCTGCTGTCCAAACATTATCTGCAGACGCAAAAATAAGCCGCTGGATTTCTTCTACCTCTTCTTCACCAAGATAGAAGTCATCCTTTCTTAAGTAGTACCAGGCTTCAATAATCGGACTACTCGGATCATACTTGACTTTTAGAATGATCCGTTTTACTATTATTATGTTATCACCACTGTGGTTATCAATATAAATATCTAAATCATTTGGCTGAGTTGCAGGTTTAACAATTGATATCTCAACGGCCATTAAAATTCCTATAGTAATACAATTTAATAAAATTATTGGTTATGATCCAAAACCTGCTAAAGAAATTATAGATAGACATACTTGAATGAAGAAATACATTTTATTAGCAAGTTCGACAAATTTATCTTTGGTATTTAATTTTTTCAGTTACTAATTTTGTTAATAGTTTGTAATGCTGAAAAATAATCGAAATAAGGATTACATGACTTAGGATAGGTCTACAAGCCATTGTTCCTGCAACATTATAGATCCGTGATAAAGAAAACATTTCATCAAATATTTTCCTCTCCTTCTTGCCTAATGCATTCCTAAACGGTCTCCATTTCCATCTTTCCATTTCTGATGCGATTCTGAATGAAGGTATAGTTCGACCCATGAACATTATGGGCAATTATTCAATTTAAAATCTAAATCACCTTTGAGTGGAGGAGCAGTGGAATGCACATAAAAAAACAGCGTAGAAAATTATTGAAGCAATGATAATACATTATAGCTTTTGTAGAGAACACTCCAAATTGGGTAAAACTCCTGCAGAATCCAGTGGAATAAATATTAGAGGCAACAACAAGTTATTAACATTAATTCAGAATGCAAAACTACCACGTAAATAACTCTTATATAGTAAAATTCTTTTAATTATACAATATGAGCCGAGCTGTAACAACATTCGAACAAGATTATAAGAAAATAATCGAAAGGGCACAGGAGCATATAATGTCAGACAAAGAGGCTAGACGCCTACTTCTACTATTGAATAAAAACAGATTGAAGAAACTTAACCAAAGAAATGAAAACGAAATTAAGAAACTAGCACAACTAGGAATTATTAATCTTTATGTGGATAATACTGTAACGCTTTCCAATTTTGGAAAAACCTTAATAAAATTTATTAAAAGTCTCGGCATCTGAAGAATGAACAAATTATCATCTTATGCCTAAGTCAATATCAAGGATGTCAAAAGGTGGCATCATATTGATGTTATTAGGCAGTTCAAAACATCTTTCGTTTCGAAAGCAAATTAAACGACAACTAATAACAACTGGATTTAAGAAAAGAAATGTCATAATAATGGAAGAAATAATAAAAAATGAGAAAAACATAGACTACGGTAGTCTTGATGATAAATTTGAATGGATTGTCAAGAATTATAATCCTAGATTTTTTTCGCAATATTTCACAAGAATGTGAAAAACATTGACGGAGTAATCTTCGAAATAGGTTGGTTATGTGGTAAACTTGGTAGCAATATTATAAGTAAAAAACTTAGGTTTCTATTTGAAGACGGATATAACTTAAAGAGAGAAAATACTCCTTCTTACATCCAAGCATTATTTAGCAAAATACTACAATTACCATTTGATGAATCTAAAGAGTATCAGAAATGTCATATACAAATTCTGAACTTTATTAATCCATGTCTTAAATAGGGCTCAACTCCGAAAGTTACCATACTTCCTATAATCTCCGCTAAGTAACCAGAACTCATATTAGACCCCCTCATAAATATCGCTAGTGATATTACTGGTTAATATTCTCTACGTACAAGACGGCTATGAGGAAAGTAGCATCCATCTTGCTCATAGACTTTTAAAGTAGCGACCATATAATGAGAACAAATTTTGACTAACTGGGTGTTAATAGCAATAGCAATTACTTTCATGTTACTGTTCTCCCTTACTCACAGTTATGCATGGCATGAAAATTTAGGAATTGATAACAACAAGGCTGCAGAATTATATAAAACAAGTCCTAATGAGCCAGCGATAATTCAATGGAAAAACGCCCTACAGTCAGCAATCAATGATATGGGTAACTGCTATAATATAGAATCTGCCATTAGTTGTGAATCATTATTTTCGACCATAATAAGTAATTGCAATTCACATCCTAATGAGTTACTAGCGTGTAATGATGCTAGGCTTGCTCAATATCCTTTAATCCTGAAAAACGCTCAAGAAGCCGAAGAACGGCCAATAAATGTAATAATAGATAGATGCATCAATACTAATTCAGATACTTCCTGTGATGGTCAAATGCGTGCACTGCAACATTATTGTGTAGCGACCCCCTCGTCATACAAATATTGTAATGACAATCGGTTTCTTGGGTATCTTAGACAACATAATATTCTGAATACAACCGGTCTACCTTAGTATCTCTTTTGTCATAGGCAGTAAAGGAAATTTAACTTGAAATTATAAACTTGGACACGTTCCTATTTACTGATCTTGTGAAAATAAAGTTTATCCAATTGGTGATTTTGAGTGGATGTCAGTCATGACTCCTCGGACTCACAGCCTGTTCCATCATTATTATTGTCAAATCTGTGAGGGTCTGAACCATTAACCTTGAAATCTTTCTGTGAAATATCCGAACAGTCAAGGTCTGGCGGGGGAGGAGGAATGCAAACATCAGGATAGGACGGGTCACAATTGCCTTGTTTCTTTTCAGTGGTTGTGTTTCCCGCTACAGAATCAGAAGCATTGACATTTGTTGGATAACATATAGCCCAACCGTCATTTGCAAATTCTGAGACTTCACAGTAGTCTGTATAAGTAATTGCATATCCTTTTTTTAACAACTCGCTATTGACGTTTACTCCGTTGCAATACACAACTCCAACTTCTCTGCCATATCTGTCTCCTCCACGTTGCCCATCATCAATGTCTACTTCTGCATCACCTCCAAGGCATAGATTCTTTACAAAACCTTTTGCTGATGCATATCCATCTTCGCCTCTTTCGTGAGTATCCACTAATGCCAATCTGACCCTGACGTTATTTACATCCAGTGTATCTCCATCTACAAATGTGTGTACATTTACCTCACTTTTGTTATTATTAACGACTTGCATTGAATGTTCTCCTTTAAACTTGAATGTCTTTGCCATCTGTTCGAATTGTGGCAAGTATTTTTGAAAATCTTTCTGACTTGTATATGTCTGGAGTGGTCGGTCGGTACCCGCGACGATATCGGTTCTAAAAATGGGCTCTGACTGAAGGGTCAATCTCTCTTACTGACCACCATTTAAAATCAATATGACCATGATACCATTTAATGACCATGCCAGCAGCGCCCCATGCATATACCTGAAAGGGTTCGCCGCCGCATAAAGCCCTGGATTCACCCCACTTTAGACCTTTAAAATCGCTAGCCTCGCCTACCTTTATCCATGTTTTTCTGTCACCATTTCTACTTAACCAAAGTTGCAGTCTTATCTTTGGACTGGCAGGATTAGCAGATTCTATGAAGAAAATATACTTTAAACCGAACCATCCTAGTCCTACAAAGTTAACCTTAGGACTTATAGTTTGAATCCCCTGTGGGTGGGTTATCGAGCCATGTAAGTCCTTTGTAAACTTGAATGTTCCATTTTGCATAATTTCTACATCATATCCGGCTTCCTGGCAGCATACTCGACCAGTGGATAGGGGGTGATGGTTCCACGGACCACGCATGTAGATACCATCGCGAGTAACCGCCTGGCTCATTTTAAAGAATCCTGTGAGTTCAACATTGGTTATAGGCGGCTGACGTGTAAATCCTCTTTGAATACAATCGGCAAAATTCATTTTACATCCGCCTATAGCGTCTTTTTGTCCGGAAGTGACCAATATATTGAATTTAACTTTGCCATCGGAGTTAGGTTTCCATGAACCATCTTTATTTTTAACTAGTTTTTCATACGTAGAGCCCCCGCCTGTTTCAAGATGTGAATCAAATGGATTGTCGGGATTCAAGTACCAGACAAAACCTCCTGGCTTAGTTGGATACAAAAACGAAACTCCGTCCAGTCCAACTTTGCTATCTGCGTTAAGTATATCAGTAGTGTTAGTCCCAGTTACATTAGCACCGAAAACCTTTCCAAGCTTCATCAAAGGAGATAACATAATTGTTCCACCTGTAACACACATAAACTTAAGAAAATCACGACGTGACATTTTTCCTTCTGGAACCAAATCGTTTCTTAAATAAGAATCAGCCATAGTATTAGTTTTAAGTGTTATTCTTAAAATTATAAACCGATATGACCTCAATAGCCATAACAAGGACCCAGTTAAGAGAAAAGAATCCACATTAAAAGTGATGAACCCATATACTATTCTATTCTTCTTCGGTTCCAGCGATAAATTAAATGATAATGTTCAAGATAACTAACGATAATATCAATAGCCGAATAGTGCGGTTACTCATTTAGCAATCAACATGATAAGTCCTATCACTAAACTAGCCGAAACTAGAGCAAATGTTACCATTGTCCATTTTTGAAAATCATAACAAAAAAGACTCATTTCTTATTCTCTGCTTCTTTATAATAAAAGTTATATTTAAATTCGTATTCTTATTTATAGAAAATGTAATTTATTCTCATAAATTGTCCAGAATATTATAATTTCTAGGTATTCTTCCGTCCAAATAAGAAAAACAATATATATAACTGCTAGCAAAAACAGGCAATGTTGAGAAACACGGGCTCATAAAATAACGTTTCCTCTTGTTTAGATCCTATAATATTTTAGTTTTAGAAATTCTAATAAAGTTCCGAATGAATTTTCAGTCATCCGAGCAGGTACCAACAAGATTTCATTTTATTCCGATTAGTCTCGAATAAGATTGAATGTAGTTTTGGAAACAAAGTTCCATGGCATCGTAGAAAAAATTTGGGTGGATAAACAGTTTTAAATTAGTGTGATTAGAGTCATATTCGTTTCTTTATTTTTTATTTTTGTTTTCTTAAGTGGGAATAATTATTATGTGAAAACACAATTTAAATTATTGATTAAATAACTAAGTTTATTTTCTTGGAAGATGACCTGATTGAAGAATTGAAACTATCTTTTTTTTATTTTTTCAACATACTTCATACATGGACACACTATATCGGGCGCTATGTAGGCATTGCAAACACCACTAGATGGATCGTGCAACTCTTTTGAATGCCCACATTTACATATCTTGTCTCTATCAACGCCATGTCCAGTATTCTTTTTGCTCATTTTTGTTCTTATATTAACTGCTATAGAAAGTTTATTTTCTCGAAACTAGCAAGCAGGAACGTGCCAAAGTTTTGATAGATCATTTTGCATTGGTGAGAGTTAATTTGAGTTTAGAGAATTGTTATTTTATCCATTACTTATCACATAATGACTTACTATTCAATGAGTCAACGTTATTATATACTAATTAGGCTATCAGAGGCTACCATGGACGCTAAAACGGAGCAGCAACTTTCAATGTCTGCTAAAAATAGAATTGTTGGTATTGTAGAGGACGATCTAAGTAGTGCTTTCTTTTTCAATGAAGCTTTACATACTATAAAAGGAATTGAAGTCTTCAAGTTCACAGATCCTATAATGGCATTAGAACATTTCAAAATGAATTACAAGGATTATGCGCTTATGATTTGTGATTTAAGAATGCCCGTTATTAATGGGCTACAGCTATTAATGACTGTAAAAGATTTGAATCCTTTAGTAAGGACTATTTTAATGACAGCGTTTACAATTGGTGAGAATTTATTTCAAGAAAATACTAAAAAGGAGATAGTAAATGGATTTCTTCAAAAACCAATTGAATTAAATCAATTCCTTGCAGAAGTGGATAAACAAATCACTGTTTTTCAAAACATGAATAAGAAATAACAATACGTGATTCTAAACACACAATTTTTTTGTATAAATTTTTTATATAAAAAGTTTATTTTAACAAAATGTAAAGATAGGAGCACGGTCTAACTAACTTAACAAATAGAAATGACAAGATATTCGGAAATGATTCAAAACAGCGATATTAAAAGAGAATAAGGAAATTGAAGAATCTAAAAGATGCCTCAATATTGAAAAAGACGAAGGTACTTACAAACGGGATCTTCAAAAAAGGATTGACTTGATAAATTGGGTTCTAGAAAATATGAAAAATCCGGATGTACCTATTTGTGAAATTATAGAATTCAAAATGAATGAAATTATAGGTAAAATAAACAAAACAGATTCTGCAATAGAAGCCGATCCATTGCATAGTGAATTAAGAATTCTGGATTGGATTTTGTATCAAGTTTGTAGTAACGAAATAAAACAGTTTGAAAGGTTATAATATTAAATGAGTTAATTAGTAGGCATTCTAAATCTATTTAAAATACCATATTTCATATAACCCCATTTGAATAGAATGACTAAGTTAACATTACCTGTGTCCTTGTTGATTATTTCCAGTGTAGCAGGATTGCCATATTTTGGAACAGATTTATTGGCACAAACTTCTCAGTCGAGCGTTAAGGAACGCGTTACCCTGCCTTTGGACGTATCCGATGCGATTTATAGCGCTAACAAAACCACGGACTTAGGTTCAAAAAATATATCACCAACCCATTACCCAGTGACAGAGGAACGTGCCTCTGACCAAGGATTCTTAAAAGGCGTAGGAAGTATTACTAACAATCAGACTTACAGAAGCACTCACTTATCCGATAAATTAATCCAGAGTACAGATGGACAAAGTATTGCTTGGATAACTTCTTCAATAGGAAGACTGGTTGATGATCGTTGGATTTTCGATTTTCGATGGAGTAATATTATTCAATAATACACAAAGCAAATCATTGTCTTTCCTAAATAATAGTATCGGTGTGCACAAGGATATTGTTGGCAATGAGCCGGATTATATCTGGCTTTTGAAATAGTATCGTCTGTCACATGCTAATTAACAAAGGAAAGTTAGCCATAGTCAGATAAATTGCATAGTGAATTAAGAATTCTTGATTGGATTTTATATCAGGTTTGTAATAACGAATAGACTTGTATTTCAAAGAAACTGATCAGCCTTGAGTAACCAAGACACCCACCAGAGTGAACCATTCTTGACACTTATTAGTAATTATGCTCAACAAATTATAAGAAAGTTAAAAGAACTGGTATAAAACGAACTATTGCCTTGGCTCTTCGGTAAAGCCTGTCCTTTCATAAACCGACACTATATCATTAAAGTTGTCCTGCGTCGCTGACATCGTTGGCTCCACCTTGGTCGTATATTGAACTGTCACAATCACATCTTTGCCGTCCTCTTTAATCTCGACAGAGTCACCGGTTTTGTTGAAAAGTTTCTTTTCCTTAGTCATCTGTAAACTGCCTATCACTCAACAAATTATATAATGATTTAAACTCAACACAATTTAATTAATAGTATAACCTTTTAGACGTCAATTAATCTCATATTCGGAAGTTCGGATGCGTGAATGTATGAAGAGTATACTATTACTATATCTCAGCGAACCTATTAAGATATTCTTAATGTTACCTTGTAAGAATATAGATATTTTTACAATAACGTTCTAAGAAATAGAAATATTTTTATACCAACCAAATCCCTAAAGAATTTAATAATTAACAACTGATG
>Ga0193721_1000105_pt1 | contig 25551 bp, 16 predicted proteins | sample U2s2metaG_FD_145078 | JGI IMG/M metagenome (GOLD analysis project Ga0193721, IMG submission 145078) | Soil microbial communities from a riparian zone of the East river system, Colorado, United States - U2s2 | ecosystem: Environmental > Terrestrial > Soil > Riparian zone | place: USA: East River...
CTCTTTGACGCTTGTCGCCATCGCTGGTGATGGCGAAGGAGCAGCGGCCTCCGCGCTCCAGGGGGCCAGGAACAAGAACAATAGGACGACAGGAGACGCGTACTTCATGAACGCCTGGAGATCAGTGCAGAATGGAATCGGCAGGATAGACGACGCCGTTTTTGATCACCATGTCGATGTCGGAAGCGTGCGTGATGTCATCCAGCGGATTGGAATTGAGAATGACGAGATCGGCGAAAAAGCCAGGGGCGATCTGACCAATATGCGCACCAGTGTCTCCTCCAAGAAGTTTTGCGGCATTGCCGGTTGCGCATTGGAGAATCTGCATGGGCGTTAATCCGGCTTCTTTCATCAATTGAAATTCGCGGAAAAGCGCAGGGCCATGAATTGTGCCGATATTTCCCGCGTCCGTGCCTGCTGCAATCGTGACGCCTGCGTCTTCCAGCCTTTTTAAGTTCGGCAGCGCGACCTCGTAAGTTTTCTTGATGCGACTTAATGCCTCATCCGGTTTCGCAAGAGCGTCCTTGATCCTTTGCGGCAATTTGTCTTGAGGAATTTTCGTGACATCGAGCGATGCGATCACTTCGGGATTACCCCACTTTTGTTCTTCAGGCGTGAGATTCAATTGGTGTGAAAATGTTCGGCCATAACGCTCGAACACAACGAGCGTTGGACACAAAATGGTGTGTCGATCTTTCAGCAACTTCACGAACGCGTCATCGATTGGTTTGTCGGTCACGCTGTGTACCAGGACGTCCGCGCCTTCTTCGACGGCCGCGCGTGCCGTTTCCAATTCTGTGGCATGCACTGCGACACGAATTTTGTGCGCATGACTTTCTTCAATCGTCGCGCGCGCGATTGGCCGGAAACTTTCGACCGGGTGGTCCTTATCGACGATGTACCAAATCTTCACCAGATCGGGTTTTTGTTCGGCGAGCTTCCTGACGAACTCGCGCGCTTGATCCGGCGTATCGATTTTGACGATCGGTGGATCGCCAAGATCGAGTTTTTCACGTGACACGCTGGAGATTAATGGGCCGGCTACCGCCACGCGCGGCGCTTTCTGCGTCTGATTCGCAGTTTTACGGACCTCGAAATTCCAAAATGGTCCGCCAACATCAACAACACCGGTAATGCCGCTCCGCAGGTAACGCGCGAATACATCGTTCACATGGCTCTTTACCCAGGCGACTTCGTCCTTGTAAGGGCGTACGTTGTTGAGATCGGTGCCGTCCGGCCGCGTGAACAAATCGCCGGATTGAAAGAAGTGAATGTGCGTGTCGATGTAACCCGGCAAAATGAATTTACCGACGCATTCGATTTGTTTCCCAAGCGATGCGGCATCTTGTTTGCCCATCGCAACACGCCCGATTTTGTCGCCGTCGATGACAATCGTCGCATTCGGCAACACTTTGCCGTCGGCGGGATTAATCACGGTTCCGCCGACCAGCGATATCCGCTCCGCGCGAAGCGCCGCGGGAAAGAGTGAAACCGCCAGTACGAGCGCAATTCTAAATTTCATGCGAGAGATTCCTCGACTTCGCTCGGAATGACAAAAGGTTATTCTTTTGATTCCGGCACGGCTTTCTCGGCCGCTTGAAAACCGACTTTGGAATGTGTGCCGTCGCAGAACGGCTTTTCGGTCGATGCGCCGCAGCGACAAAGCGCCATTCGTTTTTCGACTGGATACTTGTTTCCATCGGCGTCGATCAATTCCACTTCTCCGGTCACGATGTAGGGACCGTTCTTGATTGTTTCGATTGTTACTTGAGCCATAGGCCTGCATTCTAAGGTGGATCGCGTTGTCCTCAACGCGATGTTAAGTCAGGCGCCTAAGGCGCAAATGCTTCCCATCGGTCCGAAACCGGACTGGCATTTTCCGGAGAAGCCGATCCACCTGGATTTGTAACGCGCTTCAACGCAACATAGACACCATGCATTGGAAGATTTTAACGCTGTTGTTCACGCTAGCACTTTCTGCTTTCGCTCAATCGCCGGCGTCGTCGCAGAAGCGTCCATTTACCTTCGAAGACATGATGAAACTCAAGCGCGTCGGCGCGCCGGTGCCATCGCCGGATGGCAAATGGGTTGTGTTCGATTGTGAAGATGTCGATCTGGCGGCGAACAAGAAGACTTCGCATTTGTGGATCGTTCCCGCGAGCGGTGGTGAATCGCGGCCGTTGAATCCAACGACGAATCACGAGGAGCGACCGCGGTTTTCGCCCGACGGCAAACGACTGATCTGGACCTCAAAGGCCACCGATCCGACTCAGATCTGGATGTGCGACTTCGATCCTGGAACGGGAGCGCTTATCGGCAAGCCACATCAAGTCACGAACATCTCCACTGGTGCCGATGGCGCAATCTGGTCGCCGGACGGGAAGAACATTGTGTTCGTTTCATCGGTTTATCCTGATTGCAAAGATGATGTGTGCAACAAACAGCGCGACGAAGAACTGAAGAAGAGCAAAGTGAAAGCGAAGATTTTCACGCGATTGTTCTATCGGCATTGGAACGCGTTCACCGAATTCAAGCGCAGCCATTTGTTTGTTGTAGGGGCGTTTGTGTCAAACGCCCAGGCAATACCGCGCGACCTCACACCGGGCGATCACGATGTGCCGCCGTTCTCTTTAGGCGGTCAGGATATGTATGCCATTTCACCCGACGGCCAGGAGGTCGCGTACACGAGCAACATCGATGAAGTCGAAGCGACCAGCACGAACAATGAAATTTTCATCGTGCCGATCAGGGACGGCGCGCCAAAGAAAATTTCCACCAGTCCCGGGAGCGATACGACGCCGCTCTATTCGCCGGACGGAAAATATCTCGCCTGGCGCTCGCAAGCGCGCGCCGGCTTCGAAGCCGATAAATGGCGACTCTTCGTGCAGGATCGGCAATCAGGGAAGACACGCGATCTCACAGAGAAGTTCAATCGATCTCTCGGAAGCTTTACGTGGGTTCCACGTTCTGAGGGACTCTCCGACATTTCTTTCACCGCAGAAGATCACGGTCAGTCACCGCTTTTCTTTGCATTCCCTGCGGACGAGAACGCGATTCCACATCAACCAGTGGAGCCGCCGCTGAAACTCCACGCTGATGACCTCGCTTTTGCAGCTCATAGCCTTTTCTTCACGCGCATGTCCGCGACTGCACCAAACGAAATTTACAGACTTGAAATGCCGGAAAATCCTGAGCTTGGCACGTACACTGGGGAACCTTGGTACCGTGTCACTCACATGAACGACGCTCTGCTATCGCAAATCGACATGCAGCCGGTGGAATCGTTCACGTTCAAAGGCGCGAACAACGAGGACGTGCAGGGATTTCTGATCAAGCCGCCGGGATTCGATCCCAACAAGAAGTATCCGCTGAAATTTTTGATCCATGGCGGGCCGCAAGGGGCTTGGGGAAATTCGTGGTCGTATCGCTGGAACGCGGAGTTGTTCGCTGCGACCGGAAATTACGTGGTGGTGATGATCAATTTCCACGGCTCGACGGGTTATGGACAGAAGTTTACCGACTCGATCAGCGGCGATTGGGGTGGCAAACCCTACGTCGACGTGATGAAGGGACTGGATTACGTGGAGAAGACTTATCCGTTCATTGACAAGAACCGCGAGGCGGCGCTGGGAGCGAGCTACGGCGGCTACATGGCGAATTGGTTGTTAGGGCATACGAACCGGTTCAAATGCATTGTGTCGCACGACGGCATGTTTAACGCGGAATCGGCGTACGGCACGACCGAGGAGCTGTGGTTCGCGAATTGGGAATTCGGCGGTCCGCCCTGGAAAAAACGGGATGTTTACCGGAAATGGTCGCCGCACGAATATGCGCAGAATTTCAAAACGCCGACGCTGGTTGTGCATGGCCAGAACGATTACCGGGTCGATGTTTCGCAAGGGTTAGATCTTTTCACGACGCTGCAAGCGCTCAAGGTGCCGTCAAAGATGTTGTATTTCCCGGATGAAGGTCATTGGGTGCTTAAGCCGCAGAACTCGCAGCTCTGGTACAAGACGGTTAATGATTGGGTGGATCAATGGTGTAAAAACTGAGGACGTTGTAGTGGCGTTTGTGTCAAACGCCGACCCAGAAGGACGGGCGCTTGGCACAAGCGCCTCTACAACATCGGCGATGTTATTTCTGTCGCCGTCCGAAAGAGAATTCACGATGCGAGTGGATATTATTTCATTCACTGTCAGAATTGCGCCCCCCGCTTGACTTTTTGCGCAGGTTGCGCATTAAGAACGCCGTCGAAACTATGCACTATTCTTTGTTCGGTTTTTTGCGAGTAATTGCTTCTGTTGGTCTCGTTTGGCTCGTCGTGGGTTGCGGTGAAGACCCGCGGTATGGCGCCGGGACTCCGTATTTGGGCGGCGTTTATGGTGAAGGGCCACCTGGAGCGCCCCGTGATACTGTTTCCTATTGGGATGGAGACAATGTCAATGGAAGTCCATCGGTGAAGATTAGCCTCGGCGAGCAGCGGGCATATTTTTACAAGGCAGGCGTGCTCGTCGGTGTTTCGCAATTGTCCACCGGCCGTGAGGGGCTCAACACTCCCGCTGGTAATTATAAAATCATTCAAAAGGATAAAGACCACGTCTCCAGTTTGTTCGGAGACTATGTGGACTCGTCAGGCAAGGTGGTCGTCCCCAACATTGACATTAAAAAAGACCCGAAGCCGCCGGGCACTCATTTCCAGGGCACACCAATGCCCTACTTTATGCGGATCGTGTCAGGGACAGGCATGCACGCGGGTTATTTGCCGGGGTATCCGGCGTCGCACGGTTGTATCCGGATGCCCGAATTCATGGCCGAAGATTTCTTCAGATCAGTCTCAGTCGGGACACCGGTCACGATCACGAATTAGGAATCCTTTGGACGGGAAGGATCTGGGCTTGCAGAAAATTCCCGGTCTCGGCATTCTCATGATTCCGCTGCCAGGAATATGATCGTCATCACCAAACCGAACGCCACTGAAGAACAGCTCCAGCGCATCATCACGCGTGTGCGCGAGTTCGGGCTCGAAGCACAAGTCAGCCGCGGCGCTTCGCGCGTGATCATCGGTGTAATCGGGCCCGAAGCGCTCCTTCGCGAAAAGCCGATTGCGGCGATGGCAGGCGTGGAAGCCATCATCCCCGTGTTGAAGCCGTACAAACTTGCGGCGCGCGATTCTCGCGGAGCTTCCTCGGTCGTGGTGGGTAACGTGCGCCTGGGCGAGCACGAGGACGTTGTTCTCATTTGTGGTCCATGCTCCGTCGAAAGCAGAGAACAGATTCAGTCGATCGCTTCCATCGTAAAAGAATCCGGCGCAAAAATTCTGCGAGGCGGCGCGTTTAAACCGCGAACTTCGCCATACAGTTTTCAGGGATTACGCGAGGAAGGACTGCGTTTCCTTGCGGAAGCGAGCGCGAAAACCGGCTTGCCTGTCGTCACCGAAGTCATGGATCCGCGCGATCTCTCCATGATCGAGAAGTATGCAGACTGTCTTCAGGTCGGCACCCGCAACATGCACAACTTCTCGCTCTTGAAAGAGGTAGGTCGCAGCAGACTTCCCGTGCTGCTCAAGCGCGGATTCAGCGCCACCATTTATGATTTGATTATGAGCGCCGAATACATCCTCAACGAGGGTAACCCGAATGTGATCCTCTGCGAGCGCGGCATTCGCACGTTCGATACCGCCGCCCGTTACACCCTCGATCTGAGTGCGGTTCCAATTTTAAAGTCCAAAACGCATTTGCCGGTCATAGTCGATCCAGCGCACGCTCTCGGTCTTCGCGAATTTGTTCCGCAGATGTGCCTGGCCGCGGTTGCTGCCGGCGCAGACGCGCTCATGGTCGAAGTGCACGATTCTCCCGAAATGGCCAAGAGTGACGGCAATCAGGCGCTGACGCCGGAGATTTTCGCGGGGCTCGTTCCGCGTCTCCGCGCCGTTGCCGCAGCAATCGGTCGCGGGTTGTAGAAATTCGGCACGAAGCTTCAGAGCCATTGTTGCCAACGCGTTGAGGACAACGCGTTCCACCTTAGGTGGATCGGCTTCTCCTGAAGACGATGCCAGACCGATCGCCGAAGGCGCGAGAACATGCAGACGTGGCTACAACTCTCGCCGAATTTGGCGTAAACTCTGCGGTGGAAAAACCGATCCGCACTGAGCTTCTGGAGCGTGTCGCGGCTAGCGAACCTATCGCGCGCAAACTTCATGCGATAAAGGATGCTCAGTGGCCGCTGCAGTTCTCACATGTCATCCAGCCAGCCCAGCCATTTCTGGCCGCCATAATCGCGCAGGCCTGGCATCAATCATCGCCAGATCATCCGCAAGCTGCGGATTCGACGATTTGGATCCTTTGCCCCAGCGTTCATTCTCAAGAGTTGCTCTACGAAAGTCTGCTCAACTGGCAGCCGGATGCACTTTTCCTCCCGGAAGCAGAGTTTGCAGCAGCCGAAAATGTTTTGCCGGATCCTGAAATTGCAGCCGAACGACTCGCAATCCTCATGGAAGTCGGGCGCGGAACCGGCCAACACATCATCGTGGCAACACGCGCGAGTCTCGATCAAGCTGCGCCGAAGCACGGCGCTCTCGAATCTGCCGTCACCAAACTCCAGCGCGGTCTGGCCTCGCAGATGGAAAGCCTGCTTGAACGACTCGTAGGCACTGGCTACGAACGCGTCGCCCAGGTCACCACCCGAGGACAATTCGCCGTCCGTGGCGGCATTGTCGATCTTTATTCGTGGCAGGCTCCAATGCCATTCCGGGTGGAATTCTACGGAGACCAGATCGAATCCCTTCGTGAGTTTGACATCGATACTCAAACTTCAGTGCGCGATTTGAAATCAGTCGACGTTTTGCTCGATCAGGGAGCGCTCGACCAGAGCGGCCAGGTTCGCCATTACGTTGGTCCGCACGATCTCACGATTGATATCGAACCAGAAGAGATTTCGACCGGGCAGATCCAGATTAGCGAAGGCTGGATTGAGAATGGTCCGGAAGATTTCAGCGGTGCATTTCAAGATTGCGAGATCGGGGAGTTTGCGGTCGGCGATCTGGTGCTCGCCGAGACGAAACGGGCGCAGTTTGTCGAGCGCTTACAAGAATGGCAGCGCAACAACGCGAAAATCGCCATTTACTTCCAGACCGAAGGCGAGATCGAGCGTTTTCGCGAGATCATGGTCGGCTCCATTGAAGCGGTCAATTTTGTGGAAGGGACCCTGGCGCGCGGATTTTGTTTTCCCGCGGCTAATCTTGTCGTCCTCTCGGCCGCGGAATTATTTGGACGATTTGCGGCCCATCCACGCAGGCACTTACGTCGTGCGGAGCGCAATCGCGCACAGATTGATTTCAGTGAGCTCAACGAGGGCGACCTCGTGGTGCACCTCGAGCATGGCATCGGCCGATTCCTCGGATTAGTGAAAATTGGCAGGACCCGACCGCCGGGCGCGACCGCGCCAGGGGTTACGGCCGGTCCCTACCAGGAAGAACAGCAGGAAGTTCTCGCGCTCGAGTTTGCAGACGAAGCGAAGCTCTATGTTCCGCTCGAGCAGGCTTATCTGGTTTCCCGCTACGTTGGCGCAGGAAAAAGATCGCCACCTCTCAGCTCACTCGGCGACGGAAGATGGGCCCGGGCCAAAATCAAGGCGGCGGCTTCCATATTTGATTACGCCGGGAAAATGCTTGCAGTCCAGGCGCAACGGGAAACCCATCCGGGTTACGCGTTCGCTCCGGACACAAGATGGCAGTCAGAATTTGAACATTCATTCCCGTTTCGGGAAACGCCGGACCAAATGAAGGCGATCATCGATACGAAGATGGACATGGAACGTCCTCGCCCGATGGACCGCTTGATTTGTGGCGACGTCGGCTTCGGCAAGACCGAGGTGGCGGTGCGCGCCGCGTTTAAGACTGTCATGGACGGAAAACAAGTGGCGGTGCTGGCGCCGACCACGGTTCTGGCTCAACAACATTTCGAGGTGTTTCGCCAACGGATGCTCGATTACCCGGTTCGCATCGAAATGCTCAGCCGTTTTCGGTCGCAATCCGAACAGAAGAAAGTTTTGCGGCTATTGCGCGAAGGCGGCGTTGATATTGTCATCGGCACTCATCGGCTTATTTCCGGTGACCTCGTATTCAAAGATCTCGGCCTTGTGGTGATCGACGAGGAGCAGCGCTTCGGAGTACTGCACAAGGAGAAATTCAAAGAGCTCTTCAAGCTGGTCGACGTGCTCACGCTGTCGGCCACGCCAATCCCGCGCACGTTATATCTGTCGCTTGTGGGCGTAAAAGACATGTCCACTATTGAGACGCCGCCGCTCAATCGCCTGCCCGTGGAAACAGTCGTGTCGGCTTACGATGAGCGGCTCATTCGCGCGGCGATTGATCGCGAGCTTGAACGGCAGGGTCAGGTATTCTTCCTGCACAATCGCGTAGCGACCATCGAGCGGGTGCGTGATCGGATCGTCGATCTTTGTCCGTCGGCCAGAGTTGAAATCGGGCACGGGCAGATGGATGCGGACGAACTGGAAGCCGTGATGGCGCGATTTATTGCCGGGAAAATCGACGTGCTCGTTTGCACGACGATTATCGAAAGTGGTCTCGATATTCCGAATGCAAACACCATCATTATCGATCGAGCGGATCAATTTGGTTTGGCAGACCTGTATCAATTGCGCGGACGCGTCGGGCGGGCGGAGCACAAGGCGTACGCTTATTTGCTGCTTCCACGCGAGATGATGACCGTGGGCGCAGCGCGCAAACGGATCAGCGCCATCAAGCAGTACAGTTCGCTCGGCGCCGGTTTTCGCATCGCCATGCGCGACCTGGAGATTCGCGGTGCGGGCAGCATACTGGGCACAGCTCAAAGCGGTCACATCGTTGCGATCGGCTTCGACTTATATTGTCAGTTGCTCAAACAGGCGGTGACACAGCTCAAAGGCAAGAAGCCGCGGTTTCGCCTCGATGTCGACTTAAACCTTGATTTCGTCGCCACAAATGAAGCGGAGTTTGTGCAGCAGCCAATGAGCGCCGCTGTCCAGTCGGGAGTAGCGTTTGGGAAGGAGCCTCTCATCGAGCGAATCCCGGCCTTCATTCCAATCACCTACGTCAGCGATCCCAGTTTGCGCATCCGGGCATATCGCGATGTTGCAGAGGTTACAACTCACGAACAATTGCAGCGTCTGGGGCGTGACTGGCGAGATCGATTTGGGCCATTCCCGGCAGCGGTTGACAATTTGTTTGGCCTCATCGAAGTCAAGCTGGCCGCTGCAAAATCAGGGATAACCCGTGTCGAGGTGCGTGAACGCAAATTGATGTTGACCCGGCGCGGGGATTTTATACTTGTCGCGGGCAAATTCCCTCGTTTAGTTGGAGCCAAAATCGAGCAGCATCTCGGGGAGATTCTGGAATTGATAAAGAAATTATGAGAACCTTCGTGCGTCCATTTACCGCCGTCTCGCTGGCGGTCTGTGCATTTGCTCTGTTACCTATTTGTTGCGCCGCATTCGCCCAGGAGGCTCAGGTCGTCGACGGCATGGCTGCGATCGTGAATGGAGACGTCATCACATTCTCACAAGTGCGGCAGTTGTCTGCGCCGCGCGAAAAACTGTTGCGATCGCAATTCACCGGTCAGGACCTGGAAAACAAGCTGAAGGAAGTCCGGCAGCTTGCCCTAAAGGATCTGATCGACCGACGGCTTATCATCCAGGCGTTCAAAAAGGAAAGCTATCAGATCCCCGATCACATTGTGGACCAGCGGGTGCACGATATCATCCGGGAGAGCTTTGGCGGGGACCGCAATACATTTATCAAGACGCTTGAGGCACAGAATTACTCGTTGGGCGAGTTCAAGGAAAAAGAGATGGAAAGAATAATGGTCCAGGCAATGCGCAGCCATAACGTCAAGACGCAAATGATCGCTTCCCCGACGAAAATCGAAGATTACTACAGGAAGCATCACGATGAATTTACGACCAAGGAGGAGATCAAGCTGCGGATGATCATGATTTCCGGCCAAAAGGACACCGGAAACGCCCAGGCGCAAAAGGCGCTGGCCGAAGAAGTGCTCGGCAGACTCGCGGCCGGTGGAGAATTCGAACAAACGGCGCAAGTTTATTCTGAGGACAGCACGAAAGACAACGGCGGCGACTGGGGCTGGATTCAACGCAACACGCTTGCGGCCCCCTTGGAAAAGTTCGCTTTCAACATGCCAGTCGGCAGAATCAGCAGCATCGTCGATTACGCTGGCAACTACTACATCTTGAAAGTTGAGGATAAACGCGGCGGCACCACGAAATCACTCGCGGAAATGCGAGCCGATATCGAGAAAAAACTGATCCAAGACGAAGCGGCGCAAATTCAGGAACGCTGGGTCGCCACCTTGCGCAAAAAGGCTTATATCCGGACGTTCTGATTTAGCATTGAGCGTTGGGAGTTCTCTCATGCTCTTGCTCATGATCCTGATCGAATCTTAGGGCGAAAAACTGTTCGCCTTTCAAAGCGAATGTTCGTCTAATTCGCGGTGAGCCCCATTGCGATATGAAAACACTTGCGATTGTACTCATCGCCAGCATTGCGTTGGCGCTATTTGGTGTATCGCTGGCGGCCGCGTCCCCGAATTCCGCCGCGCGCGATCTTGCCGCGACAAAATTGTTTGCATTTGGAGGGGTTGGCGCTGCCGGGATCATGTCCGAGGGTGAACGGAATTTGCGGGCAGTTCTGCAACAGTCCGATGCTTCGCAGCAGTTACAGGCTGCGTTCACTCAGGCGACGCCGGCAGGCAAGCTTTACATACTGGTTGGCCTGCGTCGTTGTGATCCTGCCGCGTTTCAGAAGATCATTGATTCCGTGGCGCGTCCCAACGATGACGTTGAAATCGCGCGCGGATGCATGATCAGCCGGGAGCCGTTCCGTCAGCTCCTCTCAGAGATTCGAGATGGTCGATTCGATGATTACTTATCACAGCCGGCGCGGTGATTGTTAGCAGTTCTTGCTGTAGCCACGGCCCTGTGGGCCGTTTTCTTAGTGTGAAACGCAGCTTCGAGCTGGACCGGCCACAGGGCGGTGGCTACAGCATTCGTGGGGACTCGCCCAACGGCAGGCGATGAAACTCTACCTGGGCGATAGCGTCAGGGAGTCGCCGCCGCTTGCCTTGGCCATGCGCAAATTTTCCTCGGCTTCCGGAAAGTCTGGATGCAGACGTAGAGCTTCTTCAAATTCCGTGATCGCGCTGGGAATGTTGCCTTCGCCCATGAAAACTTTTCCAAGGTAGTTATGCGGCTGGGCGAGCTTTGGATCGAGCTTGGTTGCCGCTTGAAGATGTTCCTTTGCTCCTGCCAACTCGCCTGCTGCCAATAGCGCGGTCCCAAGATCTATTTGAGCATCGGCCAAGCTGGGATCGGCGCGGACCGCCTCGCGATATTGTGCAGTAGCCCCATCCAATTTGCCGTGTTTTTCCAAAAAGGCGCCATAGCTATGGTGAGCGAGCGCGGATTTCGGCGCCAGGCGGACCGCAGCTTCGCACTCCGCGGCAGCCTGGTCATCGTGGCCTAGTTGCTCAAGAAGATAAGCATAACCGGAGTGGTACTCGGCGTTGTCTGGGTCCATCTTGAGCGCTGTTTCGTAATGCTTGTGCGCGTCGTCCAGTTCCCCCTTGGCAATTAGCATGGTCGCGAGACCGGCATGCGCCTTCGCTGAATCGGGATTTAAACGCAGCGAATTGGAAAATGCCTCAGCTGCTTCATCGACTCGCCCGGCGTCCTGAAGAGCGGTGGCGTGATTTAAGTGCGCCCGGGAACTGGTCGGAAGATCGCTCGCAATCATGGCAACGCGATCAAGTTCGCTCCGGGCAGTGTGCGTCTGTCCAAGCCAGAGCGCTCCCAGCGGAATGACGAAAACGCCTACCCATTTCGCTCCGTGCAACGCCCACCCTGGGAGAAAACCTTTCGCCGAAACATCGGCTGTCCCGCCAGTGATACCGAGAGATTGCCTGGTCGATTTCTCGCGCACCTTCCAAATGAATCCGTCGTAATAAAAATGGAGCAATGCCGACGCTGTGACCACGCCGGCGAGAATGTTTTTAACTGAATCGACACCGACACTCGACTTGAAATAACCGAGCGCTCCGTAGGCGAAGATTAATCCGACATAGAGACCAATCAGCGAGCCACTGCGCCGGAACACAAAATGCATAAACCCGCCAATCGAGCTGTCTGACTCGACGCGTTTGCGATTATAAATCCAAACCAGCGAGAGATACTGGACGTCGTGAAAGACTTCGAACAGCGCAACGCCGACCAGAACACTGGCCACGATGTTATTGCAGTACCACCAGAAAGATATGCTCGTGGCGAGGAGCACCAGCTTCACTGGACTTGGTCGCTGCCCGCGAACCCACGACCAGATGTAATTGGCAAGGAACAATCCCGCAACGGCGATCGCCACCGCCAGCAACCCTTGCTGTGCGGTGTGGAGAAGCGCGGGCGGGATGAAAGGTCCACCGGCAGAATAATAAGTTTCGAGCGTATCAGTCATTCGCTGCGGCGAGAGCAGGACGGCAGTGGCAAACCAGATCCCGCACAGCGCGAAATCCAAACGGCGCGTTATCTGGGCAAATGAACCGACTTTCGCGTCGTAAATGCGGCAGAACCCGTAGGTCTGCATCATGCCGTGCCAAACACCCCAGACAAAAGCGACCAGCACGATGCCTTTAAGATCCCAAATCGAAAACGCGGCGCAGACGACTACCAAAAAAATCGGCGCAAAAATGAAGCGCCATTTGAAGCGCTGGAATAACGCGCGATCGCCGTAAGCGCGAATCATCCCCGGCAGGTGATGGCCCATTGCGCCAAAAGCAGCGACGAAGAGATAAATGTCCTGCGCGCTCCAACGCGCCTGGGCCACGAGAAAGATCGGTATGATTAACAGCGGAGTGCAGACGTAGAGGACCAGGTCCCGCCAACTGTCCAAAATCCACAAGCCCTGCTTTCGCGCGGCCGCGGGCGCAGCGGGAATAGTTTGCGGACTTGAGAACGCGGTGACGTGCTGCATGCCGGGGGGAAGTTTTCCTTAAACTACGGGGAAAATCAATGCTGGTTCATCGGAAAAAGCGCGGCGCGCTCATGGCATGCTCGTAATCGTGCTTATAATCAATTAAGTAAGATTCGATTACGATGACGAGCATGGGTACAAGTAATACGCCACGTATCGGGATTACGCTTGGCGATTGCGCAGGAATCGGCCCGGAAATTGTCGATCTCGCCTTGAACTCCAATCGCATTGCGCGCACCGTTGAAAGTAAAGTCATCGGTAGATATCCCGGTTCCCGGCCAGGAAATCCTACCGCCGAAAGTGCGCGCGCTGCCGCGACGGCACTGGAGGAAGCGGTCACACTTGCGCTGCGCGGTGAGCTCGATGCAATCGTAACCGGTCCCGTTCACAAAGCGCGGATGTACGAGGTGGGCTTCAAGTTTCCAGGGCAAACGGAATTTTTTGCCGAGCGTTGTGGCATCAAGAATTTCGCGATGTGTCTGACAGGCGGAAAAATCACGGTTGCGCTCGTCACAGGGCATCTTCCGTTGCGCCTGGCCGCGAACGCTCTCAATCGATCGGAGATTGTCCGCGTCGGCCTGTTACTTGCGAATTTCCTTGCTTCACGATCCGTAAGCTCGCCGCGCATCGCCGTTGCCGGATTGAATCCGCATGCCGGCGAATCCGGCAAACTTGGCCACGAAGAAATCGAGATCATCGGCCCTGCGGTATCGGAGCTGCAATCGAAAATCGAGAATGGAGAATCGAGAATCGTTGGCCCGGTTTCCCCCGACACAGTTTTTCACCGTGCAATTGAAGGTGAATTCGATGCGGTGCTCTGCATGTATCACGATCAGGGCTTGATCCCACTGAAACTTCACGCCTTTCACGAAGGCGTGAATGTGACACTTGGCCTTCCTTTTCCCCGTACCAGTCCCGATCACGGCACCGCGTTTGAAATTGCCGGCAAAGGAATCGCGCGTCCGGACAGCATGATTGCGGCGATTAATCTCGCCGTAGAGCTGGCCGCCAGGTCATCCTGAGCGAAGCGCAGCGCAGTCGAAGGATCCCGCGGAATCACCTGAAGGTTTCGCCACGGGATTTGATTCGCTCACTTCCCGTTCGCTCAGCCTGCGGCCTTCCCGTCTATGTCGCGGCTTCCCGGTCGCTCCATTCTCGACTTCGCTCGGAATGACCGGAGAGTTAATCCTGCTCTTGCTCTTGCTCCTGCTCATGCTCGATTGCAGCAAACGCGAGTACGACTAGGAACATGAGCACCGGCAGCATCGAAAAATACCTCTCGGTTTTTAACATCGGGCTACAGAACACGTTCGTTTATCGGTGGAACTATTTTCTGCGCGCGTTGTTTGGCCTGATTCCACTGGCCGGCACGGTGTTCCTTTGGGCCGCGGTGTTCAAGGAGCGCGGCGGCGGACTGCACGGCTACGACTACGGCTCGATGATTTACTACTATTTGCTCATTATCCTGGTCAGCAACCTAGTCACGCCGACAGAGGATGAATGGCAAATCGCTGCCGATATTCGCGAAGGCCAGATCAATGCGCTTCTGACCAAGCCGATGAGTTATCTCGCGTACCGGTTCAGCATTTTTTTAAGCGGCCGCCTCGTTTACACCTTCGTCACTCTGCCGCCGATCGCGCTGATTTTTATTTATTACCGCGACTACGTCGTGCTGCCTACCGATCCGCTGGTCTATGTGGTTGCCACGGTATCCTTGTTAATGGCGGCACTCATTCAGTTTTTTATCACTTACAGCCTTGCGATGATGGCGTTTTGGATTCTGGAAATCTCCACCATCGTTTTCATCGTTTATTCGTTCGAATACTTCCTCGGTGGTCAGATGTTTCCAATCGACATCATGCCGTCTGCGGTCCAGGCCGTGATGAAATGGCTGCCGTTCTACTACGAGTTGTTTTGTCCAGTCGCGATCTTTCTCGGCCGGTTAAAAGGCGCTGACCTTGTGCAAGCCCTGGCGATCCAAACCGGTTGGCTGTTCCTCGCATGGGCCTGGGCAAACTATATGTGGAAACGCGGCCTCGGCCATTATCAGGCCGTCGGTGGATAGCCGCGACGATTGCGTGAAGTGGGTCAAATCCTGTAGTGGCAGACGATGAGTGCTCAAATGGGGGCTCAGTGAGCGGTATAGTCTCGACTCAACTGCCGGTAGTCCAGAGCAAAGCTAGAATGAGTTGGATGCTCGCCGCGCCCAGTCCCGCGACCGCGGGACGAAGGTGGGTTGAACGTTGGGCGTTTTCATCCGAAATAGGACGCACCCATGGCGCGACTTCACGAATATCAAGGCAAAGCTATTCTCGCTGCGAATGGATTTAAAATTCCGCGCGGGCGCGCCACATCAAATGCCGATGAAGCTGTCGCCGCAGCGAAGGAATTGGGCAGCGAAGTTGTAGTGAAAATTCAGGCCTGGACAACCGGACGCGCAGGGATCGGCGGAGTCGCCTTCGCCAAAAAACCAGAAGAGGTACGCGCGCACACTAAGCGAATGTTGGCGATGAAAGTGGGACAGTTTCCGGTAGAAGCTGTGCTGGTGGAGGAAAAGATCGACATCGACCGGGAGTTTTTTCTGTCGTTTGCCATCGATGACGCCGCCCGCGCGCCAATGATCATTTTCGCGGCCGGTGGAGGAAGTGGAATTGAAGAACGCGCCGCCTCAACGCGACGCATCCCCTGCGATGTGAATCAAGGCCCTGCGGATTCAGCCTTGAATGAAGCCGTTACTTCGAGCGGACTTTCGCCAAAACAGGCGACGCAACTCGCCGATTCGATTCGGAAGCTGTTCACCGCCGCGCGCAGCGTTGAGGCGCGTTCACTGGAAATCAATCCGCTCGTCTTGACCAAAGGCGATGAATTCGTCGCAGCCGATTGCCGCATTACGATAGACGATTACGCCGTGGCGCGTCACCCCGAGCTGGGAATCGAAATCGCGCGCGAGTTCGATCATCCACCGACTGCTCTGGAACGCGTCGCTTATGCAGTCGAACAAAGCGATCATCGCGGCACATTTTATTTCGCACAGTTGGCGACTGCTGCTCCGAAAGATTCAAAGGGTCTGGTCGGTTTTCATGGGGCTGGCGGCGGCGGATCGATGATGTCGATGGACGCCATCGTGAATGCAGGATTCACCATCGCTAATTTCACTGATACCAGCGGCAATCCGTCCGCCTCCAAGGTCTATCGAGCCGCGCGAATCATTTTGGCCCAGCCCGACCTGGTCGGATATTTCGGTTCCGGTTCCGGTGTCGCCAGCCAGGAGCAATATTGGTCGGCGTACGGGTTGGCCAAAGCTTTCTGGGAACTGGATCTTGATATTCCCGCGGTGATCCGTCTGGGTGGAAACACAGAAGATCGCGCGGTGGACATCTTACATCGCATGTCGAAGTTGTTGCGTGCTCCGGTCGAGGGCTATCGCAAGCCCGACACGCCCGCCACGATCGCCACGCGCTTTGCCGAACTTGTGGAGAGTGCCGGCGGCACAAAATGGAAACCGCGCATCCCGCGTGCGCCTCAGTTCATCAAAGATTCCTCAGTTGTTTCCTTGCCTGTCAAAAACGGTAGCGTTTGGATCGACACTAAGCAGTGGCCACAAATCCGTGGTGCTGTCGAGACGCATTCCGGCGGATTGATTGTCGATCGAGAAGGCGTCCCCGCTCCATCGCTACCCGACGAAGAATTCGCCACTAAAGATTCCGAATTACTCGCGTGCGACGTGGAGTGCCGCCTCGCCGAGGTCGAAGGCTTTTATCTGGAGCTCGATATTCCGGGATTGGACGAACTGATCGGAGGCGCTCGCTAAATGGCAATTTTAATCGACGAGAAAAAGCGCGTTCTGGTGCAAGGCATCACGGGGCGCGAAGGGCGAGCCCGCACCCGGCTCATGCGCGATTACGGAACCAATGTGGTCGGGGGTGTGACGCCAGGCAAAGGTGGTCAGACCGTTCTTGGTGTTCCTGTGTTTAACACGCCACAAGATGCCGTAAATTCGTTAGGTAACATCGACATCTCGGTGCTCTTTGTGCCAGCGGCAGGTGTGAAGGAGGCGGCTATTTCTGCGATTGAAGCCGGGATCAAACTCACCGTGCTCGTGCCTGATCGCGTTCCAGTATGGGACGCCATGGAAATCGCAGCAGCCGCAAAAGCAAATGGCGCGATGTTTCTCGGACCGAATACGCTTGGAGCGTTGAGCCCGGGCAAGGCAGTAGTCGGCATGATCGGCGGCCGCGCGGAAAGTGCGCGACAATGGTTCAAGCCCGGCATCCCGGAGGGAGTCGGAGTCATCAGCCGCTCCGGCGGCATGGCTTCAAGCACTGGGTATTATTTGGGACAAGCTGGCGTGCGGCTTTCAACCATTTTGCACATCGGTGGCGATGCGGTGCTCGGGATTCGAATTCCCGATGCCGCGTTGATGTTCCAGGCCGATCCTTTCACTGAAGCCATTGTCATCTTTGGTGAAATCGGTTCGTCACAGGAGGAAGAATTGGCGCAACTGATTGTCGAGCGAAAGGTCACCAAGCGAGTGATCGCTTATATCGGTGGCAAAGCTGCGCGCGAAGGCACTCGGTTCAGTCATGCCGGAGCGATTATCGAGGGTGGCCGCGGCACGCACGCCGGCAAGGTAAAAGCCTTGCGCGAGGCAGGCGCCATCGTAGTCGATTCATTCGGGGAACTGCCGGATGCGGTCGTCGAGATTCTCAAGAAAACGAAAGGACTAAGTCTCATGAGCGAAGCCGACAAGAAAGCAACATGGAACACCGCGATCACGCGCATAGAACCTAACAGGGTGGGAGTACGGGGATACGATATTGCCGAGCTGATGGGACGCGTCTCCTTTGGCGCCGCGGTTTATTTGATTTTGACGGGCGAACTACCCTCGCCGGCAATCGCCCGTTTGATGGACGCGATTTTGGTCGCGTCGATCGATCACGGTGCGACGCCGCCAAGCGCGTTAGCGGCGCGAACTGTCGCATCAACCGGAGCAACGTTGAGCGCGGCGGTCGCCGCCGGGATCATGTCGATCAATCGCCATCACGGCGGGGCAATTGAAGATTGCGCCCGGCAACTGAAAGCAATCGCTGATCGCGCGACTCGTGAATCTATTTCATTGGACGAAGCCGCAACGCGCACACTGGCAGCGATGAGAGAAACCGACGAACGCATGTCGGGATTTGGTCATCGATATCACACGAAAGATCCGCGTACGGCGCGGCTTTTCGAGCTGGCGCGTGAGGCAGGTGTGGATGGCGTGCACATGAAAACAGCGCGCACCGTTGAGAAAGCATTCGCAGATGTGAAGAAAGCTTTGCCCATTAACGTGGACGGCGCTATCGGCGCCATCCTGGCCGATCTGGGAATGAACCCTGCGGCGTTCAATGGCATTTTCATGATTGCCCGCACACCCGGACTGGTAGCACACGTGATCGAAGAACAAACTCGCGAGAGGCCAATGCGGCGGATTGATCCAGTCAATCACGGCTACGATGGCCCGGCGCCGAGAAGCCTGCCCGATACGTTCGCTTCATAGAAGTCACCGGTTAGGTAGGGGCTAGGCGATTTTCGTGCCTAAGCTAACGACTGCCACGTCCAGAGGCCCACATTAAGCAGGCGATTATGACTATGCCAGTTCGTCGCCTAACCAACACCTGCATGCATGGGTAGATGGGCGCGTAACCCATTAGCGGCAGTTCCCAGCAGGATGCCTTCCATGATAGACAATCAGTGGGTGGTGTAGCATCGCCTACACCTACACCAAAGGCGACGCCGAGTCCCACTCCCGCGCCAACTGCGACACCCACACCCTCCGTCACTCCTACTCCCACACCTACACCGGGCCAAATCACGCTCAGTGCGCGTGGCTACAAAGTGCAAGGCCAGCGCAGAGTGGATCTTTCCTGGAGTGGTGCGACGTCGAGCAATGTCGACGTTTATCGGAACGGCGGTGTGATCGTCACTACCGGAAATGACGGCTTCTACACTGACCCCCTCGGCGGGCATGGCCATGCCACATTTACGTATCAAGTGTGCAACGCGGGGACCAACACCTGTTCGAATCAGGCGACGGTGACGTTCTGAAATTTCGGATGAAACTTATGCGGGAACTTGCACAACAGCGTGCGAGTTCCCGCTAAACCGATTGCCGTAGCCGCGTGTCGCTGACCGCGGCGAGGTGGAACGCGTTGTCCTCAACGCGTTGAGTAAGCGGATCGCCGCTTGCCGCCTAGCTTCGCCGGATGCCCCGGGGAAGTCTTAGTTGCGCCTTCGGAGTTGGCGTCGTCTTCAGAGAAGCTGATCCACCTATCGTTACGCGCAACGCGTTGTCCATCGGTCACGCGACAACAGATCACAGATCACCTTTCACTGGTCTATAACGGCGGAGTCGGACGAGGTCGCGGAGTTGGACGCGGCCTCGGTGCAGGAGTAGATCTCACTGTCGGTTGCACACTACGAAATACGCCGCCGCCAGCAGTTCCAGCAAAGGCAAATCCTTCCGAATCTATTGCTAGGGCGTCAATCGGTCCACGGGGAGGGATCAGCCCGCTGCTAACGTCGAGCCAATTGGCTCCGTCATTTTTCGATTGAAAGGCTCCTCCGTCGGTGCCGGCGAAAATATGCCCCACGGAATTGATTGACAGGGCGTTTACGTCGAGGGCGGTAAGGCCATTATCTTCTTCCGTCCAGGTCTCGCCGTCGTCACTGGACCGGAATATCCCGCCGCCTTTACCGATTAAGGAACGCGTTCCCGCAAATATGTGCCCATTGTTACTAACTGCCAAGGCAGCAACGTTAGTGGACGTTAGACCCGTGTTAGCTAGCTGCCAGGTATCGCCATTGTCAGTAGAACGGTACACACCATCTCCGCAACCGGCAGTGCCGGCAAAAATGTGACCCTGCGAATCGATGGCCAGCGACCAGATGAGGCCGCAGTTGTCACCATTGTTCACGTGCGTCCAGCTTTCGCCATCGTCTGTGGATCGCCAGACGCCGCCGATAGTACCTCCAACGTACGTTCCTGCAAAAATGTGACCATTGGAATTGATAGCCAACGCGCGAACATCGAATTCAATCACACCCTGGTTCACATCTGTCCAACTCTGTCCGTTGTCAGTCGAGCGAAAAACGCCGCCGAGCCCATCGACAAAATCGGCTCCTGCAAAGATGTGACCGTTGGGAGCACTGGCCAGGGACCTAATAAAGTGCGCGAACAAGCCGTTGTTAATCTGTTCCCAGCTCTGACCGGTATCGCTCGATCGGTCCATCCCAGTCCCGTATGTGCCGGCAAAGATAGTATTGTCAGACTTGATCGCAATGGCGCGGACATCGGTCGCGACCAAGCCGTTGTTTCTCTCAACCCACGTATTGCCGTTGTCGCTTGATCGGAACACACCACCGCCAACGTACGTTCCCGCAAAGATGTCTCCGTTCTGATCGACGGTGAAGGAGATGACGCGTTGCTCAGTCAGTCCAGTGTTGACCGGTGTCCAGTTGTCCCCGTTATCGGTGGAACGGAACACTCCATCACCGTAACTGCCCGCGAAAATCGCGCCGCCAGAAGTGGCTAGCAGTGCGTTGATCCCGTTTCCTGTGCTTAAGCCGCTTTGAACCAGCTCCCAGCTGTCTCCATTGTTCGTTGAGCGAAAGACCCGACCATTGCCACAAAGACCGTCAACGTCGGCGCCGGCGAAAACATCGCCGTTCTCATTGATGGCGAATGAAAGGATGCCGAGATTCGTTAGCCCATTGTTTATTTCGGTCCAACTATCGCCGTTGTCAGTGGAACGAAAAATTCCAGTACAAAACTTCACGTCCCACGTTGCTGCAAAAACGTCCCCGCTGGCATTGATCGCTAACGCAGGCACATAGGGACCAGCCGCGCCGGTGTTCAGCAGGGTCCAGTTATCCCCGTTATCGACGGAGCGATAGACTCCTCCGTAGAATGTTCCCGCGAAAATGTCTCCTCCGGAATTGATCGCGAGGGATCTCACCGACAGAGAATCCAAGCCATTGTTTACTGCAGTCCAGTTGTCTCCATTATCGGTCGATCGAAAGACTCCGCTGCTCCATGTTCCTCCAAAGATCTGACCGGCAGCCTTAATTGCCAGAGCGCGCACATTGGTGTCTGTCAGTCCATTGTTGACACCCGTCCAGGTCTCTCCGTTATCGATGGAGCGGAAGATACCGCCGCCTTGGGTTCCTACGAAGACATGCCCACTCATATTTGTTGCTAACGCGATCCCATCGCCGCCCTGCGGACCATTCGTTTGTGCCCAAAAATTGTCAGCAGGCCGTTCGACATTGCGTTTGACGTTCTGTCTTTGCGCACTTGAAGCCTTGTTCCTGGGTTGAGCGGATGCTGAACCCAAAACGGCCAGAACGATGACGGCAATGGAGACAAGCAGAACAAGCACGAGGCGGGAGTGAATAAAGGCGGATAGATCATCAGATTTCGTTTTCATTTATGTGGGGAATTAAGGGACAAGAACCGTTGTACCTGCAATGCAGGTGTCGGTTCAATACTTTTCCTAACTTTTTCTTAAAAATTTGGTGGCGCGTTCTGAGCGCGCTATCGAGAGCAGAGCTCGCTCGCAGACGCCGTAGCACAGTCTTCCAGCCTTGGGGCAATCGAGCATCTCGCCTGGTCTTTTAACGACAGTCCGGAAGGCGAAGACGCTCCCATCCCCTAGCGAAGATGACTGCGCCCTGAGCCGGGTCGTCGACCCCGACTACAACCAATCACTTCTCACAGATCACTAACCACGAATAAGCAATCTCTTACCGCGGGGTGGGCCGAGGATGTGGAGTTGGCCGCGGCCTCGGTGTCGCCCTGGGTGTGGCACTAGGCGTTGGAGTCACTATAGGCGTTGAAGTAGGTGTCGATGTAGGCGTGGGAGTCGCCGTCGGGGTTGGACTTGGCGTTGGCGTCGTACTTGGTGAAGGTGTGGGAGTTGGAGACGGAGGCGGGCCGCCGGGCAACGCAAACACGTAGGCGCCGCGACTGCGAGTCCAGACTGAGAGAGTAGTGCTACCCCGGTCAATCTGCATGTCCCATACCATCGCGTGTGGCAAGCCGTTCTCGAAACGCTGCCACGTAGGAGATCCTACGGTTACGTCATCGGTATAGTAAACGCCCCAGTCAGTGCCGGCAAAGACCTGTTGCGGTTGATTGGGATTGACGATGATGGAGTCAACGGGAATGTCCGGTAGATCGCCGGTCTTGTCCGCCCATGTGAACGAGCCGCAATTCGCGGTGCATGTTACCTGGAAAATGTGACCCGGTGTTGTGGGCGTGTTAGCGTTGAAACCGCCAACAGCCGCGTAGCCGACGGGTAGATTTGCGGCTGACACCGAGGGATCCAGGGCAATACCCAGCACAGGGCGGTTAGGCAGGACGGTGTTGGTTCCGGTAACATCAACCCAGTTAGCCTGAGCCTGAGTCCCTGTGCCGAGATTGAAACCGATCCATGCATTGCCGTCATTCGTGCCAACAATCGCGACACTCTGATATTTCGGGGAGTACTTGACCTGATTGATAAACGAACGGTTGCCAAGCGTTTGCTTGGTCATGTTCTGGGTTATTGGATTATTCGTTACGTACCAATCCGCCGAGCTAAAGGAAGCGTTACCGCCATGAATTGTTTCCCACACCCGAGTCGTACCGGCAACCAGATTGCCGCAGCCGCCGGGAACACCTGCAGCCGGACAATCGTCGCCACCCGGGATACCGCCATGGAAAAGATCGTATGGCAAAGTGAATGATTGCGTATCACCGCTCCAGCCACCTGATACCCTGCCGCTCCACGGAGCGTTCTGATTCGTACAGTTACTGACACAGCGATGAAGCGAACCGCTATTGTTACCCTGCCAGAACCGAAGACTCGAACCTGTGCCCACAGGATCAATGCGCGCGTAGAACCCATCACCGCCAACGCCCAGCTGCCATTGCACCGGTCCTGTTGGCGTGCCGGTAAAGGTAACCGAGCTAGATCCGTTATCCTGGGCGCCGCCGTTGGCTTGTGGAGATGCGGCGTTGGCGAAGTTACCGCTGATGTCACCTGAGTAAAACTCGATGGTGTTTAAGCCCGTATCCATGTTAAACCAGCTCGGATCGGTGGTGGAGTTTGTTACGTCGGCGTTTGTGGTGCCGTGGGCGCCTCCATCATTCCCGATTAAGAAGATGCTGGACGAGCCAGGCAGGAAGGCAAGAGCGTGCTGATCCACGTGCACAGGTCCAGCCGCGCCGGTGTAAGAATAACCGCAGGTAGTATCGTTCCACGTCGTTCCCGTGCGCGTTGCGAACCACACGTCGAAAGTGTCGAAAAAGACGCGCTCCGGATCATTTGGATCCACGACGATTCCTTCATCGTACCAGTTCTGTGGGTAATCGCCGGCTCCGCCCCCGCAGTCTCTGAGCGCGCCTCCCTGGGAACCCTCCATGAAAGTCCAACTTGTGCCCCCGTCAGTCGAAGCCCAAGCGCCAATCTGGCAGCCCGGCGCACCTCCGCAGCCGCCATTGCTGTTGGGGACAATAGACTGTGCCTGAGCATAAATGTAGTTTGAGTTACTCGGCGCGACGGCAATCTCCACCCGGCCCAGTTGATCGCCCGTATTGATATCAACAAAAGGCGACCCGGTGCCAGCATTCATTGCCGCCCCGGTCGCATACGCGCTGCCGGCAACTGCAGTGCCAAAGACAAACCCATTAGCGTTGCTCGCAATTGATGTGAAGTTCGGGCACCCGCTCGATCCCATCGTTGCGCTGTAAACACCGTTCGCACCGTTCAGGCCCAGATCGAACTGCACTGTCGTAGCAAAACCTCTCACACCGACTGCCGCTAGGATACGCGTTACGCCCCCGCCCATATCTGTTAGTTCCAGGCCTGTTATGTCCTGACGTTGGGTGTTAAAGCCATTAGTGGAGCACGGACCGGTCCAGTTTACGCCGCCATCATAAGAGAGGTAGAAACCGGTTTTTGCGCCGGCAGCGACCTTGCTGCTGTCATTAGGGTCCACGCGAACTTTGCCAACAGCGTTATATTGTGGAAACTGACCCGGAGGCGTCGGGAAAGCTATACCAAAAACGTCGGCGCCCAGCACCGTCCAGGAAGCCCCGGCATCGGTGGACTTGAGAATACCCTGACTACCCATGGAAAACGAACCGTAATTGAGATCCCCTGTGCCGGCATAGACGGTGTTATGATCATTGGGATCGATCGTAATAGTGTCGATGGCTGTGGTGGAAATCAGCGGGTCATCGGTTACTACGGTCCAGGAAGTGGAAGCATCGCAACAGTTGGTCGTTTTCCATACACCACCTCCGACGGACCCCAGATATGCCACAATGCTGCCGTTCACCGTGGTAGTTGGATCGACTGCAATGGAGTTTACTCGCCCTTCGGTGGTCGTGTAATCAAAACAGCCCGAGCACCCGGTCATGCGCTCTGGTTGCGGGCCGAGCCCGATAAAACTGGTCGTGCTCAAGGCCAATGGACTTAATGGATTCAGTACGGCAGGCGCTCCTGCAGGGACGCCGATTCGCAGGCGCGCATGTTGAGCGGCCGCAGCACGAAGCCATGCCGGATCAAAGCGGCCTGTAGGATACGTCAAACGATCGGTCCAGAATTGTTCCAATCGCCCAAGGTCGGCTGCCTCGGTTTCGGGCCTGGCACCTGGCACTGGCATATAGGGCTCCGGCTGCGATGGCTTCTTCGTACTCGAAAGCGAGGCGCGATCCGTGAGAGGAGAGAAGCGTGCGAAGAGCGCCAAGGCTACGCCCACGAAGCAAAGCGTAAAGCCGACTAATGCGCGAAGATTAAAGTACCCGCCTTCGAGGGGACGGCGGGCACATGTGGAGAGAGTATGATTTTTTTTCATTTTAATCAGGGCGAAGGTTTATGGAGCAATGTTTTGGGAAGCTGAGACGCCGCTACTGCTGCATTTGCTCGGCGCTCTGTGGATGTTTTGTTTCAGGGAGCTTCAAGATGCAGGAAAACGCCGTTTATAGATATTTGACCGGATTTGGTCAAGCTAATTTGCTTGCCCCTTCGGCGATAATTTTGCCATCGGTCCGAGCCGGACTGGCATTTTCAGGAGAAGCCGATCCACCCTGGCGTACATTAGAATGGGTCGTCCTTAACACCGTAGCGCCTGATTCTTGCGCTTTCTTTGACTGCTTTCGCCATCGCCTCGTCGCAGCGGGACGGTGCCCCTAAAAACAAGGAGCTCGCGAGTTACCTCGCGAGCTCCCGATTACTTTTTAACTTTTTAACCTTTTACCGTTACGACGTCAGGGACGCGGGTACGGCGTCGGGCGCGGCCGTGGCGTCGGAGTCGGCCTTATAGTCGCTGTTGGTGTAGGCGATGGAGGTGGTGTGATTGTTGCCGTCGCAGTTGCAGTTGCAGTTGCAGTTGCACTTGGCGTTGGGGTGGGACTCACCTGCGGGCAGTTGAAGATTTCCATCGATGCCACTGGGACGCCAGTGATATCGTAGCCGCCTACCAACCAGATGTTG
>Ga0193721_1000106_pt1 | contig 25547 bp, 26 predicted proteins | sample U2s2metaG_FD_145078 | JGI IMG/M metagenome (GOLD analysis project Ga0193721, IMG submission 145078) | Soil microbial communities from a riparian zone of the East river system, Colorado, United States - U2s2 | ecosystem: Environmental > Terrestrial > Soil > Riparian zone | place: USA: East River...
GGCGCGAATTCCCCTGGGACATGCCACCGCTTACATGTGCCGCGCCGCAAAAAGCCGGGAAGCGTACGAGGAGCTGAATGCCGCGACTGAAAAGATCGAAATGGAACAAACGAAACGGGTCCCGGAGCGTCTCAAGAACAAACATTTTCCGGTCAATCCGGAAAACTAGCGGACCAGCGGAAAGAATTGCCCACAAAAAAATACCAAGGAACTTCAATTTCAGAGGCATTGTTCCACGCCCTTCTGATTTTCGTCTATTTTGGGTGTTTCGTGGGTAACGAGCAAAAGTACAATCTTCGTTTTCTTCGCTGTCTTCGGTAGAAAAACTTCGGCATGCATCAACCAGGGACGGAGATTGGAGTTGGCGGACCGGTATCGCGTTTTCTGCGGCTGATTCGTTTTTCACACACAATTTTTGCGCTGCCATTTGCTCTAGGGGCGCTCATTGTGGCTGCGAAAGGCTGGCCGTCGTTGAGAATCTTGGGTCTGGTTGTCGTCTGCATGGTGTTCGCGCGCACTGCAGCGATGCTTTTCAATCGACTGGTTGACTGGTCGCTCGATCAGCGCAATCCGCGCACGGCTTCGCGTCATCTGCTTGTCTCCAAGTCAGGAGCGATCCTGTTTCTTGCAGTTAGTTCGGGCTGTTTTCTTCTGGCGGCGGCCGCAATTAATCAATTGACCTTGATTCTCGCGCCAGTTGCGTTGGCGTTAATTTTTTTCTATTCGCTCACAAAACGATTCACCAGCGCAACGCACTTCTTTCTCGGGCTTGCCCTGGGTATTGCGCCGGTCGGGGCATGGATCGCACAAACCGGTCGGATCGACTTTGCCCCGATTGTGCTTGCAGCCGGCGTAATTTGCTGGGTCGCGGGATTCGATCTCATTTATGCGACTCAGGATTACGATTTCGATCGGCGCGAAGGTATTCGGTCGCTTGTAGTGAAACTCGGAATCGCACGCAGCCTTCGCCTGGCCTGGTTGTTGCATCTTTTGTCATTTGCGGCGCTCATCATTTTCGGTGTGGTGGCGCAGCTTGGCGCGTTTTATTACTGGTCGATGCCGCTGATCGCAGCCGCTCTTTTTTACGAACACAAAACCGAAAAGCTCGATCTCATTGGAATTAATCGCGCTTTTTTTCAAAGCAACGCATTCGTCAGCGCGGTTTTTCTTGTTGCGGTGTGCGTCGATCGATTGATTTAGGTCGGGACGCCGCGCGTCCACCTTACCCATGAAGCCGATTGCCTACATCGCGTTCAGCATGGCTACGCGTCGCTCGTGTCGGCCGCCGTCGAAAGCTGTTTCCAACCAGATCCGCACAATTTCGAGCGCGAGATCTTCCGGAATCAGGCGCTCGCCCATTGAAAGCACGTTGGCGTCATTGTGCTGGCGTGAAAGGCGAGCCGACTCTTCACTCCAGCAAAGCGCGCAGCGGACGCCGTGAACTTTGTTCGCCACCATGGCTTCGCCGTTCCCTGAACCACCGAACACGATGCCGCGCTCGCACTCGCCTCTCGCGACTGCTTCTGCGGCTGGGCGTATGAAAAGCGGATAGTCCACTGGGTCCTCACTGAATGTGCCGCAGTCTTTTACTTCATGACCGAGCGAAGCGAGGAGTTCTTTTACCTTTTCCTTGTAACGAAAACCGGCGTGATCAGAGCCAAGAGAAATCTTCATTCAACGATTTACTATGACTGGCGCTGCCTTGTCTAGAACGTAACCGGCGAAAATCAAAGGGCGCCGGCCTCCTGGCCGCCGAGGCGACTACAACTCGGCCTTAAGGTCGCAGTTAAACCGGTCACACGACATCAAGGTTTTTTCAGAGGAGGTTGAGGAGAATAAATATCTACCTGACCGTGCTTTAACTGTTCTTGCAGAGATTCGGAAAAATTTCTGATTTCGTTGTCTAGATTGTACAGGTAATTCAATAATCCATCTGCTTTACTAAAATCTTCAGGCATAGGTTTCTTATCTCGAAAAGCATTTTTTGCCGCAACCAATTTGTCGTCGACGTAATCGAACTTCGGAATGAAATCCCTGAACTGTTGTTCCGTCCCGGCTCCAAAATACCGTTTGGTTAAAGCCAATATACTGTAGCGATGTTCGTTCCAGTACGCGCGCATGTTTTCGTATTGTTGCCAATGAACCATTTCATCGTCATGCCACTGAAATCCTACCGCGGCGCGTACCGCGTAATAATGCCGCTTACCGATGGTATCAATTATGTCGTAGTAAGTATTAGTAGCGGCTTTTCTCGACTCTGCGTAAACCGCTGCATTTTCTTCCTCAACTTTATAATGATGTGAAATCCAAGCGGCAGCGACACTAGCAAGAACAACCGTCAAGATGGATTTACTAAGGTCAAAGGCTTTACTAGACCTAGCTTTCGGCTCATCAGACATATCCTAATGAAGATATGATTTGACCTGTTTTCGATAGCAAAAGTCAAGGTAGTATTCACGACTTAGCCATTGTGCAATTTTGCCAGCTCGTTCCAGATTTCGCGTTCGCGTTCGGTCAGTTTCTTCGGCACGTTGATCTGAACTTCGACGTAAAGATCGCCACGCTTTCCCGAGACACCCGGTAAGCCCCGTTCCCGCAGCCGAAATCGCTGGCCACCCTGCGTGCCCGGTGGAATTTTCAGGCGCACCTTCCCTTCGAGAGTGGGTACGAGCAATTCGCTGCCAAGCACTGCCCGCCACGGTTCGATCTTCACCTCGTGAATCAAATCGCTGCCCTCGACTGAGAAGTCGGGATGGCGCGCCAGCCGGACACGCAGGAACAAATCACCGCTTTTTCCACCACGCACACCGACTTCGCCCTGGCCCGCCAGACGGATTCGCTGGCCCTCGCGAACGCCACGCGGGATCTTGACCTGATAATTTTCAACCTTGTTTGAGCCCGCCCGCCGCAGCGAGACTGGTCGCGTCGACCCGTTCAGCGCTTCTTCCAGTGTAACCATGATGTCGGCCTCGACATCCGCTCCGCGTTCCGCAGTCGCCTGGCGTCCGCCAAATCCGCCGAAAGCCGAGCGGCCGCGGCCGCCACCGAAAAAGGCTTCGAAAAAGTCGCTGAATCCGGTTCCGCCGAACTCAAATTGAACTCCACCACCGCCATCGCCGCCCCACTGGTAATATCCGCCCTCCGTTGGTTGTGGGCCCCACTGTGGCGGCGGCTGGAATCCGCCCGGTCTGTTCCAATCTGCGCCGAGCTGGTCGTATTTTGTACGTTTCTCTGGATCGCCCAATACCTCGTACGCTTCGTTGATCTCTTTAAATTTTTCTTCAGCGGCCTTCTTGTCCTTGGCAACGTCGGGGTGATACTTGCGCGCCAGTTTGCGAAAAGCGCTCCGAATCTCATCTTCGGTTGCCGTCTTGGGCACACCTAATGTCTCGTAATAATCTCGGAATTGTACGGGCATTCGCCCTCAAGCTTGTGCCTCCGCTCGATTCGCGCAACTTTTTGAATAATGCGCGAGCTAGGCAAATTCGTCGCCGTCATGGGCGTGATCATCACGCTATTGGGACTGGTGATGTGGAGCGGTTTTGCCCCGAAATGGCTGGGACGGTTGCCGGGTGACATTCGGATCGAGCGCGAACATTCTGCGTTTTATTTTCCCATCGTCACCTGCATCATTCTTAGCATCCTGTTCAGCTTGCTATTATCGATATTCCGGCGCTGATGAAGACGTGATCTGTGATCACATCTCGCTGCACCAATGAGCGCTGAAATTCGTACACAAAAGAAGCTCGATCGCCACGTTGCGCGTCTGCTTCAATGCCGTCGTTGCTCGCGCATGAAATCCACGCCAGTCTCCGGCGGCGCAATTTTGAGCGATATAATGATTATTGGTCAGGCACCGGGGCCGCGGGAACCGGTTTTGAAGAGGCCGTTTGCGCACACCGCTGGTAGAACACTTTTCCGGTGGTTTGAAGAATTCTGCGGGATGAACGAAGCCGCAGTTCGATCGAAAATTTATTTCGCAGCCGTCTGCCGGTGTTTTCCCGGAAAAAATTCTGGCGGAACAGATCGTGTTCCGGCTCCGGATGAGATTCGTAACTGCTCGTCCTGGATGGATAACGAAATCGAAATTTTACAACCGCGTCTTGTGATCCCAGTTGGTCGACTAGCCATCATGCAATTTATTGAGTGTGTGAAGCTGGAAAAAGTGATTGGTCGCAGATTCCGTGTTGAGCGGGCAGGGCACCGCTTCGACGTGATTCCGCTTCCGCATCCGTCCGGCGCGTCTCCCTGGCACAAGATTTCTCCGGGAAAAGAATTGCTCAGACGCGCGCTCAAATTGATCGCGCGCCATTCAGCCGTAGCGGGGAAAGCGGACGGCAGGAGCGGGATGATTGCAGAGATTGGTTGGGGCTGATTTAGTACGTGACCTGAAAAACATGGCTGCACAGCGAAAGCCCAATTTGGTTCTTTTCCTGCCGGACCAACAAAGAGCGGACACCATTGCGTGTTACGGCGGCGTAAAGGTACACGCGCCCAATCTTAACAAACTTGCCTCTGAATCCGTTGTTTTCGAGCGAGCGTACGTGACACATCCAGTTTGCACGCCTTCACGCTCGTCGCTCATGACTGGTACGTGGCCGCATATCAACGGATGCACACGCAACAGTGTGCCACTCGATCGACACTTTCGCGTGTTTCCTGAACTGATGGAAGACAGAGATTATCGGACCGCGTATATCGGGAAATGGCATCTGGGCGAGGAAGGGCCGGCTGGACGAGGGTTTGACGAATGGATTTCAACCGATGATCGAGGCGACTACACAAATTTCCTTATTTCAAAAGGGATTACGCCTGACAAAGAGAACGGACGATTTTCAGAGCTGGCCATCAGCAGTCTGCCTGTCGAACTGTCGCGGCCAAAGTTTCTGGAGAGACATGCATCCGAGTTTATCGAGAAACATCGCGATGAACCTTTCATCCTCGTTGTTGGTTTTGTAGAACCGCATTCACCCTATAACGGCCCGCTCAACGACGAGAATCCGTTCGATGATGTGGATCTTGACGTAACAGCCACGCTTCCTGAGAGTGAAGATATTCCGCTCCGTTACCGGTTGATGCGCGAATGGCAACAAGCGGAAGCAATCCTGGATCGACAGCGGCTGCCGGCTCAGTTGTTTTTTGGCATCACTCCTGAGGAATACCGCAGTATTAAGCAGCGCTATCTCGGACTCGTCACACTGGTAGACCAAAGCATCGGCGCCATTCTTGGTTGCCTGGAACGATTGGGTCTGAGTGATCACACGATCGTTGTGCACACCAGCGATCATGGCGACAGCCTGGGCGCGCATCACCTGTTCGGGAAAGAAACAATGTTCGAAGAAGCCGCGCGTGTTCCCTTCTTGATCCGGCTTCCTGGTCAGACCCGTGCCAAAACTGTCCAGCGTTCGGTCAGTCACATCGATTTCGTGCCGACGTTGCTCGACCTTCTCGGTCAGCCCAATGCTGCCCAGTGCACCGGCAAAAGTCTGCTGCCGCTAATTACTCAGGAAGCAACGCCGCCACAGAATGTGTTTTTAGAGTGGGCACCAAATCGCACGAAAGTAAGAAAGGGCACCAAATTGGCTCGACGACGCATGGTCAAGCGCGCGGTCGAGGAATCCACCCGGACGATTGTTACCCCAGATGGGTGGAAGCTTTGTCTGCGCGACAAGGATCTGAATGAATTGTATAACCTGAACGACGATCCGCTGGAAAGGCGCAACCTTTACGCGGACCGGCAATTCGGGTCGGTGATTGCTCGTCTTACCGGCGAAATTCATCGTTGGCAGGAAGCCACAAACGACACGGTCAAACTTTGATTAAAGCCAGCGTCCTTTGATGAATTAGTTGATTTGGGGGACGAGAGTCATTGTTTCGACAGTTTCGTTTCTTTCCCCATCTCGATTTAAAGAAAAAGGATAACGAGACCGGCGATCATCAGTGCCAGCATCCAGAATAAATCGACGTTGAACCAGGCATGTCGCAACAGTCCGACACCCAGTTTTTCATAAACCAACATCGCCACCATGCCAGTTGCCAGAAGGTAACCAAAGGTATGAATTGCGATTGAGCCAGTTAGCAGAAATGGCGAGCTGACGTTGCCGAATCCAAAACTCGACATCGAATGCATGTGTGAGCTCATCGGGCTTGCAGCTAGTGGCGCGTCGGCTGATTTGAGAAATAACGGAATGAGCATCAATCCTGCGCCATGTGCCGATGCCATGATAAAGGACCAAAGAGTCAAATCGCCAAAACCGACTCGCATGCCCACCCAATTGGGATGGCGCGATCGAAAAAGACGATACAATCCGAACGCAAACAGAATGGCCGCAGCGGAATATTTCAGGGCCGAATGCGGCAGGCTAATTCGAGCCACGAGAACTACGCCAATGATAATCCCAATGGAAAGAGCGTGGCCCAGTGCGATCGGCAGCAACGCACGAAGCACGGCGGCGCGTTTTTGTTCCTGCAGGCCGAGCGCTACCGCGAAGAGCCATCCCATGGCTGGGTTCAGGCCGTGAAAAAGACCGAGCGCAAATACCACCAGCCAGGGCCAGAGCCCGTTCACGGAAAACAAAAGGAATCGCTCGAGGAATCTCCCCCTTCCAGGCGAATTTGGTGGACTCGATAATCGTTGCTTTCCACGAAAAAGTTTTCGTCGAACGCCATGCCGCCGTCAGGATTGGCGTTTAGTTTCACCATCCAACTGCCTACTCCATCGGGATAGAATTGCTCATCCCAAGCGGCATAAAGCGAGTTGGTGAAATAGACCCGTTTGCCATCCCGGCTCACTTCCACCATTTGCGGACCCCCCGCCAGCGCTTGCTCTGGATTCTTTGGGTGGGGCGTTCGGTGAGCAATCCCACCAATTCGCACCGAACCGGTCTTCTTCGGATTGAATGGATCGGATACGTCGTACTGCAAGAACTCTCCTGTTCCCCAGCACGAGATGTACAGAAATTTGTCGTCGAGCGACAAATTGATGTCCGTCACCAGCGGCGGCACCGCCTTAAAATCCTTAAGCATCGCTGGCAACTTTGCTGGGTCGGCCGGTTCCGCCGGAATCTCGATCACTTTTTTTAAACCCCACGCTCCGTTGTCGCGGTGCCAAAGCCAGACTGATGCGGACAAATCCTTAAGCGAAACGACAACCCCGACGAAGCCGTATGCTTTGGTGGGGTTGTGGGCGGGACGCATCTCGAGAACCATTTGTTGCTCACCGCCCAAATCGAGCGCCTGCAAATGGCGACGGCGGCGAAGGTCCCAGACGTGCATTTGATGCCCGTATTTACCGCCAAGCAGAAGGTCGGGTTGGAGTCCGCTTTCGATCATGTTTGGCGTGCCCCATTCGCTGGTCAGCAAAGTGTCGAATCCCAAATGCCACCAAAAATCATAATGCAAAAACTGTGGGCCTCGATCCATTTCCCACTGGCCGAGGATCTCGAACGTTTCGCAATCCAGCATGAAAATACCCCCTGGGCCATCGCCATTGGGTACTCCAAGCGCGCTAACGTAAATACCTTCCGGTCCACAGTGAATCGTGTGTGGACGCGAATAGTTAGCGCGTGCAAAAACTTCTGCTGGCTCAATCACTTTGACGATCTTCGGTTTTCGCGGATTGGGTTTGGTGTCGATGATGTGAATACGGGACGACCGGAGCCCCGGCACAACCAGGTAACGGCGCTCGACGTGCGGGTGCGGCGCATACGGGCAAAGCGCCGAACTGCACGCGTTCCAACCGAAATGGTGAAGCTCGTCGCCAAACTCCGGCATTTTGACCTCGCCGACGCGCTGGCCATAAGTGCGGGAGTCCGGATCAACATCCACGACCAACAGCGCGTCGTTGAGTTTGCTGCTGGGCGGATTAAGCGCCGCCACGAACGCATATTTCTCGGGTGGCCCCTGCATGGCCAGCCGCGGTGATGGATAAAACGTTGGGTCTGGTTTTAGGAGTGGCATAAGACCTTTCTACTTATACTGAATTTGAATACGGCTTCAGATTCGAAGCCTCAAGGACTACCAAAAAAATAATAAATAGGTCAAGCATGGCGGTCCTGGCTCAATGATTCAAAAGCGGTAGCCGTGCAGTTCGATTTCTTTGACGAATGCTTTTTCCACGATTCGCCGTTGTGAGTCGTTGAATACTTGCTGGTACGGTCTCCGGTCACTTCGATATTCCGATTTTGCTGAAACACCAAGTGTTCCATTGAAGGGTATATCTAGTTGCGAGAAGACTTCGCTGAGCTCGGCGGTCAGGTTCTCATAGCGGAGAATGCGATCCACGATGGTTTTTTCTCCAGAACGATCGGTGTACCGGAAATAGTTAATTGGGAACCGGCCCCGGGTGAGATACTCATCAAACGAAAGCGAACCACCTTGGCGGGCGGCGTGCATGTGATAATGAGACAAAACTTTGTCCCAGGGATTTCGTTCCACGCAAAACTTGAAATACCTGTTCCAAACATCGTAAGGAACGCGCGTCCGAACCTCCAATGCGGGCATATGGCGATAAAACTTCTCGCGACTGGTAATTGAATTTCGCACCGCTGAGAAGATCTTACCCGGCCTTTCCAGGATTTCAGGAATCGGATTTATGGATCCCCGGTAATTGCGTGGTTGATGGCCTTCGATGGGCGGTTCGATCGGAGTCAAGACATCTGAAGGCCCGCAGTGTTTCGAAAGAAAGACTTCGATGCTGGTGCCTGCAGTCTTTGCCGTCTTGATAAAGATGAATTTGTATTTGTGGGACAGGATCATGAGGCGTCACCGCTTTCCAAGCAACAGGTCGCACGACTGATAAATAACCGCCAGTATTCGCCTAACTGGCAGCGCGTCGTAAAATAATCCCACAGGTCCGCTGATGATTTCCTTTCAGAAACGTTTTTTGTTCGTTCACATTCCTAAGACCGCCGGCAATTCGATTCAGAGCGTCCTGCGCGATTATTCCGAAGATGAGTTAGTAGCTTTACGGGGTGAACAAGACGGGATCGAGCGCTTCGGGCTGCGCAATCCGAAGTACAAAATTAAGAAACATTCAACGCTGGCTGAATACCGGACGGCCATTGGCGAAATGGAGTTTGGGAACCTCTACAAGTTCACCTGCGTACGAAATCCGTGGGACCGGGTGGTCTCCTATTATTTCACGCCAACCCAACACACGAGCGCGTGGGACCGGAAGAAATTCAGAAAGGCTATTGTTAAGGTCCTGCCGGTTGCAGACTATCTCCGGTTAGATAAGGGCGAAAAAGATCCGTTCGCCAACGTTAATTACATCATGCGTTTCGAGAATTTGGCTGACGACTTTCGCGCCGTCTGTGCCGCACTAGACATTTCGCCGGCGCCCCTGCCGCGATACAACCGCTCCAACCGCGAACATTATTCCAAATATTACGATGACGAGCTTCGCGAATTAGTAGGCGCGCGGTTTGCCGCGGAGATCGATCGTTTTGGCTATATCTTCGAGCAGCGATAAAAGCTACAGTTTTCCAAGCGTCACGTATTCGCCGTCGGGATGCCGAAACCATTCCGGTATCTCAATCCTCGCCGTGACCATGCTTTCATAACAATTTTGCGTGACTACACCGCGGCGAGTGCTTTCTCCAAAAACCGCAAAGTTTGCCTTGGTGACAAATAACCGATGCTCGGCCAACTTTGGGACGTCGTTTTTCAGCTCATCCATCGCCTTGGCGTTAGGGATGACGTCGGGCAGATGAGTGAACAGATGTCGCAGGACTTTGGCGCGCAAGATTTGGTGAATCCAAATCTGGAACCAGGCTTTTCGCTCCAGGTAAATATCGCCGAATGGGTTCTTAACTTTGCGCGGGAAGAGAGTCAGCTTGGGATTATTCAGCGTTGCCCGGCATCTGCAGAATAACAGCCCATCTACTTCCGGCGAGCGCATGGCGTGAGAAATCAGGGTGCCGATCTTATCGGTGACCAATTGGATGGGGTATTTGTCATCTACGCACCAATAAATCCATTCTTCCTCATCGATCTCCGTCAGCAAATGCAAGACGGTCCTCTTAATATCGGATGGCGACGTAACAAACTTGACTCGCTCCGTGTCGGTACCGCCCAACTCCTGATAAGGAACATGAAAAACGAATGGGTGACCCGGCCATAACCGGTCATATTGAAAAATCATGTGGTCTGTGATTGCTCGATAGCGATCGCACGTGAGCACGATCGCTTTTATTTTATCCGGCAAATTCATAACCAAACCGCTCTATATCGACTTTGAATCTGTTCGCGATGATGTCCCGGCTTCGCGGCCTGTAATATTCAGTGTAATGTCGCGCCCGCGGATTGGGTCTTTGATGGGGCAAGTTTTCGCTCACACCGAGCTTTTTCGCCACAAAGGCCCAGTCCTCATCAAGCCGTTCGAATTTCCCGATGAAATCAGCAAGCATGCTTCCATTGGAATCGACGAACCAATCCAATTGATAACGGTGAGGGGATGAGTGAACGCAGGTGGCGCTGCTGTATCGAATCCAATCGACAAATTCATCGAACGTCATTTTTTCTCTGACCTGCAGCGCTTCGGTGCGCTCATAAAGAGAGACGACGCGGTCCCACGGGTTGCGAACGAAGCCGAATTTGAAGTAGGTCTCGAATTGCTTGCGCCCGATTTCTCTCCGGCGCTCTTCCGAAAGCAACAAATACAAGGCAGCCAGAATGCGGTTTTTTCTTCCCCCATAGCGCGTCCAATATGTCTCCATCTGGTTTTTGATCTGCCACAGGTTCAGATGTGGTTTCCAAGCCTTACCAAGAATCGCGCGAACGCTGGTCGAGCCTGTCTTTGGCACTTCTACGAAAATGCATTTGTACTCATGAGAGATCATGGCCAGAGGCGTGTCATTGTACATTGAAAAATCTCCGGGGCATTAGAAAGTGATGCTCCGGCGGACGGTCGGTAGCTCAATCGGTAGAGCAGCCCCGAAAGCTTTCGGGGTTGGTTCTGCATTGAAAATTGCTACAGCCAATCCAAACTGAAACTCGACAAGGGTCGGTAGCTCAATCGGTAGAGCAGCGCCCTTTTAAGGCGTTGGTTCCGGGTTCGAGTCCCGGCCGACCCACGCCCTTGTATGGCCTTGGATTTACATCTTGCACTGCGCTCGACGGTATTACATCGGTCCGACAACCTTGAACGCCGAATCGCAGAGCATAAGCGTGGCAGCAATCACACCACGCAGCGATTCGGAGGCCAGATCGAACTTGTTGCCGCTAAGGAACTCCCATCAATGGCCGAAGCAAGTAAACTCGAGCGAGCTCTAAAACGAAAAAAGAATCCGCGACTCGCAATCTCAATGTTGCGGTCCATCAGTTAACGGAGCAGCCCCGAAAGCTTTCGGGGTTGGTTCCGGGTTCGAGTCCCGGCCGACCCACTTCAACAGATCGCGCAGTGAATTCTTTGGGCGATCCAATCGAAAGACGGGCAAACCGGCGGCACTGGCTGCTTCCCAGTCCCTTTCTGGATCGTCGCCGACATGCATGACCTCGTTCGGTTTGAGACCGATTAATTTCAACGCGCGCCGGAAAATTTCCGGATCCGGTTTGTCTGCTCCGATTTCGCTCGAGATGAAAATGTCCGCAAAAAACTTCGAGATACCCAGGTGTTGGAGGATGAATCGCAAACGCCCATCGAAATTTGAGATTACGGCGAGCTGAAAACGCGGCTGCAAGTGCTCAAGGACGCCGGGAACTTCTGGGTAAAGTTCCCAGACACCGGGTTCTGCAAAGTGTTCGTAGGCGATTTCGAAAAAATTATCCCGATCGATTTCACTTAATGAAGGTGCAACCTGGTCCAGGACGAGATCGACCAGTTCACGCCACCAGCCTTTGTCATCGTTCTCGCGCGGGCCGGCAATTGCTGCGCGGCGCGGCATTTTCTTCCAGGCTGAATAAAACGCGTCATCGAGCTGGTGCGGATCGAGCGTAAGGCCTACCTCCGTGCCGGCCAGCGCGTAATGGTGACCAACCGTGTTGGTGAGATAAAACAGCGTGCCGAGGGCATCGAAGAAAATCGCCTTTAACATCGAACTGAACCTCCAACTCCGAAGGATCGCGAGCAAGCGTTCAACGCTGAACGACCAACGCTTAACGGTTTGAACCCGTGCCCGCCAGGAAGATGTGTGCCATAGTTCGATCATGCTGCCGGTTGAACATAACGATCCGATTAACGCAAAAATTCTGGCGACCTCGGAGGACAAAATCGAAGGATTCGTGCGCGAGCCGTTTGAGGAAGTCGCGGGCCGTTCAGGTGTGGGTGTGGACTTAGTCATGGCGCGGATTGCCGCCATGTTGCGTGCGGGCACGATACGGCGCGTGCGGCAGACCCTCCTTGCGACCAACCTGGCTCAGGGCGCGCTAGTCGCGTGGAAACTTCCCGACGACAAAATTGATGGAGCCTTCGACTGGATGTTTCAGCACGATCCTTTTTCAGGTCATGTCGTTTTGCGCTCCACGGACACCGTCACTGCCGGATCTGACTACAAACTTTGGACTACCGTAAAAGTTCCCCAGGGATTTTCATTGGAAGCTCATTGCGAATTGCTGGCGGAAAAGGTCGGCGCAGAGCGTTTTCGGCTTATGCCGGCGAAAGGAATTTTCACCTTGGGAGTGGGACATGTTCGGCGAAAGACGATTGATCCCGGCAGCAAGGCAGATCAACCGGCAAAAATGGTTCCAGTTCAGATGGTTAGTCTGACTGCACGCGAATGGGGTGTGCTCCAGGCGCTTAAGCGCGAATTTGCGCCGGAAGATATCAAGCCTTCGCCGTGGGTTGCGCGTGCCGATGAAGCCGGCTTCTCCGCGGAAGAATTCTATCGCGTGGCGGAAGAATTGACTGCGCGGAAAATCATCGGGCGTTTTTCGACTTTCCTGGAACACGTCAAGCCCTCGGTGGGCGGGGTTCGGGTCACCAGATTTAATGCGCTATTTCATTGGGCAGTGCCGCACGGTCGTGAAATTGAAGCGGGCGGCGAAGTCGGGCGTCACGGCATTCTGACGCATTGCTACTGGCGCGAAGCCGGCCCGGAGTTCAAGAACGTCAACATCATGGCCGTGGCGCACGGCACCGATAAACAACTATTGCTCGATCATAAAGCAGCTATCGATCGGCATCTTCGCTCCTGCGACATTCCAGTCTCGTACACAAACGTTTTCTGGGGTGGACGAAGCGAGATTAAGCCTTCGGAAATTTCGCCGCACATCTACCGCGATTGGCTGGCGGAGCAGCGACAAGCTAACGAAGTTACAAGGTTGTAGCCGCGGGCGTTGACCGAGGCAGCGCGCCGTGTTGCCAATCGTGTGAGCGAGCCGAGGTCAGCACCTTCGGCTACAGTCCTGCGCTGGCGAATTTTTCACGATAAGTCCGATCCAGGTTTCGCAAGAGAGCGACAGCAAAACTTTGGCGATTGATGTGTTTGCCAAGCGCCATAGCGAGGGAGATTGCGCGGCTTTGCAGTTCCCTCGGAAAATCCTCGCGAGATTGGTTCACGTTGACCCCGATACCGGCGATAGCCAGATGAGACGCGTTTTGCTGGGCTCTCATCTCTACCAAGATGCCAGCGACCTTGCCTCCATCAATTTGCACGTCGTTTGGAGGCTTAATCGTGGGTGTGAGGGAAAATTCGTTTTGAATCGCATTGGAAACGGCTTCGGCCGCCCAGGTAGTGAGTTGCGGGGAACTCGCGAGATCGATTCTCGGTCGCAAAAGAATCGAAAACCAAAGTCCTTTTCCTGCTGCCGATTCCCATCGATTTCCGCGTTGACCGCGCCCGGCGGTTTGATGTTCAGCGAAGACAACCAGACCCTCCTTTGAATTTGCATTCGCGATTTGCAGAACCGCATCGTTCGTCGAGCCCGCTTGATCGAGGACAATAACCTCCCGGCCGATTACGCCGCTGGCGAGGTCGGCCTGTAATTGCTCAGCGATCAGCCCTTCTGGCATCTTGACTCTCAGCCGGGCACTTGGGTCATTTCCAGAGCAACATCGACCGCGCGCGGGGCGTTCGTCAGGCCGCCGATGGAAATGTAATCGACTCCCGTGGCTGCGACCCGTTTTACATTTTTTAATGTGATGCCGCCGCTTGCTTCAAACCGGATATTGTCTTTTCTCAGCGCGATAGCCTCTCGCATCTGGGCGGGCGGCATGTTGTCGAGAAGAATGACGTCTATGCCCTCAACCTCGACGAAAGCGCGTGCTTGATCCAGATCATCAGCTTCCACTTCAATACGGATGTTTGGTCGCTCCCCGCGAAGCTGACGAATTCGATCTGCAAAGCGGGAAAGGCCGCCGAAAGTCGCCAAGTGATTGTCTTTTACGAGCACCATGTCGTACAAGCCGAAGCGATGATTAACGCCGCCGCCCGCGACCACTGCCGCCTTTTCCAATGCCCGCATTCCGGGCGTGGTTTTACGCGTATCCATAATCTTGGCTGGATGGTTTCCAACGGCATCCACAAATTGACGCGTAAGGGTCGCGATACCGCAGAGACGTTGCAAAAAATTCAGTGCGACGCGCTCTGCCTTCAGAATCGACCGTGCCAAACCGCGCACTTCGATAATCAGGTCGCCGGCGACAACTTCGTCTCCGTCTCGGTGAACAACCTGGATGTCTATTGAGGGATCGACTTGTCGAAAAACTTCCGCTGCGGCTCCCGTGCCGGCAACAATGGCATTTTCACGCGCCATAACGCGTCCAGTTGCATGAAGAGTCTCGGGTACGAAAAAATCGGTCGTGATATCACCTTGGCCGATGTCTTCCTTGAGAGCGGCGACAATTGGATCGTAACGGTCTGACTTCATCGAAATTTGCTGAGGACTGGCCTGACGATACGAATCGTCCGGATTTCAAAAAGGATTCCCGGTGAGCCAGGAACGATAAGCGCGAAACCCGAATACGTCTATCAAACGCACCTTCGTACACGTCTGGTAGAGAAGCGATCGGCAAATCGCGATACGACCAGAAGCGTCCAGCAGAGGACAGCGCAAACGACAAAAAAAGATTCGGGCAGCGCACGCTAAGGAGAAACAACGAATATAAGAAAAACGTGCAACTACCCGAATCGCCTTAACCTGTTGAGTTTGACAGCCGGTAGCGGCGCACGTTCAACTTTTTTACGAAAAATCCGTGTCTGAACCTTAGCTATTGGAAGTCAGCTGGTTACGAAATGTCTGTAAATGGCTCGCGTTACAGGAGACTCTGCTGCTCACCACTGCCGACTCGCGTTGCTTCATCGCGAATCTCCTGCAGCAGCGATTTAAATTCACACTGCTCCAACACACGGATCAGGTTGGGATAATCCGGTTGGATCCGGAGGTCATCGATCGGAACCGGCAGGTCAAGATGGCAATCCAGATCAACCATTTTCCGGTTTTCCAGAACTTGGTCGAGAGAGTTCATCAGTTTCTCGCGAGTTCGCGCGCTTTTTACTTTGTCGATGTTAGCCAGCAGCGAGTCGAGTCCGCCGAATTCACGAATCAATGCCGCGGCGGTTTTGCGGCCGAATCCAACTCCCGGAATGTTATCGACTGAATCTCCGGCTAATGCGAGGACATCCCCGATCAAATTGGGCTGAACCTCCCATTTTGCGGTGACCTGATCTTCGCTTAGCAATGCGAATGCGTCCTTTGGCGAAGCAAGATCCGCTTTCGCCGTGGTATAAACTTTTACGCAAGGGCCTACCAGCTGATACAAATCCTTGTCATTGGTCGCGAGGACAACTTCCATTGGAGGTCGCTTACAGGCGGCGATGGCGTAACAGCCCATGAGGTCGTCCGCCTCTGTGTTGGGCAGGGAAATATTTTGGAAACCCAATAAGGGTGTGAGTTTCTGTATAAAATCGAGCTGCGGGACCATCGGCTTGGGCATTTCCTTGCGTGTCTCCTTGTAGGCGGGCTGGAGCTTCACTCGGCGTTCCGGCATTCCTTCGTCCCAAAAAACGGCGCCTAATTCCGGCTGCAGATGCTTGACCATCAGGCGCAATGTTTTTGTGAAACCGAAAATTGCGTTGGTGGGTTCGCCCTTTGAATTCGATAGATTCGGGATAGCGAAAAACGAGCGATAAACGTAATAGTGACCATCGATAAGGAGCAGTTTCATCGTAAAAGACTGATAATGGATTCTGAATGCATGATACGGGATGATCAAGACGTGACCGAAGAATGGATCGTGCGTGTTGACGGCAGAGAATACGGACCCGCCAATATGGACACACTGCGTGAGTGGAAAGCGGAAGGCCGGGTGCTTCCCGCGAACGAAGCTCGTCGTGCGGATGCCGAGCTTTGGACTTTAGCGGCGGAGATTCCCGGATTATTTCACGGGGAACCGCTCGCCACAGCCGACGCCGCGCAGCTGAACCGTTCGATAAGCCCCAGGCAGCTTCCGCCGGTGCTACCGTCCCGCGGCCTCGGTCACATTTTGACTGAGACGTTTCGGATATATGCGAGAGGCTTTCTTCAATTCGTTCCCCTTACCCTCCTGGTAGTTTTGCCTTCGGTATGCGGTCAGCTAATCGCCATGTGGACGCAAACCGTGCAGCCTGCGGATGCCGACTTACGCACTCTCGCGGCGGGGGGTTTTGCCTTTTTGATGTTCATCTTCTCGATGGCGATGTGGCCGGTTTACATATCGGGGATTCAAATCTTCACCGTTGAAATTGCCGCCGGTCGCCGCTTAGGATTTTTCGCTGGGCTCAATGAAGCTGTGCGATTCTGGCCTCGGGTCGCGGCGTTATGCGTCTTCGTCTATGGGGTTTTCTTCTTGCTGATCCTATTCGCGTTTCTAATCGCAGCGATGATTACCGCCGGAGCATCCTCATTATTTGTGATCTTTCTTGCGCTCGGTCTGCTGGTTCTGCAGGTCTGGATGTTCGGTCGTTTTTTCGTCAACGTGCTCTTTTGGCAGCAATTTGCCGTTCTCGAAAATGAAGGAGTCGTCGATTCATTGCGCGAAAGCCGAAATTTGGCGCATAGCGGGCGCGAACTTCCATGGTTTCAGCGTCCGATGTGGCGCGGCGCTTTTGTTGCCTCCCTCTGGCTTGCATTTGTGCTGGCGATCGCGCTCATCTCGGGATGGACGACGTTGCAACATTCTTTTAATGAATTAATGACGACGCAAGATCCACAGGCGCTGCTCCAAAAACTGACTGAAGCGCAGCAAGCGCGCGGTTTTGATGTTTTGGGGTTTACATTGGGGCTTTTGCAAAAAATTCTCCAACCGTTGATTGGGATCGCGTTCGTCGTGATCTATATTGAAAGTCGAAGAGAGCGCTAGCGCCTAGCGCTCGACGAGTACGACGGGCCTTCTCCGTCAATTGGCCTGTCGGCTCTGCAAAAGAAGTTGCGCGATCTTGCTAAAATGACGGCCAATATAAGTAAGGTAGGCGATAAACGAAACAAGTTGCGCGCTGATCAACCAAACGTGGCCGCCGCGAGTGATGAAGAAATCGGGCCAGATCCAAATGGCGAGCGCACACGCGAGATTGATGAAAAAAAGCAAAGGAACGAACACATAAATGTTACGCAATTGATCGGCTCTGGCCCGCGCATAGAGAGCGCGGTCGGCCTCGTTATGGGATTCGGCGATGCGGGCGTGAATTAGTCGCATGTCGTAGATGAAAAGCAGCCACACAACTGCAGCATAAGTGGCGCTGAGCTGAAACCATGCCAGTGGATCGTCGAGGCGGCTAAAAAGAATCGCTTCGCCCAATGCGCAACCAATGTAGAAAAAGTTATGCCCGAATTCCATTGGCCAGCGAATCAGCGTCAATGTGTGAATGATTGACCGGGACCAAAAGACAAAGATCACGCACAAACCTGCGGCAACATAGGGAAACGAACCCCAGTGTCGTATGGTGAAAACCACGCGAGCATTATCGGTTAAGAAAAAAAGGGCGACGCCCTGAATGATGCTGGCAAGTGTGAGCTCAACGTTGATGACGACTGAATCGAGCTCACGCCGGCCTTCACTCTGCGGATCCACGATGCGAGTCGTAACTGGTCGATGACCAAGATGTCAAGGCCCTGTGGGGGTTGTGCCAATGACGCAAATCCTCCATGGAAAGAGAGTGCAATTTTGTCTCACTCTTGGCAGCAAATTTGGTTCGAGTCTGTGCCAGATTTTGCCAATTACTACGAATGAGAAGAGCATTGCTGACTCCGTAAGTCACTCCTGTTATGACGCTTATAATGCCGTCCTTTTCCATTTTTATTCTGGCATGACGCGAGCTATTCCAAATGACCGAAAGCTTTATCAAAGAAAGGAGACTTATTATGACTTTAATTCGTTATCAAAGCCCAGAATTGTCACCGTGGTCCGCAGCGGATCGCTTGAGCAATTTGAGGGATGAACTTAACTCGTTTTTCGAGTTGCCGTTCTCGTCGAGCGTCGCGCGTGCGGGACAACTGTTTAGTGGTTGGTCGCCCGCGCTCGATCTTTACGAGGGCAATGACAATGTGACCGCCATCGTCGAGTTGCCCGGAATGCGCAAAGAGGAAATCGAAATCTCTTTGCACGACGGGACACTGACCGTCAGTGGCGAGCGCAAGCGGGAAAGCAGCAGTAATGGCGATAAGTCTGAGCGCACCGAGCGCTATGTTGGTACGTTCCGCCGTAGCATCGCACTACCGACTCGCGTGGATGCCAACAAAGTCAGCGCCACATATCGAGATGGAATCCTGACCGTGACATTGCCCAAGGCCGAAGAAGTGAAGCCGAAGCAAATTCAGGTCACCTAATCAATTCAACCAAGGGAGGCTTAACCATGAATACTTTGACCCGTGAAAATCGTAGCGGCGACCGCGCGCAGACTGAACAGTTTGTCGCGCCGCCTTCGCGCGTGATTGAAACCGGTGATGGCTACACGCTCGAAGTCGAGATGCCCGGCGTGAATAAGGAGGGGCTCGACATTTCCATCGGGAACAACGAGCTCACGATTAATGGTCGGCGTTCACTTCCCGTTGTGGAGGGAACGCTGATTCATCACGAATCACGCCCGGAAAATTTTCGGCGCACATTCGAGCTCGATCCATCGATCGACGGAAACAAAATCAGCGCCAGGATCGAGCAAGGTCTTGCAACATTGACTCTGCCTAAAGCAGAGCACGTCAAGCCGCGCAAGATCACCGTTTCTTAAAATTCGTTTAAAGGAAATCAGGGCCCGCGAACCAAAAGTTCGCGGCCTTTTATTTATCTCCGAATCTTTTCTGCTTGGCGAATCGGCAAGCGCATCGTAGTTACAGTCTCTTGATATGGCGGCGAAAACCGAGCAAAAAACCAGCGAAGATAAGGTCACCGCGGCGCGGAACAAGAATCTTGACCTGGCGATTCAACAGATCGCAAAAGACTACGGCGAAGGCGCGATCATGCGCCTTGGCGACGAGAAAATTGTCGATATCGACGTCATTCCTACGGGTAATATCTTAATTGATCGTGCGCTCGGTGTAGGCGGATTTCCAAGAGGCCGAGTCGTCGAAGTGTTCGGCCCTGAGTCATCCGGAAAAACAACGCTGACCTTGACAGTGATTGCGCAAGCGCAAAGACGGGGCGGACTCGCGGCCTTTATCGACGTCGAACATGCGCTCGACCCGGCCTATGCAAAGCGCCTCGGCGTGGATTTGGATGATCTCCTGGTTTCTCAACCTAGTTCCGGCGAGGAAGCGCTGCGAATTTGCGAGACCCTTGTGCGCTCCAACGCTCTGGATGTCATTGTCCTCGATTCCGTAGCGGCACTGGTTACCAGGGCGGAGCTCGAGGGCGAGATCGGGGACACGACGGTTGGCGCGCAGGCCCGCCTAATGAGTGCGGCACTTCGTAAACTCACCTCGCTCATTTCAAAAGCGCGTACCTGCTGCATTTTCACAAACCAAATCCGGGAAAAGATCGGTGTGATGTTTGGAAATCCGGAAACAACGCCTGGAGGGAAGGCGCTGAAATTTTATGCCAGTGTTCGTGTCGACATTCGTCGGATCGGCGCGATCAAGCAGACGGACGGCGTTGTTACGGGAAATCGGACCCGCGTTAAAATCGTGAAGAACAAAGTCGCGCCTCCCTTCACGGAGGCGGAGTTCGACATCATGTATAACGAAGGAATTTCATCAACTGGCGCCCTGCTCGATCTCGCATTAGAGAAACAAGTCATCGAAAAACGTGGTTCCTGGCTGAGCTACAAAGGCACCCAACTGGCCCAGGGCCGCGACGCCGCGAAAGAAGTTTTGAAGAACGACAAGCAGCTTTACGAAGAAATTGAGTCCGCGGTCAAAGCCAGGCTGGACGAAGAAAAAGAATAGCATCGTTAGTCCAGCGCTTTTGTTGCTGACGCGCGCGAGCATCCCGGCTGCCAGTTAAGTGGCGCTGTCCACGCTTGAAGGTTTCCGGTTTCCTGAAATTCATGTTTATTCGTGTTCATTGGTAATCAGGAAGATGACCTCGGCGCAAGTCAGACAATCATTTCTCGATTTCTTTCGCGAGAAACAGCACACCATCGTGCCGTCGTCGTCATTGTTGCCTGACGCTCCAAATCTTCTTTTCACCAATGCCGGTATGAACCAGTTCGTGCCGATTTTTCTTGGCCAACAAAAACCAATGTGGGTTCCGCCTCGCGTGGTTGACACGCAGAAATGCATTCGCGCCGGCGGTAAACACAACGACCTCGAAGACGTCGGACTCGACACCTATCACCACACATTTTTCGAGATGCTCGGCAATTGGAGCTTTGGTGATTATTTCAAAAAGGAAGCGATTGAGTGGGCTTGGGAACTACTGGTGGAACGCTGGAAATTTCCACCGCAACGGCTTTATGCGACGGTTTACAAGCCCGGCGTGGGCGAACCGAGCGAGTTTGACCAGGAAGCGTACAATCATTGGGCGGGTTTGTTTCGCGAAGCCGATCTCGATCCGAAGATTCATGTTCTTAATGGTGGCAAGGCCGACAATTTTTGGATGATGGGTGACACCGGTCCCTGCGGACCATGCTCGGAGGTTCACATCGATCTTACGCCGGACGGCGATACACGTGGGACGCTTGTGAACAAGAATGATCCTCGTTGTATCGAGATCTGGAATCTCGTTTTCATCCAGTTCAACGCGCAACCTGTAGCCGGGAGCGGTGACCCCGGCCGCATCGATTATGTCCCCCTCGCTGCGCGTCACGTTGATACTGGAATGGGCTTCGAGCGCGTTACAGCGATCATTCAAGGCACAAAGAATCTCACGGATTTCTCCGAGACCATCTCGAACTACGAGGCAGACATCTTTCGCCCGATCTTTGATGAGCTCGAAGGACTGAGCGGCAAGAAATACGCCAGCACGCTCCCTGGCCCCTCTCAACCCTCAACTCTCAATTCTCAACAAGCCACGGACGTGGCTTTCCGCGTGATTGCTGATCATATTCGCGCGCTTTCGTTTGCGATCGCCGATGGAATCATTCCGTCAAACGAAGGTCGCGGCTACGTTTTACGCCGAATTCTTCGTCGCGCTGTTCGCTATGGGCGTTCGTTAGACTTTCACGAACCATTCTTCTTCAAGCTGGTTGAGGTCGTTGCAAAAACGATGGGCGACGTCTTTCCTGAAATCCGCGCCAAAGAAAAAACAATCAAAGAGACAATTCGGCGCGAAGAAGAAGGCTTTAACAAGACACTTGATAAAGGCATTGAGCTTTTCGAGCGCGAAGTCTCGCGCGGCGTGTCCACAATTTCAGGATCCTTCGCGTTTCGCTTGTACGATGAACAAGGTTTTCCACTCGATCTTACCGAGCTAATGGCGCGTGAACGCGGGCTTGCGGTCGATATTGCTGGGTTCGAAACGTTGATGGAGGAACAACGTACGCGCGCCCGTAAAGGACAGAAGAAGGAAGAAATCAGTGTCGAAGAAGGAAAGCTGAAGACACCGACAAAGTTTCTCGGCTACGATTTTCTTGAGGTCGAATCAGTTGTCGAGACTGTGCTGCTGGGCAAAAAACCCGACGAGCTCAATATAGTCCTCGATCAAACGCCTTTTTACGCCGAGATGGGCGGACAAGTCGGGGATCGCGGATTGCTTCATGTGCCAGGGCATGACCGCACCGAAGTCGGTCAGTTGCGCGTTATTGATACGCAGAAGCGCGGCGACGTTTTTGTTCATCGGACAGCGCTTTTGGAAGGCCGTGCTCCGGAACCGGGGGAGGCAGTGCGCGTTTCAGTGGACCTTGATCGCCGCCGCGCAATTCAAGGGCATCACACCGTGACGCACTTGCTGCACTGGGCCTTGCATCAAGTCGTTTCGCGCGACGCTTCGCAAAAGGGAAGTTACGTCGGACCTGACAAACTGACGTTTGATTTTTCGGGCGCGCCATTGACGAAACAACAAGTCCAAGATGTTGAAAAACTGGTGAACGAAAAGATCAATGAGAATGCACCGGTCTCATGGACTGAAATTCCATACGCGGACGCGAGGAAGCGAACCGACATCATCCAATTCTTCGGAGAGAAATACGGCGATACTGTGCGGGTTTTGCAGATTGGCGGAGCGCCCCGTGCGCTGAACGGTTACTCCATGGAACTTTGTGGTGGGACGCACGTGACATCGACGGGCGATATCGGACCATTTCGAATCGTAAAGGAAGAAGCGATTGCAGCCGGCATTCGGCGGATTGAAGCCGTTGCAGGCGACGCTGCTCGGAACTGGGCGAATCAGGAAGGAACGCGTCAACAGGAGAAATTTGAAGCTTTGGAGCGTAAGAAATCTGATATTGCGCCACTGCCCGGGTTTGAGAATGACGCGACTGCTTCCGAAATACTGCAACAAATCGATGCGCGGACTTCGCATCTTGAAAAAATCGAAATCGAAGTTCGCGATTGGGAAAAACAAAGTGCTAAGACGGCCGAAGCGGAACTGAGAAGCCGGGCCGCTCAAATCGCGAGTCAACTGGCAGCATCGCATGCAGGAGAAAATTTCTGCGTCGCCGAAGTGCAGGACGGGGACGGGAAACTGCTGCAGGCCATTGCTGATACATTGAAGTCGAAATTCAACGGTCCGATTTTTCTCGTCGGTGCGACGAATGGATCAGTTGCCTTGGTCGCATCGGTACCAAAACAGATGACATCGACATTTCAGGCGAACAAATTGATTCAGCAGATCGCGCCAATCGTAGGCGGCAAAGGCGGCGGCCGACCAGAAAACGCGCAAGGTGCAGGCAGAGACGCAAGCAAGGTCGCGGAGGCGCTGGCAAAAGCGCGAGAGCTTCTGAGCTAAATCGACAAACGAGGTTACAGCGTGCTCACGCTTGGGAAACGCCCATTCTTAATCAGGCGTTTCAGATTTTTTCCGTCAGCAGATATTCGATAAATAGAATCGTCCTTTTCGCCAGGCGCGCGGCTGAGGAAGAGAATATTGTCGTTATCGATCCAGACGGCGTCCCAGCCGAAAAGTTTTTTTAGCGTTAGCCTCGTCGCCTTTTGCGTCTGGAGATCAAACGCCCAGAGCGCCGGCAACGGCCCGTCCCAATCTTCGCGTCCGGATTCCTCGCCCATGTCGATGCTCAGAAGCAATCGCTTGCCGTCCGGTGAAACGTCAATCCGGCCGTCGCCGCTCATGTCGCCGTGCGGCACGATCTTACTGATCCTCCATTGCGCATGAACCGTTCCGTCGAGTCCGATTTGGTAGATGTTCGTCATGTCCTGGCAAAAAACTGATTGGCCGTCATGGGCCCAAACCGGCGAGTAGCAGGACACTTCATTTTGAACGCCGGGCTTCAGCACATGAAAATTTGTGCCGTCTGAATTAATGGCGACGAGATCCCAGACTTCGTGCGGACGCGTGTTGAAAAGGATCCGTTTCCCGTCAGCCGTCCAGCTCGGGTAATACGAATTCTCGCTTGGGACGTCTTTAAAGACGGTCACCTTACCAGTCGCGACGTCTGCCACCGCCATGTGACGGGCGTAAGTGGTTTCGCTCGTCTTTTCGACGGTGTTAAACGCGACGCGAGTTCCATCAGGCGAGATCGCTGGAAAAATTCCATCGGCGATCTTTTTCTCATTCGTTCCGTCAAGACTGGCGACGTAAATCGCATTATTGCGTTCAAAAGCGATGTGCCGATCAGCAGGAAACCCGGTGGCAGAAAGACTGGCTAACGCGAAAGCGAAGGAGATCAGCTTTCTCATGGTAACGCGACTGTGATGAAAAACGTCACGGCAAGCGCGGATACCAGGACGATCAGATACGCAAATCCGCCAAAAAGGAATTTGAAAATGCTGATAAACCAGCCCTGGCGATAAACGCGACGGATTGACAAGAAAATTTGGACTACGAACGCGATCCAAAGGAGCGCGATAATCCAACCTGTGATCGTACCTGGAGCGATGTGGTTGAGTCCGATTGTCGCGAGCACGATTAGGATAACCCCGGTATAAGCGAATGTGTGGATGTGAAGCGCATAAACCAGGTGGTCGATGTAGAAGATGTGGCGGCGGAGGTAGAGAATTTTCAAAACAAAAGCGAAGAGGGGAATACAGCAGAGCATCATGTAAGGCAGATTGCTAAAGAGCGTCGCGATAAACAGCCCCATCTTTGTTCCATGCTCACCCATCTTTTCCTTTGCTCGCGTTTCAATCCAATTTTCGAATGGCGTTGATGCGTTTTTATCTGAACCAGACTCGAGACGCGGCGTGTCGTTCTCTCTCGGCTCTGGCGTCGTTTGCCCCGGCTGCTGAGGTTCCTCAGCCGGCGATGGAGAAGCACGCTTCAATGCGTCCTGAATTCTGGCGCGTACTTCCGGCGGCAAATCCTTCACCGCGTCTTCTATTTTGGTGCGCGCGTGCGGCATAGGATCGCCGTGCTGCAAACGTTCTTGGATCTCGCGCCGCGCCTCCGCCGATAGATCTTCGCGCTTCAATTCTTCTTCAAGCCGGGCGCGCTTGTCAGGCGGAACTTCGATGCCGCCGAGCGCAGCTTCGATTTTCGCCCGGACTTCCGGGGCGATGTTTTCTCGCTGCAATTCATCCCGAATCTCCGCGCGATTTTCCGGAGAAAGATTTATCGGATCGAAGTGGGCCGACTTGATCGCGTAGTTGAATGCAAAGAAAAAGAGAATGCTTGCGAGAAGATAGAGTCGCAGCGGATGCACATAGCGCACGCGATGTCCGGCGAGAAACTCGTTCGTCAGTTTCCACGGGCGAGCCAGAAGAAAGCCAATCGTTGCGAAAAACTTCGAGTCCCAATTCAGAAATTCATTGAGTAAATCGGCAATGACGTGCCGGAAGGAGCGCCGATAATCGATGGCCGGCTGGCCGCATTTCGCGCACCAATGTCCCTCCAGTTGTGCTCCGCAATTCTCACAATGCGTAATCACTGGGCCCTGCTTTTTTCGCCGGCCAAAAAGTCCCCTCCGAGTCGATGACGATTGCTCGATTGCGGAGATCGCGGTATCGCCCAGGACAAATTTTTCCAGGTCATCGGGCATACGAGCGCCAGATTACAGAAACCTTTGTGCAGAGTCTACGCCTTGATTCAAGGCCTCAATGAGCAAGCGCCTGAAAAATGTGGCGTAGCATTAGCAATAGTGTGGTTT
>Ga0193721_1000107_pt1 | contig 25441 bp, 26 predicted proteins | sample U2s2metaG_FD_145078 | JGI IMG/M metagenome (GOLD analysis project Ga0193721, IMG submission 145078) | Soil microbial communities from a riparian zone of the East river system, Colorado, United States - U2s2 | ecosystem: Environmental > Terrestrial > Soil > Riparian zone | place: USA: East River...
ATGCGCGGATTGATTCTGGTTTTGAATACTCCCTATTTTGTGATGACCGACACAAACGGGCACTTTCGATTAGACGGGCTTCCTGCAGGTCACTACACGCTGAAAGCGTGGATCGACAGCAGAACCACGCGAGAAAAACTTGTCGAATTGAAGAACGGCGAAACGTTCCACGTTGATTTCCCATGAGTCCCGCGGAGCAACCGAGAGACAAAGGCGTAGCGCGCTTTCGCACTCGATTGTTTGTCGCTATGATGGTCATCGTCGCGACGCTGACCGGTCTCAGTTTTTATCTGGCACAGCGCAAGGTGACGGCCGATGCAGAGCGGAATTTGCAGGCGATCTTTCAGACGGAACTTTCTTCTCTGGACAAGCTCGAGGAGTTGCGTCACGCGGCACTGACCGATCGCTGCAACGCGCTCGCGGCCAAGTCTCGGATCCACGCGGCAATCGAGGACAATGCAATCGATTTATTGTATCCGAGCGCAAAAGATGAGTTACGCGATCTAATGGAAGGCGAGGAACCGCCCCCGGAGCAAGCGGCGCAATCGCTTCACGCGAGATTTTACCGCTTCCTCGACAGCACAGGCGCAGTCATCAAGCCGCTGAATCCTTACGACGTTGGAGAGCTGGACGCTAAAACAGAAGCGCAACTTGCCTTGGACAGATTGCCAGACACGCAGGAAATCGGGTACATCCAGGGAAATACTCAGGCCAGTGGTGAAGGAATCGACGAAGTGATAGCCGTGCCGATTTTTTCGACCGACACCGGCGATGTAATCTCCGCGCTTGTGATCGGATTCAAACCGCTTGAACTTGAAAACAGACACACGGGAATGAAGAGCGGAATCTGGGCGAATGGCCGGCTGCATTTGCCGGCGCTTCCCAGATCCGCCCAGGCGTCCCTGAATGACAAATTAGCAGGTGCGCTCGCTAATTCTGACCAAGCTGAAAACTACTTTCGCGTGGACGTTGGTGGTGCGCCACAGCTCTTGTTTTATAAGCGGCTCAACCCGGCTTCGCTGTTCCCGCCTGCTTACGAAATTTGTGTTTATCCACTCAGCTATTCTCTGGCAGAGCTGCATAGGCTCCGCTGGCAAATTGGCGGCGCTGGCGCGCTGCTTTTGTTAGGCGGTTTCGTTGCAAGCCATCTGGTCGCGCTGAAGCTTTCCGTGCCAGTGAAAAAGCTGGCGCTGGATTCAGAAGAGAATCGTGCAGGACGAAAACGGGCCGAAGCCGCCCTCGCTTCGACAGCCGAAGAGCTGGAACGATCCACAAGATATTCTGCCGACGCCTCGCATCAATTGAAAAGCCCGGTCACTGTTTTTCGCATCGGCCTTGAGTCGTTGATGGCGCGCGAAGGTTTCAAGCCAGAGATTTACGAGGAATTGTCTACACTGCTTCATCAAACGCATCGTTTGACTGGCGTAATCGACGAACTGCTTTTGTTGTCACGCATGGACGCTGGTCATCTCCAAATCGCTTCGACACCGGTAGATCTCAGCCGGGTCGTTGACGAGTGGCTGGACGATCTTGGCGCGCTTCCCGATTCGCCCGAGGTGAAAATTGAAAAAGAATTTCCACGCGGTCTGTTTGTGGCCGGCGAAAAACGATACACATCGCTTATAGTGCAAAATCTCCTGGAGAACGCGCGAAAGTACAATCGCCCTGGCGGCCGGATTCGGGTCAGCGGACACGCCAATGGCAACAACGTTATGCTGACCGTCGGGAATACGGGCCGCACAATTCCACCCGGCGAAAACATCTTCGAGCGCTTCCATCACAGCTCAACTCCCTCGGCCGTTTCGGGCCACGGCATCGGCTTGAATCTGGCGCGCGAACTGGCGCGTTTGCATGGTGGCGATTTGCGTTTGGTCCGATCCGAAAACGATTGGACCGAATTTGAGGTGCGCTTTTCAGCTGTGGACGGTGTTAATGGAGTTGCATGAAGTTGCACGCTCTCAGCCTGTGCGTGTTCGCCTGCACAGCGTGCGCGTTCGATGTTGATGACTTTCTCGATCGCCTGGACGCGGCCCTGAGCGTTTCCGCATTTCACGACAATCTGCGCGTACGATTGAGCGGCACGCTCGATTTGGAACTCTATCACTTCGAACAACCCGCGCCCGGTCTCATCGATAGCGACATCGACACGCTTTTCAATCCGCGTTTGACCCTGTTTCTCGACGCGCAAATCGGATCACAGATTTATTTCTTCGCGCAGTCGCGGCTCGATCGCGGTTTTGATCCGAGCGATCACGGCGCTCAGGTGCGGCTCGACGAATATGCACTGCGCGTCACGCCGTGGGAAGATGGCCGATTCACGGTGCAAATCGGCAAGTTCGCCACGGTCGTGGGCAATTGGGTTCCGCGGCACTTGTCGTGGGACAATCCATTTATCAACGGGCCGCTAGTTTATGAAAATGTCACGGCCATTCAGGATAAATACGCTGCGTTTTCACCGTTGGAGTTCCTCTACGATCCATACTTCTACGGAAAGTACGCGTTTGATCCGGTAATCTGGGGACCAAGTTACGCGAGTGGCATTTCTGTCTCCGGCCAACTTGGCAAATTTGATTACGCTGTTGAAATGAAGAATGCGTCGCTCTCGTCGCGCCCGGAATCGTGGTATGTCACTGAGAATGGCTTCGAGAATCCGACGTTCAGTGGGCGCTTCGGGTTCCGCCCTAACCAGGCGTGGAACTTTGGGTTGTCAGCGAGCGAAGGCCCATACTTTCGGCGCGAAGCCGAACCGACGCTGCCACTGGGACGCAACATCGATGATTATCGCGAGTTTGTCCTTGGGCAGGACGTCAGTTTTGCCTGGCGTCATCTGCAACTTTGGGCCGAGTTCTACGAAGCCCGCTTCGAAGTACCTCGAGTGGGAAACGCAGACACATTCGCTTATTACATCGAAGCGAAGTACAAATTTACCCCGCAACTATTCGGCGCGATTCGCTGGAATCAGCAACTCTTCAGCACGATCAGTGATGACGACGGCCATAACGATCGCTGGAGTCCAGACCTCGGCAGGATCGACATCGCTGCAACCTATCGTTTCACACCACACATGCAGTTAAAATTGCAGTATGGTTTTCAGCATGAAACGAGTAGTCCTGGCGATGACAATCATTTGTTTGCCGCACAGTTTACCATCCGTTTCTAATCCATGCGTGTTCTGATCGTCGAAGATGAAGCCGCTGTGGCGCGGCAAATCGCTTCTGCATTGACTGAGGCCGGCCACGATGCGAAAGCAGTTCACGATGGCGAAACCGCCTTGGAAGAAGTGAGAAAGACGCCATTCGACCTCATTGTGCTCGATATCCGCCTGCCTGGAATCGACGGCTTCCAAGTGCTGCAACGCCTCCGCACGCAACACCTCGCAAGCCGTGTATTGCTGCTCACCGCGCGCGGCGCTGTGGATGATCGAGTTACCGGGTTGCAGCTTGGAGCTGATGATTATTTGCCAAAGCCGTTTGCAATGCAGGAACTGCTGGCGCGCGTGCGCGCCCTCGGGCGCCGTTATCCAGAGGAACCCGTAATGTCTTTGCGCGTTGGCGATCTCACGCTCGACCTGGCTGCGCACAACGTTCATCGTGGCGCGCAACGTATCGAGCTTTCGCCACGGGAGCTCATGTTGCTAAAGGTGCTCATGCGGGAGTCGGGCCGTGTTTTCACACGCACGGAGCTGTGCGAGCGCGTTTGGGAGCATTCGCATGAGTACGATACCAAGCTGGTCGAAGTGTTCATCGGCCGGCTCCGAAAAAAGATCGGTGACCCGCCGCTGATTCACACCGTGCGCCACGTCGGATATACAATCGCTTCGCGCGACAGTCTTTAACACATCGCGCTGTTCTGCCAGCTACACAACACTCCGGACAAAGTAACAACCGCGTTACTTTTGCGATCCGGCGTGGGGCAATGATCGCTGCGATTCTCGATACGAGGAAACACAATCATTAAACCTATGAAAACAACCTCCGCTTACACAAAATTCGGGCTGCTCTTGGTAGCAGCAGCAATGTTCACGGCCGCGTCTGCGCGCGGGGACACCTATTCGTGGACAAACTTTCAATCTGACATCGCCGGCGTAGCGCAACACGTCGATCCAAATCTCGTCAATCCATGGGGCATGGCAGTTTCGACGGGTGGCACGATTTGGGTCAGCGACAACGGCACCGGTGTCTCCACACTTTATAATCAGAACGGCAACGCTAATTCGCTGATCGTAGAGATTCCGGCAGCCAAGCACAATAAGGACGGAGGCAATCCCACCGGCGTTGTCTTCAACAGTACGTCGTTCTTTCAGGTAACAAAGAACGGAACCTCGTTACCGGCTCGTTTCATCTTCGTCAGTGAAGACGGCTCGATTTCAGGTTGGAACCCCACGCTGGACGGGACGCACGCGATCATCGCCGTCGATAACAGCCAGGGCGGTCACCACGCCATCTACAAAGGCGCAACGCTTGGCATGGCCGGCGGCCACAATTTCCTGTATGCGACAGATTTCCATAACGGCCAGGTCGACACCTTCGATGAAAATTTTCATCAGGTGAATCCGAACGGTTTCGTTGATCCAAATCTTCCTACTGGTTACGCACCGTTTGGCATCCGCAATTTTAGTGGCCAAATTTTTGTGACTTATGCGCTGCAGGATCACAAAAAGGCGGATGATGTTCCGGGTCCTGGCCATGGTTTCGTAAATGTATTCGACACCAGCGGCAATCTACTTAGGCGCCTGATCCAAAACGGAAACCTCAATTCCCCTTGGGGTCTTGCTGAGGTGGAAGGCGAGCTTTGGGTCGGCAATTTCGGTGACGGCCTCATCAACAACTACGATCCAAACACGGGTATGTTCATCGAGACGCTCATGCGCGCTGATGGGACGCCGCTCCAATTCGATGGCTTGTGGGATCTTCTCCCTCAGGCGGGCGGAGTCTTTTTCACGGCTGGAATCGCAGACGAAGAACACGGGCTTTTCGGCATCATCACTGAGGACTAGATAAAAACGCGGATCTCGGGAGCGCACGCATCCTTGTCTGCCGCTTAGGCGGGGTTGTCCCGGCAAGGACGTGCGCTCGCCGTTCAGCGAACACAGATCTTCGCATGCTTTGAGAAATTCGATCTGACGGCATAACATCATGGCATGCGCCCATTCGTGTTTGCCGGGTTTGCTTCGATCGTGCTGACATCTATCGCGAGAACGGCCCCGCTTTCAGAGACTGATCTCAAAAATCTTCTCGCAGGCGTTCGACAGAACCGGAGCACGCAGGCCGATTTTCAGGAGCAAAGAGTGCTTCGGCTGATGAAGAAGCCAATTCTCAGCTCAGGTATGATTTGGTTCCAACCGCCGAATAAATTCCGGCGCGAAGTCAAAGGCAATTCGCCCAGTGTTACGGTCAGCGATGGCCGTCAGCTTTGGATTTATTATCCAAACTTTAAATCGGCGGAGCGTTATCCACTGGGCAAAGGATCGCCGCTTGATTCCACCGTGACCGCCATCAATTCCGCATTAAATCTGGAGAACATCGAAAACACATTCCAAATCACCGCGATAAAGAGCGACAAAGGATATGAACTGACGCTTTTGCCGCGGACGGGTTCGATGAAGCGCGTGTTTCAAAACCTTGATTTGCATATCAACGAAAACTTGCGGGTCGAACGCACCGATATGCTGCTGCCGAACGGCGATCGAATCGTGACGACGTATTCGAACCAAACGCGTGCGCCGGTTCCTGCGTCGAGTTTTGAGTTTAAGCCACCGGCAGGCACAGAAGTCACAACGCCGCTCGGGCAATAAATGGCCGCTTAGCATTTTGAATTTTTGAATCGTCGAACCGCTGAAGCGTCAAGCCAAAGCCCTGTGTCTTTTCGCCTCTCCCATTGAACAAGGGGAGAGGAGTAAGGTGAGGGGTTTGACATCCGCAGACATCAGCTGCTTTGAAGAACCCTCACCCTCCCTCCCTCTCCCTGCGGACGGAGAGGCGACCCTTAGGCGCTCGGCACGTTCAGTCTAACTACCGCGTGCGCCGTCTTTTCTCGACAGCCTGGTAACCGAAATTTATAAGAGACGGCTCGATGCTACGCGCTTGGTTCGCCGTATTCATTGCAATGCACGCCATTCCGTCGGCGTATTGCGCGGAACCGGCACCGGCACCGAATCATGTCGTTTCTCGCATTCCGCGGCAGCCGGTTCAATCGACGGCAATCGCAAAGATTGGCTATAGCAAACGCCAGCACATTCTCGAAATTGAATTCGTAAACGGCGCCGTTTATCGTTATCTCGACGTGCCGCCTGCGATTTATCGCAGCCTTCTGTCGGCCGGGTCAAAAGCACAATTCTACGACTTCAACGTCAAGGGCCACTACCGGTCCATTTCGATTCGACCGCAGCAAAAACAACAAGTTCCCGCGAAAAATCATTCGGATTAACTCGCATCATTCGCGAGGAAGTTCTTTATTGTGTTTATTCGCCTGCCTGGCCGTAGCTCGTGCGAAGGCGGGTGTTCATTCGTGGTTAAGAACAACTGGCGTTTCAAATTCGGTGAAGCGAGACAAAGATTCCGCCTCACTCCAACAGAAAAGCGAGTAGCCGTTTTCGTTCTTGCAGCCGTCGTGCTTGGCCTAGCCACGAAACGCGATCGCGACGCGCATTCTCCCCTACCCCGGTGACATGGAAAATAGCACAGCAAGCTTCGTAACGACGACAAAAGCCAAACGCGCCTCCCCAAAACCGACTAGAGATTTAAGTGATCGGTGATTCAGTAATCAGCGTTCCACGCTGCAACGTGACATTATGCTTCACTGATTATCATTCATTGATAATATTCTCTTCTCCGTCAGGCCATCTTAAATTCAACAGCTGATCTCCAGAACCCCCCGAACCGGAAACGATGTTTGCGCAGCCCATTATTCCCCCAGATGATTCGAGCGTGACGGACGATGTTGACGCGTTTGTAAAGCAGATTTGCGAGGTGATTGTAGGAAAGAACCAGGCGGTGAAGCTCGCCGTCGCATGTCTGCTCGCGCGCGGTCACCTGCTGATCGAAGACATACCGGGCGTAGGCAAGACCACGCTCTCCCAGGCATTGGCACGCTCCCTCGCCCTCGCCTTTCAACGCATCCAATTTACCAGCGATCTGTTGCCTGCCGACATTCTCGGCAACTCCATCTTTGATCGCGATGAGCAGCGGTTCGTTTTTCATCGTGGTCCACTATTTTCGCAAGTGGTGCTGATCGACGAGGTAAACCGAGCGACGCCAAAAACACAAAGCGCGCTTTTGGAAGCGATGGAAGAACAGCACATCTCCGTCGACGGCGTGACCTACGAGCTGCCCGAGCCGTTTTTTGTAGTCGCAACGCAGAATCCGCAAACAGCCGTGGGCACCTTTCCATTGCCTGAATCGCAGTTGGACCGTTTTCTCATGCGGATCGAGCTGGGTGTGCCGGAGCGGGCTAGCGAGCGCGCCATGCTTTTAGGGATGGATCGGCGCGAGATGTTGAAGGAATTGAAGCCCGTCATGAGCCCACGAACCCTGATAGAGATCCAGGATAACGTGCGAAAGGTGCACGCTTCGGCGGCGCTGCTCGACTATTTGCAAGATTTACTCGATGCGTCGCGACAGCGTCACAACCCTGGTTTGTCGCCACGTGCCGGTTTGGCCCTGTTGCACGCCTCCCAGGCTTGGGCACTGATGAACGGCCGCGACATGGTTTTGCCCGAGGATATTCAAGCGATCGGCATCACAGTGATGGGGCATCGGCTCGGGCACGATATCGAGCAACCCGGACAAAGCGGACGCACACTCGCTGATAATCTGCTGCACAGCGTGCCTGTCCCGTGAAAGCAGGAAAATTTCCGCCGCTTTACCCGACTGCGAGCTTGGCGGGGCTGCTGTTTGTGCTGGGGGCGATGTGGTACGCCGCCTCGAGCCAAAATAGCCCCGCCGTTTATCTGCTGCTATTTGGGCTAACGGCGGTGTTTCTAGTTTCAATCCCGCACACGCTGCTCAATCTGGCAGATGTGACCATAGCGCCGGAATCTGCGAAGCCGGCTTTTGCAGGTCAGGAGGTTTCCCTGCCGGTCGAGATCATGAATTGTTCGCGTGCCACGCGTCGCGGAATCCAATTGGTGGTGCCGGGTCAAGGCGGCCAGCGCAAACACGTCGATTACATTCCAGCCGGCAAGGCCGCTCGTGTAACGCTCCGATTCCCAGCGAAGCAGCGGGGCGAACACCGGATTAGCACGTTTCGCCTAACCAGTATTTATCCACTCGGTTTCGTTCGCGTTTCCAAGAAATTCGCCTCCTCGCAAACTTACCTGGTATATCCAAAGCCGTCGGGCGATCCCCGACTCCCGATGCATCGTGCGCGTTCACCGCACAGCCGGTCACAAACGGAGCTTGGAGAAGGCGATGACTTTGCAGGTGTCCGTGCGTATGTGCCCGGCGAATCTCAACGTCACATCGATTGGAGAGCAGTGGCGCGCGGACAGCCACTCATGACAAAACAATTTGCGGCCGAAGCGGAAGGCTCCGTGCACCTCGATTTTTCTGCACTGCGTTTTCGCGGCGCTGAAGAAAGACTGTCGCAACTTGCGCTGTGGGTGATCGAAGCCGAACGCGTGCGATGCCCTTATAGTTTACGTTTGCCAAACACAGAGATCGCGCCCGCAGTTGGAGAGGCGCATTTTTATCGATGCCTGCGCGCCTTGAGTTTGTTCCCGGGCGAGGAAGAAGCATGAGCAACAGCAGGAACAGCGAACGCACACAGCAGTGGAGAGATACCACTATCCCCCGCCGGCCGCTGCTTTGGCTCGCCGCCGCGCTGCTGTTCACACTTCCCGCGCTGCTTGGCACGCTCGCAAGGTGGGTGCCGTTTCTTTTTCTTTTCGCGCTCGTGCTGAAATTCTGGATGGAACCCAGAGGTTACCGGCTTCGCCCGACTAGTTTGAAAGTGATTCTCACGGCTCTCACGCTCGGTGCAATCTTTCTCAGCTACAATACTCTCAAAGGCATTGAGCCTGCCGTATCGCTTCTGGTCGTTCTGGTATCGTTGAAGATTCTCGAAGCCCACACGGCGCGTGAGTTTCAAGTGATGGTGATGATGGCGTGGGTGCTTTGTCTTTGCGGCTTTCTCCTTTCGCAGGACCTTGCGATCGCGTTCTGTCTCTTTGTCGCATTCGCATTACTGATTGCGGCGCTGGTTCAGTTTCATCGTGGATCATCACCCGGTGCATTCTGGCTCCCGCTGGCGACTACCTTGAAACTGGTGGCTCAGGCCGCGCCAGTTGTTGTTTTATTGTTCCTCCTGTTTCCGCGAATCAATACAGGTTTCCAGTTTCGGATCGGCGACCTTCACGCAGCGATGACCGGCTTTTCCGATCGGCTTTCTCCCGGCGGTATCGAAACGCTTGCGAATTCTTCCGATATTGCTTTTCGCGCGGAGTTTCCCGACCGCAGGACGGGGCCTGCCGGTCCAATGTATTGGCGGGGGCTGGTCATGTGGCATTGCGAAGGCTTGGAATGGCGAGCGCCTTATGCGCCAGCGTCCATTTCCGATTCATTTCGGCAATATCCCGCGAGCGATAAGGCAATTCGCCAGCGAATTACCATCGCACCGCATGGGGCCCGCTGGATGTTTGCGCTGGATCGGCCCTTTGGAACTCCTTCCGGCGCGATGCTCGTGCGCGGCAATTATCTGTACAGCGTTCAGCCGATTCGAAAACCGCGACGGTATGAAGTGCGCTCATCAACCGACCCGATAGGAGAGGAACTCGGTGCCCACGAACGCCGGGAAGCGCTTCAGCTACCCGCATCCATCAGTCCCGCGGTGCGTGAGTTGGCAGGCTCTTTCGCCGCGCAAGATTCTGGGCCTCGGGCGATCGTGGCCAGCGCCCTCCAGTTTTTTCGGACGCAAGGATTCCGCTATTCATTGTCACCCGGCGAATACAACAAGAACGATCTGGAGGAATTTCTTTTTCGTCGTCGAACGGGCTTTTGCGAACATTACGCTGCCAGTTTTGCTACTCTGATGCGGCTGGCCGGAATTCCGGCTCGCGTTGTGGTCGGCTATCTGGGCGGCGAATACAATGACTTGGGCGGATTCTTTCTCGTGCGCCAGGCCGACACTCATGCCTGGTGCGAAGTCTGGATTCCCGAGAATGGATGGATGCGAATCGATCCAACCAGCGTGGTTGCACCCGGCCGAGCAAGTCTCGATCTCAGTTCCTTTTTAGCCGGCCGCGTCGCATCCGGCGAAATGGCCACTGGCCGGAGCGCGTTCCTCACGCGGTTGGCGCGCTTGGCGCTCGTCAACCAGATCCGGTTCATCTGGGAAGCCCTCAACTATCAATGGGACACTCGCGTCATGGGTTTCGACGCCGACGTTCAGGACGTCTTGCTGACGTCGCTGGGATTAACCAATAGCGGACCTCTCCCGCTCGTCATGCAGGTGCTGATTGTTATCTCTGCGCTGCTAATCATTTACGCTGGCTGGATGCAACTGCGGACGCGCCCTCGCGCCGATCGGATTCAGGCGTTGTATGAACGCTACTGTCAGAAGCTTGCCCGCATCGGGGTGCAACGCGATCCATGGGAGGGACCGTCGGACTTCGCACAACGGGCGGCCCAATCATTCCCTAATGCGTCCGAGTATGTTCGCCAGATAACCGAAACGTACATCGCCTTGCGTTATGCGCCCGGACCTGCCGCGATTAGCCTCGATAAATTCGCAAAGGAAATTAATGCGTTTACCGCCCACAGGTAACGACGGCGCGCTGCGGCCCCGAACACTTTCGGGGCACATCGCAGCGCGACGCCCGACCCTAATTGCCTCCGGCTCTTCATCGCTGCGTTATGGGCGCTCGATTCTGGTTCGTTGTAGCGGCGCTTGCGTCAAGCGCCGGGCCTTCCTTTATCGTTGTGTTATGGGCGCCGGTTCTGTTCAGCCGCGGCACACGGGTCAATCTCAGAATTGACCTTGAAAACTTTCGTGAGTTGAAAAAGGTCCGGTGCTTCAGGTTCGATGAAGTGCGGCAGAGATTCCGCCTCACTCTAACGGAAAAGCGAGTAGCTGTGTTTGTTCTCGCGACGTTCGTGCTCGGTTTGGCAACGAAATGCTACCGCGACACGCATCCGCAGCAAGCAGTCCTAATCAACAAAGAGCACGCGCGCGTAAAGAAGGCACAACCTTAAAGATATTTGTCGGGGAGCGGGTGGAGCCCGCTTTCGTGCTGCCAGTAAATGCTCACAATCCACCAACGACTGCCGTCATTGAAAAGCTGGATGCTGTTAATTCCGCGCATAAATGGCTCCGCGTCGCTCGGGTCGTGACGCGATTCGTATGTGCTCCAAACGTGCGCAATGTGCCCGAATTGTTCGACGCGCCGGGCGATTTCGTTTTCGTAGAAACCCTGTCTCTCGATGAGCGGTTCGACACGTGCGATGTAGCCCTCGACGTCGAGTATCTGCGGCGCAAGATCGACATCGTTTCTCCCGGCTTCAACGGCGGTTGGAATGAGGCGGGCGCCGGATATAAATAGCGAACGCTCACGATCCCAGTCGCGCTTCCTGCCAGCAGGCCCGGAGATTACGTCGTACGTCGCCGCGATGATCGCGTCGATCGACGCAACATCGGCGGGATTGGCTTCTGACTTCGACATTGGACGTTGAGCGTTAAGCGTTGGGCGGCTTCTGAATCGTCTCAAGGATTTTCATCGCGGCGTTATGTCCTGGAATTCCGCTCACGGCGCCACCGCGTAGCGCGCTCGATCCGCAGAGAAACACATTTTCGTATTCGGTCTCTACGCCCCATGTGCCGACCTGCTCTTTGCGCGCGGCAAAAGGAAACGTCGGCGCGTTGTGAAAGATGTTCCCATGATACATCCCCAGCGCATCCTCGATATCGACCGGGCTTTTACTTTCAATGCAGCGACGGCCATCACGCGCGACGGCGAGACAGTCTTCAATCGGTTCGTCCAGCCACTGGTTAATACTCGCCAGAAATCTTTTCTCCGCTGCGCGCCGCATGTTCTCATTATCTCTCGCGAACAAGCTCCACGGCGCATCGAGTCCGAACAACGTCATCGTATGAAATCCCTGCGCACGCAGTTCCGGCGCGAGGATGCTGTCGTCGGTCAGCGTGTGGCAATACATCTCGCACGGCGTCTTCTCCGGCAACCGGCCTCCGGACGCATGGTCGTAACTGGCATTCATTTGTTCATAGCCTTCATCGCTGTGAAAGGTCCCGCTAAACGCCTCAGTCGCCGGATACTTTTTCGCCTTTAACTTTGGCAGCCGACTCAAGAGCATGTTCATCTTGAACACAGAGCCTTCATCGGTGCGATCCGGCTGAAATAGTCGGCCTGTAAATCTTGCGAGCACGTTCCGGCCAAAGTTGACCAATACAAATCGCGCATCGACGGCCTCGCCTTTCCCATCAGCGCGAAATTCCACGCTGCGCGTTTTTCCAGTCACGTTCAGCGCGTACACATCGACATTCGTTAGTATTTCGGCGCCAGCTTTACGCGACGTCCGTTCCAGCTCCGATGACACCGCGCCCATCCCGCCGACGGGCACCTTCCATTCGCCTGTCTTGTTTCCGACGAGGTGGTAAAGGAAACAACGGTTCTGGACCAGCGACGGATCGTGCGGATACGTGAACACGCCAATCTTCGCATCGGTAAAGACAAGCCCGCGGACCAGATCATTTCGCAGATAACGCTCAATCGCGTTGCCGAGCGGTTCCTCTACCAAACTGCGCCATGCCTCGCGGGAGATTTCATCGGCGTTAAATCGGCGCGCCATTTCCTCCTTTGCTGGGAGCGGCTCCAGCATCGAGTCCCAAACCTGTTCCGCGAAAACGCGCGACAGATTGTAGAAATTTTTCATCCGCTCGAACTCGGCGTCGCTCCCAGTCAGCTCGACAATTGATTTGCGGCTGACCTCTTCATCGAGGTTGCTCAAAATCAGTGCGCCATGCTGGCCATGGCTCACGTATGGCGTACACGAGGCAATCGCGCGTCGGCGCAGTTCAAGGTTCAGGCCGAGATCGCGGATGATTTTTTGCGGGAACAAACTCACGAGATAGGCATACCGGGAGAGTTGCGCGTCAAAATCGGGGAACACGCGTTGCGAGGTGGTCGCTCCGCCGATGTAATCATTTTTCTCCAGCAGCAGCACGCTCAATCCGGCGCGCCCCAGATAAGACGCAGCCACGAGACCATTGTGACCGGCTCCCAGAATTACGACATCGTACTTGCTTTGCATGCTCTTGTTTTACCGCTGTTTTTGCTCGCTTGCCACGCCCGTTAACCTGGCATTCAGTTGTCAGCTTTTAGAGCCGATATCGAGAACGACGCGGAAGCGCGCCTTGCCGCTCATCATGCGGTCGTAAGCCTCGGCCGCTCGTTCCAGCGGAAAAATTTCGTTCATCGAGTGCACGGCATTCAGCGTGCTGAAGCTTAGCGTGTCTTGCGAATCGATCGAGGTTCCGGAGTACCAACCTTTGACCGAGCGGCTGCCACTAATAAGCAGAATCGGATCGACGGAAAGTGAGCCGGCGGCGCCGATCACCATGAGAACGCCGTTGGGCGCAAGTCCGCCGAGCACTGCCGTCATCGCGTCGGCATTCGTTACGGTCGCGATCACAACGTTCGCGCCGCCGAGCTTGTTCAGTTCCGCCGCCGAATCCGATGTGCGGCTGTCGATGTAGTGGTGTGCGCCAAGTTGTTTGGCAAATGCTTCCTTGTCTTTTCCGCGTGCGATCGCCACGGTTTTGAATCCCATCTTCGCGGCGAACTGCACGCCCAGATGACCAAGCCCGCCGATCCCCAGCACCGCGACAACATCGCCGCCTCGGGCGCCACTGTTTCGCAGTGCATTGAAAGTCGTCACGCCCGCGCACATGAGTGGCGCGCCATCAGTGGCAGAGAGTTCGTCAGGCACACGTGCCAGCGCTTCCGCCCGCGCAAGCATGTATTCGGCGTAGCCGCCATCGAAGGAGATGCCCGTCGTCAACAGCGCGACTTCGCATGCAAAGAACTCGCCGCGCCGGCAATGGTCGCAATAGCCACAGTTCCCGCCGTGCCAGCCAACCCCGACCCGCTGACCACGTTTCCATGGCTTCACTCGTTCGCCCAAGGCATCTACAACTCCAATCACTTCATGTCCCGGCACGCGCGGATAGTGAATACCGGGCCAGAGCCCTTCTTTGATTAATGAATCACTGTGACAAATGCCGCACGCCTCGACCTTGACGCGCACCCATCCGGGTTGCGGCTCGGGAATATCTCGTTCCACCAACTCAAACTTGCCGCCAGCGCGCGGAACTTGAACTGCACGCATTGTTTTAGCCATGGCTGCAGATTACACAGACGCCGTAGTGAGCAAAGTCCAATCCATTTACACAGATTTCTCAGAGAAGATTTTGGATCTCAACAGCACGAGCGACCGCCGGTAACTTGGAAAAATATTGACGGTTCATCGAACTTCTGCCTCGATGGGAGCCATGAAAACGAAGGCTTTTGTATTAACGTTGGCGTTTTGCTTTTGGGGAGGGGCGTTGTGTTTCGCCGCCGATCCACAAATGGGGACTTGGAAGCTGAACGAAGGCAAATCAAAGTTCACACCGGGGACACCAAAGAACACCTTGGTTGTTTACGAGGCAGCCGGTGATCAAGTGAAAATTACGTCGAATGGCGTAGATGCCAAAGGTAAGCCCACTCACATCCAATGGACGGGCAGGCTTGACGGGAAAAATTATCCTGTCACTGGCGACCCGAACTCAGACGCGAGGTCGTACAAAAAAATCAACGACCGCACACTGGGGTTGACCATTTGGAATCACGGAAGAGTCACGGGCACGGGTCGACTTGTGGTTTCTGCTGATGGCAAAAGCCGCACCGTCACCACCAGCGGGACCACCGCAAAGGGCAAGCAGTTCAACAACACCGCGGTTTTTGATAAGCAGTAAGATCAGCGGACGCGTGCGCACTCCGAAAGTCCGCCATTCGGACGGATTCGTCCGGTGGCGAGCTTTCGCAAAACCGAACGGCTTTGCCCGTGATTTCGCACCAAGTGCGTTGGAGTGCGATGCGTCCCCGCATCGCTTTGATCGGCGCTAGTGGAACCCTGAGACGCGAGCTTGTCAGCCGCCGGTTTTCGCTTGCGCGACGTAACTCTTAATCTTGTCGATGTCAGCGCCATTAACGGTGCCAACCAAACTGCCCCCGCGATTGTAGACGTTAACCTGCGGGATTGAGTGGACATTGAATTGCCGCGCCACTGGCATTTTCCAATTGACGATGTCGATTTTGCGCAGCGCAACCTCCGGATCGCTCCTTGCCAGTTGCTCCAGGCTTGGCGCCAGCTGTCTGCACGGCCCGCACCAGTCCGCATAAAAATCGACGACGGTCACATTGCCGAGAGCGAGATGCTTATTGATGTCCACCTGCGCGCCGTGAGAAATCACTTCAACCGGCTGGCCGCGGCCAGTGACCAGCTCTGCTTGCCTAGCACCTTGTGCAGAATACGCGGCCGCGATCGCGGCATTGTAATGAAATCGTTCCTGAACCTCTTTCGGCAGCTCGACAAAATACACTTTCGAGATTCCCGAATTCGTTCTTAGCACGATGCCGTCAGGTTCCACCCGGCTCACTGTGACGTTCTTGTATTCTTTCCCGCTAACCAATTTGAAGTCGTCAGCGACAGCGACTGTCGTGAGACACAAAATTAACGAGGCGACAACCTTCATCTTGCAATTAACCGAAGTCTTGAACGATCGCGTTACCCGATACAAGAGTTTTCTCGGCGCCCCCAAGAAGAACGGCTTAATTAAACTCTCGCCGGTTGGCAGAAATATGATGATTGTTGTCATTGCTGCCACGAACCTGTTATCGGAAAATCGGATCATGAATGCGCGTACGATGAATAGAATAGAACTCGTTTACCGAGCAGCTCAATTTGGTTTCCTGCTTGCACTGGGCGTGCTAGCCGCAACTGGAGCTCCGGTTAAAGATGACCACTCGAATCGGAACGAAGTCACGACCGACACAACGTCGCTAAGACCACCAGACAAAGGCCAGATTCCGGTCGCCTTCGTCATTTCAGACGGCGCAGTCATCATCGACTTCTGCGGGCCATGGGAAGTCTTCCGTGACGTCAACATCCTTGGCCGCCAGGACGCTCCGTTCCGTCTTTACACCGTCTCCGACTCGACCTCCCCTATCCGCGCCGGCGGTGGAATGAAGATTATTCCTGATTACACCTTCGCCAACGCTCCGGCGCCGAAAGTGATTGTCATCCCCGCTCAAAGTAAACCAAGCGAGGCGATGCTGGAATGGATTCGGCGCAGCTCGAAAAACACCGACGTGACCATGTCGGTTTGCACCGGCGCATTTGTTCTGGCGAAAACCGGACTTTTGTCCGGTAAATCCGCGACCACATATCACGCGGCATTCAATTCTTTCGCAATGGAGTTCCCGAATGTTCAGCTCAAGCGTGGAGCGAGGTTCGTCGAGAACGGCAATCTCGCCAGTGCCGGCGGACTTTCTTCGGGCATCGATCTCGCGCTTCGGGTGGTCGAACGTTACTACGGTCGCGAAGTCGCCCAAAAAACGGCCTACAACATGGAATATCAGGGGCAAGGCTGGATGGACCCGGATTCAAATCAGATTTACGCAACTGCACCTGTCTCAACGGCTGAACATCCACTCTGTCCAGTGTGTGGAATGGATGTTGATCCGGCCACCGCGCCGAAGTCCGTGTTTAAAGGCACGATTTATTATTTCTGCTCGGAAGACGATAAGAAAACTTTCGACGCAGCTCCGGAAAAATTTATCACGGCCCTGGCGCCGCGATCGGCAGTATCCGGCGCGTCCAATTGAAACCGAAACGCGTACTTAAGAATAACAAACCGTCATTCGAATCGGGGACACGGCGGATCGTGTTCGTGGCCGGGCCTGGCGTCGAAATTCTCGACCTGGTCGGACCGCTTCAAGTCTTCGCACGCGCATCGGAAATGCACACCAGGGAGAATCCTGGATCGCCTCCGATTTATTCGGTCGAAGTGGTCACCATTTCTTCCGGTCGATCGCTGATTGCCAACTGCGGTCTGCGCATCACCGCGGATAAGACCTTTCGCGAAGTGCGCGGAAAGATCGATACGCTGCTCGTGGCCGGCGGCGACGCGATTGAGCAGAATGAAATCAATCCAGAAGCGGTGCGCTGGTTGAAAAGAATCTCCGGACGAATACGGCGAGTCGGCTCGGTTTGCACTGGCGCAATGCTCCTGGCCCGAGGCGGCTTACTCGACGGTCGTCGCGCCACGACTCATTGGAACTGGTGTCAGACCTTGATCAAACGCGCTCCGCGCGCACAGGTCGATGCCGACCCAATATTTGTCCGTGACGACAACGTTTATACATCCGCCGGCGTCACGGCTGGAATGGATCTGGCGCTCGCGTTGGTCGAGGAAGATTACGGTTCGCGGCTCGCTCTGCAGGTTGCGCGCAATCTGGTGCTCTATTTGCGGCGACCCGGCGGACAATCGCAGTTCAGCGCCGCATTATCACTGCAACTGACCGATCGAAAACCGTTGCGCGAATTGGAAGCATGGGTGCTCGATAATTTGCAGAAACCGATCACGGTGCCGCTGCTGGCAGAACGCGTAGCGATGAGTCCACGCAATTTCGCGCGCGTCTTCACCAAAGAAATGAAGACTACGCCCGCAAAATTTGTCGAGCGTCTGCGCGTCGAAGCAGCTCGCCGGCGGTTGGAAGAAAGTCACAACAGCATGGAAATGATCGCAGGCGAATGCGGCTTCGGGAACGTCAACTCCATGCGCAACGTCTTTCAGCGGACACTAAAAATCGCACCTGGCCAATACCGTCGCCATTTTCGCCACGTGAAACGACCAGCGCGAACATCGAATAACAAATCAAGATGAAGAAAATATTTTATTAATCACACCGGGCTTTCTGTTAAACAGCATTGTTTCGGTTTCTGTTTGTTGTTTTGCGCGGGAAGACTGCGTCTTCCTCTATCGAGGAAGTCGGATGAGGTCGGCTTCGCGGCTCCCTCGAAGGATCAAAAACGGGGATGGCTTTTAATGGGACTAGCGGATCAGCGCGAGATAAGAACTGTGTCCGCTGTAGCCACGGCCCTATGGGCCGTCTGCCTTGTGTGGGAGACAGCGTGGAGCTGGGACCGGCCACAGCCGGTGGCTACACCATTTATGAACCCGTTCTAGCGCTCGACGATCGATTCCAGCGGAAAGTCCGGATCGAGATGATTGGAACTGAGCCAATCGCGATTGAAGAGCGTTGAGTGATATTTGTGGCCCGAGTCGCAAAGAATGGTGACGATGGTTTGACCCGGGCCCGATTCTCTGGCGAAGCGCACTGCGCCGGCAATGTTAATGCCGCTTGATAAGCCGAGGAACAGGCCTTCTTCACGTAGAAGCTCGTAAACAATCGTCAGGCCGGTTTGATCCGGAATGCGATAAGCTCGGTCGACCTTGATGCCTTCGATATTCTTTGTGACACGGCCCTGACCGATTCCTTCTGCGATAGAATCACCATCGTTTGTCTCCAGATTGCCATTGGTAAACCAGGACCACATCGCCGCGCCATAGGGATCTGCGCAGACGATCTGAATTTTTGGATTTTGTTTCTTCAAGTAGCCGCTCACACCGGCAAGCGTGCCGCCGGTGCCGACGGCTGCCACAAATGCACCGACCTTCCCTTCGGTTTGTTTCCAGATTTCAGGGCCGGTGCTGCGATAATGGGCGTCGCGATTAGCCGTGTTATCGAACTGGTTCGCCCAGAACCAGCCGCGCTCTTCTGCGAGGCGACGCGCGATGTGATTGTAGTTTTCCGGATCCTTGTATGGCTTTTCCGGCACCGCCTTTACCTCTGCGCCAAGCGTACGCAGCAAATGCATCTTCTCCGGTGACTGATTATTCGGAATCACAATAACGGTGCGATACCCTCTGGCGCGTCCAATCACGGCAAGACCAATCCCAGTGTTACCGGCGGTTCCTTCGACGATTGTCGCGCCTGGTTTGAGCCGACCTTGTTGTTCCGCGTCAGTAATAATGCCGTACGCTGCTCGATCCTTCACCGATCCGGCCGGATTCATGAATTCCGCCTTTCCCAGAATCTCACAACCGGTCAGTTCGGACAGGCGTCGCAGTCGAATCAACGGCGTGTTCCCAACGTATCCATCGATGCCCGAATATTTCGCAGTCATGCGATCTGCATCCCTTCTCGAAATTGTTAAGCCACTTCTGCGTTTTCGATAGTCACTTTTTCCCGTGGCAACGATTCCTGCGCAAATTTACGACGTGGAGACGACCAAAATAGCGTCTGATTTGGAAGTGATTCTACTCATTGCTCGGTTTTCGAGAAGGGAGACGGCAACCGTGTACATGCAAGGCCAACGACACGGGCCTTACGAGAAGGTGCAATTGGAAGCAATGTGGAAACGCGGCCAAATTCCCGCGGGCACATTGTACTGGCACGACGGTATGTCCATGTTGGCTGTGATCTCCGATCTGTTCGCCGGAGACGAGATTATGGCGCCGTCATTGCCCGAAGACGCCGCGACCGCCGGAACTGCGACATTTCCAGCGTCATTGTAAAATCGGCGGTCGTCCGAAGACAACAGCCCGAAGCGACGCCCCATCCCGCTAGGTGAACCACGCTCCTCTCGCGGCCAGCGCAGCATCTACATCTGGGAAAATCCAAAATATTCGATCAAGCCGCGAAGTTTCCAAAATCAAGCGTATGGTTTCCTGCACACCACTCAGGAAAAACTTCCCGCCATACGCCTCAAGCTCTTGCTTGGCTAAAATAAGCGCCGCCACCCCTGCGCTATCGATGTAAGTTGCGCGGGAAAGATCTATCACTATCCGTTCCGGTTTTTTCTTGATCATTGCGTTAAGGGCCTCTGTGACGGCAGGCGAAACGTGCAGATCGATATCGCCTTCAAGCGGCAGGACATTCGGGGGGTATTGAGACGGCAACGGAGTGGCTGGGGAAGTGTTGTCTCTCATTCAATTCCTTCATCGTGCCTCGATTACCGCCTGACCGTATAACTACGCGAAAATCCTAGGTGTGCTGCAGAACTTGGCCTTGTTGTCGATTTTGCGATGCCTTGACCCCGCGCTCAGGCATCGCGCTGAATTGCAAGTGATTACCGGAGAACTCGGCAGGCATCACAATCGAATCAACGGTGTGTTCCCAACGCATCCCATCAATGCCCGGGTATGTCGCACTCATCTCTTCTCGAAATTGTTAGGTCACTTGTAAGTTTTCAATAGCCAGTTTTTAGAAACAACCACTGATGACGCGGATTTCGCGGATTGGATGCCTGTGCTCCGAGCCGCCTCTAACCCGCCAATAAACTGCTCCACCGAATTCCAGTCGACGTGTCATCGTTCCGCGCGATAATTCGCGACCGTGTTGAAAATATTGTTTTACTGGTTTGTTATTATTCTCGGCACCACATCGCTGCCGGTCGTCTGTCTTGCTGAAAGTTTCACGCTCGAGGAGGTGCTGAGTGCGCCGTTTCCCCACGGCCTGACGAGCGCGTCGCATTCGCCGCGTGTGGCCTGGATCTTCGACAACAAAGGCGAGCGCAACATTTGGGTCGCAGACTCGCCGGCTTTCGTGCCGCGACAGGTGACGCATTACAAAGGCGACGATGGGCAGCCGATCGCGAGCGTGCGGCTGACGCCGGACGGCAAAACGGTCGTTTACGCGCGCGGCAGCGAGGTCAACAAGGAAAGTACCTCGGCAAATCCGCAAAGTCTCGCGAAGATGCCTAAGCAGCAGGCATGGGCGGTAAATGTGAACGGTGGCGAGCCGCATTTGCTCGGCGATATCGGGTGCGACAAGGAAGAGTGCGAAGATCTGCAGGTTTCGCCGGACGGAAAGAACGTCGTCTGGGCGGCAAAGAAACATCTCTGGATCGCGCCGATCGAGGGCAAGAAAAAAGCAGAGCAGCTCGACGAGTTACTCGGCGAGAGCGATACGCCGCGCTGGTCGCCAGACGGAAAGCGGATCGCATTTCGCTCGAACCGCAAGGACCACTCGTTCGTGGCCGTGCTCGAACTGGCGACGAAGAAAATCACTTATCTCGCACCGACGACGAATCGTGATGCCGGTCCAGTTTGGTCACCGGACAACAAACAGGTCCTGTTTATTCGCCAGCCCGGAATCGAATTCAAACGGCCGCTCATTCCCGAGTTCCCGCGACCGTGGGCGCTTTTTATCGCAGACGCGAAGAGCGGCACGGACCACGAGCTCTTTCGCAGCGGCAATGCGATGGAAGATTCGCTGCCGCTGTTTGCGTCTCAATCGCTGCAATTCACCAATGCGGGCCGCATCATCTTCGCCAGCGAAAAAGACGGACACAATCATCTCTACTCCATTGGGGTGGAAGGCGGCGCGCGGCAATTGCTGACGCCGGGCGATTTCGATGTGGAAGACGTGGCGTTGAGCGCAGACAAGCGCAGCATCCTCTACACGTCGAATCAGAACGACGTGGATCGCCGGCACATCTGGCGCGTCAGCGCGACGGGTGGCGAGCCGAAGGCCCTAACGAGTGGCGAAACAATCGAGTGGAGCCCGGTTGAGACGAGCGATGGAAAAACGTTGTTGTGTCTCGGCTCAACCGCGACTTCGCCCGGCATGCCTTATCGCGTGACGAGCAGCGGACGCGAGTTGATCGCGAAGAATATGATTCCGGCTGAGTTCCCAGAGGCGCAGTTAGTCACGCCAAAACAAGTGGTGTTTAAAAGCGCGGATAGCCTTGAAATTCACGGACAGCTGTTCACACCAAAGAATGAGAAGCAACGCGGCCCCGCTCTCCTCTTCACACACGGCGGACCGATACGGCAGATGCTGCTCGGCTTTCATTACATGCAGTATTACCACAACGCATATGCGATGAACCAATTTCTGGCGAGCAAAGGTTACACGGTGCTCTCGGTGAATTACCGGCTCGGCATCATGTACGGACGCGCCTTTCGCGAGCCGCCAAAGTCGGTTTGGCGCGGTGCATCCGAATACCAGGATGTGATCGCTGGGGCGAAATTTTTGCAATCGCTCGACAACGTTGATCCGCAGAGGATCGGTATCTGGGGCGGATCCTACGGCGGGTTTCTTACCGCCATGGGCCTGGCGCGCAACTCCGACATTTTCAAAGCCGGCGTCGATTTTCACGGTGTGCACGACTGGGCGACTTTCCTGTCGAAGTGGACCGAGGAGGTCGACGGCAAAAATGCCGACATTGCGCCGGATGTTAAAGAAGCGCGCGAGCTCGCCTTCAAATCATCGCCAGTCGCAAGCATCGCGAACTGGCGCTCCCCCGTGCTGTTGATCCATGGCGACGACGATCGCAACGTGCCGTTCCAGCAGACGACTGACCTCGTCGAAAAATTGCGGGTGCAGAAGGTGTCGATCGAAGACCTGATCCTACCAGACGAAATCCACGACCTGCTGCGCTGGATGGATTGGGTGCGGTCCTACAAAGCAACGGCTGATTTTTTTGACCGGAAGCTTGCCGCGACACCGCAACCCTGATCACGGATATGAAGCGCTTCATCGATGTTGCGGTCGAGCAATTCGCTCGTGATCACACTGAGCTGGAAACGGACTTGTATGCCCGTCTTCGGGAAGAAACCTATCGAGTGATGAAGTGGCCGGAGATGCAGGTCGATGCCATCGAGGGCCGCTTTCTTAAAATGCTGGTCCGGCTGACCGGCGCCCGAACCGTTCTCGAGCTCGGAATGTTCACCGGATACAGCACTCTCATGATGGCCGAAGCCTTGCCAGATGATGGTTGCCTGATCACGTGCGAAATCGATCCGAAAGCCGAGGCGATCGCGCGACGCTACTTCGCTGAGAGTCCTCACGGACACAAAATTGCCATCCGAATGGGACCTGCGTTGGACACAATCAAGACCCTGACCGGCCCGCTGGATCTCGTATTCATCGACGCCGATAAAGCTAATTACTCAAACTATTACCAAGCGTGCGTGCCCTTACTCAAACCGGGCGGGTTGATCGTCGGCGACAATGTTCTGTGGAGCGGCAAAGTGGTAGAGCCCAAGGATGCTGATGATCACGCCATCGTCGCCTTTGACCGTCTCGTCCAATCCGACTCTCGCGTTGAGAATGTCTGCCTGACCGTACGGGACGGGATGATGCTGGCCTGGAAACGTGGCTAACGCGCGCGCGCGCAGTTGACCTGAAGTGACTTTTGAGACCGATTGGCTGCTGCTGAGAGATTGGAGACGGCGTGCCCCTCACGCCGTTGAATCGACAAAATGAAACGAAAAACGGCCCGAGGGCAGGCCGTCTCCAGAATTCCGCTTCAACGTTTTAACTCTTTAACGATTCAACCCGTCACTTTGCCCTCAATTGCCTTCCACTCGTCTGCACTGAGCTGGAGTTTCGCCGCGGCCATGTTCTCCTCGAGGTGCGCGAGCGACGATGTCCCCGGGATCGGCAACATGACCGGCGATTTTTGCAGCAACCACGCGAGCGCGAATTGCACGACGCTGACATTGTGACGTTTCGCTTCGGCTTCCAACGCATTGCCAGGCTTGCTCAACGAACGAGTCCCACCGCCACCGATCGGCGCCCACGGAATGAATCCCATCTTTTCTTTCTCGCAATAGTTGAGCGCAGCTTCCGAGTCGCGGTCGGTGATGTTGTATCGGTTCTGGATGCTGACAATCGGAATGACCTTTTTCGCCTGTTCGATTTCCGCCACTGTCACTTCCGATAATCCAACGTGCCGGATTTTTCCGGCGTCCTGCGCCTTCTTAATTGCGCCTAAGGATTCTTCAACCGGCACCTTGCGATCGATCCGATGCAATTGCCACAGATCGATTCGCTCGAGTTTCAATCGCTTGAGACTTTTATCGACGGCTTGCGTCAAATATTCCGGCCGCCCGTCTTGCTCCCATTGTCCCGGACTCGGCCGGGTCTGACCGCCCTTGGTCGCAATAATGAGTCCTTTCGGATAAGGATACAGCGCTTCAGCAATGAGCAGCTCGTTCGTTTCCGGACCGTAAGCATCGGCGGTGTCGATGAAATTGACACCCAGCTCAACCGCGCGCCGCAAAACTTTCTTCGCGTTCTCGCGATCGGGCGGCCAACCCCAGATCCCCTCGCCCGTCAGCCGCATCGCTCCAAACCCGAGCCGGTTGACCAACAGATCCCCGCCCAACAAAAACGTCTCTCCGCTCCTGCTCGTGATCGTGCTCGTGCTCGTCTGGGCTAGAAGTTCCTGCAATCCGCCAGTTAAAACGCCAGCTGCACCTGCAGAAACCACTCCCAAAAACGTTCTTCGTCTCATGGGAGGTAAAATATGTTGCCGTTACCAGCTCTCAACTACATGTCACGCCGTAACGCTGTGAAGGCGGATCAACTATCAATTGACGTTTGGAGTGGTATCCGCTTCGGAACGATCCGCGGTTTCAAAAAATCCTGGACGGCCAGGAGCCGTTGGAGACGGGGTGCCCTCACGCCGTTGAATCGACAAAATGAAATGAAAGAACGGCCTGAGGGGCAGGCCGTCTCCAGAATTTCGCTTTAACTCTTCAACGCTCTCCCTCCCGGTTGCACTTCCGAATGAATTCTTAGCAGGGAACGTTGCATCGGCGCCTGTCATATTTCTTCTTTGTCCGACGCGCGAAAGTATCAGCGCGGCCGCGAATTGTAAGGTAGTGTTTTGATCTTTATGACCACTCCTTCCACCGAGGCCAAGGCAACTCGCAGCCGCCTGCCCTCTGGCGTGGAGGTGTTGGGAGAGATAACACCGGCTTTTTCTGAAATCTTAACTCCGAAAGCGCTCGCCTTTGTCGCAAAGCTGCAACGTCGGTTCGGCACGCGCCGCAAGCAATGTCTTGAGCACCGGCAGGAACGGCAGACACGGCTTCATCAGGGCGAAGGCCTCGACTTCTTGCCCGAAACGAAACAGATCCGCGAAGGCGACTGGAAGTGTGCGCCGATCCCGAGCGACATCCAGGATCGCCGGGTCGAAATCACCGGGCCGACCGATCGCAAGATGGTTATCAACGCGCTGAATTCCGGCGCAAAGATTTTCATGGCGGATTTTGAAGACGCCAACGCGCCCACCTGGAGGAACATGGTGGAAGGTCAAATCAATTTGCGCGACGCCATTCGCGGCACAATTAATTTCACCAATCCCGAAGGAAAAAAGTACAAGCTCAATGAGCAAGTCGCCGTGCTTATGCCCCGGCCGCGCGGCTGGCATTTGGTGGAGAAGCATGTGCTGATCGATGGCGAACCAGTCGCCGGGGGCCTTTTCGACTTTGGATTGTTTTTTTACCACAACGCGCAAGAACTGATCGCACGTGGAAGCGGTCCCTATTTCTATCTGCCCAAGATGGAGAGCCATCTCGAGGCGCG
>Ga0193721_1000109_pt1 | contig 25176 bp, 26 predicted proteins | sample U2s2metaG_FD_145078 | JGI IMG/M metagenome (GOLD analysis project Ga0193721, IMG submission 145078) | Soil microbial communities from a riparian zone of the East river system, Colorado, United States - U2s2 | ecosystem: Environmental > Terrestrial > Soil > Riparian zone | place: USA: East River...
CCGGAGCGCTGGCTCGCCGAGTTCCCGCTGGACCATGTGGTGGAGCTGCACGTCGCGGGTGTCGAGGAGGATGCCGATCTCCAAGGACCGTGGATCGCGCCGGCGGAGCCCTCGGACGAGATGCTCGCCTTCGCCGCACACGCGCTCAGCCGCTGTCCGCGCGCCAAGGCCGTCACGTTTGATGCGTTTTCGCCCTCGTTGACGGCGGAGGTCGTGTTCCGAAGCGTGGACCGCATTCGGAGGGCGCTGTGAAAGCGCTCGCCGTCGCCCTGATCGCGCTCCTGTCGTCGGACCTGGCGATTCCAGCGGGCACGCACATCCCCATCCGCTTCGTGCAGCGGATCACGAGCGGCAGGGACACCGTCGGGACCCCGGTGCTGGTGCAGACGATGGGCGCCCTGGTGCGGGACTCCTGCGTCGTGGTCCTGCCCTACATGCGAGCGAAGGGACGGATCGTCGTCTCGAAGCGAGGCGGCCGGTTTGGCCGGCACGGCAGGCTCGGGCTGCGGTTCGACTCCCTGGAAGTCCGTTCCGGGCGCTGGGTGGCGATGTCCGGCCTGCTCGACACGCTCGAGTACGCTGGGCCGAGAGCGCTCGGGGACTCGGGGCTCGTCTCGAGCGGGAAGACATCAGGCGTCGGGGTCGGCAAGAGACTGGTGCCAGCCGGCGTCGTGGCCGCCGTGGACTTCGACGTCATTCCCGTCGCGCTGCTCGGCGGCTTCTCACTGGTCCACCGGGGACCGCCGGTGCGCATCCTCGCGGGCGAGCTCGGCGGCGTCCGGTTGACCGAGCCGCTGGTCCTCCCGGACGCAGAGCGGTGCGAGCCCGTGACGGCACACCACGAGCTGACCGAGCTCCCGGCGCTGCCGCAGTTCGTCCCCCGCTCCGAAAACCGCGGCGGGACCGTGTTCGGCGACCCGTTCAACGTGCTGCTGGTCGGCACCGCGGGCGAGATCGACAGCGCGTTTCGGGTCGCGGGGTGGCTGCCCGCGGAGAAGCCGTCGGTCTGGGCGGTCACGAAGGAGGTGACGGCGGCGATCGCCGGCCGGCCCGCCATCACCGCCCCTGTGAGCACGCAGTACTTCGAGGGACGGCCGCAGGACCTCGCGTACGAGCTGGCAGGTCCGAATGTCCGCATCCGCCACCACATCCGGATCTGGCTGCTCGACAGTCTTTCACTCGTCTGGGTGGGCGCCGCGAACAAGGACGTCGGGGTGATCTTCAAGCCGTGGGAGCCCCAGGCGACGCATCGCATCGACGCGCACACCGATGGGGAGCGCGACCGGGTGGTCCACGACCTCGAGGCGAGCGGCTGCGGCGACCTCGCGGATTACGTGATGCTCCCGGGCGCCGTCACCGCAGCGCGGAACGTCTCCGGCCAGAAGATCGTCTCCGACGGCCGGACGGCCATAGTGCGGTTGCGCCGCTGCGAGCCCACGGACACGACGTGACCGGCATGCCGAGCGATCGGGCTGTACAGGACTCCGTGATCCGCGCCCTTGCCGACGCGCCCTACCGGGCATCGGTCCAGTGGCGGCGCCAGGGGCTCGCGGACCCCGACCACGTGGAGCGCTACGCGCGGTTCCTGGCGCGGCACTTCTACCACGAGCGGATCGTGCAGTTCTTCAAGTACTCGCGCGCACTCGCCCGCGTGACGGGGCGCGCGCCCGAGGTCATCCTCAAGTCTCCGGCCTTCGACGCCCTGCTGCCCACGCTCGTGCTCGGCAGCCGCGAGACGGCGGCGGCGGTGGCGCGGCTCGTGACGGCGTACGTCGCGGCCGGCGGGATGCCCATTCCCTACCTGGCGGATCTCCTGCGGTACGAGGAGGCGATGATGGTGGTCGAGGCGGGGCCACGCGTCTGGCGGGATGGTACTCCCACAGAGGGAGCAGGGAGCGGGGAGCGGTACGCTCCCGAGAAGGTAGAGGGAACGGTGCTGCTGGAACTGGCTTTCGATCTTCCCGCCGTCCTTCCCAGGCTGCTCCAGCCCTGGACGGAGGCACCTCAGGCGCCCGAGCGACGCACGAAGCTCCTTGTCGCGCGGTCGCGGCACGGGCGGGTCGCGGTCGCGCGCAGCGACGGGAGCGTGGCGGCGGTGATCGGGCTCGCGGATGGTCGGCGGACGCTCGAGGACCTGGCGGCTGAAACGGGCCTCGCGTCCGAGGCGCTCGCGCAAACGCTGCGCGAGCTCGTCGATCTGGGCGCGGTGCGCTTCTCGACGGGGAGCTGATGGAGGTTCAGATCTTCGGTGTGAGGAAGAGTACCGACACCCGCGCGGCGCTCCGATTCTTCTCGGAGCGGCGCATCAAGACCCATTTCGTCGTAGTTTCCTTCATCGCCATGCCAACGGAGCCACCCGTGACCACCAAATACGAAAGCGCCGACCTACTGCTCAAGCTGTACGACCTGCGCCGCGAGCCGGTGATGCGCAAGGCGCGCGCCTGGTTCCGCGAGCAGTTCACCCCCACGAGCACCGAGGAGGTACTGAGCGTCTACCGCGGGAAGCGCAGCGCGCCTTATCGGATGGTGACGACGTACTGGAACATGGCGGCGGCGCTCGTGCTGCACGGCGCCATCGAGGAGCAGATGTTCGCCGACGTGAACGGCGAGCACATCATGGTGTTCGCGAGGCTCCAGCCGTTCCTCACGGAGCTGCGGGGCCTGCTCAACAACCCCGGCTACCTCGACAAGCTGGAGCAGGTCATCCTGCAGATGCCGGACGCCCAGGCGCGGCTCGCCCGGTTCCGCCGTCCCGCCAAGCCGACCAAGGCCGGCACGGGCAAGGGTCCGCGGAGGGCGGCATGACCGCCGCGACCATCCCGCGCCCCGAGCCGTCCGAGTACGCGCCTCATTACGAGACCTACATCTCGAAGGTCCCCGAGGGGAACCTCCTGAAGGCCCTCGAGGACCAGCGGCGCGAGACCCAGCAGCTGCTCGGCGGCCTATCCGAGGCGAAGGCCCTGCACCGCTACGCGCCGGACAAGTGGAGCATCAAAGAGGTGCTCGGCCACGTGATGGACAGTGAGCGCGTGTTCTGCTACCGCGCGTTGCGCTTCGCGCGGGCCGACGGGTCACCCCTCCCGGGGTTCGACGAGAAGGCGTGGGTGCCGGCCGGGCGGTTCGACGGACGATCGCTCAAGGATCTCGCCGCCGAGCTCGACGCCGTGCGGCGGGCGACCATCGCGCTGTTGTCGAGCCTCGACGCCGAGGCGCTGACACGGCGCGGGACGGCGAACAACAACCCGATCACCGTGCGCGCGCTCGCCTGGATCATCGCCGGGCACGAGCGCCACCACCTGGGCATCGTGCGGGAGCGCTATCTCGCGTGAACCCGGCGATCGTTCTGCTCCTCGCGGTCACCGCGACGCAGGGAGACTCCGGCAGCTTCGTCATCAGCAACTTCCGGTTCGCGAGCGGCGAAACGCTGCCCGAGCTGCGGCTGCACTACCGGACGCTCGGCCGCCCGCGGCGCGACGCCGCCGGCGTCGTACGGAACGCCGTGCTGATCCTGCACGGCACCGGCGGGGCGGGCGGGCAGTTCCTGTCACCGGTGTTCGCGGCCGAGCTGTACGGCGCCGGGCAGCCGCTCGATACCGCCACGCATTACCTCATCCTGCCCGACAACATCGGCCACGGCCGCTCCTCCAAGCCGAGCGATGGGCTGCGGGCCCGATTCCCGCGCTACGCCTACGAGGACATGGTCGCCGCCCAGTACCGGCTCGTCACCGACGGGTTGCACGTGAATCACTTGCTGCTCGTGATGGGCACGTCGATGGGCTGCATGCACAGCTGGCTCTGGGCCGAGCGGTATCCCGACGTCATGGACGGTGTCGTCCCGCTCGCCTGCATCCCCACGCAGATCGCGGGGCGGAACCGGATGTGGCGCAGCATGATCATCGAGGACATCCGATCGGATCCCGACTGGAACGGCGGCGACTACGCCACCGAGCCCCGGGGCTTGCGCGCCGCCCTCCAGCTGCTGTTCATCGCCGGGAGCGCCCCCCTGGTTCAGCAGCGCGTCGCCCCTACGCGCGATTCGGCCGACGCCTACATCGCGCGCTGGTTGAACACGCGCTTCACCGAAACGGATGCCAACGACCTGCTGTACCAGGTCGCCGCGTCGCGCGACTACGACCCGAGCGCGACCCTCGATCGCGTCAGTGCCCCCGTGCTCGCCATCAACTCGGCGGACGACTTCATCAATCCGCCGGAGCTGGGGCTCATGGAGCGATTGATTCCGAAGGTGAAACGGGCCCGCTACATCCTTATTCCCACGAGCGAGCGCACGCGGGGCCACGGCACGCACACAGTCGCAGCGGTCTGGAAGGAGTATTTCGCGCCGTTCCTGGCCGGCTTGGAGCGGCGCTCGAGCAGATGAGTGCTACCGATACCCCGCCGCCTGCAGGCTGAACAGCTCCGAATACAGCCCGCCCCGCACCACGAGTTCCTCGTGCGTGCCCTGATCGACCAGCTCGCCGCCCTGGAGCACCAGGATTCGGTCTGCCATCCGCACCGTCGAGAAACGATGCGAGATGAGCACCGCCATCCTCCCCCTGGTCAGCTCCGCGAACCGCAGGAACACCTCGTACTCGGCGCGCGCATCGAGCGCGGCGGTCGGCTCATCGAGGATCAGCACCTGCGCGTCACGCATGTACGCGCGCCCCAGGGCGACCTTCTGCCACTCGCCCCCCGACAGGTCGACGCCGCCGTCGAAGCGCCGGCCCAACATCTGATCGTAGCCCTTCTCGAGCCGGGTGGCCACCGAGTCGGCCAGGCTCCGGCGGGCCGCTTCGTGTACCCGCGCGTCGTCCTTCAGCGCGTCGACCTGGCTCACCGCGATGTTCTCCTTGAGGACGAAGTCGTAACGCACGAAGTCCTGGAAGATGACGCCGATGTTCTGCCGCAGGCTGCCGAGGTCGTGGTCGCGCAGGTCCACCCCGTCGAGCAGGATGCGGCCTTCGTCGGGGTCGTACAGCCGCGCCAGCAGCTTCACGAGGGTCGTCTTCCCCGCCCCGTTCTCCCCCACGAGCGCGACGCTCTCCTCCGGAGCGAACGTGAAGGTGAGGTGCCGCACCGCCCAGCGGTCGGAGCCAGGATAGCGGAATCCGACGTCCTGAAACTCGAACCCCTGCCGGATCGGCACCGGCACGGGCCGCGCACCGGGCTTGGACGTGACGCGCGGCTGCACGTCGAAGAAGGTGAACAGGTCCGAGAGATACAGGCTCTGCTCGAACACCTGCGACAGTGACAGCAGGATGCGCTGGATCAGGTCGCGGCTCTGGCGGAACGAGCCCGCGAGGAAGGTCAGGGCGCCGATCGTGAACCGGCCCAGCACCGTCAGGTAGATCGTCACCGCGTAGGCACCATAGTAGCCCAGCGTGCCGAGGGTGACGAACAGGGTGGACACGACGTTTCGCTTGATCGCCAGGCGCTTGTTGGCGTCGTAGAATTCGTCCGACAGGCTCGCGTACCGGCCCACGAGGAACTCCGACAGGTCGAACAGCTTCACTTCCTTCGCCATTTCGTCCGACGCACCCACGTAGCGCAGGTAATCGAGCAACCGCCGCTCCGGCGTCCACTGGAACAGGAGGGAATAGCCCAGGGCCGCAAAGTGGGTCTCGCCCAGGAACGACGGCGCTACCGCGACGACCAGCAACAGGAGCAGCCAGGGGAGCTGCACCAGGAGCACGGCCGCGAGCGAGATGAGCGTGATGAGGTCCTGAGCGGTGGACAGGAGCAGGGCGACCAGCCCGATCCGCCCCACCGTCTGGCGGCGCGCGCGCTCCAGGTGGTCGTACGTCTCCGCGTCCTCGTACTGCGCCAGGTCGAGCGTGGCCGCGTGCTCCATCAGCCGGACGCTGATCCGGTTCGAGAACAGGTCGCCCAGCAGGCTCTCGAAGAGCGACGAGAGGCGCGCCAGCCCTTCCCCCGCCACCGCGATGCTCAGCTCGAGCCCCACGAGGCTTCCGAGCGACCACCAGTCCACCGGAGCGCCGCCCGCCCGCAACCGCATGTCGGCAATCACGCCGTCGATGATCAGCTTCCCGATCCACAGCACGGCCAGCGGTATGAACGAACGCACCGCCCGCAGCGCCAGGATCGCCACCGTGTAGCCGCGGTGCGTCTGGTAGACGAGCTTCAAGAGAGGCGGGACGTATTTGAGGGCCTGCAGACGCTCCGGCCAGCTCGGCGGCTTGCCGTCGGGCTCCGAGCGTGAACTCCTGGCTTTCGGGAGCATGCCGTGCGAGACGAAGCGCTGTGGAGCCGTCAAGACCTTAACTTTCCGAGGGAGCGGTTCGTCAATATAACCACATGAAAACGCGCATCGTTTGGCTGGTCGCCGTCTTGAACGCGTCCCCGCCCATGGTAGGGGCGCAGCATGCTGCGACCCTACAAAGGCCCACGCCCGATGCGGCCCTGAGCCCACACGATTCCGCGTTCCATGCCCTGAACCGCCTCGCCTACGGACCCCGACCCGGCGAGGCGCAGGGCGTGGCCGCTGGAGGTGTGATGCGCTGGATCGAGCGTCAGCTCTCCCCCGACGGGATCGACGACGCGCGTCTGGCTCGACGCGAGCACCAGTTCCAGATCCTCGACGACGACCGTGGCGACCTCGCCGCCATGTACGCCGCGGTGCAACGCGAGCGGCGTCAGCGCAAGCTCGCGGACGCGCCGGACACCCTGACCGACACGCGCGAAGACACTCCCATGGTCCAACGGGGCCGGCGGCTCGCGGGCGAATGCGCCGACCTCGCGGTGCTTCGCGCCGCACTCTCTGAGCGCCAGCTCTACGAGGTGATGGTCGATTTCTGGACCAATCACTTCAACATCTACTTCGCGAAGGGCGCCGACCGGTTCCTGACGCCCGACTACATCGAACACGCCATTCGCTTGAACGCGATGGGCAAGTTCGCGGACCTGCTGATCGCGACCGCCAAGAGCCCGGCGATGTTGTTCTACCTCGACAACTGGGAGAGCGTGGCTCCGGGGACCTCACCCCCTGGGAGGAACCGCGGACCGAAGGGGATCAACGAGAACTACGCTCGCGAGCTGCTCGAGCTTCACACCCTCGGCGTGGACGGTGGCTATTCGCAGCAAGACGTGATCGACGTCGCGCGCATCTTCACAGGCTGGGGCATCGCGCGTCCCCAGCAGGGCGGGGACTTCGAGTTTCACGATTGGGCGCACGACCGGGGCGAAAAACACCTGTTGGGTGTCAGGTTTCAGGCTGGTCACGGCATGGACGAAGGGATTCGCCTCCTGAGGTTGCTCGCGAGCCACCCGGCCACCATGCATCACGTGAGCCGGAGCCTGTGCCAACGATTCGTGAACGATGATCCACCGGACGGCTGCGTGGACGACGCGGTGGCCGCGTGGAAACGCTCCAACGGCGATATCCGGGAGGTGCTGCGCGCGATCTTCCGCGGCCCCGACTTCTGGGCGCCCGGGAACCTGCGCGCCAAGGTCAAGACGCCGCTCGAGTTCGTCGTGAGCGCCGTACGCGCGGTCGCCGCCGAGCCCGACACGTCTCCGCGACTGGCCGGGGTCGTCGCGCGGCTCGGGGAGCCGCTCTATCTCCACGTGGCTCCGGATGGATACGCTGAGAAGGAAGACGCGTGGGTGAACAGCGGTGCCTTGCTCGATCGCATGAACGCCGCCGTTTCCCTCGCCGCGGGCAGGCTTCCCGGCGTGACAGTGGACCTGGACTCCCTGGTTGCTCCGGCAGGCGCCGGCCAACTGATCGACGCGATCAACGAGAAGATTCTAGGTGGCATGATGTCCGAGAACACCAGGGACATCATCAGACGTCAGGTGTCAGGCATCGGCGATCCCCTCCAAGCGCGTGCCCTGGCAGTCGGTCTCGCGATTGGCGGGCCGGAGTTTCAGAGGCAGTAACTGGGCGGGAATGGGCGGCAGGGGCGGCAGAGGGCGGCAACGGTCGGAGGACCGAAACATGTCGATCTCGCGAAGAGTTTTCGTGAAGTCCGGCGGTTTGGCGTTGTTCAGCTTCGGTCTGGACCCGCTGTTCTTGGCGCGGGCGGCGTTCACCTCGTACAAGCCCTTGCCGCCCTCTGCCGCCTGTTGCCGCCCTGTCTTGGTTTGCCTCTTCCAGCGCGGCGCAGTGGACGGGCTCAACATGATCGTGCCGCACGGCGACCCCATCTACTACCGGGAACGGCCCCGGATCGCGGTGCCCGAGAAGGACGTCGTGGACTTGGACGGCTACTTCGGCCTGCACCCGGGCCTCGCGGCGCTCAAACCGCTGTGGGACGCGAAGAGCCTGGCCGCGATTCACGCGATCGGCTCGCCCGACGCGACGCGTAGCCACTTCGACGCGCAGGATTACATGGAGTCGGGCACACCGGGCGTGAAAGCGACAGGAGACGGGTGGCTCAACCGCTTCTGTCAGCACGACCGCGAGCACCAGGACACCCCGTTCCGCGCGGTCGCGTTCGGTCCGCAACTGCCGCGCATCCTCGCTGGCACCGCACCGAGCCTCGCGATCGACGACCTGCAGGCGTTCGGCCTGCGGGCGCCACAGCCCGCCGCACGCGACCGGCTCACGCGCGCCTTCGAAGACCTGTACGCCGGCTCGGCGACGGGCCTGCTTTCGACGTCGGCCCAGGAGGCCTTCGAAGCGGTGCAGTTGCTGAAACACGTGGACCCTGCGCAGTACCGGCCGGAGAACGGGGCCGACTACCCGCGCGGCAAGCTTGGGAAAGCGATGTTCGAAATCGCCCAACTGATCAAGGCCGACGTCGGGCTGCAGGTGGCGTTCGCGGACGTCACCGGATGGGACACGCACGTCAACCAGGGCGCGAGCGAGGGCCAGCTCGCGGCGCGGCTCCGCGACCTGGGGCAAGGGTTGGCCGCGTTCACCGTCGACCTGGGCGAGCGGATGCGCGACGTCGTGGTGCTGACGATGTCCGAGTTCGGACGCACGGTGCGCGAGAACGGGAACTCGGGCACCGATCACGGGCACGCGACCGCCATGTTGGTGCTGGGCGGCCCCGTGAACGGCGGCCGCATGCTCGGCAGATGGCCCGGGCTCGAGCCGGCTCAGCGGTTCGAGGGGCGGGACGTGGCGGTGACCACCGACTTCCGCGACCTGTTCGCCGAGCTCTTGGCGCGCCATCTGGGCGCCCGCGAGCTCTCGGCCATCTTCCCCGGATTCACGCCCGACGCGGCACGCTTCCCGGGGGCGATCAGGGCCTAGCGCTCTCCCGCTCGAGCGCCGCGACGAGCGGCTCGACGTCCCACCCATCGTCGTGCCGCGCGCCGTTGATGAAAAACGTGGGTGTGCCGTTCACCCCGCTCATGACGCCGCTCCGAAAGTCCTCCCGCACGCGCGGCGCGTACCTCCCCTCCACGAGATCTTTCCGGAAGCGCGCGACGTCGAGGCCCAGATCACCGGCGTACTCGATCAGGTTCTCGCCTTCGAGGGCGAACTGCCGCTCGAACAGCCGATCGTGCATCTCCCAGAACTTCCCTTGCCCTCCCGCGGCCTCCGCCGCCTCGGCGGCATGCTGGGCGTGCGGGTGACTCTCGCGCAGGGGAAAATTCCGAAACACGAAGCGCAGACGGCGGCCCAACACCTTCTGGACTTGCTTCACGATCGGGTAGGCGCGCCCGCAGTGCGGGCACTCGTAGTCGCCGTACTCGACCAGCGTGACCGGCGCTCCGGCCGGACCCTGGACGTGGTCTCGGTCGCCGACTGCGAGCGCCAGCCGGGCGGTCGCCTGGCGTTTGGTCACGCCGGCCTCCGGTCCCCCGTGAGCGCCTCCAGCGCGCGCAGAATCCCGTCCGCGCCGGGATTGACCGCGATGGGCGAGACGTAGCTCCACCGGATGACTCCGTTCCCGTCGATCACGAACAGCGCCCGCTCCGTGAAACCATCGGTCGCCCGATATGCGCCGTAGCGACGCGCGACCTGGCCCTTGGGCTCGAAGTCGGAGAGCAGCGGAAAGCGGAGCTTGCGGTGGGCCGCGAAGGCGGCGTGGCTCCACACGCCGTCCACCGACAGGCCGAGCAGCTGTGCGCCGTGGCGCTCGAACTCCGGCAGCACCTCATTGTACAGCGTCATCTGGTCCCCGCAGACCGGGCTCCAGTCCGCGGGATACAACGCCAGAATGACGGGCCGCCCGCGGAGCTCGTGCAGCGTCACCGCCCGATCTGGCCCGCTCGCCAAGGTGAAATCGGGCGCCGGCGTCCCGGCGGCGAGCGGCTGGTTCGAGCCGGCGTTGCGTCTGGCCATGTGCGGTCTCCTCAACCGGGGCGCCCCCCGGATTCCTCCGGGGTGATGGACAGGTCGAGCTTGTCGGCGTTGCGCAGCACCGCGATCGTCGTGCGCGCGCCGATGCGATCGGTGACGAGCAGCCGGTGCAGGTCGTCGATCCCGGTGACCGCCGTGCCGTCGAAGGCGACGATGATATCACCGGAGCTGAGCCCGGCACGCTGCGCCGCGCTGTCCGGCTCGACCCCCGTCACCAGCACGCCGCTCTTCGCATCGAGGCCGTGCGCCCGCCGGGCGAGCCGCAGCAGGGGGATGTTCTGCCCCGCCACGCCGATCCGCCCGCGTCGAATCTTGCCGTGGCGGATCAGCTGGCCGGCCACGAACTTGGCCGTATTGATCCCCACGGCGAAGCAGATCCCCTGCGCCGGCAGGATCACCGCCGTGTTCACGCCGATCACGCGGCCCCGGGAGTCCACCAGCGGCCCACCGGAGTTGCCCGGGTTCAGCGCCGCGTCGGTCTGGATCACGTCATCGATCAGCCGCCCCGTCACCGACCGGAAGGAGCGACCGAGCGCGCTCACCACCCCCGCCGTCACGGTGCTCTCGAAACCCAGAGGGTTGCCGATCGCCACCACCAGCTGGCCTACGCGCAACCCCCCGGAATCGCCGAGCTCGGCGACCGCCGCAGCCGGCGGCTCCGCCCGCACGACTGCCAGATCGGTGTCGGGATCGTCACCCACGAGCTCGGCCCGGAGGCGACGCCCATCGGCGAAGGCGGCGTCGATCCGCGCCGCGTCGTGAATGACGTGGCTGTTCGTCAGGATGAAACCGTCCGGCGTGAACACGAAGCCCGAGCCGTGTCCCGGGACGTCGCGCGCGGCGCGACCGCGCCGCGCGACGCGGCGCCGTACGTCCACGCTCACGACCGCCGGACCCACCCGCTCCGCGGCCCCCGTCACCGCCCGGGAATAGGCATCGAGTGCGTCCTCGTCCGACACCAACGTGAGTTCTGCGTTCATACGAATGACCCTCCGTCGTCTCCTCCAAAACACCGCGGGGTTCCCGCGCGCCCGCCCCCACGGGCGTCATATATTCCTGCCTATGAACCTAACCGGCTCGCTCGCCGTGGTGACTGGCGCGACGGAGGGAATCGGGCGCGCGACGGCGTTCGCGTTAGGGCACGCGGGGGCGCGGGTCGCGATCTGCGCGCGCACCGCCCCCAATGTCGAGGCCACGGTGCGCGAACTGAAGGCGGGGAGCATCGACGCCATCGGCATGCCGTGTGACGTCTCCAACGCCGCCAGCGTGGAGGCGTTCGCCGCGTTCGTGATCCGTGAGCGGGGCGTGCCCCGAATCTTGGTGAACAATGCCGGCATTGGCCGCTTCAAGCCGCTCGCGGAGTTGGCGCTCGAGGACTGGGACGAGACGATGGCCGTGAACGTGCGGTCGTTGTACCTCGTCACACGCGCGTTCGTCGTGGGCATGCAAGGCGCGGGCGGCACCATCGTCAACATCGCGTCGCTGGCAGGGAAAAACGGCATCGCCGGCGGGACCGCCTATTGCGCATCGAAGCACGCCGTCCTGGGCTTCTCGAAGAGCTTGATGCTCGAGGTGCGAAAGCACGGGGTCCGAGTGGTGGCGATCTGCCCGGGCTCCGTCGCCACGCCGTTCACGGCCAAGCAGCAGGGTCGTATGCCCCACAACCCCGACCGGGTCCTCACGGCCGACGATGTAGCACATGCCGTGCTGTCTACCCTGACCGTGTCGGATCGAGCGATGATGAGCGAAGTCGACATCCGGCCTACGGATCCTTGAAAGAAACGGCGTCGCGCGAGGTCCGCGTGCGACGTCGCTGCGCGACGCCGTTGTTCGACGTAGGTTGAAGTCATGCTCGATCCCATCCGGAGGCTCCTGACCGAAGCCGGTAAGGCCAAGCAGACGCGTGGTTTTTGGCAGGCCGCCACCGAAATCCTGAGCGACTGGACCGGCGGCGCGCGCGTGGAGTTGACCTACAGAGGCCTGACCGAATCGGGCGCGGCCGACGCGGGCGTCGCGGGGAAACAGGGTGACCCGTTCCTCGCCGACTACCACGACGCCGAGGGCCGCCACGTGAGCGCGCGGTTCCAGGGCCTGCCGGCGGGGTTCCCGGGGGATGCGCTGCGCTCGACCATCGAGATCGCGACGCACCTCGCGGTGATGGTGGCCCGCCGCGCGGGCCTCGAACGGGAGCGCCGGCTCGGCACCTTCCTGGTCGAGCTGTCACGCTGGCTCCTGGCCGCGCCCGAGCGCGAGCTGCTGCTGCGCTACACGCTCCAGAGCGTCACGAGCCTGGTGGAGGCCCAGGGTGCGTACGTCGCGCTACGCAGCGCCGACCCCGACATGCTGCGCGTGGCGGCGACCGTGGGGCAATGCGTGGAGTTCGACGGCGCCCCGATCGCGGTCGACGCCAGCGTCACCGGACGCGTGATCCGGACCGGAGAGGCGTTTCTCACCGACAGCATCCTGACCGAAGCAGGTGCGCAGCGGACGTTGTCCCCCTCGGGAACCGCGCGGGCCGCGATGATCGCGCCGCTCCGCACGTCGAGCGGCGTCGCGGGCGCGGTGGGCGTGGTCCGCTACCTGCGCCCCGGGGCCACCGAGCCGTCCCCCTTCACCCTCATGGAGCTGCAGTACCTGACGGCCGTGGCCGCCTACATCGCGGGCGGCCTCGAGCTGTCCGAAGCGGTGAGCGGGGCGCGCGCGGCCGCGGAGCGCGCCCATGCCATGGTGGACGGCAGCCCCTTGCCGATGGCACTGGTGGATCGTGAGGGTCGCGTGCTGCAGTTGAATCAGGCCGGCTGCCGGCTGCTGGGCATCGCCGCCGAAACAGAAGCGCTCGGCAAACACCTCGAGGCCCTGGGGCTCTCTCCCAGCGAAATCTCGCTCCATCTCGCGCTCGCGCGGCCGCGCCACGGCGATCCGTGGCACGGACGCGTGCTCGTGACGCAGCCGTCCGGCGACAGGCGCATCTGCGACTGCACCATCACCGGTCTGTCGGGCGTCGCGCCGGACAGTCTGCTGGTCGCGCTGTACGACCGCACCGACGAGCTACGCGCGCAGCGCGAGCTGATCGCGCGCGAGAAGCTGGCCACGGTGGGGGAAATCGCCAGCGGCGTGGCACACGAAGTGAACAACCCGCTCGCGGCCATCCGCATGGAGGCGGAGCTGCTCGGGCGTGCGAGCAAGGATCCCGAGACGAGCACCACGGCGGCGACGATCACACGGGAGGTGGACCGCGCCGCGCGCATCGTGCGCAGCCTGCTGCGGCTCGCCCGTCGCGCCGACACGACCCCCACGCGGGTGCAGATGAACGACCTCGTGCACGACGTCGCCGAAATCCGCCAACGCGTGCTCCGCACCGAGGGCGTCGAGTTTCGCACCACGCTCGACCAGGCGACGCCGCCCGTCCTCGGCCTGGGTCAGGAGTTGCAGCAGGTGGTGATCAACCTCGTGACCAACGCCGAGTACGTGGTGCGCGGCCGCCATCCGGCGATCGTGCAGCTCCGGACGCAGACGCGCGAGGGATGGGTCCGGCTGACGGTGGACGACTCGGGGCCCGGCGTGCCGCGCGACATCCGGGGGCGGATCTTCGATCCCTTCTTCACCACCAAAGGCCCCGACGAGGGCACCGGCCTCGGCCTGGCGATCTGCCAGCGCGTCGTGACCGAGGTCGGAGGAAAAATCTGGATCGAGGACTCGGACCTGGGCGGCGCGCGCTTCGTGGTCGAGCTCCCGGCCGCACCGGAGTACGTGGTGGCGACGTCGGTCGGCTAGGCCGGCCCGCTCAGTGCTCCAGGATGTGGGTGCGGTACAGCCCGAGCGCGATCAAGCCGTACGCGCCGAGACCGATGAGCAGCCCGGTCAGCCGCCAGTCGAACCCGAAGCGGGCGGCGCCCACGGCGCCGGCGACGAGCCACGCGGCGCTCGCCAGGAAGCCGAGCAGCACGACTTCCTTCCGGGCCATCAGGATCCCGAACACGTAGCCCCAACTGAAGGCGCCGACGGCGAGGAACAGCAGGCCGTGCGGAATCTTGACCGGGTCGATCAGGTTGAGCCCGCCCGCGAAGAAGCAGAACAAGCCCAGCACCGTGTAGCTCGCGAGGTGCAGCGCGAGCGGGAGAGGGACGGTCCCCATGCGGTTGAAGGTCATGACGTAAAATACCTGTATGGAAGCCACCCGTACATATCTCGAGCTGTCACGGCCCAGCGAGTTCAAACCCGGGTTCGGTGATTTCCCCGACCTCGTGATCGAGCGGGTCGAGCGACCGACGCCCGCGCTGTATCGCGAGTGTTACCGCAGCGTCGGCGAGGCCTACCACTGGCGCGACCGCTGGGACTGGACCGACGCAGAGATCCAGACCCACCTCGCGCAGCCCGAGCTCACGCTCCACGTGGCGCGCCGCCGGGACGCGCTCGCGGGGTGGTACGAGCTGCGCCGCGTGCCCGAGGATCGCTCGGTTGAGATCGCCTACTTCGGCTTGTTTCCGGGCGCCATCGGCCAGGGGCTCGGCAAGCACCTGCTCTCGTGCGCGGTGCGTGACGCCTGGGCGCTCGAGCCCGCCCGTGTGTGGCTGCATACCTGCACGCTCGACCATCCACACGCGTTGCCGAACTACACGAAGCGGGGGTTCGTGGCGTACAAGACCGAGACGTACGAGGTTAACTTCCCAGCGTGAACTTCGCGCTCTCCCGTACGCACAAGTTGATCATCGCCGCGGTACTCATCGTCCCGCTCGTCGCGTTCGGCCTGTATACGTGGGCCGCTCTCAGCTGGAGCTACTCCAAGGGGGAGCGCGCCGGCTACGTGCAGAAGTTCTCGCAGAAGGGTTGGATCTGTAAGACCTGGGAGGGCGAACTGGCCATCGTGTCCATCCCGGGGACCATGTCCGAGAAGTTCTATTTCACCGTGCGGGACGATTCGATCGCGGCACGCGTCAACCGCAGCTTGGGGAAGCGCGTTGCGCTCGCCTACACCCAGCATCTGGGCATCCCGACGAGCTGCTTCGGCGATACCGAGTACTTCGTGGCGGACGTGAAGGTCGTGGAATGACGACGGCGAATAGTTTCGGCGCGCGGGCAGCGCTCAAGACGGCCGGCGGCACCTTCGAGATCTTCCGGCTGGACGCGCTCGAGCGGCGCGGGCTGCCCGTGGCCCGGCTCCCCTACTCCCTCCGCGTCCTGCTCGAGAACCTGTTGCGCCGCGAAGACGGGCGCACGGTGACGTCCACGGAGATCGAGCGGCTCGCCCGCTGGGATCCCAAGAAGACCCCAGACGACGAGATCGCCTTTATGCCGGCGCGCGTCCTGATGCAGGACTTCACGGGCGTCCCGGCGGTTGTGGACCTCGCCGCCATGCGCGACGCGATGCAGCGCATGGGTGGCGCTCCCCGGAAGGTCAATCCGCTGCTCGCGGCCGAGCTCGTGATCGACCATTCCGTGATCGTGGACGAGTTCGGCACGCCGACCGCCTTCCAGGCGAACGCCGACCTCGAGTTCCAGCGCAACCGGGAGCGCTACGCCCTGCTCCGCTGGGCGCAGCAAACCTTCCAGGGGTTCCGCGTCGTGCCGCCCGACACCGGGATCGTGCACCAGGTCAACCTCGAATACCTGGCAAGGGTCGTCTTCACAGACCAAAGCCGCAAGCCGCAAGCCTACCCCGACACGCTCGTCGGGACCGACTCGCATACCACCATGATCAACGGGCTGGGCGTGCTCGGCTGGGGCGTGGGCGGGATCGAGGCCGAGGCCGCAATGCTGGGGCAGCCGGTATCGATGCTGATCCCCCAGGTCGTGGGCTTCGGGCTCACCGGCCAGCTCGCGGAAGGCGCGACCGCCACCGACCTCGTCCTCACCGTCACCGAGATGCTGCGCAAGAAGGGCGTGGTGGGAAAATTCGTCGAGTTCTACGGTCCTGGCGTCGCCACGCTGCCGCTCGCCGACCGCGCCACCATCGGCAACATGGCGCCCGAGTACGGCGCTACCGTGGGGATCTTTCCCGTGGACCAGGAGACGCTCCGCTACCTCGAGTTCACCGGACGCCCGACCGAGCAGGTGAGCCTCGTCGAGGCGTACATGAAGGAGCAGGGCCTGTTCCACTCGGCCGGCGCGCCGGAGCCTGTGTACTCGGACAGCCTGACGCTCGATCTCTCCACCGTCGAGCCGAGCCTCGCGGGCCCGCGGCGGCCGCAGGATCGCGTGTCGTTGCGCGATCTTTCCCGGAGCTTCCACCTCGCGCTGCCGGCCCTGACCAAGCCCACCTCACCGGTCGCGCCGCCCACGAACTCCGGCCGCTGGGAAGCCGAGGGCGGCCGCGTCGCCACCGCAGTGGAGGCGCCGCCCGGGCGCCGCACCCACGTCGATTTCACCATCGACGGGGTGGCGTGTAAGCTGCGCCACGGCTCCGTCGTGATCGCTGCGATTACGAGTTGTACCAATACGTCGAATCCGTCGGTGATGATCGCCGCGGGCCTGGTCGCCAAAAAGGCCGTCGAGCGGGGACTCACCTCGCAGCCGTGGGTCAAGACCAGCCTGGCGCCGGGCTCGAAGGTGGTGACGGACTATCTCGTCCAAGCCGGCCTGATGCGCTATCTCGAGCAGCTGCGGTTCCACCTCGTCGGCTACGGCTGCACCACCTGCATCGGCAACTCGGGGCCGCTTCCCGAAGCCGTCTCGGCCGCCGTGGCGGAAGGCGAGCTGGTGGTGTGCGCAGTGCTGTCAGGGAACCGCAACTTCGAGGGTCGGATCCAACAGGAGGTGCGGGCCAACTACCTCGCGTCGCCACCCCTCGTCGTGGCCTACGCGCTGGCGGGGCGGATCGACCTCGATCTCCAGACGGAGCCGCTCGGCACCGGTAAGAACGGGAAGCCCGTCTACCTGCGCGACGTCTGGCCGTCCGCCAAGGAAGTGGACGACGTGGTTCGCTCGTCGATCAAGTCGGCCATGTTCACAAAGCAATACAGCGAGGTGTTCGCCGGGGACGAACGCTGGCGCGGCCTCCCCGTTCCGGCGGGCGACCGCTTCGTCTGGGAGCCCGACTCGACCTACATCCGCCGGGCACCATACTTCGACGGCATGCCGCAGACCCCGGGACCCATCACCGACATCCGGGGGGCGCGGGTGCTGTGTTTCCTGGGCGACAGCGTCACCACGGACCACATCTCCCCGGCCGGCTCGATCCGCAAGACCAGTCCCGCCGGCCAATACCTGATCGCCCAGGGTGTGCAGCCGGCCGACTTTAACTCCTACGGCTCGCGGCGCGGCAACCACGAGGTCATGGTGCGCGGCACGTTCGCCAACGTCCGGCTCAAGAACCTGCTCGCGCCGGGGACGGAGGGACCGGTCACACTGCATCTCCCCGGCGGGGAGCAGCTGAGCATTTACGACGCGTCCGTCAAGTATCAGGCCGCGGGCGTGCCCCTCATCGTGATCGCTGGGACGGAGTACGGCTCAGGCTCGTCGCGGGACTGGGCGGCCAAGGGGCCACGGCTGCTCGGGGTGCGCGCCGTGATCGCGCAGAGCTACGAGCGCATCCACCGGTCGAACCTGGTCGGGATGGGGATCCTGCCGCTGCAGTTCCTGCCGGGCGAGACGCCCGACAGCCTCGGGCTCACCGGGAAGGAAGTGTTCGAGATCGCAGGGCTCCCAGGGGTGCTCACCGACGGATTCCCGAGCGGCAAGGAGCTGACGGTGCGGGCGACGCGCCCCGATGGCTCGACGGCACAGTTCCGGGCGACGGTCCGGATCGACACTCCCCAGGAGCTGCAGTATTACCGCCATGGCGGGATTCTCGAGTACGTGCTGAGGCAGCTGCTCGCGCATGCCTGACTGGGTCGGGTGGCTCGCGACGGCCATTTTCGCGAGCTCGTACTTCTGCAAGCGGGCGACGACGCTGCGCCGCGTCCAGGGGGTCGCCGCCCTGGCGTGGGCGACCTACGGAGTGCTGATCCACTCCCTTCCGATCATCGTGGCCAATATCATCGTGGCCAGCCTGGCCTTCGGGTCGTCGCTGTGGCGACGACCGGTCGATCAGGCCTGACCGCCCTCAGGCCTTACAGGCTCAACAGCAGCCGCGCGTAGTAGAACCCGCCGTTCATCCCGAACTGCGTGACCCGGCGGCTGTAGATGAAGCGGCCGAAACTGATATTGCCCGCTTTGATCTGCTGGTCCGGATACACATCGAAAATGTTCGACCCGCCGACGTTGACCTTCAGGCCGCGACCAACGTCGTACCCTAGGTCCAGGTCGAAGAGCGTCTTTGCGCCGAAGCGCTCGTCGCCGGCAGGCCCGCTGGGGTTGCGGTAGTGGATGACGCCGTAGTAGGTCGCGCGAGCCAGCCCGCTGAAGCGCCCCAGTGCGTATCGTGCGGAAAGCGTTCCCTTTTCGCGCGGTAACCCGTCCTCGAGCCGATTCCGATCCTCGCGGTTCAGGATGAGATTCTTGATGACATTCGTGTCGCCGTTGGCGAAGATGCTCCGCATGGCGTCCGGGATGTTGATCCGCTCAACCTTCGTATTCGTGAACGTCGCGGCGGCGGTCAGGTTCAACGTGCCCGGGCCGAGTGCCTTCGCATAGGCGACGACGACGTCGACGCCTCGCGTGCGAGTGTCAACGGCGTTCGCGAAGAACTGGGCTCGCCCCACGCCGGGGAATGGCGAGAGGATCCGCTGGACGATCGTGTCCGCGGTCGTGAACTGGCTCGTGATCACGATCCGGTCATCGATCGAGATGTGATAGGCGTCGGCCGTGATCGACAGGTTGTCCCGCGGGCGCCAGGTCGCGCCCAGGCTCACGTTCAGCGAGGTCTCCTCCTTCAGCGGGGGAATGCCGAACGCCTCGGTCACCCGGCTCGGGTTGCTGCTCGTCAGCACTTGCTGCGGCTCGAGTGCCCCCGCGACCGTGACAAACTGCGTGCTCACATTGTTGAACCACACCTGATGGAGCGAGGGCGCTCGGAAACCGTTGCTCACGGCGCCGCGCAGGGCAAGGCCCGGCACCACCTCGAGCCGCGCCGCGACCTTGCCCGTCACCGTGCTGCCGAAGTCGCTGTAATTCTCGTAGCGGCCGCCCACGTCGAGCGTCACCCGATTGCTCAACTGGCTCTCGAGGCCGGCGTACGCGCCGATGCTCGTGCGAGGCCGGTTGATCTCGTTGGACGGCTGGAACCCTGGGAACCCCTGCGCACCTGCGAGCTTGGGCTGCCCACCTGCCGTCGAGTCCGGCCCCAGCAGCCACGAAGGCTCGTCGCCTGCCTCGATCCGATACGTCTCCAGGCGGAACTCGCCTCCCACCACGAGCGACATCGCCTTCACGGCGGGCAAGGTCAGCGGACGCACGAGGTCGAGGTTTCCTACCGTCTGCGCGAACCCGAGCCGCCCCGCGTTGAAGGTCGTGGGACTCGAAGCCCCCATGGAGGCGTTGACGGTGTTTTCGATGAGGAACTGGAAGTCGTTCCTACCATGCGTCAGGGAGAAGTCCACGTCCCAGCCGTTCGTGCTGCCACGAACACCCGCGCTGACCGAGCGGTCGGTCATCCCCGTGTTGATCAGGGGAAGGAAGCCGTAACGAAAGATCTCAGGCGTGACCTGCATGTCCTGATCGGGAAACCGCCGGAACGCACCTGCGTCGCCCGCGCGATTCGAGAATCCGCCGAAACTGTAGAACTCCGCGTTGGCCGAGAGCGGGACCATCGCGTTGTAGAACGCCGTCCCGAACGTCGCCGCGGCCTGGCCGATGCGCATGGAAAAGTCACCCCGGGTCAGCCCGTAGGCCGTGAGCGAGTCCTGGTCGATCTGCCGCAGCGAATCCGTGTACGCTGCGGGAACCGGGCGCACGAAGATCGGGCCTGAATATGGTCCCGCCGGTCGGTCGCCTGGCGGTCGAGGTACTCGGCGGTCACGTTCAAGAAGCCACGCTCGCCGATTCCGAACCCGAGGTTCATGTCACCTCTCACTTCCTCCCCGTCTCCCTCGCCCGTGACCCCAGCCACGCTTGACGCCTGAATACCCGAGGCTCGGTCTTTGAGCACGATGTTGATCACTCCGGCGATTGCATCCGAGCCGTACTGGGCCGCGGCGCCGTCGCGCAACACCTCGATCCGCTCAATCGCCGCCGCGGGAAGGGCGTTCAGGTCCACGCCCACGGTCCCCCGACCGAACGTCCCGTTGACGTGCACCAGCGCCGGCGGATGCCGCCGCTTGCCATTCACCAACACGAGCACCTGGTCGGGGCCGAGCCCCCGCAGACTCGCCGGGTTGATGTGGTCGGAGCCGTCTGCGATGGTCTGATGTGACGCGTTGAACGACGGCGCGAGCGTCGCGAGGATTTGGTTCACCTCCGTGTGGCCGTTCTCCTGCATCTCCTGGGAGGTGATCACGTCCACCGGGACGGGCGTCTCGACCGCGGTGCGCGACGTGCGGGCGCCCACTACGACCACCTCGTTGAGGGCGAGCGGCGTCGCGGTGAGCTTGAAATCGACGGTGACCGTCTGCCCGGCAGGAACGACGACGCGCTGCTCGGCCGCTGCGTAGCCGATGAGCCGCGCTCGCACGGTGTGCGCCCCGACCGGGACACTCAGGTGATACTGTCCCTTCTCGGTGGTGAGTGCGCTCCGCGCCGTCCCGACGATCACGACGCTCGCCCCGGCGAGCGGCGCGCCCGACCCGGTCGCGGCGACGGTTCCCGACACAGTACCGGTCTGTTGCGCGACGAGCGGAGTGACGACGGTGGAGCCTGCCAGCAGCATACGAACGAGGGACGATCTCATGGGCCACCTCCTGGAGGATCATGGATTGCTATCCAGGTGTGGGCTAGTAATACGGCCCCGCGGGCCGGTGCGCTACGGGGTGTTTCCTCCGGTCGGATTGCCGATCGCCCGGAGCCGCGCTTCGAGTGCCAGCCGCTCGAGCTTCTCGAGCGGCAGCACCAGCAGCAGATCGATCCGCCGACTGATCAGGAGGAAGGCATCCCGAAACGCCGCCCGCTTCGTCACCTCATCGCCTTCGACCTCGGCGGGATCGGGCATGCCCCAGTGCGCCAGGATCGGCTGGCCGGGGAAGATGGGGCACGACTCCTTGGCACGGTCACACACCGTGACCACGAAGTCCCAAGGCTCACGCTCCAACCCGTCGATGCTGCGCGGGGCGCGGCCCGACCACGGGACGTTGTACTCAGCGAGCGTCTCGATCGCGTGAGGATTCACGCGTTCGGCGGGGCGCGAGCCGGCGCTCTCGGCGTGGAACCGCCCTCGGCCCTTCCAGTTGAGCAGGGCCTCCCCCATCTGACTGCGAGCGGAGTTCCCGGTACAGATGAACAGGACGCGGAACACGTCTAGTCGAGCGGTTTCCGCGCCCGCACGAACGCGCCCATGACGCGGCCCCCGACCTCGCGCGCCAAGAGCTCGGCGTCGAGCCCGGCGCCCGTCAGCACGGCACGCGCATCCTCGAACTCGTAGATTCGCGTCGGCTCGACACCGATCTGCTCGAACCCGGCCTCCGCGAGCAGCCGCCGATACTCGGCCTCTTCCAGGGCGCCGGCGACGCACCCCACCCACAGCTCCATGCTGCGCCGCACGGCAGCCGGGATTTCCCCTCGCACCACCACATCCGACACGGCGAAGCGGCCACCCGGCTTGAGCACGCGGAACGCCTCGCGCAGCACCCGGCGCTTGTCGGCGGAGAGATTGATGACGCAGTTCGAGATGATCACGTCCACCGACGTATCCGGCAGAGGGATGTGCTCGATTTCCCCTTTCAGGAACTCCACGTTTGCGACTCCCGCCTTGCGCTGGTTCTCGCGCGCCAAGGCGAGCATCTCGTCCGTCATATCGAGGCCGTAGGCCTTCCCGGTCGGTCCCACGCGCTTGGCGGACAGCAAGACATCGATTCCACCCCCGGACCCCAAATCGAGGACCACTTCCCCGTCGCGGAGCTCTGCCAGCGCGGTCGGATTGCCGCAGCCGAGCGAGGCGAGCACGGCTCCCTCAGGAAGCGTGGCTGTCTCCGCGGCATCGTAGAGGTTCGAGCTGACCGGATCGCAACCGCAGGCGCCGGCACCGCCGCAGTCCCCGCGCTCGCCGCTGACTACACGGAGCGCGGCCGTTCCATACTTCGCCTTCACCGTCTGCTTGATCTCGTCGCCGTGCATGTGTTCACCTCTCCCGATCAAGAAAGCGCCTAGCTGCAGCACGCGCGGGCACAACTGCCGGCGTGCTTCCCCGGTTTGACGCCGGAAGCGAAGTCGGCGATGTCGTCCAGGGCCTCACGGTTCAACGCGTAGTACACCCAGCGACCCTCCCGCCGGTCGCTCACGAGGCCGGCGTCCTTCAAGGTCTTCAAATGGAAAGACAGACGCGACTGCGCCGCGTCGAGCACGTTCTGGAGCTCACACACGCAGCGCTCGCCGTGCGAGAGCAGCTGCACGATCTCGAGGCGGGTCTCGTCCGAGAGCGCGTGAAACCGCCGCGCCGTGTGCCCGATGTGGGGAAGGGTGACGGAGGCCATGTGGGAACAATATATCAATGTATGTCGCGATTGTATACTTGCCAAACACGCCGCGTGGCTGGTCATCTCTTGCGGGGCCTGTGCCGTTTAGGCGTCTTGGAGGTCTTCGGCTTGGCACTGGCGATGCGGCGTAAGGCAGCATCGAAGGCGGCATCGCTCTCGTCGCTTCTCAGCTCGCGGGCTTTGTTAATGAACCGCGCTCGCTGCTCGGTCTTTTTCATAGCAACGGCGGCCCAAGAACGGGTTGTATGGGCGGGATCGGCTTCCTGATGATGAGTTTGGAAGTACCTAGCTTGCCCGATAGGGTCAGTAACTCGTGGTCGAACGTTTCCAGAATGGGAACGCCTGCGTCTAACGCGGTGGCAACGTGAATAGCGTCCTTCGCCTTAACGGAATGATGCCAAACAAGATCCTGTGCCGATTCCGCGACCAATCGTGTGACGTTGCGGAGTCGAATGTAGGAGTGCCGAAAGAATTTTCTGACAATCATCGCCTTATCCAGAGTGATGGACGGAGCATGCCGCTTCCACAGCACCTCAGCGATGGTCAGCGTCGAGGTAAAGATGACCACTTCGCCATTCTTCGCACGCTCCAACGTGCCAGCGCACAAATCGACCTTACCATCTTCCTTTTGAAACCATCCCAAGAAGGCGTCGCTATCCCAGTAGATGCGCTCTACGGTAGTCATGCCGTGCGGAGAATGCCCCGTACGTCGTCCGGGCTCGGCAAGTCATCATCGTCGGGCAACTGCTCAATGCGTTCGACCTTGATGCTGACAGGCACACCGTCCTTCCGATAATGAATGACGCCAGATACCTCAACCCTCTTGCGGAAGGTGCGGAACGCCTCTTGAAGCTGTTCCTCGTCTATATGACACGTCACTGCTTGGCCAAGGACCGCATCCTTAACGCGCAATTGCAGCCTTCCGTCCTTGTCGCGGAGCGTATCCATGACCCCTTCCACTGTGCCGTAGTCGCTATAGCCCAGTCGTTCGTCCTCGCGCACCATGCCAGCAATGGACGCGTCTACTGGAATCGGTTGTCGCTGAAACCACAGTCGAATACTCGTGGCTCCTTTGGGACCACTGGCAAGCGCAGACAGTGTAGCCAGTTGTCTGAGCGCGGGTTCAGGCAATGCGGCAGCATCAATGCCATGGGTAAGCAACGTTTGGATGCCTACCGCTGCGCGTTCGTACACGTCACGGTGCGCCGCAGTGGGAGTGCCCGTGTCGGGCTCAAGCGCCACAAGGTCGCTACCCTCGCGGACACGCACCACCCAGCGTGGCACTTGGTCACCCGCAGAGACCAGTCGGCTGATTTCGTCGATGTATCCAAAAAAGGCGGACGCAACCTTCAGAAAGCGATCGGGAGACGGATACTCCCCGATTTCCACCGTCAGGTCCGTCGGAATCTGGTCGGGTGTTACGGCCATCGTGACCCCCTTGGCAACTACGCCACCGACGAGTCCCGGTACGTCAGTCGCTTGCCCACGATCCCAGACAGCACAGCCGTAGTCCTTGTCGCATCGTCTACCCCGAGCGCAGTACGATGGTTATAGCGGAAGTCAAACTCCGTCAGATACCGGTGCAGGTGCTGCTCACCGCAGTGCTGATAGACACCAGTCATGCCGCGCTTGAAGATGCTGAACACACCTTCGACTGTGTTGGTGTGCGCTACCCCTCGCACGTATTCCTTCCGTGTGTGATTCAGCGCCGTGTGCCTAGCAAACTCACGTCCGACCCGCCGATAATGTTTCGCGACATCCGTCATCAGATGACTGGTCGCGTGGACATTGGAATGCAGCACGTTTCGGACCGTCTCACGGGTGGCGCTCGGAACGTGAAAGGATCGAACGTGCGCGCCGCGCTCCACCAGTGCCATGATGGTGTTCTTGTGCTGGAACCCGCCGCGCTGCTTCTTAGCGCCGCGCTTCAGTCCCCAATATGTTTCATCGGCCTCAACAGCCCTTCCCTTACCGCCCAACCTGCTGATTCGGGCTGGCTTCATGGCTTCACGGAGCCTGTGAGCCATAAACCACGCGGTCTTGTAGGTCACACCGATGGTGCGGTGCAGTTGGTGCGCTGCGATCCCCTTCTTGCTGGCGCACATCAGATAGGCAGCTTGCAGCCACTTATGAAGCGGGATGTGACTGCTCTCGAACACCGTACCGACCGTGACCCGGAATTGCAGTTTGCAATCGAGACAACGCCGCAGACCGATGCGGGCTGTCTTGCCGGTGACCACCGTAATGCGATCAAGGCCGCCGCAATGCGGGCAGGCAGGGCCGGACGGCCACACGATACTTTCCAGCTTGGTGTAGGCCGCCGCTTCGTCATGGAAGAACGCTTCAGAGAGGATGCTCATGGAGGTAAAACTAGCCTAATGGACCGTGTTTGTCAAGTATATA